>Ga0181520_10000440_pt1 | contig 92179 bp, 73 predicted proteins | sample PEATcosm2014_Bin_29_FD_132451 | JGI IMG/M metagenome (GOLD analysis project Ga0181520, IMG submission 132451) | Peatland microbial communities from MTU Mesocosm Facility, Houghton, MI, USA - PEATcosm2014_Bin02_30_metaG | ecosystem: Environmental > Terrestrial > Soil > Wetlands > Peat | place... | reverse complement strand
TTGGATTCTCGCGGCATTTCAGTGTCCCAGAAGCAACTGCAGATCCTTCGTCGCTGCGCTCCTCTGGATGACAGCGCGGTGGGTAGGTTGTGGCTTGCGATCCGGGTTGTTGGTGAGTAGTCGCCGACTCGGAAGTTATCTTCTAGGCAGCAGCGGCGGACCGCGGCCCATTGAGGCGTATACCATACCGGGGTATCGTATCAGCCGTGGACCCGTTCGACGCCCTCACCGACTCCAATCGCAAAGGCCCCGTCACCCCGACATAAAGAGTTCGGCTGCGGCCGGCCATGATGTATGCGGAGTCGTCGCGCTCGTGCATGGGAGTGATCGTACGCTGAAGCGGCAGAATGGGCTGTGATGAAGAACAACTGCAGATCCTTCGTCGCTTACACCCCCCGGACAAGGAGCCGTCCGCGGGGGCCCCGTGCGCTCCTCTGGATGACAGGCGTCCTTGTGAGTACCGCCTGGATCACCGGCAAGCCGGGCGTTACTCATTTCTTCTGATGAACTGCCGAGGAAAAACAACTGCAGATCCTTCGTCGCTTACACCCCCCGGACAAGGATCCGTCCGCGGGGGCCCCGTGCGCTCCTCTGGATGACAGGCTCCGGCGAGGGATCTGCCGTTGCTTTTCAGGAGTTCATTCGATCAAGAGCACGCGCATAGTCAGCAGGCTCGCAGTCGTACCACTCGCGGCTCAGATCGACCCAGGCGGCATTTTGAGACTCGATGAGCGCAATCTTCTTTAAACGGCTCCAGCCCTTCAGTTCCTTTTCGCGCGCAATTGCATTCTGGACATACTGATGCCGTTCGAACCAGACGAGGCGGTCACAGTTGTAGAGCGCGGTAAATCCTTCATGTTCCTTCCACTTGTGCTGAAAGACGCGCTTTTGCAAATCTCCCGTCACCCCGACATAAAGAGTTCGGCTGCGGCCGGCCATGATGTATGTGGAGTAGTCGCGCTGGTGCATGGGAGTGATCGTACGCTGAAGCGGCAGTGTGGGCTGTGATGAAGAACAACTGCAGATCCTTCGTCGCTTGCGCTCCTCTGGATGACAAGCGTCGGCGAGGGATCCTTCGTCGCTTACGCCCCACGGACAAGAAGCCGTCCGCGGGGCCCCGTGCGCTCCTCTGGATGACAGTCACTTTTGTGTTGCGATTTTACTCAGGTATATGGATCGCTAGAGGTCTCGAAAGTTAAGTGAACTGCGAGCCCACCCTTCGCGGGAAAAAGCGAAGGATGGGGCACCCAGCAATCGCCGGTCCGATTCTTCGACCTCCCCGGTGCCCAAATGCGAGGGATCGGGGGCACCCTCATCTTGATAGGATCCCGTGTGGGATCGGGGACACCCGCCAATGCTGAAACCGCGATAGGCAACCGCCATCCGGGTTGGCTCGAGACGCGCTGATCGCGATGAGGCTGCGACGAACGGGGCACAGGAGGTAGGGGCGGGCGGTCCGGCTTTGACTACGGTTGCTGCTGGATGGCGATTTGGGCGGTGGCGGTGTTGCCCGAGGCGGCGAGGCCCAAGAGATTTGTGGGAACGCCGGGGAGGTTGGCGGGGGTGAAGGAGACGGTGCCGTCGAGGGCGGAGACGGCGGTGGCGGATTGGGCCCCGAGCAGGGCGCCCTGGGTGCAGACCGTGTGCGGGGCGCAGGGGGGAGACCAGGCGTAAAGGGCTTGATAGAGGGCGACAGTGCCGCCGGCCATGGGGTTGGAGTCCATGTCGAGAAGGCGGAGGACGATGGGCGCCGGGGTTGCGGAGCTGGAGAGGGCCTGGGTTGTGCCGGAGACGGGCTCAAGGGTGGCGTACTCCGGGCGCGAACCGAAGGCGGTGTAGGCGACGCATTGGGTGGTTCCATTGAGACAGGCGTCGATGGTGGCGGTTTGTCCCTCGGCGAGCGGACCGACGGTGAGCGTGGCGGCGGCGATGCCGGCGGCGTTGGTGAGGACAGGAGCTTTGGAAGCGACGATGCCGGAGCCCGCGGTGGCCTGCCAGGCGACGGATTGGCCCGGGGCGGGAAGGCCGCCGGAGAGGACCAGGGCCTGGACGGTCCATGTGAAGGTGGCGCCGGCGGCGAGCGAAAGCTGGGGGGTGAGGGAGGCGAGCGCGGGAGGGGTTCCGCCGGTGAAGTGGGCCAGGAGATTGGAGCCGTTGGTGAGCGAGGCCGTGACGACGGCGGCCAGGGTGTTGACGGCGGTGACGTTGATGGTGGCAAGGCCGTCGCCGGCGGCGGTGACGGAGCAGACGGAGAGTCCGCAGCCGAGCGTGGCGGAGCCGGATGTGACGGTGTAGGTGACCGTGACGCCGCCCACGGGGGCGAGGTTGGGGCCGAGAGCGGCAACTGTGAAGGGAATGGGCGTGGCCATGGGCACTGTGCCCGCGGGCTCGGTGACGAGGGAGAGCGCGTCGCCGGTACCGGAGTCGTAACTGACGGCGGAAGAGGCAATGGCGGCGGCGGAGAAGATGGGCAGGTCGTCGACTTCGACATCGACGGAGCCGGTGACGCCAGAGGCCGCGGCGGGGGCGATGGCGGTGATCTCATTGGGCGAGATGCCGGTGACCAGGGCGGGCCGGCCGCCCACCAGCACGGTGTCAGAGGGGCGGAAGCCCATGCCCTGAATGACGATCGGACCCCCGGAGAGGGGCAGAATCTGGGGCTGGACCGTGTCAGCGTAGAGAACCCAGCCGTTATAGGCGTAGTCGGGGCGTCCGTCGCCGCGCAGATCGGCGATGCCGATGCGGACGATGTCGGCGCCGCTGGAGACGACCTGGAGCCAGGTTTCTCCGATGGCGTCGCCGTTGAGGCCGGGCGCGGCGCCGATGGCGGTTGAGCCGATGGGATCGAAGGCGTCCCATACGCCGATGGAGGGCAGAGCTTTGGACTCGGAAGGCGCACCGGCTTCGTCGATGGCCTGGGTGACGACGGTGAAGGTGCGATTGGCGCGGACCGGGAAGCTGAACCAGTCGGATTGGCCGACCTGGCTGAGACGGCCGACCCAGAGACCACCGGCGGGCATGGGGCGCGGCTGGGCCTGGGTGCCGATGGCGTCCTCAAAGCCGCCGACGGCAGAGTTGGGCGCGGAGACGGAGAGCGTTTGCGCGCTGCCCGCGGCGAGATTGGGCAGGGAGAGGGAGGGGAGGGTTCCCGAGGGAGTGACCTGGCCGTCGGCATAGGGGCCGACCGCGTTGGTGAGGATGTAGAGGGGATCGATGGGCTCGAAGGTGACCTGGTAGGTGGCCGAGGTGACGCCGGGAGGGAGCGGCATGCCGCTGAGGTCAAAAAAGCCCAGGAGGGCGGGATCGGTGGCACCCCACTGCGAGAACAGGACGTTGTTCTGATCGGCGAATCCAGTGACCGGATTGCCGTGGTTGCCGCTGAAGTAAGCGCCGGAGACGAAGGTGACCGCGTACTGAAGGAGGGGATTGCCGTTGGCATCGAGAGGGCAGGCGACGACATTGACGCCTTGCATGCCGAGGCCGGTGCGGAAGCTGACCGTGCCCTGGATGGAGACGGTGTTGGGCGCGGTGAGCTGTTTGCCGGGGAAGGCGGAAAGATCGGCGGCGTTGATGGGGTAGATGCGGTTGAGGGCGGCGATGTCGTCATAGCGCAGGACGTTGGGGTTGGGGATGCAGACGCCGCCTTGAGCGCCGCAGAGGCCGCTGATGGGCTGCATGACGGGCCAGCCGAGAGTGCCGCCGCCGGCGCCGCTGGTGGGCGCGCCGGGGTTGACCTGGGAGTCGTCGAGGCCGAGGACGCGGCCGAAGGCGCGCTCCAGCTCGAAGCTCATCATCTGGAGCATGTTGGCGCTGGTGGCGCAGAGGCCGTTGAGCAGGATGACCGCGTGGGCGATGGTGGCATCGGGGTTGAGGTTGTCGTTCCAGACGTAGACGCCGTTGTTCTGGCAGCTGGTGGGGTTGCTGGTGGTGGCGCCGTAGAGGGCATTGATGACCGAACCGTCGGCGTCGTATATGACGGCGAGGGGATAGTTGGTGGCCGAGGGGGTGACGTCGGCGGGCTCGGTCATCTGTCCGGCGGCGTTGACGGCAATGCTGGAGCCGTTGACGTCTTCATTGAGGGGTCCCATGTCAGTGAGGGTGACGGCGGCGGTGGGCACCGCGCTCCAGAGGGCGGCGGCCGCGTCCACCATGGCGGTGGCCTGCTGGTTGGTGACCGTGGCGCTGAGCGGGCCCTGATCGACGTAGTAGTGGAGTTGGCCATTGGCCCAGTGAAGGGGCCGGCCGAGGACGGCTGGATTGAAGAAGGAGGTTCCGGCGATGAATTTGGGACCGCCGGCGCGGGTGGTGGCGGGCGCGAGGGCAAGGAGGGCGATGGCCAGGAACTTCAGGCTGAGGCGCGGAGGGTTGGGGGGGGTGGATGGGCCGTGGCCGAACACAGATTCTCTCCGTTAGAGGATCTGCATGTGAGCGGCCTAAGGGTTGGCGGTGGGATTAGAAGTTTCACAGGGATTTGGTGGGGAATTTCTAATGATTGGGCAGGGGTGGGGGTCGGAGGGGTGTGGAAGGGAATTCCCGCTGTCGAGGCGAATTCCATCCCGGGTCCCCGAAGGCTAGGGACCCGGGCCACCCACTGGTCAGATCGAATGGACAACCTGTTGAAACTTCGCAGCTAGAGTTCTGGGTAGAAGTCAAAGAAGGCGTCCAGGGAGCGTTTGAGCTGGGCTTCGATCTCCTGGCGGGAGCCCTCGATGGAGTGCATGGTGACGTGGGCCTGGTGGCCGTTGGCCAGCTTGAGGGTTGCGTCCTGGATTTCGGTGACTTCGCCCTCGGGCAGGAGCCTCATTCCGTAGATGAGAGTCAGGTTTGCCATAGGTGACATGATAGAGAAGAAAGCGGGTCGCGTGGTGGACGCGACGGCGCAGGAGTTCAGGCAAGAGATGGCAGGGATAAGCAGGCAAGAGACGGCAGGGATGAGCAGGCAAGAGATGGCAGGGATGAGCAGGCGGGATTGGCTGAAGGGAGCGGGGGCGGCGCTGGTCGCCTCGCAAGCCGGCTGGGGAGCGGCGGCAGGGGCTGGTTTGGAGTTGCCCGAGGGCAGGCCGGCGGCCGGGGCGCGGCACTTCAGGAGCGAAGCGGTGGAGGCGCTGATCGAGCGCGTGCAGCGACAGATCGGGGATGGAGCGCTGAGGACGATCTTCGGGAATTGCTTTCCGAATACGCTGGACACGACGGTGTTCGTGGGCAGCTACGAGGGCCAGCCGGATACCTACGTGGTGACGGGCGACATTGATGCGATGTGGCTGCGGGACTCCTCGGCACAGGTGTGGCCCTACGTGGGACTGGCGAAGGAAGATGCGCGGCTGCGGGCTCTGCTTGAAGGGTTGATCCGGCGCCAGGCGCGGATGATTCTGATCGATCCCTATGCGAATGCGTTCATGCGCGACGCGTCCCAGGCGCCGCTGAGCTGGGCCGTGCACGACGTGACGGAGCATCGAGCGGGGGTGGGCGAACGGAAGTGGGAGGTGGATTCGCTTTGCTACCCGGTGCGCCTGGCGCATGGGTACTGGAAGGCGACGGGGGACACGCGGCCGTTTGACGCGCAATGGAAGGAAGCGGCGTGGACGATCGTGCGGACATTCCGCGCGCAACAGCGCAAGGCGGACCGGGGGCCGTACAGTTTTCAGCGGGATTCGGCGGTTCCTTACGACACGGTGGCGCTGGGCGGATTTGGGAATCCGGCGCGGCCGGTGGGGATGATCTTCTCCATGTTCAGGCCGTCGGACGATGCGTGCATTTATCCGCTGTTTGTTCCGGCGAACCAGTTTGCGGTGATGAGCCTGCGGCAGTTGGCGGAGATGGCCGCGCAGGTGGGGGACGACACGAAGCTGGCCCGGGAAGCGACGGAGCTGGCCGCGGAGGTGGAGCGGGCGCTGGAACTGTATGGGAAAACGCGGAGCGCGCAATTTGGCGAGATCTGGGCCTACGAGGTGGACGGCTACGGGAATGCGCTCATGATGGACGACGCCAATGCGCCGGGACTGATAAGCATGGCGTACCTGGGTACCTGCGGCATCGGGGATGCAGTCTACAGGCGGACGCGGAGCTTTGTGCTGAGCGACGAGAATCCCTATTTCTTTCGCGGCACGGCGGCCGAGGGCGCGGGCGGGCCCCATGAGGGTTTGAACATGGTGTGGCCGATGGGCATCATGTACCGGGCGCTGACTTCGGCGGAGGAGAGCGAGATAGGGCAGTGCCTGCGCTGGCTGCGCGACACGACGGCGGGAACGGGGTTTATGCACGAATCGTTTGACAAGGACAACGCGGCGAAGTTTACGCGGCCGTGGTTTGCGTGGGCGAATACACTGTTTGGCGAACTGGTGCTGAAGCTGGCAGAAGAGCGGCCCAGGCTTCTGGCGGCGGGGCCGGCATGAGTCGGCGGGCGGGCTGTTACATCTAAAATCAGGATGGGAAAAACGATGAGCGAGATACGCGACACGGTAATTCTGGGCTCGGGGTGCGCCGGGCTGACTGCGGCCATTTATACGGCGCGCGCGGGGCTGAAGCCGCTGGTTCTGGAGGGCCACGAACCGGGGGGACAGCTATCGATGACGACCCTGGTGGAGAATTTTCCAGGCTGGCCGGAGGGGATCCAGGGGCCGGAGCTGATTGAGAACATGAAGCAACAGGCGGCGCGGTTTGGGGCGGAGTTCAATCATGCGCCTTTGAGCCGGGTGGAGCTGAATGCTCACCCCATCAAGCTGCACACGCCGGCGGGGGAGATATTGACGCGGACGCTGATTGTGGCGTCGGGGGCGAGCGCGCGTTGGCTGGGACTGCCGAGCGAGCAGGCGCTGATTGGGCACGGGGTTTCAAGCTGCGCGACCTGCGATGGAGCTTTTTTCCGGGGGCAGGAGATTGCCGTGGTGGGCGGAGGCGATTCGGCCATGGAAGAAGCGCTGTTTTTGACGCGCTTTGCGAGCAAGGTGACGCTGCTGCACAGGCGGGATGCGTTCCGCGCGTCGAAGATCATGCTGGAGCGGGCGATGGCGCATCCCAACATTGAATTGCGCACCAACACGGTGGTGGAAGAGGTGCTGGGCGTGGAAGAGAAGGACGTGAAGGGCCTGAAGTTGAGAGATGTGAAGACGGGCGCGCGGGACGAGCTGGCGGTGAAGGGACTGTTTTTGGGGATTGGGCACGATCCGAACACGAAGATGTTTAAAGGTCAGATGGACCTGGACGAGGAGGGGTACATCCGGACGACGGGCAACGTGCTGACGACGCTGGGCGGCAAGGTGATCGCAGGCGTGTTTGCGTGCGGAGACGTGCAGGACCGCCGCTACCGGCAGGCAATTACGGCGGCTGGCTCGGGCTGTATGGCCGCGCTCGAGGCGGAGAAGTTTTTGGAAGAGCGCGGGCACTGAGGCTCACACACGGAACCGGGTGGAGGGTCAGGGGGAACGGGCTGCGTGGTCGGGCGCGCCTGGCTTTCGCGCGCGCCTGATGATGGCACGCGGCTGGCTTTCGCGCCGGCCTGAGGATGGCGTTGGGATCAGAAGCGGTGGAAGGCGAAGAAGACAGCGCCCACGAGGAACATGGCGGAGACAGCGTGGTTCCAGCGTAGATGCTCGCCGAAGTAGAAGGTGACGAAGACGCCGAAGATGATGAGCGTGATGACTTCCTGAATGACCTTGAGCTGAACGACCGAGAATTGGGCCGCGCCGATGCGGTTGGCGGGGACCTGGAAGCAGTACTCGAAGAAGGCAATCGACCAACTGACGAGGATGACCTTCCAGAGCGCCTCGTGGCGGAAGCGGAGATGACCGTACCAGGCAAAGGTCATGAAGATATTGGAGAAGGTGAGAAGAATGACTGTCCACATAGTGGGTGTTAGATGCGCGTCCACCGAGTGCAGATGGTTTGAGGCGCATGCATGAAAGCAGGAGCCGGATGACGGCGCTCGAAGAAAATCTGGAACGTCTGGAAGAGGCGATCGGGCGAGCTTGCCGGGCGGCGGGGCGGGCGCGCGGCGAAGTGGAACTGATGGCGGTTTCGAAGACGTATCCCGCGGAGACGATTGCGGAGGCCGCGGGGCTGGGGCTGAGGCTGTTTGGCGAGAACCGGGTGCAGGAGTTCGCAACCAAGGCATTGCAAGCGGCGGAGCTCGAGCGGTTTCAGGATAGGTATACCCGATTGTGCTTCGTGCCAGGTCGCCCCTTCTTGGGGTCGGGTCGACTTGAGTGCAATGCCTCTGAGTCGAGCAATCCTGAAACCGCTGTAAGGTCGGTGTGCGGAGCGGCCGATTTGCGCGTGCACCTGATAGGACATTTGCAATCGAACAAGGCGGCGCGGGCGGCGGAGATTTTTGACGCAGTGGACACGGTGGATTCGTTGAAGCTGGCGGAGCGGCTGAATGAGGCTGCGGGGAAGCTGCGAAAGCGGCTGCCGGTGCTGATCGAGGTGAAGCTGAGCCCGGAGGCGACGAAGGCGGGATTGGAGCCCGGGAGTGACGAGGCGGCGCGACTGCTGGAGCGACTGCCGGAGCTTGAACAACTGGAGATGCAGGGGCTGATGACGATTGCGCCGTGGGGTGTGGCCGAGGATGTGACGCGGGCGTGCTTCAGAAGTTTAGGGGAGTGGCGGGAGGAGTGGGCTCGGCATTATCCGAGGTTGCGGTTCGACGTGCTGTCAATGGGGATGAGCGGAGACTTTGGGCCGGCGATTGCGGAAGGCGCGACCCGGATTCGCATTGGGACGGCGCTGTTTGGCAAGCGACAACCGTGGACAGGACCGGCGGAGTGATGGTGCGGGCCGTAGAGGGAGGCGTGACGCTGGCCGTGCGTGCGCAGCCGGGGGCGAAGCGGACGGCGATTGCCGGAGTTTATGGCGAGGGCGCGACGGCCCAACTGAAGATCGCGGTGCAAGCGCCGCCGGTCGAGGGGCGGGCTAACGCGGCGCTGATCGAGTTTTTGGCGGATAGGTTTGAGTTATCGAAGAGTGATGTGGAGTTAGTAAGTGGGGAGTTATCGCGGAGCAAGGTATTTTTGTTGCGGGGAGTGAGTTTGGCGCGGGCGGAAGCGTTGATCAGAGGGTGGATGCGGTAGTTTAGCGGATGTGGTGGGCGAAGGCGGCGGCGAGGGCTTCTTCGGGCTCGGGGCGGACGCGGAAGTCGGCGTGGGCTTCGGCGAAGAGGATGCGGCGGTCGCGGGCGACGACGTAAGTGGCGGGGATGGGTAGGCGCCAGCTCGGTTCGCCGTTGACGAAGGGGATGTTGACGAGGATGGACTGGTAGTAGGAGCGGTGATAGTCGGGGATGGTGTAGACGAGGCCAAATTGCTCGGCGACGAGGTTGCCGGGGTCGGCGAGAACCGGGAACGGCAGGCCGTGCTGGCCGGCCATGAAGTCGCTTTGGCGGGAAGTCTGGGGGCCGATGGCGACCATGAGGGCTTCGCGCTCGCGGAGCCGGCCGTAGAGATCGCGCCAGGCCTCGAGTTCGGTGACGCAGTAGGGGCACCAGCGGCCGCGGAAAAATTTGATGACCATGGGACCGAGGGCGAGCAGGTCCTGGCTGCGGACCAGGCGGTTGGTGGCGTCTTTGAGGGCGAATTCGGGCGCCAGGGCGCCGACGGGCAGGATGCGGTCTTCAATGCCGGAGGCGAAGAGCTCGGCGACGGCGCGTTCGCCCACGGCGAGGCGCTCCTGCTGCACCAGGTGACGGGTGTTGGCGGTGATCTCGTCGAGTTGGTCCTGTAGTGCGGTCATTGTCTCATTCCGGTGAATGTCTCAAACCTGTATTCGGTCTTTTGGTCCTTGTCGATCTCCATCCATAAGCCATGCTTGCGCAAGAGGCGCTTCTTCATGTCTCCGATTTCCGCCGCCCGCATTGGGCAGCGCGTAAAGACGATTAATCCTCCGATCTTGCTTGAAAATGGAGGAGTCTGCTTCCACCTTATTAAAGTCGCGACAATTTGTTCGATGGCGTGGTCAATGTCTTTCCCTTTCAATTCAATGATGACATCTATAGAGCCGAGCTTGGACAGGATGTAGTCCGCTTTGGCGGTACCGGCTTGCGGGATCCAGCAGTCAATATCGATTCGCTTGATTTGTGCTCTCTCTGCGTTGTCGAACGTTGCCCTTCGCCCATCTCGTTTGACCGTGATCTTGAGATCGTTCAACTCATCCGTGCATGCTTGCAGCAACGGGTCAGGATTCGACATAGCCGAGCCTCAACAGTTCGTCGAATTCCATCCCTATCGTCTCCGATACCTGGTCGAGATAGTTGGCGCTCACGAGGCCCGTATCTTTGGCCACGATTGATGTAAGAACACCGTCTTCAATTCCATATGCTTTGAAGTCGCCTTCTTTGACCCAAAAATGCTCGGGAATCAGCTTCGCGACTTCGTCCTTCAATTCGGGCTTTGCTCTTGCAACCTGTGCGGCTTCAATCAAGTTGTTAAATGCTGTGAGGATGTATGGGCTGTGGGTGGTGATGACCCAGGAAAAGTCGAGAATTTCGTCATTTGCAAGCCATGCAAATAGTCTCACCAGATCATATTGGGTCTTGGGGAAGATATTCGCTTCTGGCTCCTCCAAGTAGAGAAACGGCCTGCTGCTCGCTGGTCTTTCAGGACGTGGTGGATCGTAAACAGCTCGCGCAACTACTACGCCATGTTCACGGAAATACATCAACTGCTCCAGGATATTGAAAACCGGGATTATCTCCTGTGTACCCGTTGATAGAACTTCCAGTGGGAGTTTGCGACCGTCAGAGGCTTGAAAGCGCGGAACGCCAGAAGAATCAGTCATGACGAATCCCTGCGATATATCACTCATATATCTTTTGATGTCATCTGTGACGCCACGCCCCGATGTTGACAGGCCTCTTTTCCAACTGGTACCCCACCGAATCTGTCCTGCGAAACCGCGTGTAATTGAGTCAATTCCAACGTTTTGTAGTACCGCAATTGCTTTCGAAGTATTTGTGAAAAAAGCTCTGTCCGATGGAATGTAGAGAACTCCATCAAGAACTGAATCGGAGAGGACTTGGTTCAGCGCTACCCAAATGTTTTCTTGTCGGACACTAGAATTGATACCGCCGGGGATGAAAGCTCCGGACGCTGAGGGAGCAGTTTGACGAGGATCATTTAGTAGTAGCTCATATTGCCGTTTGAAGGGCGGCTTGAACTGGAATTCGGGATAGATCGGGCCATCCCCAAAAACAAGTGAGGTTTCATACTTATGCGAGGAGAATGTGAACTTTGTGCCTTGTGAAACCAACCCATTTCCGGTGAAACGGCCAATGAATTCTTTGGTTGCAGACACCAAATACTCATCCCATGAGTTGCCGTTCAAAATAGAGCTGACCGCGAGATCGACAAGTTCTTTCCCCAAGAAATAAGCCAGCTTGCAGAGGAGGCTCTTGCCGCTGGATTGGGGGCCGATGAGGACTGTGATTTTGCCGAACTCAAGCTCCGCGTGCCGGATCACAGAGAAGTTGTCAACTGTAAGTTTGCGCACAGGGCGCTCGTTGTGGTCTCCGATTTTCATCGCGCCCTCCTTTGACCCTGGATTCTATCGTCCGAAGCGTTGTTTTGCGCCGATGCCCATGCCGCTGAGGCCGCCGCGCATCATTTTTGAGGCTAATCCGCCTTTGCCCATCTGCTTGAACATTTTGGCCATCTGGGCGTATTGGCGGAGGAGGTTGTTTACGTCGGAGACTTCAGTGCCGGAGCCTTTGGCGATGCGCTTGCGGCGGGTGCCGCTGATGATTTCATGGTTGCGGCGCTCCTTGGGGGTCATGGAGTTGATGATGGCCTCAAGGCGGGTGAACTGCTTTTCGTCGATGTTGCCGGCGGCTTGCTGCATGCCGGCGAAAGGGCCGACGGAGGGGAGCATTTTGAGGATGCTCTCCATGGAGCCCATTTTTTTGATCTGGCGGAGCTGATCGCGGAAGTCTTCCAAGGTGAAGCCGTCGCCGAGGAGGGCTTTTTTGGCGAGGTCCTCGGATTTTTTGCGGTCGAGGGTGGACTCGGCTTTTTCGAGGAGGGACATCATGTCGCCCATGCCGAGGATGCGGCCGACGATGCGGTCGGGATGAAAGGGCTCGAAGGCATCGGGTTTTTCGCCGACGCCGAGAAACTTGATGGGCTGGCCGGTGACGTGGCGGATGGAGAGGGCCGCGCCGCCGCGGGCGTCGCCGTCCATTTTGGTGAGGACGATGCCGGTGAGGCCGAGGCGGGAGTGAAAATCCTTTGCGGAGTTGACGGCGTCCTGGCCGGTCATGGCGTCGGCGATGAAGAGGATCTCAGAGGGGTTGAGGAGTTTTTTGAGGCGCTCCATCTCGGCCATCAGTTCCTGATCAATATGGAGGCGGCCGGCGGTGTCGACAATGAGCGTGTCGCAGCCCATGATGACGGCTTCGCGGCGGGCCTCTTTGGCGAGGCGTTCGACTAACGCGGAGCCGGCGGGCTCGCCTTTGAGGTCGCCTTCATAGAGGCGGACCTCTGCCGATTGGGCGACGATTTTGAGTTGAGCGCGGGCGGCGGGGCGATAGACGTCCACCGAGACCAGCATGGGGCGGTGACCACCCTTTTTGAGCCAGGCGGCGAGCTTGCCGGAGGTGGTGGTTTTGCCCGAGCCCTGGAGACCGGCCATGAGGATGACGGTCGGGGGCTGGGAAGCGAATTTGAAGCGGGCCGTGTCTTTGCCGAGCAGGGTGATGAGCTCGTCGCGCACGATTTTGATGACCTGCTCGGAGGGCGAAAGAGCGGTGAGGACCTCGGTGCCGACGGCTTTGACGCGGATGTGCTCAAGGAGGTCGGTGACGACCTGGAGGTTGACGTCGGCTTCAAGCAGGGCAACGCGGATTTCGCGCAGGGCTTCGGCGATATTTTCTTCAGAGAGCGTGCCCTGGCCGCGGAGGGTTTTGAAGGCGCGCTGGAGCTTGTTGGTCAGGTTTTCAAACATAGGTCAGCTTTAAGTGTATCGGAACGGCGGTGGAGGGAAAAACGAACCGGGGCGCCGGGATTCGGCACCCAGCCGGACGAGGGGCCGTTGCCGGGGCGGCGCTATAATTTCGCCGTGAGGCGGTCAGGCTCAAGCGGCTGGACGCTCTTAAGAGCGGTTTCATGATAGGTATGCCCGATTGTGCTTCGTGCCAGGTCGCCCCTCCCTGGGGTCGGGTCGACTTGAGTGCATTGCCTCTGGGTACAGCAATCCTGAAACCGCTATAGAAGGGAGATTCACCTTGAAAAGACTCATGACCGGGTTAGCCTGTGCGCTGGTGATTGGCTCCGCCTTCGGGCAGGAGGCAAGAACCGCTCCCGCGAAGACCTTTATTGATTACTTTCTTCCTATGCCGATTGTCGATCGCCTAATGACCGACGTATGGGGCGCGGCAGCCGTGGGTCCACGCGACCCCGGCAATGGCCTGGAAGACGCGACCATGAAGCACTGGGACTACTGGGACGGCAAGGTCATCAAGGGTCCGGACGGCAAATTTCACATGTTTGCCAGCCGCTGGGACCAGGCGGGAGGACACGTAGGCGACCATGATTCGCAGGCCGTTCATGCGGTGAGCGACACGATGATGGGGCCTTACGTGGACAAGGGCCTGTGCTGGCCAGACAACCTGGGCGGCAAGGGACACAACGTGACGGCGCTGGTGATGCCGGATGGGAGTTATGCGCTTGTGGTGAGCGAGACGCGTCCGGGCGATGTGTTTGTTTCAAAGTCGCTGGACGGGCCGTGGAAGCAGTTGGGGACGATCAAGGTGGACGATGGGGGCTGGCGCGCTTCAAATGTGAGCCCCATGGTTCGTCCCGATGGCCGGTTCGAGATCATCGCGCGGTCGGCCAGGATTCTGATCAGTTCGAGCGGCATTCTGGGCCCCTACAAGGTGGAAGGGCCGAATATTTATGTGGACTTGCCGGGGCTTCCGCAACACGATTTGAGGAACTTTGAAGATCCGGTGATCTGGTTTAGCGGCGGTTTGTACCACATTGTCGTGAACAACTGGAGCGATCGCAAGGCGTACCACCTGACTTCAGTGGACGGGATCACGAACTGGAAGTACCAGGGCCTGGCCTACGACCCGACGACGGATTTTTTGCGCTACAAGGATGGGACGGTCAACCACTGGTTCAAGATCGAGCGGCCCGGGGTGTTGATGGAAGGCGGCCACGTGACGGCGATGACGCTGGCTGTGGTGGACGTGGCCAAAGAGGACGAAAAGGGCAACGACAACCACGGCAGCAAGATTGTGGTTGTGCCCTTCGACGGGGCCGCGCTGGATCGCGATTTGGAAAGAGCCTCGACGGCTTCACAGTAAAGGCCGGGGGCTGAGGGGGTCAGCTTGGGGGGGGAGAAATGGGCTCGCGCTCAAGTGACGTAAAGCAAGTGCCTCAAGATCAGGGATTGCGCAGGGCCAAGGATTGCGCAGTTTGGCGATGGAATAAAATTTCTTCATTTATAGACCTCACGGGAGAATTTCAATGATGCTCCGGCTCACAAGGGGAAGCAAGAAAGCGTGGGCGGGCTTTGCCCTCCTGCTCGCACTTGAGGTGCTCAATTGCGGGACTCGGACTGGTGCGATGGCAGAAGCGGCCCAGAGTGTATGGACAATCGACTCCGGACCGATTGATCCAACTCACTATTTCGGAGAGACCGTGGGAAGCGGCATGCTGGGCTTGCGCTCATCGGCCGATCCGTTCCGCGTTGCGCAGATCCTTCTGAATGGAACGTATGAGCCAGTCGCGCCCGGCGGGGTCGATGTGATTGAGCGAACACTTAATTTCCTCGATTTGAGGGTTTCAATCGACGGCGTCAGGATTGAGAACGCTGACCAGGTGAGGGGATTTCGGCAAACGCTCGATATGAAGCGTGCCGTGCTGACCACGACTTTTGATTATGGCGACAAGGCCACGATCGTGACTTCGCTTCGCGCCTTGCGGCAGCTTCCGTATACGGCGATGCTCGAGGTCAGGGTGACGGCCAAACAGCCCATCACGCTCTCGGTCGCAAGCGCCCTGGTGAGTACATTCCCGCATGAATCTGCCCAACCGGGCTCATGGCACCCTGCCCTGAATGACCTCGAGCTCTTCTCCAACAAGCCGGATGGAAAAGTTCTGGTGACGGCGGCGAGCGCCACCGGGCCAACGGGAAAAGTGAAACTCGGCGCAGCCCAGGTGTTTCGCTTTGACGATTCATTGAAGACTCCGCCGAGGTTGAGCCTTGACGGAAGCGGACAGACGTTCACCGAACAGATGGACGCAGGCTCAACTCTACGTTTCGCGCTGATCGGTTCATCGATCAGCTCAACGCAAACGGCCGATCCAGTGAACCAGGCACAGCGCCTTGCGGCAACGGCGTGGATCGAGGGGATTGATGGGCTGATCGAAAAGCACGAGCACGCCTGGGCCGACCTTTGGAAGAGCGACATCGTCATCGAGGGCGACGACGCCACGCAGCGAGCCATCCACAGCATGATCTACCACCTTTACTCTTTCATCCGCGAGGACTCCCGTCTAAGTATCGGGCCCATGGGCCTGAGCCGGGACATCGACGGTGGCTACTCCGGCCATATTTTCTGGGATGCAGAGACCTGGATGTACCCCTCCCTGCTGCTGTTGCACCCAGAGATGGCGCGGAGCATGCTTGATTACCGTTACGACCGACTGGCGGCCGCGAAACAGACGGCCTTTGCGAATGGTTATCGCGGCGCTCTTTTCCCGTGGGAGAGCGCAGGAAGCGGCGCGGAAGATACGCCTCTCTGCTGCATCCCGATTGAGATTCACATCACCGCCGACGTCGGTATCGCAGCGTGGCAGTACTACCTGGTGAGCGAAGATCGCGAGTGGCTGCGCGATCGCGGTTATCCCCTGATGGAAGCGACCGCAGACTTTTGGACGAGCCGGGTGACGCGCCACGCCTCGGGCCCCTACAACATTGAACATGTAGAAGCGGCTGATGAATACTCCGGCGTAGTGGATGACGACGCATTCACCAATGCAGCGGCGCGCCAAAACCTGATGGACGCCCTCGCGGCAGCCCGGGTGCTTGGACTGAAGCCGAATCCGGACTGGCAGATCGTTCATGACCACATCCCCATCCTGAAGTTCCCTGACGGAACCACGCGCGAGTTCGCCACCTACCACGGTCAGCAGACCAAGCAAGCTGACCCAAACATGCTCGCCTATCCGTTGCATGAGGTGACGAACGCAGAAGCCATTCGCCGTGATCTTGACTACTACAGCCCTCGCATCGATCCAGATGGCCCGGCCATGACAAAGTCAGTGCTGGCCATCTTGTATGAGCGGATGGGTGATCCGGATAAGGCTCTGGAGTTATTCCACAAGGGGTACGAACTCAATGAGCGCCCGCCTTTCGGAGTGCTTACGGAGTCGGCAGATAGTGCTAATCCCTATTTTGCGACCGGGGCCGGCGGGTTGCTGCAGACCATGCTGTTCGGCTTTGGCGGGCTGGACATCTCCGAGCGTGGCATCGTCCAGAGGCCTGCGAAACTGCCAAGAGGATGGACGTCTTTGAAACTAACCGGCATCGGTAAGGAGGAACGAAACATCGTCATCAAATAGACAAGACAATCTGCGTACAAGTGGCGATTGCGGGCCTGGCTCAGACTGAACCATGCGCCGAGAATCTCTTCTTCTTACCCCCTGACTTTGATCTTTTCCGGAATCAAAAGCACGTGGATGGCAAGAATTCTGCTTGCGAAACCGACAAAGGTATGGGAATGAGACGAGCCTCGATGGGGTGCGGTAGGCTGGCATAGGCGGGCCGGAAAGCGGAGGAGACGGAAGCCTGCCGGAGGTTAAATGGATCGGTTAATCGAGGGTCACAAGCGATTTTTGGCGGAGGTGTTTCCGGGCCGGCGGGGGCAGTTCCGACTGCTGGCGGATCGGCAGGCGCCGGAGTGGCTTTTTATAACCTGTGCGGACTCGCGGGTGCTGCCCGACCTGTTTCTGGGGACGGGCCCGGGGGATTTGTTCCTTTCGCGGAGTGTGGGCAACGTGGTGCCGATCAGCAGCCAGGACGTGGACGGGGTTTCAGCGACGATTGAGTACGCGGTGGAAGTGTTGCGGGTGAAGGACGCGATTGTGTGCGGGCACTCGGACTGCGGGGCGCTGAAGGCGGCGCTGGACAAGGAGGCTCTGAAGAAACTGCCCAAGGCGGACCGCTGGCTGCGCCATGTGGATGCGGCCTTTGCGCACAGCCAGCCGTTGAATCCCGCCGATGGAGAGAGCGCGGAGCTGGGTTCGCTGATTCGCGGCAACGTGGTGGCGCAACTGGGAAACCTCGAGGCGCAACCGTCGGTGGCACGAGCGATGGGGGAAGGACGGTTGCAGGTGCATGGGTGGTACTACGACATTATGAGCGGGCGGATCGAGCGGTACGACGAGGGGCTGAAGCGGTTTGTGGCTTTGGCGGGGTGAGGGGTGAGTGGCCGGGGAGCGGAACGAGGCCGGAATTGCCGGTGTGGGACCGATTGAGGACCTTTGCTGGACATGGCCATGAAAAACCGGCCATGTAAAACTGGCGATGTAAAACTGGCGATGTAAATCGAAGCGGGCTCAGTGTGCTCCGGGCGGGGCCGCGATGAGGCCTTTGGGCTTTTTGAAGAGCCATGTGGCGGCGGCGCAGAGGAGGGCCAGGACGGCGGTCCAGCGGAAGACATCGACATAGGCGAGCAGGGCGGACTGCTGCTGCATGAGTCCGTAGAGGAGGCCGAAAGCGCCGGGGCGGGCAGCGGCGGGCCCGATGTGATGGCCGAGGTATTGGGCGATGGCGGCGGATTTCTGCTGGAGGACGGGGTTGGAGGGGGAGAGATTGCCGCCCAGGTAGGTCTGATGGAGGGCGGAGCGGCGGATGAGGGCGGTGGTGGCCATGGCGATGCCGATGGAGCCTCCAATGTTGCGCAGCATGTTGAAGAGGCCGGTGGCGTTGCCCATGTTGTTGCGGGAGATGGTGGAGGTGGCCATGGTGGCCAGGGGAACAAAGACGAAGCTGAGGGCGAAACCGGTGAGGGTGATGGGGATGAGGAGGGTGAAGGGTCCGGTGGTGAGGTTGACGGTGCCGAAGATGAAGGCGCAGACGGCAAAGCCGAGGAATCCCGCGCAGAGCAGCTTGCGGGAGTCAATGCGGGAGCCGAGGAAGCCGATGATGGGCGATCCCACAAAGGAGCCGATGCCGCGCGGGCCGACGACCAGTCCCGCGGTGAAGGCGGTGTAGCCCAGCACCTCCTGGTAATAAAGCGGGAGGATGGCGATGGTGATGTAGATGCACATGCCGAGCATGGCGATGAGCAGACAGCCGGTGCGGAAGTTGCGGTCTTTAAGGATGTGCAGGTCGACGAGTCCCCTGGGATTGGTCCAGGATCGCCAGATCCATCCGATGAGGGCGACGATGAGCGCGGCGACGGCCCAGCGGACCCAGGTGGCGCCGAACCAGTCGTCTTCCTGGCCTTTATCGAGGACGACCTGGAGGCAGCCGGTCCAGACGATGAGCAGGCCGAAGCCGAGGTTGTCAAAGGGGCCGACCTTGGCGTTTTTGATGTAGGGCGGGTCGTGGACGAAGCGGGAAATCATGATGACGGCCAGGATGCCGACGGGGATGTTGATGTAAAAGGCGTAACGCCAGCTGAAGGTATCGGTGAGCCAGCCGCCGAGGGTGGGTCCGAGGACCGGGGCGACGACGATGCCCAGGCCGTAGGCGGCCATGGACATGGAGCGCTGGGCGGGCGGGAAACTCTCAAGCAGGATGGACTGCGAAAGCGGCTGCAGGGCGCCGCCGCCTGCGCCCTGCATGACGCGGGCGAGCAGGATGACGGCCAGCGAGGGAGCGGCTCCGCAGAAAAACGAGGCGATGGTGAAGACGATGACGCAGAAGAGCAGGAAGCGCTTGCGGCCGAAGCGGCGCGCAAACCAGTTGGAGGCAGGCAGGATGACGGCGTTGGCAACCAGGTAGCTGGTGAGGACCCAGGTGGCTTCGGAGTTGGAGGCGGAGAGCGAGCCGGCGATGTAAGGCAGGGCCACCGAGGCAATGGCGGTGTCAAGCACCTCCATGAAGGTGGGCAGCATCACGGAGACGGTGACGAGCCACGGGTTGACGCCCTGGGTGAGCGGGTAACGAGCTTGAGCGGCATCGGTGGTCATTTTGAGCGGATAGTTGAGGGTAAATGATTGGGGAGGGTGGGGGAAGTGACGAGGAGCAGCTTGCAGCTGCTCAATGCTGGATGGACAGGCTTGGCGACAGGGCAGGATTTTCCGAAGGTCGAGATGGCCGGCCCGGTGGAGCTAAAGCGAAGGTCGAGAGGGCAGACCCGGTGGAGCTAAAGCGAAGGTCGAGAGGGCGGGCCCGAGATTGAGAATAAAGGCGTTCTCTGGATGGGTTTTCTGGAGGACGGAGATCCTGTTTTGTTCGAAGTGAGCTTTGGATGGGGTTTCGGCGCGGGGAATGGGCTAGATATTATGGCCCGACAATCAAATAAAGTTGACACTAAGTGACTCAATCAGGCATCTTATAGGAGTCAGAACTTTACGGATCAATCGGAGAAACCAAACATGGCAAAGATTATCGGCATTGACCTTGGCACCACGAACTCGTGTGTTGCCGTAATGGAGGGCGGGGAGCCCAAAGTCATTCCAAATGAAGAAGGTGCGCGGACTACACCGTCGATTGTAGCTTTCTCGAAGAGCGGCGAGCGGCTGGTGGGGCAGGTGGCCAAGCGGCAGGCGATCACGAACCCCGAGAACACGATTTTCTCGATCAAGCGGTTCATGGGGCGGCGCTACAACGAAGTGTCGGACGAGATGAAGATGGTGCCCTTCAAAGTGGTGCAGCAGGGCGACCACGTGGGGATTCTTGCGCAGGGCAAGGAGTACACGCCGCCGGAGATTTCGGCGATGATTCTGCAGAAGTTAAAGTCCTCGGCCGAGGCCTACCTGGGCGAGACGGTGACCGAGGCGGTGATTACGGTTCCCGCGTATTTTAACGATGCCCAGCGCCAGGCCACCAAGGATGCAGGCAAGATTGCGGGCCTGGATGTGAAGAGGATTGTGAACGAGCCGACGGCGGCCGCGCTGGCCTATGGGCTGGACAAGAAGAAGGACGAGACGATCGCGGTGTACGACTTCGGCGGCGGGACGTTTGATATTTCCATCCTGGAGGTGGGCGAAGGTGTGATCGAGGTGAAGTCGACGAACGGGGATACGCACCTGGGCGGCGACAATCTTGACCAGCGGATAGTGGACTGGCTGATTGCGGAGTTCAAGCAGGAGTCGGGACTTGACCTGAGTTCGAAGGGCAACGAGATGGCGCTGCAGCGGCTGAAGGACGCCGCGGAAAAGGCCAAGATCGAGCTTTCGACGACGATCGAGACGGAGATCAACCTGCCCTTTGTGACGGCGGACGCGAGCGGGCCGAAGCACCTGGTGAGGAAGCTGACGCGGGCCAAGCTGGAGCAGTTGGTGGAAGATCTTCTGGACCGGTCTCTGGAGCCTTGCAAGAAGGCGATTGCGGACGCCGGCGTGACGGTGGACAAGATCGACGAAGTGGTGCTGGTGGGCGGACAGACACGCATGCCCAAGATCCAGGAGCTGGTGAAGAAGCTGTTTGGGCGGGAGCCGCATCGGGGGGTGAACCCGGATGAAGTGGTGGCGATCGGCGCGGCGGTGCAGGCGGGCGTGCTGGCGGGCGAGGTGAAGGATCTTCTGCTGTTGGACGTGACGCCGCTGACCTTGTCGATTGAGACGCTGGGGGGGGTGGCGACATCCATGATTCCGCGCAACACCACGATTCCGACGAAGAAGACGGAGACGTTTTCAACGGCATCGGACTCGCAGACGGAAGTTGAGGTGCATGTGCTGCAGGGCGAGCGTCCGCTGGCGGCGCAGAACCGGACGCTGGGCAAGTTCAAGCTGGCGGGGATTCCGCCGGCGCCGCGCGGCGTGCCGCAGATCGAGGTGACGTTCGACATCGACGCCAACGGCATTTTGAACGTGACGGCGAAGGACAACGCGACCGGCAAGGATACGCGGATCACCATCACGTCCAGCTCGGGATTGAGCAAGGACGAGGTGGAGAAGATGGCCAAGGAAGCCGACGCGCACGCCTCGGAGGACAAGGAAAAGCGCGAGGAGATTGATGCGCGCAACTCGCTCGACGGGCTGGTCTACAACATCGAGAAGATGTTGAAGGAGAACGGCGACAAGATGCAGGGTCCGGAAAAGGGCGAGGTGGAGACGGTGCTTGCGGAATCGAAGAAGGTTCTGGCGGGCACGCCGAGCTCGACCGAATTGAAGCAGGCGCACGAGAAGCTGACGCAGGCCAGCCACAAGCTGGCGGAGGTGCTGTACAAGGCCAACGCCGCGGGTGCTGCGGGGCCTGCGGGCGGCAGCCCTGCGGATGACGGTGGTGGCGGCGAGGCGAAGAAGGACGAGGGCGTGATCGACGCGGAGTACGTGGACGTGGACGAGAAGAAGTAGCCGGCGTGGTCAGCACGCGGTTAGTGGGGTAGGCGGAGTGGGCGGCGCGAGCTGCCCACTTTGCTTCTACAGCGGTTCCACTCTGGGCCAAGGGCGCCGGGGCAGGCTTCGCCGTTCGCTCCCTTGATTCGCGGCTGGAATCGGACGGAGCGTCCGCCCGAAGGCGCTGGGTCCCGATAGGATTGTTGATGATCCCTAAGGAGAATCGCCACGACTATCGCGCGTAAACATGGGCGGCGGGGCGTGGCCATTCCTCCCGGCGAGATGTTGCGTGAGGATTTCCTTAATCCGCTTGGGATGACGGCGCAGATGCCGGCGCGGGAAATCAAGGTGCCGGAGCGGCGGGTGGTTGCTATCGTAAAAGGAAGGCGCAGCCTGGATGCGGATTTGTGCTTGCGGCCGGCGCGGTTCTTCAGGATGACGCCGGAGTTCCGGATGAATCTGGAAAAAGGTTATGAGTTAGAAGTTGCGCGACAAGATTGGCCGAGGATTTGCAAGGAAGTGACTATGCATCCGCGCGATCGGAAGAGCGGCGGGTTGAAGGTACCGAAGATTGTTTGAATGGGGTTTATTCAATCCCAGGTCCCCAAATGCAAGGGTGTCAAGTGCCTGGACATCCTTTGCAAGGGACCTGGGGCACCCAGATTCATGGTGAGAAGAGCGAAAAGCAACGGCAAAGGCAACCGCAGGTCCTTCGACTTCGGCCGCCGCGGCGGCCTTCGCTCGGGATGACGGTGTTGTTGTGCTGCGCTTCGCCAGGGATGACGGTGGTTTGAGGGTTTAACGAGGAAACGGGTCTAACCAAATTATGGCGACGACGACGAACAAAGATTATTACGGGATGCTGGGGATCAAGAAAACGGCCACTTCGGAGGAGATTCGGAAGGCGTTCAGGAAAGCCGCGCGGAGGTACCATCCTGACGTGAATCCGGGGGATAAGCGGGCCGAGGAGAAGTTCAAGGAGATCTCCGAGGCCAACGATATTTTGAGCGACGAGAAGAAGCGGAAGGTGTATGACCAGCTGGGCTTCTACTCCGACCAGATCGACCCGGCGCAGGCGGAGGCCTATGCGCGGCAACAGAGCGGAGGCGGGCGGCCGCCGGTGGACTTTGAGGGGTTTGATTTTTCGGGGTTCCAGGGCGGGCCGGAGCATCATGCGGGCGGCGCGGACGCGGGCCAGGCGGGGTGGGGCAGCTTCAAGGACATTTTTTCAGGGATTTTTACGGGAGCGCAGCATCCACAGCAGCCGCGCGGGCCGCAGCCGGGAACGGATCTGGAGTACCAGGCGACAGTGAACTTCTGGACGGCGATCCGGGGGGGCCAGGCGCGGATCATGGTGAATCGGCAGGAGACCTGCCCGACCTGCCACGGACAGGCGCACACGGGGGGCGTGACGCAGTGCGCGGAATGCAACGGGACGGGGCAGGTGACGCAGATGGGCGGGCGGATGAAGTTCAACATACCCTGCCCGCGGTGCAACGGGACGGGGCGCACCTCGAATGCGTGTGCGACCTGCCACGGGGAAGGCACGGTGAACCGGCCGGAGACCGTGGAGTTCCGCATCAAGGCGGGAACGCGCGACGGACAGCGGATCCGGTTGCAGGGCAAGGGCAATGCGGGATTAAACGGCGGACCGGCCGGCGACCTTTTCCTAATTGTGCGCACCGGGACGCACCCGGTGTTTACGCGGGTGGGGGACGATATTCAACTGACGGTGCCGGTGACGGTGCCCGAGGCTTCATTGGGCGCCAAGGTGGACGTGCCGACGATTGACGGGCGGGCGCAACTGAAGATTCCACCGGGAACGCAGAGCGGGCAAAAGCTGCGCATGCGGGAGCGGGGCGTTGAGAATGCGCAGCGGCCGGAGCAGCGCGGCGACCAGATTGTGACCATCGAGGTGGTGGTGCCGCACCTGCAGGACGAACGCAGTCGCGAGATCATGCGCGAGCTGGGCAAGCTGAATAACCAGGATCCGCGAGTGGCGCTGTTTGATAAGCTGTGAGCGGCTGACGTATCCGGGGCTGCAAGCGGTGTGTAAATGGATTCCGATCAGGACGAAAGAGACGAGGGCGATCTGGCGGATCTTGAATTTGAATGGCACCCACGCAAGGCGGCAGCGAACCTGAAGAAGCATAAGGTTTCTTTTGACGAGGCCAAGACGATCTTTGGGGACAAAAAGAACCTGGTTGTTCCGGATCGGGTGCATAGCGACGAGGAAGAGCGGTATCTTGCTTTGGGACGGTCAGATCAAGGCCGCCTGATCACGCTGAGCTTCACTGAACGGGGTTCCAAATTGCGTCTAATAAGCGCACGGCTGATGGAACCTTGGGAAAGGAGGGAATATGAGAATGCAAATGACCAAAAGCGAAGCGGAGCTAAGAGACAAGTTTGATTTCTCGAAGGCGGTGCGCGGCAAGTTCTACGAACGCTACAAGAAGGGGCATACGGTGACCCTCCTGGGGAGCGAGCCGGACGCGGACGATCTGCTTACCGCCGGCAAGAGCGACGGTCAGCTCATCGAAATTGCCGGAAAGCACGTGCTCATTTCCCGCCTTGTGGCTGCGGGCTTTGAGGTTGCCGAGCCGTTACGCGACAAGGGCATTGACCTGGTTGTCTATCGCGATGGAGAAGGCGGCAAGGACTTTGGGGCCTTTCCAATTCAGTTGAAGGCGTCTTCGCATGAGTCGTTTTCGCTCGATAAGAAGTACGAGCGTTTCCCACGCCTGCTGATTGCCTATGTGTGGAATGTTCAGGCCCCGGAGCGGAGCGACGTGTACGCACTGACCTTTAGCGACGCGATGCAGGTTCTGGAAAAGAAGGGATATGCGAAGACGGACTCCTGGACGAAGAAGGGCTATTATTTTGTTCGATCCGCAGGGCCTGAACTGAAGAAGATTCTTGAGCCCTACAAGATGAATACAGAGCGGTGGCAAAAGAAGTTGCAGGCTATTGGATAAGAAGACCCATGGCGGCTAAGCGCAAATCGAAGGGCGCGTACATGATCTCGGCGGTGGCCGAGATGTACGAGATTCATCCGCAGACGCTGCGGCTCTATGAGCGCGAGGGACTGCTGAAGCCGTCGCGGACCGAAGGCAACACGCGGCTCTACACGGACGAGGACCTGGAGCGGCTGGAGTTCATCTTGAACCTGGCGCGGGACCTGGGCGTGAATATTGCCGGGATGGCCATCATCCTGCAGATGCGGGAGCGGATGGAAGAGATGAACCGGCAGATGCAGAACTTTGTGGAGTACGTGCGCACGGAGATGCTGACGCGGTTCCAGCATGGGGCTGCCGCGGGCGGCGCGGCGATTGTGCCCATGCGCAGGCCGGTGACAGCGACAGCGCCCAAAACAGTGACGGCGCGCAAAGGGTAGGCCGCCGAGGCTGGAGCGCGCTGGAACCTGGGCTCGCTGGGGCTGGGGCTCGCTGGAACTGGAGCGCGCTATGCGGTCATGTGCGCACAGGCCGGGAACCATGGGTGGCCGCAATCCCGGCAAGCAAGCCCAACAGGCAAGCCCAACAATCCTATTGTGGACGTCACGCAGTTTATCCTTAAGGCTGCATGTTGCATGTTCTTGTTGCATTGTCTGCATTCGGTCTGGTCACCTCCACGGTGTTTGCGGGGATGGTGCTGTGGGCTGTTCCCAAATACCTCGGCGAGCGGCGTAGAGCGCCGGCGGCATTGGCCGTGCGGCCGGGATTTACTCCCCCGCTGACGCTGCTAAAGCCTGTGCACGGTGCGGAGCCGGGCCTTGAGGCGCACCTGGCCACATTTTTCGAACAGGATTATCCGGAGTACGAGATTTTGTTCTGCGCGCGGACGGAGAACGACGCGGGCCTCGAAGCGGCGCGGCGCGTGGCGGCACGGTATCCGCGGATTCCCGTGAAGTTTTTGTGGACCGGCGGAGAACCGGACTACATCAATGCCAAGGTTGCCTCGCTGGAGCGGATGGAGGCCGTGGCGGCACACGACATCCTGGTGATCAGCGACAGCGACGTGCGGGTAAGGCCGGAGTATCTGCGGGCGGTGGCGCTGCCGTTTGCGACGGAGGGCGTGGGGGCGATGTTCTGCCTGTATCGCGGAGTGGCGGCGGAGGGCGGCTTGTGGGCGCGGCTGGAAGCAGTGGGCATGAGCGTGGAGATGAGCGCGGGCGTGCTGGCCGCGGGAACGACCGAGGGACTGAAGTTTACGCTGGGGCCGACGATGGCGTTCCGGCGCGAGACGGTGCGGCGGATGGGCGGCTTCAAGGTGACGGCCGACTACTGCGCCGACGATTTTGTGCTGGGCCAGGAGACTGCAAGACTGGGCGAGAGGGTGGCGATGAGCCATCACGCGATCGATCACATGGTTCTGAATTCGAAGTTTGAAGCTTCGATGAAGCACCAGGTGCGGTGGATGAAGTCGACGCGATTTTCGCGGCCGATGGGGCACCTTGGGACGGGGCTTACGTTCAGCGTTCCCTATGGTCTGCTGGGTTGTGTGGCGGCGGTTTGGATGGGGCATCCGGGGTGGGGATTGGCGCTGCTGGGCTGGAGCGTGGCGACGCGGCTGGCGCTGGCGGTTGCGGTGGGCGGCCTGGTGGTCGAAGACCGAAGCTGGTTTGGGCTGCTGGCGCTTTACCCGGTTCGGGATCTGATGGGGTTCGGGTTCTGGGCGGCTAGCTACTGGGGTCGGCGGATTTTGTGGCGCGGTAAGGTGTTTGAGCTGCTGGCGGGGGGAAAGATGAGAGAAGCAGGGACGAAATGAGAGAAGCAGGGGACCAGAGGTGATCTTTCGATGGGTGTGGGCTGGATCTGAACCGGAAAAGGGGCGCTCGGTGCGCCCCTTTTTTTCTGTCCGCGGTTGACCCCTGGAGCGGTTATTTTGTCAGCGGGCGGTCGGTCCAGAGGGTTTTGTCGGCCAGGGATTGGACGGGGTAGAGGCGGCCGGCGAGCAACTGCTCGACTTTGGACTGGTTGACGTCCTGGGCAAAGATCCATTTGCGGTTGCCCGAGCCCCAGATTTTGGAGAGCTGGTTTTCGCCGATGTCGATTCTGGGGGCGTCAGGGTAGCAGGAGCCCCAGAGGAGCGTGGAACCTTCACCGTGCTGTCCGCATTGCTGGGTGACGATCAGCGCCAGCCTTCCCTCGAGAAACTTGTGAGTGTAAAAGATGACGGAGGAGGCGTCGGACTCGTCGCCGTAGATGATGAAGGTGTCAGTGGGCGCACCCTTGGCGATGATGGTGTCGGCCATGGGCTTGGAGCCGAGCATGGGTTCGAAGCGGGCGAAGGCGATGTGGGCGGCGACGAAGAAGACGGTGAAGGTGAGGGCGATGCTGATGGTGGCGGCCAGGTGCTTCTTTTTGAGGCGCAGGAGCCAACCGGCAGCGGGGCCGAGGAGCAGGGCGATGGCGGCGAGCACGGCGGGCAGGCGGAGGGCGGCGAAGGACGCGCCGGTGAGGTCGAAGAGGTGGGACATGGAGAGCGTGTAATCGCCTACGCCGCGATGCGCCAGCAGGGTGCCGATGTCGGGGACATAGGGCAGGTTGCGGGAGACCCAGAGGCCCCAGGCGAGAGCGATGGCCGAGAGCACACCGACGACGGCGAGGGCGAGCTGAGCGCCAGTCAGCCAGGCGGTGGAGAGCAGGGAGCCGGTGTCTTGAGGAGCGCCGTTGGGGGCGCGATTTTGCTCAATGCCGGCCACGACGCCGGCGATAAGGATCAACAGCGGCGGCCACACGGGGAAGGTGTAGTACTCCTGGTTGGTGGAGATGGAGAAGAACAGGAGCGTCCAGGCGGAGAAGAGCGAGAGAAGCCAGATGCTGCGGACGCGGAACTTGAGGCGGGCGACGTAGGAAGCGACGTCGTCGCGGACGGCATTGTCGAGGTAGAAGTCGACGGTCTTGCCGGCATCGCGATGCAGATGCAGGAGCCAGTTGCGGCGGGTTTTGAAGGCCGCGAAGCAAGCGGCGGGCAGGAACAGGCTCCAGGGAAAGAGCCAGACCAGGTGAAGTACCCAGTACCAGATGCCGGGGAGCTTGTTGTAGTCGTGGGGGTAACGCTGGTTGAAGAAGCGCAGGACGTGCTCGTTGATGAAGTAGAAGTAGAAGAAGCCGTGGACGTTGCCGAGGGTGGGGTGGTTGCCGATGGGATGGCCCTGGTCAGGGTTGAAGATGCCGCAGAGGATGTGCCAGGGCGCGGCAATGAGGAGATAGAGGACGATTCCCGAAAAGGGTTTAAGGAAGCGCCAGCGGCGCCATTGTCCGGTGAGGAGCAGGTAGGGAATGGCGGCCCCGATGAAGAAGACGGGAGCAATGAGGCCCTTGGTGAGGGTGGCCAGGGCGACGCCTGCGTAGATCCAATAAAAGCGGTTGGGGCGATCGTCCTCAAGGCCGGTGATGAGGGCGTAGAGAGCGATGAGCAGAAAGAGGCTGAGCTCGGCCTCGGGAATGATGAAACGGGTGAAGAGAAAGGGGCCGACGGAGGTGAGCACGGCGAGGCCGGCATAGAGGCCGGCGCGCGGACCCCAGGCGCGGCGGGCCCAGAGCCAGGCGAGCCAGGTGAGGCCGAGCATGGCCAGCGAGTTGGGGAGGTGGGTGGCGAAGGTGTTCTGGCCAAAGATTTTGTAGCTGCCGGCCACGATCCAATAGGGCAGAGGGGGTTTTTCAATGTAGCGGATGCCGTCGATTTTGGAAGTGATGAGGTCGCCGGTCTCGGCCATGTGCTGAGCGGCCTGGGCATGGGCGGCGTCGACATCGTCCATCAAGGGCGGCGAGAAGAGCGAAGCGAACTGCACGGCGGCAAAGATGGAACCTAGAAGCAGCCAGACAGCCAGCGTGGAGGGCGTCTGTCGAGGGGAATGGAATGGTTGCGTATCGTGGGTCATCGCTGAAAATGCCTTTGCAATCAGGATAGCAGCCGGATTTCCACGCATGGGGAGGGCGGGCGCTCGTGTATCTTGGGCCGAGAGCTGGAATCTGGGATGGGGAGTGTGAGCTAGACAAGTATGCCAACGTTTGCAGCCATCGATATCGGATCGAACTCGTGCCGGCTGAAGATAGCCAAGGTTGTGACCCACCAGTTGAAGACGCTGGCGGAGGATCGCGAAGTGACGCGGCTGGGGGCGAGCGTATTCGAGTCGGGGTTGGTGTCACCGGAGGCGATGGCGCTGACGCTGCGGGCATTGAAGCGGTTTCAGCGGGCGGTGCAGGCGCACGGGGCGGACCAAGTAAGGGTGGTGGCGACGTCGGCGATGCGGGATGCGCGCAACGGGGCAGCGTTTCAGGCATGGGTGAAGGCGGAGACGGGCTGGAACCTGGAGATAATCTCCGGCCTGGAAGAAGGGCGGCTGATACACCTGGGAGTGATGGGAGGGGAGCAGGGCGCAGGCGGCAAAGTGCTGCTGATCGACCTGGGCGGGGGCAGTTGCGAGATCACGCTCTCAGAACACAAGCGGATCAAGGAGACGATCAGCGTGCCGCTGGGCGCGGTGCGTCTGACGGAGGATTTTCTGGGGGCAGATCCGGCGCCGGCGGACGGACTGGCCCGGATGCGGCAATGGATTGGGCGCGAGTTGCGGCGGGCGCACCGCAAGATTCAGCCGGGGAAGGTTTCGATGGTGATTGCCACATCAGGCACGGCGGCGGCGCTGAGCGACGCGTACGCAGCCGGAGCGAGGATGGTGGAGGCGTCGAACGCCCGGGCGGGCAAGCCGGCGAGAAAGGCTGGGGGCGGAACGGCAGCGGATGTGGTGCCGACGCGCTCGGTGCGGAAGCTCTCAGGGTACCTGGCGAAGATGACGCTCCCGGAGCGGGAAGCGGTGCCGGGGATCGGTCCGCGGCGGGCGGAGATTATTGTGGCCGGGGCCGCGGTATACGCGGAGCTGCTGGAGAGTTTTGGCCTGGCGGGATTCCGGTACTGTGCCCTGGGTCTGCGGGACGGGGTGCTGGCGCAGATGTTGGCCGAGCAGGACGCGCGCGCCCGGGCGCACGTCGAGTTTGAGCACGAGCGGTGGGAAAGCGTGCTGGCGACGGCGCGGCGCTACGGCGTGGATCCGAAGCAGTCAGAGCCGGTGAGGGCGCATGCGGCACAACTGTTTCGCGAGTTGAAGGGGCTGCACAACTTGCCGGGGGAGTATGAGAGCTGGCTTTCAGCGGCGGCGATGCTGCGCGATACGGGCAAGTTTATCAATCATCAGGGACATCACCGGCATACGCAGTACATTGTTTCGAGCTCGGAGCTCTACGGCTATACGCGCTTGCAGCGCACGGTGGTCTCGGCGATTGCGCGCTACCTGGGCAAGAGCCGGGCGCAGCCTGGGGATCGGGCGCTGCGCAATATTCCCGCCGAGGATCATCGGAATGTTCAGCAGGCGGTGGTGCTGCTGCGGCTGGCGGTGGCGCTGAACCAGGACCGGGCGAGCGACGTTCTGCGGGTCGCGGTGAAGGTATATCCGAAGCGGGTTTACCTGGAAGTGAAGCCGGGCAGGACGGGCGCGGAGCTGGAACTGTGGTCGCTTCGCAAGGAAGCGGACTACTTCCGCGAGGTCTTTGGGCGGGAGCTTTTTGCCACGCTGGCATAGATGGCGCGCGCCGAACGCGGGTCGATGAGCCATTGCAGGCGGGGTGGATGGCGGTCAAGATCGACGCGGGCGATGGAGCCCTTGCGCATGCGAATGGCGGCGCCCCCGTTGCCGGTGATGAGACGACCGAGAAACTCGAAGAGGACGGGGTTGTGGCCGACGGCGAGCATTCCTTCGCGGCCCGCGTACTTGACCAGCATGTTCTGAAAATCGGCAAAGTCGGCAGTGGGCAGGAGCGCGGGGCTGACTTCGACTTTGGCATCGTAGCCGAGCTCAGTGCCGACAAATTGCGCAGTTTGTAAAGCGCGCTTGAGCGGGCTCGAGACGATGACGTCCACCTGGACCTTGAGGGCGCTTAACATGCGCGCCATCAACATGCATTGCTCCTTGCCCTCCTTGACGAGTCCCCGCTTGGCATCGAGAGTGGGGTTCTCCCGGAACATTCCGGCACTGGCGTGGCGCATGAGGTAGAGGATCATGGTGAAAGGTCGGGCGAGGGGTAAGCCGACCCGGCTACAGGAATTCGATTTTAACACGGCTGTAACAATGGGGGCGAGGGTGGGGAGGGTGGACGCGTGTTGGCCTGCCACATCTGGCTGACGAGGAGGCCGGCGAGGTGAGAGCGCTCGTGTTGAAGCGTGAAGCCGGATTGTTGGAGCGCAGCGCGGTGATCGGGAAGCACGCGCACGGTGAGTCCGGTGAGGCGGGCGAAGGCCCAATAGAGCGCGCGGACGAGCGGGGCGGCAACGATGCGGCCGAACGCGCCGGGAGGGACGGCGAACTCCGAGACCAGCCAGAGGGCATTGGGCGCGGCCGCGTTGCGCAGGGTTGCGGCGAGGCGTTGGACCTCGGCGGTCGAGAGGCAGTCGAGGAAAAAGTGGGTGACGAAGAGGTCATACGGCGGATTCGGGGGCTGAAACCGGCGGATATCGGCGAGAAAGGTGCGGACGCGCGGAGCATGGGGGCGGGCGCGGCGGAGGAGGGATTGGAGCATGGCGGAGCTTGCGTCGACGGCGTCGATGGTGAGGTTGGGGCAGGCGCGGAGCAGGCGGGCGGTAAAGCGGCCGTCGCCGTCGCCGAGGACGAGGGCGCGGCGGCTGGAGTTGAGGGCGGGCAGGAAGGCGCAGCGGCACAAGCGGAGGAAGGGACCGAAACTGGCGACTTCAAGACCCAGGTAGACGCGGGCGAGGCGGTTGAAGTTGGGCGGCGAGGTCATTTGAAGCTTGCAGCGAAAGGCAGAAGAAGGAGGGGTGTGAGCAGGACGAGGTCGGCCGCGGCGCGCAGAGCGACGGGGGTGAGGCGCGAGCGGAGGCTGTCGAGCAGGGCGAGGAGCAGCGCGGCAGCGGCTGCCGCGGCGAGGAGCGCGGCGAAGCGGGGTTGGGAGATGCAGAAAACGGCGGTGAGAAGGAGGCCGGCGAGAGCTACCAGGCTTGCAGTCGGCGCAATGGAGCGGTTGAAGGGGTGGTGCGGGAGCGCTTCCCAACGCGAAAGCGCTTCCCAACGATCGATGGCGTGACAGTTGAGCCAGGCGAGGAGGGCGAAGAAGGCTGCCGTGACGAGCATCGGCCAGAGAAGGGAGGGATGGGGCAAGGCGGCGGGCGACGGGAAGCGCGGCGAGAAGCGCGTGGAGAGGCGCGCGAGGGCCGGGAGGGCGCATCCGGCAGTGAAAAGCAGGCCGACGAGGAGCTCCTTCGACAGGAGTGGTGCGGGCTTGCGGCCGGTGTGGACGCGGACGAAGTAGACAAGGGAAGCGGCGGCAAGGATGGAGTCTGTTTCGCGCGCGCCGAGGGGCATGAAGGTGAAGACGATCGAAGCGGCAGCCGCCGCTGCCGCAGCGGCGAGCGGGAGAAGCAGGCGGCGGTGACGCCAGTGAAAGAGATGGCGTTCGCGCAGGCGGTGGGGGTTGGCGGAGCGCAGGCCGGCGCGGGCGTCGAGCAGACGGTCGGCGATATAGACGGCCCAGACTGTGAAAGCCAGCAGAGCCTGCAGCCACACGGGCAGGGTGGCGCGGGCAACCCAGGCGAAGCCGAACGACCAGACGAGGGCGACGGAGGGTGCGTCGAGGCTGGCCAGGTGCCAGAGGCGGAGGGGATAAGGGGCGTCGAAGACGCGGAACCGGCTGCGGGACGGGGCACAGAAGCGGGCGGTGAGTCCCGAGGGCCGGGCATCAATGCGCAGCTTGTTCAGAAGTTGCGGCACAGTTCCAATTGTAGGAGAAAGCCCCGGGAGGCTGGAGCCGGGCAACGGCAGATTGCATGCAAATTGAAGAGACACAAAAACGAGATGAGCGCGGCAAAGAGACGTTTGCGGGGTCCGGGCATCCAAGCTAGTGTGTCGACGATTGCGTTGTTCGCGAGGGCAAACAGGAGGGAGTCGTGCGCATTATTTTTCTGGAGGGGCCAAGGTCCGCGTTGAGGATGTGGATTTGATGCAGGGGCTGGAGCCGTACCCTTCAAGCTGGTTCAACGGCGATGTGGGTGAGACACAGCACTAAGATGGAGTTGAGACGGAGTGCAATGGTTGGGAAGGAAGCGTGGCGATGGGCGCACGCGGCTGGGAAGGGAGCAAACGGCATGAGGAACAAGAGGATGGCCATCTGGATGGCCGCACTGGGGCTGCTGACGGCAGCGCCTTTGATGGGACAAGCGATCGATCAGGGGCAGGCGGTGGTGACGGTGCTGCCAAAGGTGGACGGGCAACTGCCGGCCAGCGTGACCCAGCAGGACCTTGCGGTGAAGGTGAACGGGAAGAACGCGAAGGTGACACATTGGGCTCCGATCGAGGCGCCGGACAACCAGATTGAGCTGGTGCTGCTGATCGATAGCGGGGCCCGGGGCAGCCTGGGCAGGCAGATGCAGGACATCGAACAATTTATCGGCAGTTTGGCGCCGAATGTGGAGGCTGGGATTGCGTACATGGAGAACGGGCAGGCTGTGTTTGCGGCGCCGCTTTCGAGCAACCACGCGCAGATTCTAAAGAATCTTCATCTTCCGGGGGGCGGAATGGGGGCTTCGTCGAGTCCCTACTTTTGCCTGTCGAGCCTGGCGAAGAACTGGCCGGGGCAGAACCCCGCGGCGCGGCGGGAGGTGCTGATGGTGACCGACGGGGTTGATCCCTACGAGAGGGATTTGGACCCGGACGACCCGTATGTGGACACGGCGATCAAAGACGCAACGCGGGCCAGGCTGGTTGTGTATTCGATTTACTGGGTGAACCAGGGAAGGGCGGACAGCACCGCAACGGCGAACAATATCGGCCAGAGCCTGCTGGAGGTGGTGAGCCAGGCGACGGGCGGCAAAAGCTTCTGGCAGGGGATGGGGAATCCGGTATCGTTCCAGCCGTATTTCGAGGATCTGAGCCGACGGTTCCGGAACCAGTGGGAGCTGGAGTTTACAAGCGAGCAGCAGGGCAAGCCGGGGGTGGAGGAGATGCGGTTGAAGCTCCATGCTCCGGGGACGGAGATTGACGCGCCCGAGAAGGTTTTGATGGTTCAGGAGGCGAAGTAAATGCGGGTGGATTGAAGTGCTTGAATCCCAGGTCTCGAAATCGAGACCTGGGGCACCCGGCGGGTGGATGGTCGTCAGGCGGCGGTCGTTAATCGGCGGCCTTTTGTGCTTTTGTGGGGGTTTTTGCGGGCGGTTTGACCGGATGCGGGGCGGGAATGGCTTTGAGGTCAGTTTTGCCTTCAGCCAGCTTGATGAGGAAATCCTGGCTGGAGAAGGGCGGAGCGTCTTTGAGCAGCTTTGCGGCGCGCAGATAGCTGCCGTCGGGCTGTTGCAGGCGGGCCTTGACGGTGTCAGCGAGATAGGCGGGCAGGATCTCATCGTGGATGCGGGCGAGAGCGGCGGGATCGCGCACCGGGAAGACGACTTCGCAACGCTCGAAGAGGTTGCGGGGCATCCAGTCGGCGGATCCGAGATAGATTTCGCCGTTGCCGCCGTTGGCGAAGTGGTAGATGCGGGAGTGCTCAAGAAAGCGGCCGACGATGGAGCGGACGCGAATTCTATCGGACAATCCCTTGACGCCGGGGCGGAGGATGGAAAGGCCGCGGATGATGAGGTCGATTTCGACGCCGGCCTGCGAGGCCTGATAGAGCGCATCAATGACGGAAGGCTCGAGCAGGGCGTTCATTTTGGCGATGATGTGGGCGGGGCGGCCGGCCTGGGCATGCTCCTGCTCGCGGCGGATGAGGCGGAGGAAGCTTTCGGCCATGGTGAGGGGGGCGACGAGCAGAGGGCTGTAATCGTCAATTTCAGCATGGGCGGTGAGGTAGTTGAAGACCATGTGGACGCGATCAGTGATCTGCGGGTCAGAGGTGAGCAGGCTGAGGTCGGTGTAGAAGCGGGCGGTGACGGGGTTGTAGTTTCCCGTGCCGAGGTGAGAGTAGCGGCGGGTGCGTCCATCCTCGTCGCGGCGGACCAGCAGGGCGAGCTTGCAGTGGGTTTTGAGTCCGACGACGCCGTGGAAGACCTGAACGCCGGCGTCTTCCATGCTGCGCGCCCAGCGGATGTTGGAGGCTTCGTCAAAGCGGGCCATCAGCTCGACGACGAGGGTGGTTTCCTTGCTTGCGGCAGCCTCAATGAGGGCCTTGAAGACGGGCGAGTCATGGCTGGTGCGGTAGAGGGTCTGCTTCATGGAGAGGACGGCGGGATCCTTGGCGCCCTGCTGGATGAAGTCGACGACGGGATCGTAGGAGTCGTAGGGGTGGTGGAGCAGGACGTCGTGCTCGCGCAGCTCATCGAAGATGTTGTTGGCCTTGCGGCTGAGGACGAAAGGGCGGGGATTGAAGGGCGGGAATTTGAGGTCGGGGCGGCGCACATCCTCGTACAAATACATCAGGCGTGACAGGTTGACGGGACCCTCACCGCGGAAGACCTGGTCCTCATCGAGTTCGAAGTTAACGCGGAGGCGCTCGACGATGTCGGGATGGGCGCCGGTTTCAATTTCAAGGCGGACGGCGTCGCCCTTGCGCCGGTTGTGGAGCTCGACGCGGATGGTTTCAAGCAGGGAGCGGGCTTCTTCTTCCTCGAAATAGAGGTTGGAGTTGCGGGTGACGCGGAAAGAAGCGTGGGCCAGGACCTCGTAGCCGCGATACATGCCCCCCAGATGCTGGGCAATGAGGTCCTGGAGGAGGAGATAGTCGTATTGCCCTTCGGGGGCGGGAAGACGGACGAAACGGGGCAGTGCGCGAGGCACGGTGACGACGCCGAGGACCTGGGGTCCGGAACTGCGGCGCTTGGCGCGGAGCAAAAGAGCGAGGCAGAGAGCTTTGTTAAGGACGCGGGGAAAGGGGTGAGCGGGGTCAATGGAGATGGGCGTGAGAAGGGGGTCAACCTCGCGCTGGAAGTAGTCTTTGGCGAAATCGCGGGTGTCGGGGCTGAGCTGATCCCAGTCGAGGAGGCGCACCCCTTGCTTGGCAAGCTCAGGGAGCAGTTGCCGGTCCCAGCATTGATACTGGGCGGCGACGAAGGAGTGAATGTCGGGGGTGAGGGTGGCGAGCGACTCGTCAGGCCGGAGACCGTCGAAGCTGGGCTGGCGATAGCCGTCCTCAATGCGCTGCATGAGGCCCGCCTGCCGGATTTCGACGTATTCGTCGAGGTTGGAGGCGGTGATGGCGAGGAACTTGACGCGCTCGAGCAGAGGATTGGCGGGGTCCTCCGCTTCTTCAAGGACACGGCGATTGAACTGCATCCAGGAGTGATCGCGGCCGTTGAAGAGTTTTTGTTTCTGCGTGGTTCTGGGCATGATACCGTCCGAGCGCCGTGCAAGAAAGTCTATCGTGTTTTGGCGGGATCGGCACGAAAAGGCACCGGATCCGGCGAAGAACTCCCCTAATGGGAATTCTTACAGGACGAGACGCGCAGTGCATGTTAAAGGGTTGCAAACATCGCAGCGAGGGGCGTTTGTGAGCAAATTTCAAGCGGAATAGACAAGGAACGGATGAAACTTTAGATTAGGCATGGAGGGGGCGCGGATGACGGCGATGTGGAGGACGATCGGTGTTGCGCTGGCGGGCTTCGTTCCGGGCATGGCGGCGGCCTTCGTACTGGGCCTGCCGGCGGGGCAGGGCCAGAGCGCCGGGCCGAACCGTTCGATGGTGACCTCTGACGCGGTGCAGTATCTTTTTCCCGAGCAGGTGACGGTTATGGCCGGGAAACCGAGCCCGGTGGTGCTGCACTTTCGCGTAGCGGCGGGCCTGCACATCAATTCGCACACGCCGAGCGAAGATTACCTGATTCCGACCGTGCTTTCGATTCCCGACGGCGGGGCGGTGCGGCTGGAGAAGGCGAGCTATCCCGCAGGCGCGGACATCACCCTGCCCATCGACCCCAAGACGAAGCTCAGCGTTTATACGGGCGAGTTTGCGATTGGGGCTCGGCTGGTGTCAACGCCGGGCAATCATCTTGTGGAGGCAAAGCTGCGCTTCCAGGCATGCAACGAAAGCCAGTGCCTGCCGCCGAAGACGATTCCTGTGGCGATTGATGTGATTGGACGATAGGGACTCTTGCTTCGGGCTTTTGATGGTCTCCCAGGTGCCCAAGGGCTAGGCACCTGGGCCACCCATCGGATGTTGAGTAAGAACAAAACCTGACAGACACGTTCATGGTCTCCCAGGTGCCCAAGGGCTAGGCACCTGGGCCACCCATCGGATGTTGAGTAAGAACAAAACCCGACAGACACGTTCATGGTCTCCCAGGTGCCCAAGGGCTAGGCACCTGGGCCACCCATCGATAGGGACTCCTGCTTCCGGCTTCTGATGGTCTCCCAGACAAGTTCATCGTCTCCCAGGTGCCCAAGGGCTAGGCACCTGGGCCACCCGCCTTTAGTCGAGTAAGAACAAAACCCGACAGACACGTTCATGGTCTCCCAGGTGCCCAAGGGCTAGGCACCTGGGCCACCCATCGTTTGTTGAGTAAGAACAAAACCCGACAGACACGTTCATGGTCTCCCAGGTGCCCAAGGGCTAGGCACCTGGGCCACCCGCCACCCGCCCTATTCCTTTAGGGTGACGGTAATTTTGCGGGCGTCGCCGCCGGTGGCGACTATGGCAATTTCGCCGGTGGCCCGCTTGCGGATGCTTTTGAACTTGTCGCCCCACTCCACCAGCACGAGCGCATCGGGGGTGAGCAACTCTTCGAGTCCCAGCGTCTCCAGTTGGCGCTCGCCTTCGATGCGGTAGACGTCGAGGTGATAAAGCTTGACGGGCTTGCCGTCCTGGGTGCCGTCGTACTCGTGCACGAGCGTGAAGGTGGGGCTGGTGACCTCGTCGGCTTCGGCCGCGTCGAGGGCCTCGGCAATGCCCTTGACCAGAGTGGTTTTTCCGGTGCCCAGATCGCCGCGCAGCAGCAGCAGTTGCGGGGGCTTGAGCAGCTGCGCCAGCTTGCGGCCCACTTCGATGGTGTCCGCGCCACTCGCGGTTGTGAATTCGTGCACCGTGCCGGCGGCATTGCTCATTGTGAGGCCCCTCGCGAGGGCGCGGCCGGGTTGGCATCCGGCGGCAGCGCCTGCAACCAAACATATCCGTTCCCACCATCGTTGCGGAAGGGCGAAACCGGAATGTGAAAGGCGCGTGAAAGCTGGAGGAGACTGTCGACCGCCAGCAGCGTGTGCTCGTCGCCCTCTCGCACCGCCAAGTCGCCGGCCAGCCCATGCAGATAAACGGCCGCTTCGACCGCGTGCGCCGCGTCGGCCGGAAACTGCGCCAACAGTCCCGCGATCATTCCCGTCAACAGGTCGCCGCTGCCTGCTTTGGCCATCCCGGGATTGCCGGAGGTGTTGACGGCAACGCGACCGTCGGGGTGGGCAATCAGGGTTCGCGCTCCTTTGAGCACCAGCGTGACGCCGAACTGCCGGGCAAAGGCGCGGGCCGTCTCCAAACGCCGGGCCTGGACCTCGGCGACGGTTGAGCCGACCAGACGCGCCATCTCGCCAGGGTGCGGCGTGAGCACGAGCGTTCGTCCTTTGGCCAGCTTGGCCAGCAGCACGGGCTTGGCGGCGAGGATGTTCAAGGCGTCCGCGTCAATGACGGCGGGGATGGAGGTGGCCGCGAGCAACCCGGTGACAAACTTGACCGTCTCCGGCGACTGGCCGAGTCCCGGTCCGATGGCCAGCACGGATTTGCCCGCCGTGAAAGCGGTGAGCCGCTCCGGCGCGAGGTTCACGTCGGAGATGGAGCCGGAAGGGGTGGCTTCAAGCGGCCAGGTCATGAGTTCAGGCGCAACGACAGACACGACCGCGAGCGCAGGAGCGGGAACGGCCGCGGTGACCAGGCCGGCGCCCACGCGCAGCGCCGCCAGGGCGGCCATCGCCGGCGCGCCCGCCTTGCCGCCCGCCGAGCCAAAGCTTCCGCCCACGACCAGCACGTGGCCAAAGCCGCCCTTGTTGGCTACGGCGACACGCGGGGCCTGGACCAGACGCATGGATGAGCCCGCCCAGGTGAGTTTGAGCTGAGAAACGATGGCCGCGTCAGGAGAACCGATGGGCGCAACGACGACCGGCTGATGCCAGGCGCGGGTAAGCTGCCCAAAGACATGGGCGGGCTTGGGCGCCGTGAAAGTGATGACGGCATCGGCGGGAAAGACGGGACCGTTCACGGTGGCGCCGGTTTCGTCGGCAGGCCATCCGGAGGGAAGGTCGATGGCGAGAACGGGGGCCGTGGTGGCCTTGATCCATTCGTAGGCCGCCAGGGCAAGGCCCTTCATCGGCGGCTTGAAGCCGGTTCCGAGGACCGCATCGATCATCAAGTCAGAATGAAGCGCGCCTTGATACTGCGCCAGATCTTCAGCGCGGGTGACGTTGAGCTGGACACCGTGATTGGGAGTGGTGAGCTCACGCCAGGCCTGGGCCGCGTCGCCTTTGAGCTTTTCCGGCGCGCCCAGCAGCAGCGTGGCCACCTCGAGCCCGGCATCGGCCAGGAGCCGCGCCGCCATCATGCCATCGCCGCCGTTGTTGCCCGCACCGCACAGGACGGTGACCCGCAGCGCCTCGGGAAACTGGGCCCGCGCGAAGGCGGCCACGGCCTTCGCGGCTGCCCGCATGAGATCAATTGAGGCTACGCCGAACCGCTCACTGGTGGCGCGGTCACAGGCCTGCATCTCGGCTGCGGAGAGAATGAGCATCGAAACCATAGTAGCGGATGACGGAGGGTCTTGATGGACAGCGGCGGATTGGCTTGCGGACAGCTCTGGATTGGCTTGCAGCCCGCCGCAGATTGGCAAGCGGCAGCGGCGAACTGGCTAGCGGCCCAGGGCGGTTTCGACCAACAGCCAGATGTTGAGGCCGGCAATGATCACCGCGGTGGACCAGGCCAGGGCTTTGAGCCAGAGCGGGTTGACGAACTCGCCCATCCATTTGCGGCTGCCGGTGAACAGCACCAGGGGCACGACGGCAAAACTCAATTGCAGAGAGAGAATGACCTGGCTCAGGATGAGCAGCTTCTCGGTTCCCTGCTCACCCATCACGGCCACCACGATGATGGTGGGGATGATGGCCAGGGTGCGGGTGATCATGCGGCGCAACCAGGGAGAGACCTTGAGGTGAATGAAGCCCTCCATCACCACCTGGCCGGCAAGAGTTCCGGTGATCGAGGAGTTCTGGCCGCTGGCCAACAGGGCCACGGCAAAGAGCGTGCTTGCGCCGGCGGCGCCCAGCAGCGGACTGAGCAACTTGTAGGCGTCTTCAATGGCGCCCACCTGAAAGAGCCCCCGGCTATGAAAGACGGCGGCAGCCACGATGAGAATGGCGGCGTTGACGAACAGCGCCACGGTAAGCGCCAGCGCCGAATCGACATTGGCCATGAAGATGGCTTCTCGCTTGCCCTTGGGTGTGCGCTTGTAGTTGCGGCTCTGCACGATGGACGAGTGCAGGTAAAGATTGTGGGGCATGACGGTGGCGCCGAGGATGCCGATGGCGATGTAGAGCATGTCAGGATTGGTGACGATGGCGGAGGAGGGAACAAAGAGATTGCGCAGCACCGGCCAGAGCTCCGGCCGAGAGAAAAACAACTGAACGGAGAACATGGCGATGATGGTGCCGATGAGGGCCATGACCAGCGCCTCGACGTAGCGGAATCCCCAGCGCTGCAAGAGGAGAATCAGCAGCACGTCGAGACCGGTGATGAGCACGCCATAGAAGAGCGGAATGTGAAAGAGGAGGTTGAGGGCAATGGCGGAGCCGATGACCTCGGCAAGGTCGCAGGCGGCGATCGCAATCTCCGCGCCGACCCAAAGGGCGAAGCTCACCCTGCGCCCGTAGGCCTCATGGCAAATCTGGGCCAGGTCGCGCTCGGTGGCCACGCCGAGCTTGAGGCTGAGGCTCTGCAAGAGGACGGCCATCAGGTTCGAGGCCATGATGACGAACAACAGGGTGTAACCGAAGCGCGATCCGCCGGCAATGTCGGTGGCCCAGTTGCCGGGGTCCATGTAGCCGACCGAGATCAGGAATCCGGGGCCGAGAAAGCCAAGCAGGCGACGCCAGCCGATCGTCGAAGTGGAGATGCGGACGCTCGAGTGCACCTCCGGCAGGGAGGGCTCGATGGGCTCGACGAAGGTTTGGAACTCAGTGGCCATGGGAACAGAAGACGGCCCGGCAGGGGCTATGACAAGAGTATGCCACAGATGTTTAATTATGGTTAATGTTTTTTATTATGTTTAATTACGATCGATTGGCAGGCCTGAGCCAGACGGCTTCGGCGGCCGGACGCCCCAGGATGCAGTTGCCCGTAGATAGCTCAATGGAAACGGTTTGATCGTAGTTTTGGCTCAAGACCTTGAGGTTTTTGCCGGGCCCGATGCCGGCCTGGTGAAGAAAAAGCAGCAACTTCGGATCGCGCTCCTGCAGGCTGGTGACGGAGTAGCTGCGCCCCTCGGCTGCCTCAGAGAGCGGAACGTCACCACGGCGCTTTCGTTCCGCCGGATTGACCGGCAGCACCGCATTGCCGTGGGGACAGGCCCCGCCTTCGCCCAGTTTCTCTTTGAGCTTGGCCTCGAAGGCCGGCGAGACGGCGTGCTCCAGCCGCTCCGCCTCCTCGTGAATCTCGTGCCACTCCATGCCGAAGATCTCGCTGAGCATGCGCTCGATCATGTGATGGCGGAGCGCGGTGCGATAGGCGGTTTCGCTGCCCGTGGCCGTGAGACGCACAATGCCGTCTTCGCCCACCTCGACAAGGCCGTCGCGCTTGAGCCGTTTGAGCGCCATGGTGACGGCCGGCGCTGAAACCTCAAGCCAGTGCGCCAGCATGGCCGGGATCACCTGGCGGCCCTCGGCCTCAGCTTCGAGAATGGCCTTGAGATAATTCTCTTTGGATACGTGGATCGAGTCTTTCATCGGTCTGCTCCAGTCCAGTCTAATCGCTACAATGGAGTTTGACCGGCCTCGGTGGAGTGTTCCCCGGTTGGCGTTCTGTTCAAGGGCCGCGAAGAACAGACAAATCCCCATGCGGCATTTTAGGTTTTCATTTTCAGGTTGTGAACCCATTCAGATTTTGAACCCATGATCGTGAGAGTCCCGTCCATGTGCACTGAAGTTCGGCATCGCCGGTTTTTCCCCCTTCTGTCCGGTTGGTCAGCTGCCCTTATCGTGGGGTTCGCGCTGAACCTGTTACTGCAGGCGGCGATGGCGCAGCAGAGCGCGGAAGCTGCGCAATGGCAGCCGCAACTGCACTTCTACGCGCCGCCCGACTGGATCAACGATCCCAACGGCCCCATCCTGCTGAACGGCCAGTACCACTTGTTTTTCCAACTCAACCCTTTCGGGGACGAGTGGGGACACATGAGCTGGGGTCACGCCGTTTCTACCGACCTGCTCCACTGGAAGCATCTGCCTGTGGCACTGCGCGATGAAAACGGCGTGGCCATCTTCAGCGGATCCACGGTAGAGGACGGGGACAATACGAGCGGCCTCTGCGGCCCGGCAGGCCAGAAGACCCCCGGCTGCCTGGTGGCCATCTACGCCGGGAATTCCGCGGACAAGCAGACGCAGAACGTGGCCTTCAGCCCGGACGGCGGCGCGACGTGGACGAAATATGCGGGCAATCCGGTGATCGATTTGGGACTGAAGGATTTCCGCGACCCCAAGGTGTTTTGGCATGCCGCGAGCCAGAGTTGGGTGATGGTGGCGGCGCTGCCGGATCAGCACAAAGTGCGCTTCTATCGATCGAGCAACCTGCTGAAGTGGGAAGCCGGGGGCGAGTTCGGCCCGGCGGGCGCGGTATCCGGGGTGTGGGAGTGTCCTGACCTGTTCGAGTTGGCGGCGCGCGACGACGACGGGAGGTTGGTGGAAACGCGCTGGGTGCTGAACGTGAATGTGAATCCGGGCGGACCCGCGGGCGGGTCGGGCGATCAGTATTTTGTGGGCCAGTTTGACGGCGCGCACTTTACGGAGGATCACCCGCACTCCGGCGTTCATTGGGTGGATTGGGGCAAGGATTTCTATGCCTCGACATCGTTCTCGAACCTGCCGCCTGACCGGGACCGGCTGTGGATCGCGTGGATGGACAACTGGCAGTATGCCTCGAAGCTGCCTTCACTGCCGGGGCGGGGCGAGATGACGCTGGCGCGCAGGATCTATCTGCAGGAGCCTCCCACGCATCCGGCGCCGACACCGGGCCAGGAGCCGCTCACGCTGGTGCAGGAGCCGGTGCTGCCGATTGCCGACCATAAGCACTATCGAGCCATGTTCGGCGCGCCGCAGTTTATGACGATCGATGCGGCCAATGCGCGACTGGCAAAGGGTGGGGCGCCGGGCAGCGTGTACGTTTTGCGATTTGAGCTGGATCGGGGCGATGCCGCGCAGGCCGGCGTAAGGCTGAGGCGCAGCGCCGCCGACCCCAATCAGCCGGCGCAGGAGGAGACCGTGGTGGGGATCGACTCGGAAAAGGGCCAGATTTTTCTGGATCGGACGCGGTCGGGCCAGACGGGTTGGTCGGCTGATTTTCCGGCGCGGATGACGGCTCCACTGAAGTACGCGCAGGCCGAGACGACCCGCTTCGAAATTGTGGTGGACAGGAATTCAGTGGAAGTGTTCGCCGAAGACGGCGAAACGGTGCTCAGCAGCCTGATTTACCCCTCGGCGGCGAGCCAGGGACTGAGCTTCTTCTCCTCGGCCACGCCACCGGGGTCGGACCCGGCCCGCATTCGCGACGTGGAGCTGTTTCCGCTGGAGCAGGCTGCGCAGAGCAAGTGAGGCTACTTGACCCGGACCTTCGGTTCCACGGACAAGCCCGGACGGAGCAGATGGTTGGGGTCCTCGTTGGCGAGATCGGTGAAATCGATGCGGACCGGAATCCGCTGGACCACTTTGACGTAGTTGCCGGTGGCGTTTTCGGGAGGGAACAGGCTCAGCACCGAACCTGTGGCTCCGCCGATCTGCGTGATCTTGCCCTTATAGTCCTTGCCGGTTGAGTCCACGTGGATCTCGACTGATTGCCCGGCAGACATGTGCTCCAACTGCGTTTCTTTAAAATTCGCCGTGACCCAAAGGTCTTCGAGAGAGACCAGGGTGAGCAGGTTTTGGCCCGGGGCGATATTCTGCTCGATCTCGACGCTCTTGCGGGTGATGATGCCGGCCTCCGGAGCCACAATTTTGGTGTAGCTGAGGTTGAGTTTGGCCTGGTCGAGCTGGGCCTGCGCCTGTTCGACCTGGGCCTGAGCCTGCTTGGCGCGCGCGCTCTGCGCGGCCACCTGCTGGGGAGCGGTCTCAGCGGACTTAAGCGAGGCTTGGGCCTGGGTTTCGCGCTCATGGGCCACTTTGATGCCAGCGACCGCGGCCAATTCATTGGCCTGGGCGTCGGCGACGGCTGCCTTGGTGGCATCGGCCTGGGCCACGGCCGCGTCCCACTGCTGCTTGCTGATCACGTCATTGGCGACCAGCGGCCGGTAACGCTCGAGGTCGGCCTGAGCCTTGGTGTAATTTGCCTTGGCCTGAGTCACCATGGCGTGGGCGGCCACGAGTTGCTGCTGGGCCTGCTCCACGCTGTCCTCGGTGCCGCTGACATCGGCCCCGGCGGAGCGCAGGTTGCTGCCTGTATTGATGCTGGTGATGGGCACATTCACGTTGGCCGCCGCGGCATTGGCGCGGGCGCTGTCGAGCGCCGCCTGGGCGTTCTCGACCGCGACCTGGTAGTCACTGGGGTCGAGTTCGGCAATCGTATCCCCCGCCTTGACGACCTGGTTTTCTTCCACATCCACCTTGATGACCTGGCCGGCGATGCGCGAGCTGACCTGGATGAGGTGGCCGTTGACCTGGGCATCGTCGGTGTCTTCGCTGTAGGTGGAGTGCCACCAGATGGCGACAGCAATCAGCGCAATCACGAGGACCGCGAAGATCACGATGCCCCTGCGGCGGGACTGCGGCTGTATGATCTCGGTCTCGGTGATCGGTTCACTCGGAGCCGGTGTTGGATTCGAATCCGCCACGATTACTTCCCTCCCAAATAGGTCTTGTAACTTGCGCCCGCGCCCAACGCTCTTGCCAGGCTGAGCTTGGCCACGTTATGCCGGTAAAGGCTGGTGACATACTGATCGTCGGCCTGGGCCACGGACTGCTGCGCCTGGCTCACGGCCAGGTTGTCGCTTACGCCGTTGGCATAGCGCTGCTGCGCCTCTTTCAATTCCTCGTTGGCCAGCGACACGCTTGACTGCGCCACTTCAACCTGCTTCTGTGCCGACTGAACATCGAGCAGGGCGTCGCGCACATCGGCATCCACCTGCGCGCTCTTGTCGCTGGACTGAGCCTGCGCGACGTCAAGCTGGGCCTGCGCGGTCTGGGCCTCGCCGCGCAGCCCAAACTCCTTGAAGAGCGGAACGCTGAAGGTTCCGGTGGCATCGCCGGTGCCATGCGAGTGACCGAGCGTGGTGCCGATATCGCCGTAATCGCCGTTGAACTTGAAGGTGGGCAGGCGGTCAGCGGTGGCTGCCTTGCGCTGCTCGTCGGCGGCCTTGACCTGCTCGACCAGCGCGGCCATGTCTTTGCGGTTGGCGTGGGCCTGGCGAATGGCCGCATCCACGTCAATTTGATCGAAGGCGGAAAAGGGCACCGTGTCAGTGAGCGTGAAGGCTTGATCGAGGGGCAGGCCGATGGTGCGGGCCAGAGCCAGCTTGTCTTTTGCCCATGCATTCTGGGCCACGATCAGCTGCTGCTGGAGCGACTGGTAATCGACGCGCGCCCGGAGCTCATCGATCATAGGCGCGGTGCCGGCGTGGTGATTGGAGACGGCCTGGTCGAGCGAAACCTTGGAGGTGGCCACCTGCGCCTGAGCACTTTGAACCGCGGCCTCATCGGCAAGCACCAGCAGGTAAGCATTGCCCACGGTGAGTACGACCATGTCGCGCGCGTCCTGGGCCGACAACTGCGCGGCCGCAAAGTTGTGCTTGGCCGCCAGGTAGTTGCGCATGGAAGCCACATCTACCAGCGACCAGCTCAAAGAGGCGCGGACGTCGGTAAAACCGAACGGTCCAATGACCGTGGGAAAATCGGGAATGCGGAGGCCCTCGGCGGCCAGGTCGGCCTGGGTCAAAGTTTCCTGGGCCTTGAAATCAACCTCGGGCAGGAGCGCCTGCAGTTCGTCGAGGCGCTGGCCCCGTGCGGACAAGGTCTGGGTGCCGCTGAGGATGAAACCCAGGTTGGCTTTGAGGCCTCGCTGGATGGCGTCGTCGAGCGACAGATCGAGGTTTTGCCCGGTGGCCTGACCTGCGGGGACGCTGCCCTGAAAGCTCTGCGCCGTGGGCACAGCCTGATTCGGGACCACGAGCGTCTGCGCCTGCGCCAGGCTGGCGGCGAGACCCGCAGCGAGCAGCAGGCCCGCCCAGGAACGTGGCCTGAACCGCAACCTGACCGGATGCGGAAATTTGAATCGAAGCGAAGATTGGGACGAAATCAAGGTCTTTTCAACTCGCAGTTAAACAGAAGATCCAAAAGGTTTGCGCACATAATGGATGCGCCAGGCATGCAACAGGGTTCTGAAATGGATTGTATCGGACCGTCGGCGGGGATGCCCTGCCCTCCATCACAGGGACGACTCCAAATCGTGAAGACAGGGTCGGGAAGACGGGATCGAGAAGACTGGGTAGGGAAAACAGGGCAATCCGGAATCCTGCGGCATGGGGCAGAAGTCAGGCGCCGGGCTTTGCCGAGGAGAGCAGAAGTTGGGAGGCCAGGGAGCAGAGGCCCATGCGGAAGGCCGTGCGCACGGCGTCCGCGTTCCACGCCGCCGCAGTGGGTCCGCCATGGGCCGCAAGCAGACGGGCCGTCTCCGCCGCCGGAAAACCGGCAACCGCCCGCAGAACAAAAACCGTTCCCAGGCCGGTGGGCAGCTTTTCGAGCCAGGTCCGCACGCGGGCGCGGTCGGGTCCGGCCATCATGCGCTCCAAGTCGCCCTTGGAAACGCCCGCAGCTTCAAGGTCATCGTCGTCGATGCAGCCTGTGGCCGCTTGAACGCCTTCAGGAGCGGCCAGGCAGCCCGGGTTGCGCTTCACCATCAGTTCGAGAGCCGCACTCACCAGCGCCTTGCGAATGCTTTGCCGTCCCCTGGCCAGATCCCCGCAGGGTACGACGTCCGTTGTGGCCACGGCGGTTTCGACCAGCCGTATTCCGTCTTCGCCTTCGCCGACGAGCATCGAAGCCAGGGTGTAGAGTCCGGCGGCAATCGCGTCGAGCATCGCGTCCATGCCTGTGAGAGCCTGGGTGACAGTGGCTTCGTCCTTGGCGCGGCCGTCAAACAGCCCTTGCACGCGCCTTGAAAAATCCTGTGCGCCGGCCGGGATGGGTTGGGGCGGAATAAAGGTGGAAGATGAAGAATTCAACGGATGCGGCATAAACTGTCTCCTCTCGGGGGGTTGGGCAGCGGTCCGGTGGAAAGACTACGGGTTGAGCCCGTACATAAAGCCAGCAGAATGAGGGTAGGCCGGCAGGGATAAAGGCCGATTCTGTTGTTCGCCGCCCAGGTGCCTGCCGGGTGAGACTTGCTGGTTCAAGGTCAATTCGTTTTGGTCGTTTTGGGGATCAGGGCTGCGGCTCAGTCCCAATCCTCAACCCGATTGTCGAGGGCGTCAATTGCGTTTTTGCGTGTGATGTGCGGACCGGCAGGGGCCGATGCCTGTGAAAAAGACCCCAACCCACCCAATTTGTTCTCAAAAACCCTTATCTGTTAGTGAGATGCAGGGAATCGAGCGCGGGACTCGCTAATTGTTCAGCGCCTTCTGGATATTGGCTTCCATGTCGCTTTCCGAGGTGAGGCCCATCTCCGCGGCCACCACCGTTCCCTTGCGGTCCAGGTAGAAGGAGGTGGGCATGGCGTCGAGGCCGCCGTATTCCTCGCTGAGGCTGTCACCGTTAACCAGGACGGGATAGGGCACATGTTCCTGCTGGACAAATTTGGCGATGGCCGCCTTGTCTTTGGCCCAGCCGGCCTTGTCGTCCTGGGCCAGGTCGTCGCCCTCGGTCGAGATGCCCACGACCTCAAAGCCCTGTCCCGCGTACTTGTTCCGCAGTTCGATGAGCCAGGGGGTCTCGACCTTGCAGGGAGCACACCAGGTGGCCCAGAAGTTGATGAGCACGGCCTTGCCGCGGAAGCTCTGAAGCGAGACCTTTTTCCCGCCCAGGTCTTGAAGCGTAAAGGCAGGCGCGGGCTTGCCCTTGAAGGGCGACTGGTATTGCGGCATGCCGCCCGCGGGGTCGGGCACCAGTTCGCCTTTGGCGGCTGAGGCCAGCAACCTTTGGGCAGCCTGCTGGCGATACTCCCAGTTGGCCCAGCCTGCCCAGGCGAAGACGGCCAGGATGAACAGGAATGCGGTGAGAACGAAGGTATTGCGCTTCAAGGGAATTTTGACCTCTCCTCTTTTATTGTACGAGCAGCGGGAAGGGTTTGGACGCCGGCGTGCCAAGGGTTTGGACGCCTTGGTGCGGGGTGAGTCGCATGCGGGCGGGAGCATACACTGGTACCACCTGAACAAGATGAACGAGACCGGGACAAGACGTGAAGCGGGCGTGAGCGCAGGCGGCCCGAGCGCAGGCGGCGGCAAAACAGGCGGCGTGAGCGCCGGCGGCCCGAGCCCGGCCGAACTGGTGCGGACCGAGGCGTCGGCGCTGGAAGCTTTGGCAGCGCGGCTTGATGGGCCGATGGCGGAGCTGTTTGCGCGCGCCGTGGAGCTGATTTTGGGCTGCGGGCAGGGCAACGGGCGCGTGGTGGTCACCGGCATGGGCAAGAGCGGCATTATTGCGCAAAAGATTGCCGCCACGCTCAGCTCCACCGGCTCGCCGGCCTTGTTTCTTCATCCGGCCGAGGCGGTGCACGGGGACCTGGGCGTGCTGATGCCCGGAGATGTGGTGGTGGCGCTTTCAGTGAGCGGGGAGACAGAGGAGATTCTGCGGCTGTTGTCCACGCTCAAGCGCAAAGGCGACGCGCTGGTGAGCTTGTGCGGCAATCCCGCTTCGACGCTGGCCGGGGCGAGCGACGTGGCCCTGGATTGCGGCGTGGAGCGCGAGGCGTGCGGACTGAATCTTGCACCCACGGCCTCAACCACGGCCATGCTGGCGCTGGGCGACGCGCTGGCCATTGCGGTGAGCCTGCGCAAGGGCTTCAAGGCGGAGGATTTTGCCGAGCTGCATCCGGGCGGCAAGCTGGGCAAGCGGCTGGCGAAGGTGCGGGAACTGATGCACACCGGCGTGGATGTGCCGGCCGTGACAACGGCGACACCGATGACCGATGTGATCTATGAGATGTCGTCGAAGAAGCTGGGCATGACGACGGTGCAGGAAGCGGGCATCCTCCGCGGGGTGATCAGCGACGGCGATTTGCGCAGGCTGCTGGAGCGGGAGGGCGGAGCGGCGCTCGGCCGGACCGCGGGCGAGGCGATGAATGAGCGGCCCAAGACGATTGTTGCCGAGGAGCTGGCGGCCAAGGCGCTGGCGATCCTGGAGGGGCGCAAGATTACGTCGCTGGTGGTGGTGGATGCGGCGGGAAAAGTGGAAGGCGTGCTGCATTTGCATGATTTGTGGGGCGTCGAGCTGATTTAGGAGCAGGGTTCAGGGCAATGGCCGGCATTGCGCGCATCTCTGCCAGGTTGCAACACAAAATAAATTTGTTCCAACACAAAATAAATTTCAGGGCCGCAGGCAAGATGCATTGATTGCGAAGGCCGATAGCGGACGTCGATTGAGATGCGCGGGCGATGGAGCTTCGCGGGCGACCCCGGACTCCTGCGAGCATTTAAAATAGATTCTGCTGTCATTTGCCCTGCGTCCGCGGTGTGGGACGGGAAAGTCTGCGCGTTTCTTTATGCATCGTTGGTCGAAGCTTTTTATTCCCACTCTTCGCGAGGCCCCGGCGGATGCCGAAGTGGCCAGCCATCGCTTTCTGGTGCGCGCTGGCTACATCCGCCAGCTCGGGGCGGGCATCTACAGCTATCTTTTTCTGGGCCAGCGGTCGCTCAACAAGGTGATGGCGATCGTGCGCGAGGAGATGGACCAGATTGCGCAGGAGTTTTATCTGCCGGCGCTGAATCCGCGAGAGCTGTGGGAGCAGAGCGGGCGCTGGGCGGGCATGGGCGAGAACATGTTTCGGCTGAAAGACCGCAAGGGTGCGGATCTCTGCCTGGGCATGACGCACGAAGAGATCATGACGTCGATTGCGCGCAACGAACTGCGCAGCTACAAGCAGCTTCCGCAGATCTGGTACCAGATCCAGACCAAGTTCCGCGACGAGCCTCGGCCGAAGTCGGGCCTGCTGCGGGTGCGGCAGTTCACGATGAAGGACAGCTACTCGTTCGACATTGACAAGGCGGGCCTGGACAAGAGCTTCGACCTGCACGACGCGGTGTATCGCAGAATATTCACGCGCTGCGGGCTCAGGTTTTTAGCCGTCGAAGCGGACTCGGGAGCGATGGGCGGCTCGCAGTCGCAGGAGTTCATGGTGTACACGGAGGCGGGCGAAGATTTGATTGCCAGTTGCCCGGTGTGCGGCTATGCGGCCAACCTAGACAAGGCAATTTCGCGTCTGGAGGCAGTGGCGGAGATGGAGCCGACCGGGGACGGCACACCGGAACTGGTGTCAACGCCGGGTTGCGCGGCGATTGCGGATGTAGCGGAGTTCTTCAAAATTTTACCCGCGTCCGACATCAAGTGCGTGGCCTACATGGGATTGAAGCGAGGGCAGAAGGGAAAGCCGGATACGTGGCACGCCGTAGCCGCGTTTTTGCGCGGCGACCACCAGGTGAACGAAACCAAGCTGATGGGCGCGACCGGGGCGGCCGACCTGAGAACGATGCAGGGCGAAGAGCTGGAGCGCTACTTCAGTGGACCGGCGGGGTTTCTGGGTCCGGTGGGACTGAAGCCGGACGCGCAGCCGCTGGAAGACGGGCTGACGGTGATCGTGGACAAGTCGCTCGAGGGCCGGAAGAACCTGGTGGCGGGCGCGAACAAGCTCGATTTTCACCTGCGCAACGTTCGGCCGGGACGCGATTTCAGCTGGACGCTTGCCGCCGAAATCCGCAGCGTGAACGAGGGCGAGGGATGCCCGGTGAACGGTTGCGCCGGAAAGCTCGTGGTGGGCAAGGCCGTCGAGGTGGGACACATCTTCAAGCTGGGGTACAAGTACTCCGAGAGCATGGGCGCGCGCGTGCTGGACCTGAACGGCAAGGAAGTGACGCTGATCATGGGCAGCTACGGGATCGGCGTCGAGCGCATTCTCACGGCTGCAATCGAACAATCGAACGACAAGAACGGATTCTGGCTGCCGGCTTCAATTGCGCCCTTCACGGTGGTGGTGACGGTGACGAACATGGGGGAGGCGGCGCTGAAGGAGACAGGCGAAAGGCTGGCCGCGGACCTCGAAGGCGCGGGTCTTGACGTTCTGCTCGACGACCGCGATGAACGCGCCGGCGTCAAGTTCAAGGATGCGGACCTGGTGGGCATTCCTTACCGGATCAACGTGGGCAAAAAGGCCGCCGAAGGCAAGGTGGAACTGGTGACACGCGCCACGGCAAGCAGCGTGGACGTTGGAGTGGGGGAAGTGGTGGCGCTGGTGAAGGAGCGCGTAGGCGAAGACCAGTTGCTGGGAGCGAGCAGCCGATGAGCGAGGAGCCGCGATGGCGTTCAAGATCAGGCTGAGACTGCCGGCGGGAAAGCATCCCGCGTGGACGCTTGCGCTGCGCATCGCGCTGGTGGCGCTGGCGGCGGGGCTGCTGGTGTTTCTCTCGGTCACCGGCTATCTCTACTTCGAGTACCAGGGCATTGTGGATGCGCGGCTGAAAGAGCCGCTGTTTGCCAACACCGCGAAAATCTACGCAGCGGCCCGCGAGGTTCGTCCCGGGCAAAAGCTGAGTATCACGCTCATTGCCAACGAACTGCGCGAGGCCGGATACACCCCCGAGGGCGCCGCGCAGGCCTCGCAGCTGGGAACCTACAGCCTGGGCGCGCAGAGCATCACGATTCGTCCCGGCCCGCAGTCCTACCACGCGGAAGATCCGGCAACGATTCACGTGGGCGGCGGCGCGGTGCAGTCGATCGGCGACGATCACGGGCAGCCGTTGTCAAGCTATGAGCTGGAGCCGCTGCTGATCACCGGTCTGAGCGAGGACGCCAACCGCACCAAGCGGCGCCTGATCACCTACGACGAGATTCCGCAGAACCTGGTGCAGGCAGTGGTGGCCATCGAGGACCGCCGCTTTTTTGAGCACGGAGGGGTGGACTACATCCGCATGCTGGGAGCGCTGCGCAACGATCTGACGCCGGGCCACCGGTTTGTGGAAGGCGGGTCGACGCTGACCATGCAACTGGCGCGCGGGTTTTTTCTGACGCCGGAGCGGCGCTTCAAGCGCAAGTTCATCGAGATTCTGATCACGTTCCAGCTGGAGCACCGGTTCACCAAGCAGCAGATCTTTACCATGTACGCCAACGAGATCAACCTGGGGCAGCGGGGCAGTTTTTCGATCGACGGGTTCGGCGAGGCGTCGCAGGCCTACTTCGGCAAGGACGTACGCCAGCTCAACCTGGCGGAGTGCGCGCTGCTGGCAGGCATCATCCAGAGCCCCAACCGGCTGAGCCCGTTCCATCATCCGGAGCGAGCACTGGATCGCCGCAACATGGTTCTCGATGCAATGGTCGAGACCGGGGCGATCACCAAGGAGCAGGCCGAAACCGCCAAGGCTGAGCCGCTGCACATGGCGCCCTCAAGCGTGGATGCCAGCGAAGCGCCCTACTTCGTAGACATGGTGCGCGACCAGTTGGTGCAGAAGCTGGGCGACACGGACTTCAACCGCGAAGGGCTGCGCATCTATACGTCGCTCGATCCTGACCTGCAGCGGTTGGCCAGCAACGCCGTGGACTCCACCACTCACGCGATTGACGAGCAGGTGGACAGGTTGTATGCAAAGCGCAGGAAACTGGGCGAGAGTTACCCATATCCGCAGGTAGCGCTGATCGCGCTGAATCCCCATACCGGGCAGGTGCTGGCACTGGTGGGCGGACGCAATTACGGCAACTCGCAGTTGAACCACGCGGTTTCGAGCCGGCCGACGGGATCGATCTTCAAGCCGTTTGTGTACGCGGCGGCGTTCAACACGGCGGTGCAGGGCACGATGCTGGAGGGACAGACCAAGCTGTTTTCTCCAGTGACGATGTTGAGCGATGCCGAGGCCACGTACGATGTGGGCGGCCAGGAATACACTCCAAAAGATTTTCAAGACGAGTATTACGGCGAGATGACGGCTCGCTACGCGCTGATGCGCTCAGATAATCGCGCGACCATCAGCCTGGCGGCGATGGTGGGATTTGACCAGGTGGCGGCGCTGGCGCGCGATGCAGGAATCAAGAACGCGCGGGGAACGCCTTCGGTGGCGATTGGATCGTACGATGCAACACCGATGGATATGGCCGGCGCCTACACCGTGTTCGCCAATAACGGAGTGCACCTTGATCCATGGATGCTGGCCAGCGTGCGCGCGCCCAACGGCGACGTGATCAGCGACTACACGCCGACTTCGCGTGAGGTTCTCGATCCACGCGTGGCCTACCTGACGACGAACATGATGGAGGCGGTGTTGCAGGGCGACGGAACCGGCGCCGGGGTGCGTGGAATGGGCTTTGTTTCGCCGGCAGCGGGAAAGACGGGAACCAGCCACGATGCGTGGTTTGCGGGATTCACGAGCAACCTGCTGTGCATTGTGTGGGTGGGCAACGACGACTACACGCCGCTCGATCCGGAAAACCATGGCCGGCTGCAGGGAGCGCATGTGGCCGGGCCGATCTGGGCGGAGTTCATGAAGCGGGCCGTGCTGCTGCCGCAGTACTCCGATACCAACGAGTTTGCCGCGCCGGACGGGGTTGAGATTGTGAAGATCGACAAGGTGAGCAACCTGCTGAGCGACGAGAGCTGCCCGGACAGCTACGACGCCGCGTTCCTGGCTGGAACCGCACCTACGGTGCCCTGCGATCACCCCAGCGACAAACGCAATTTTCTGCAAAAGCTCTTCGGGCTCGGGAAAAACTGAGCGGAATTCTGTTCGAATTCATCCGTCGACGTCAGAACCGTCAGGCATGGCTTGGCAGCGCGGGCACCAGAAGGTGACGCGCGCATCGGGCCCCTGGATGCGGCGACGAACAGGCTCGGAGCAACGCCGGCAGGGTTCGCCGTGGCGGCCGTAGACCCACAAGCCGGCGGTGGGATCGGATTCATGCGTGGTGCGGCGGGTTCTGCCGCCGTAGGTGACGATCATGTCGCCTGAATCCTCAAGCACGTTGGCGGCGACGAGTTTTTGCGCGGCGGCGACGGCGGCCTGCACCTGCTGATGGCCAAGCGCGGACACTTTGCAAAACGGATGAATGCCGCAAACGAAACAGATCTCGGACTTGAAGACGTTGCCCACGCCTGCCAGCACCTCCTGGTGCAGGAGAACATCGGCAATTTCCTCGTGGCGATGGGCCTCAATGCGGAGCGCGGCTTCAGCGGCATTGAAGGCGGCGTTGAGAACGTCGATCGCAGAGGCGGGAATTCTGCGGTCGCGCTGGAGCGACTGCGCGGAGTGCATCTCGGCGACCGGCACGCGAAAACCCACGGCGATGTACTGGGTGTTCTCAAGGACGATGCGCATATGGGCGCGGGGCTGCTGCCAGCGCTCGCCGGGGCGGTAGATGTGCCAGCTTCCGTTCATGAGCATATGAGTAGCCAGCGTTGCGCCGCCGGAAAAATGAATGAGCAGCCATTTGCCGCGCGCTTCAACGCCGCTGACAAGCCGGCCGGTGATGGGCGTGTCGTCGTGGAAGCGGGTGAGCAGGGGATAGGTGGAGCGGAACGCGGTGACGGGCTTGCCGGCCAGCGCGCGGCCCAGCGAGCGGGCGGTGCGAAAAATGGTGTCGCCCTCGGGCATGGGCTATTGAACCTCGGGGCCGGTGTGGGGCTGGTGCGGAGGTTGCCCCATGGGGAGCGGAATGCGGCGCAGGTGCATGCCCAACGGGCCGGGATGAAATCCGGCATCCATGAGGAAGCGGGCCATCGGGTGCACAGCGACCGGCTGTCCGTTGATGGTGGTGATGAGTACGCCCTGGTGGGTGCCGAGGCGCATGCGTTGCTGACCGCGGGCGCAGAGAAAATGGGCCAGACCGGAAGCAGTCTGCGAGCGGTCAGGCTCTTCAGCAGGCAGAAAGACGAGAATGTTGGGATTGCCGCGGCGCAGCCAGGCGACCAATTGTCCGTTGCGCAGGATGACCTCAGCATAGGCGGCGCGGGTGAGGATGCGCGGGGCGGATGGAGACCCCACGGACGAAGACCTGTCGGCGGGGAGCCGGGAGCCCGAAGCCTCATCGGTGACGGGATCGGTGACGGGGTCGGTGACGAGATCGGTGACGGGCAAGTCGGGCCAGCGCAAGACCGATCCATACGGATTCGCGGGGTCTGTTGCGGCCAGTTGCACAAACTCCGGCTTCTCTTCAGGAGGCGCGGAGCGCAACTGGCGCAGCAGATCGACGGCGGCCGGCAGAGCGAACTGGGTTGCGCCGAGGCCGGCGACAAAATAACCGCGGCGAATGCGGCCGCTCTCTTCAAGAGCCTTGAGCACGCCATAGACGGCGCTGAATCCGCCGGGGACGTTCTCCGCGGCCACTTGCTCGCGCATCAGCACGCCATAGCGGTTGAGCAATTGCAGGGCGAGGGCGTGACTGGCTTCAGTGGCGCTGGGAGCCAGGGGATTGACCTGAGAGGAATCCCGCCCGGAGCGCAAGGGCAACAGCGACCAGCGGCCCTGCGCCGTGGGCGGGGTGGTGCGGCGGGAGCGGAAGATGCCGGTTTGCAAGCGGCGCGGCGCGCGCACGCTCTCGGGCCTTGCAATGTAGGAGCGCAGTGCGTGCAGCGAATCGTTGGTGATGAGGCCGCGCCAGACCAGGCTCCATAAAGCATCAATGGTTTCGCCGGGATAACCGCCGCCGAGGGCCTGATGGAGGGAGTCAAAGAAGCTGGCCCCGCTGGATTGGAGCACCGCGAGCAGTTTTTGCTCGGGCTCGGTGAGCGGCTCAGCCACGGGGCGCTGCTGCGCGAGCAGGGGCAACTTATCGGCGAGGAACAGGGCGATGCGGCCGTCGCGTTCGCCGATCGGCTCGACGCCCGCCCAGGCGACTTCACCCGCGGCCACGAGCGTGTCGAGCCCGGCGGTCTGATAATCGGCGATGCGCGCGGGGAGAATGGCCGACTCGAGGAGCGAAGCGGGCAGAGGCGCGCCCTGGAGGGTTTCAACGGCATCAAGCAGCGCGTCGAGATGGGCGTGCGGGGTGCGACGGGGCGCGACCAGTCCCTGCCAGTGAGTGAGGAAGCGGGCAAGCGTGTGCTGCTCCACCGGCTCGACCTCGCGACGCAGTTTGGCGAGCGACTTGCGGCGAATCTGGCGCAGGATTTCAGCGTCGCACCACTCGCGATGCAAGCCGCCGGGACGGAAGCCGCCCTCGAGGATGCGGCCTTCACCGGCAAGGCGGCGCAAGGCGTCTTCGACGGCAACGGTGTCGAGAGCGAAACGGTCGGCGGCCTCGCGCAGCGTGAAGGGGCCGTGGGTGCGCGCGTAGCGGCGGACGAGCTCAAGCACCGGGTGGGCCACCGGCTCAAGCAAAGAATTGGCCAAGCCGGGCGGGAGCGGAATGCCCAGCGCATCGCGATAGCGGGCGGCGTCCTCGGCGGCCACGAGGCGGCGTTCGCCGGCGATGCGCAGCTCGAGGAGGCGGCGGGAGCGGATGAGCCGGTCAACCTGAAGAAGCAGATCGGGCGAGACGACGCGCCGCAAAAGTTCGTCGCGGGAGAGATCGCCGAGGCGGAGGCAGAGATCGTGCATGCCGTCGGTCGAGCGGGCGCGACAATTTTCAGCAAGGCACTGCGCCGCCTCTTCGACCTCGGTGATGGCGTTGGGATCGAGCAGTTCGCGCAGGTCGGCCTCGCCGAGCAACTGGCGCAACTGATCCTGGTCAATGGTGAGGGCCTGAGCACGGCGCTCGGCGAGCGGGGCATCGCCGTCGTAAAGGAAATTGGCCACGTAGCTGAACAACAGCGAGGCGGCGAACGGCGAAGGCTTGCGCGTGTCGACGACCTGGACGCGCAACTGGCGCTGCTCAACGGCGCGCAGGGTCTCAAGGAGGGCGGGCATATCGAAGACGTCGCGCAGACACTCGCGATAGGCTTCGAGCAGCAGCGGGAAAGATGGATAGCGCGAGGCCACGCTGAGCAGGTCGTAGGAGCGCTTGCGCAACTGCCACAGGGGCGAGCGGGCATCGGCGCGGCGGCGGGGAAGCAAAAGCGCGCGGCCCGCTGCCTCGCGAAAGCGGCCGGCAAAGAGCGCCGTCGATCCCAACTGGCGCAGGACAAGCTGCATGGCCTCAGCGGACTCGACCAGGAACCAATCCGTAGGGGGCGGCTCGTCGGTGTCAGGGAAGCGCAGCACGAAGCCGTCGTCGCCCCACAGGGTTTCAACGTCGGGACCGCCGGCGGCGCGAATGCGGGCGCTGACCGCCATGGCCCAGGGAATGTGGATGCGGCTGCCGAAGGGGGTGAGCACGCAAACGCGCCAGTCGCCCAATTCGTCGCGGCACCGCTCGATGACCACGGTGCGGTCGTCGGGAACCGCGCCCGCGGCCGCCTCCTGGTCGGCGAGAAACTGGAGAAGATTTTCAGCGGCGCCGGGATCGAGATCGTGTTCCGCGATGAGACGGGCGAGCGCAGCGGGTTTGGGCAGCGCGCGCAGTTCGCGCACCAGAGCGCCGATGCGGCGGCCGAATTCAAGCGGGCGTCCCGGCCCGTCGCCTTTCCAGAAAGGCATTTTGCCGGGCTCGCCGGGAGCGGGCGTCACCAGTACGCGATCGTGGGTGATGTCGACGATGCGCCAGGTGGAAGCGCCCAGAATAAATGTCTCGCCGGGATGCGACTCGAAGACCATCTCTTCATCGAGCTCGCCGACGCGCACGGCCTTGCCTTCGGTGTAGGCAAGAAAAACGCCATAGAGGCCGCGGTCGGGAATGGTGCCTGCGTTGAGAATGGCCAGGCGGGCCGCGCCGTCGCGGGCGGTGACCACATTGCGCACGCGGTCCCAGGTGAGGCGCGGACGCAGCTCGGCGAACTCGTCGGAGGGGTAACGTCCGCTGAGCAGATCGAGAACACCCTCAAAGGACGCCCGCGTGAGAGCTCCAAAGGGCGCTGCGCTTCGGACCAGGTTGTACAAGGCGTCAACGCTGACCTCGGGCCGGGCTGGTTCGGAGCCCTGGTCTTCTGGATTTTGGCCGGGAGAATTCCTCGATTCCCAGGTTTCAAAGTTCAGTTCCGGGGTCATCGGAGTTGGATGGGACGCGGAACGGATTTTTCTTCTGCCGGGCTTCAAGGACCGCGCGGGTTTTGCCGCATGGGGGGGATGGGCGACGATGGCCACCAACTGCTGCGCGAGCACGTCGAGCGGGTTACGGGGAAAACGGGTGGACTCGATGTGGCCCTGGTGCATGGCCTGGGTGACGGCAGCGCAGGCGACCAGGTCGGCCCTGTACTTGGGAAAGAAAATGCCTTCGCTGACCGCGTCCACGTGATGGCCGGCGCGGCCGATGCGCTGCATGCCGCCGGCCACCGAGGGCGGCGCTTCAATTTGAATGACAAGATCGACAGCGCCCATGTCAATGCCGAGCTCGAGCGTGGAAGTGGCGCAGAGGGCGCGAATCTGGCCGGCCTTCAACTGCTCTTCGATGACCGAGCGCTGCGCCGCCGCAATCGAGCCGTGATGGGCGCGGGCGATGGGCTCGCCTGCCAGTTCGTTCAGCGCACCGGCCAGCCGCTCGGCCACCTGGCGGCTGTTGACGAAGAGGATGGTGGAGGTGCGCTCGCGAATGATCTCAAGCAGGCGCGGATGAATCGCATTCCAGATGGAGACGCGCCGGGGCATCTGCGATGCAGGGCCGCTGGGAATCTCCTCCTGCTCGCCGAGGTGGGCCATGTCTTCAACCGGCACCTCGATGCGCAGCTTGAGCCGCTTCGGCGCGCCGGCGTTGACGATGGTGACGGGACGATAGCGGAGGGTCTCGGTCTCGGCCGAGACAGGGGTCAGAAGAGCTGGATCGTTCCCTGGTTCGCTTTTTTCCTTGTATTCTTGTTCGCTTGTCGGCTGCTTTTCGATCTCCACACCGCCGAGGAAGCGGGCAACTTCTTCAAGCGGGCGCTGGGTTGCGGAGAGGCCGATGCGCTGCAAGGGACGGCGGGTGAGAGCCTGCAGTCGTTCGAGCGAGAGGGCAAGATGGGCACCGCGCTTGGTGGGGACAAGGGCGTGAATTTCGTCGATGATGACGGTGTCCACGGTGCGCAGAGCTTCGGCGGCCTGCGAGGTGAGCAGCAGGTAGAGGGACTCCGGCGTGGTGATGAGGATATCGGCGGGCTGACGGGCAAAGCGGGCGCGCTCGCGCTGCGGCGTGTCGCCGGTGCGCACGCTGATGGAGGGCTCGCGAAAGGCTGCGCCCATGCGGCGGGCCATGTTGGCCATGCCCGCGAGCGGCGAGCGGAGGTTGCGCTCCACGTCGACGGCGAGGGCTTTGAGCGGAGAAACATAGAGGATGCGGCAGCCTTTGACCTGGCCCTCCGGCTGCGGCTGCAGCATCAGCCGGTCAAGGCACCAGAGAAATGCCGCGAGGGTTTTGCCGGTGCCGGTGGGAGCCAGGATGAGCGCATTCTCTCCCCGTGCAATGACCGGCCAGCCCAACCGCTGCGGAGAAGTGGGAGCGTCAAAAACGGCACGAAACCAGGCAGCGGTCACCGGATGGAAGCAAGCGAACGGGCTGGGCATTTTGTCCGGATTGGGTGGAGCCGGGATCATGGTGCTAGAGAGAGACTATCGCGAGCGGGGCAGCGAATACGAAGCGAAGAGTGGATAAACCGCAAAGATTGAGGCCAAGGCGGTTGGTTTTCGCCTGCCCCCCGGCGTGCAGCTGACGACAAAACTGCCATTAAAGTGAGGAACATCAAGTTTTTGCATCATGGGTTGCAATGGAACGTCCATACTGGAGGTGCATCTAACCCTTTACCCACCATGAATCCTGGGAGCGCCCATGCGGGACCACCTGGCTACACTCCTCGACGATTTCCGCCGCTTCGGTCGCGAGACAGCGGTGGTGCGGTACCAGGGGAACAGGCGCAGGGTCACTTCTTACGGGGAGTTGGCGCGGCTGTCAGGGCGCTTTGCGGCGCTGCTTGTGGAGCGGGGCATCGGGCCGGGCGAGCGGGTGCTGGTGTGGGGGGAAAACAGCGCGGAGTGGATAGCGGCCTTCCATGGGTGCATGCTGCGCGGGGTGCTGGCCGTTCCCCTGGACGCGCGGGGGACCGCGGAGTTTGCCGCGCGTGTGGCGGCAGACGTGGGGCCGAAACTGGCGGTGGGCGACGCCGTGCTGATGGCGCAGTTGACGGGGGTTGCGCACAAGCTGGCTTTTGAAGACTGGCTGGCCGTGCTGCCTGCGAGCGAAGCTGGTCCGGTGGAGCAACTTTCAGCCGAGACGCCGCTTGAAATTCTGTTCACTTCAGGGACCACCGGCGAGCCCAAGGGCATTGTGCTTACGCATGGCAACGTGCTGGCCAGCGTGGGTCCCATCGAGAACGGGGCGCAGCCCTACCTGCGTTGGGAACGGCTGGTGCATCCGCTGAGGATTCTGCACACGTTGCCCCTGAGCCACGTCTTCGGACAGACGATGGGACTTTGGGTTCCACCGATTTTTGCGGGCGAGGTGCACTTTGAAGAGCGGCTGGTGGCGCCGCGGCTGGTGGAGACGATTCGCCGCGAGCGCATCTCGGTGCTGGCCGCGGTGCCGCGGGTGCTGGCGCTGCTGAAAACTCATCTGGAATTGGCCTATCCGGGGCTGGCGGAACGGGTTGCCGCATCCGCCGCGGTGAAGGTCGGAGGCCCGCGGCGCTGGTGGCGGTTCCGCAGGATTCACCGCGCCTTCGGGCTCAAGTTCTGGGCGCTCATCTCAGGCGGCGGAGCGCTGGCGGGAGGGCTGGAACAGTTTTGGAACGCCATGGGATTCGTGCTGGTGCAGGGCTACGGCATGACCGAGAGCACAGCGCTGATTACGCTGAATCATCCGTTCCACGTGACTGCGGGCACGATCGGCAAGCCGCTTGCGGGGCGCGAGGTAAAGCTGGGTCCGGATGGCGAGGTGCTGGTGCGCGGCGCGGCCATCTCAAGGGCGACGTGGTCCGGCGGAAGCGTTCACCGCCGCAAGGGCGAATGGCTGGCCACAGGAGACCTGGCAAAGACGGAAGCCTCAGGCGAGTTGCGCTTTCTGGGCCGCAAGAGCGAGGTCATCGTGACCCCCGCCGGGGTGAACATTCATCCAGAAGACCTGGAAAGTGTGATTGAAGAACAACCGGGCGTGGCGGCGTGCGCTGTGGTTGCGATGGAAACGCCGGAGGGGCCGGAGCCGTGCGCCGTGCTAGCGTGCAGGGGACGCGGCAACCTGGCAGCGGCCGCCATCGAGAGCGCCAATGCGCGGCTGGCGGAGTTTCAGCGGTTGCGGCGCTGGGTGTTGTGGCCGGAACCCGACCTGCCGCGCACTTCGACGGGCAAGGTGCGGCGCAAGGTTGTGGAGGCGTGGCTCAGAAAGATTCAGGCAGCGGCCAGTGCGGCTTCAGACGGGAACAACGGGCACCGCCGGTTCGGGGCCTCGCAGGATTGGCTGCTGGCGCTGATTGCTGAGATCTCCGGCGAAGCTCACCCGGGCGTGGGCGACGAACTGCACCTGACCGAGGATCTGCACCTTGACAGCCTGGGACGCGTGCAACTGGCGGCGGCGATTGAAGACCGGTTGGGGTTCGTGGCCAAAGACGGGATTCTTGACGGGGTTCAAACGCTGGGCGCGCTGCGGCGGCTGGTGGCGGGTGAAGAAATTGGGCATCAAGCTGCCGCGGTTGCGGAGCAAGAGAAGGGGGCGGTTGCGGCACAGGCGCGTTCCGCGCCGGGCGATGCGGAAGCCGGCGCAACCAAGGCGGCCGAAGAATGGCCGGCCGAGCGTGCGAGGGGCCACTATTTTTATCCGGTTTGGCCGTGGCTGGCCCCACTCCGATGGATGCGCTCGGCGTTTAAAGAGGCGCTGATGCGGCCGCTGGTGTGGCTGCTTGCCAACCCGCGCGTGAAGGGGCCGGCGGCGCTAAAACTGGACGAACCGCTTTTGATTATCGCAAATCACGTGACCGCATTTGACGTACCGCTGATCGAGTACGCGCTGCCCGGCGCGCTGCGGCGGCGGCTGGCGGTGGCCATGTCGGGGGAGCTGCTGGAGGACTACCGGCATTTCCGCAACGCGGAGCCGCTTCATCCGAGCGGACGGTTTTTCCTGCCGGGTCCGCTGTTTTATTTTCTGCTGACGGCGCTGTTCAACGTGTTTCCGCTGCCGAGACGGCGGGATTTTCAGCCTAGCTTCGCGCACGCGGGCCGGGCCATGGACCGGGGCTTCAGCGTGCTGGTGTTTCCCGAGGGCATGCGGTCGGCGGAGGGGAAGCTGGCGCGCTTCCGTCCGGGGATCGGCCTGCTGGCGAAGCAGTGCGGTGCGCCGGTGCTGCCGGTTGCGATTCGTGGACTGGGCGAGCTGAAAACGGGCGGGCGGGGCTGGTTTCGGTCAGGCAGCATCGAGGTCCGCGTGGGAGAGCCGATGGGCGTGTTGCCTACCGAGAGCGAAGGCGACATTACAACGCGCCTGCAAGCCGAGGTAGAGCGGCTGATGGAGGACGGAAGCGCGGCAAGGGGCGACGGAAGCTGAAATCTGAGAGCCGTTGGCTGGATCCGTTGTCGGGACCCGTTTTCGAGACTCGTTCTGCTGAGTCCCTGCTCCCTATCTGCCGGGTCGCTACTCTCTTGTTCTTCTAACTCGCCTGGCGCGGCTTGAAGTAGCAGGTTCCACCGGCCAGCACCGGGATCCAGAGGGACGGATCGGCGGGCTGCTCGCTTGAACCAAGAAGCAGGATGCCGTCGGGAGCCAGCAGGCGGTGAACGCCGGCCAGCAGGGTTTTGCGCGTCTGCTGCGAGAAGTAGAGCATCACGTTGCGCAGGAAGATGACATCAAAGCGGTCAGTGGCGCGGGAAAACGGCAGGTTGGGTGCGCAGAGGTTGGCCTGGCGGAAGTTGCAAACTTTGCGGATCTCGGGCTTGACGATCCAATCCTCGCCGACGTGGTCAAAGTAGCGGACGACGAAGCGGGCGGGAAGGCCGCGATTGATCTCAATGCGGTGATAGCGGCCGGTGCGGGCGCGCTCGACGACCTCGGCCGTGAGGTCGGTGCCTTCGATGCGGATATTCCAGCCGGACAGCAAGGGGAAATGCTCGCCGATCAACATGGCCAGGCTGTAGGCTTCCTGTCCGGAGGAGCAGGCGGCGCTCCAGAAGCGGAGTGCGCGCTCGTGACGCCGGCCTTCAATGAGCCGGGGCAGAAGCTCGGTGCGCAACAGCTCGAAAGGGCGCGCATCGCGAAAGAAGCTGGTTTCGTTGATGGTCATGGCCTCGGCGATGGCCCGCTCGAGCGCCGGATCCTTTTGTGTGCGGAGATGGCGGACGAGCTCATCGACGCGGTTCATGCCCTGATTGCGCAGCAGTTTGGTGAGCCGGGTCTCGAAGAGGTAGTCGCGCGAGGGATCGAGCACGTTCTGCGAGAGGCCCAGGATGAGCCGGCGCAAATAGCCATAGTCGGTGGAGAGGGCAGTTTCCATCAGGAGACCGCCTGACGATAGAGATCGCGCGCTTCGCCGCGCGCGCGTCCGGCAATTCTGAGGAGTTCAGGCGCGATCTGGTCGAGGGGAAGCACTTTGTGAGCGAGCCCGGCGCCGGCGACCGCGGCGGGCATTCCCCAAACGGTGCTGGAGGCCTCGTCCTGGGCCAGGACGGTGCCGCCCTGCTGGCGAATGACGCGGCAGCCGGCGAGTCCATCGGAGCCCATGCCGGTGAGCACCACTGCCAGCACGCCTGGACCGTAGACTTTGGCCGCGGAACGAAACAGCACATCGACAGCAGGGCGGCAGTGGTTCTCAAGCGGACCCTGGGTCAGGCGCAGCGATGGCTGTGTGCCGGGCAGAGAGGCAGACAGCGTTTCAAGGTGCCAGTTGCCGCGGGCGATGTAGATGGTTCCGGAGCGCACCGGCTCGCCTTCGACCGCCTCGGCGACGCGCAGATGGCAGCGCGAGTTGAGCCGCTCAGCGAAGAGGCGCGTGAATAGCTCCGGCATGTGCTGCACGATGAGCACCGGCAGTGGAAAATCCGCCGGAAGCACGGGGAGCAGGACATCGAGGGCGGCAGGACCCCCGGTGGAAACGCCAATGGCAACCACAGAGGGCGTTGCGGTGATGAGCTGCGGGCGGAACGGAGCGCTGAAACCGGGAGCGAGTGAAGAAACAAGCGGGGGCGCAGCGGCGCCGCGCGGGAGGCGAGGAAACACACGCGGGGAAACTTGCTGAGCCGGCGATGGAGTGGAAACCCGGTTGGTGAGCGCAAAAATCTTCGGAATCAGTTCCTGGGCAAGTTTGCGCTGGGCAGCTTCGCGGCCCGATTGTGCGGCGGGCTTGGTGACGTAGTCCGAAGCTCCGCAGGCCAGCGCTTCAAGAGTGACCGCGGCCCCCCGCTGGGTGAGCGAACTGCACATGATCACCGGCATTCTGTTCCCCTGTCTGCGCAACTCGCGCAGGGTTGCCAACCCATCCAACACCGGCATCTCCACATCGAGCACAATCAAGTCAGGGTGGATCGTAGCCAGGCCTTGCAGGGCCGAGGCGCCGTCGGCGGCGGTTCCGGCCACTTCAAGAGTGGCATCGGAGCAGATAACGGAGCGCAGCAGACTGCGCATCACGGCGGAGTCGTCCACGATGAGAATGCGGGTACGGGGAGCAGTCGCCATGGCTCAGACCTCCGCCAGGCCGAGCATGGCGAGTTTTTCGTCGAGAGCCTCATGGTCGAAGGGCTTCATCAGGTATTCGTCGGCACCGGCTTCAAGAGCGCTCAAAATGTAGTCGTTCTCAGCCTCGGTGGTGACCATCAGGACCTTGGTGCCGTCAAAGCCCTCCGTGCGCATCTCTTTGAGCATCTCGAAGCCATTCATCACCGGCATGTTCCAGTCAAGAAGAACCAGGTCGAAGGGCAGATCGCCGTGGAGCAGGTCAAGGCCTGCCTGGCCGTCGGACGCCTCTGCGCACTCGATGCCTTTCTCCTGAAGCAGGCCGCGCAAGAAGCCTCGTACGAATCGGGAATCGTCGACAATGAGGGCGCGCATGATTGCCTCCTGGCTGCAGCCGGCTGCAGCTTTAGCCTGCCTGGGTCTGGTTGAGCCGCAGCGGGTCAAGGCGCTCCCAATCCAGCATGACGAGCAGCTTGTCCTTGAGCTTGTAGGCGCCGGCAAACAGCGCCTTGCGGCGCTGGTCGAGAATGCTCGGGTTGGGCTCGTGATCGGCTTGAGAGACAGTGAGCACTTCGCCGACCGCATCCACCAGCAAGCCGAAGCATCCGCTGGGCGACTCGAGCACCAGGATGTCCTGTGCGCCGTCCTGGGGCGGCAGCCCCAGCAACCGGCGCAGGCTCACCGTGGTGAGTACGTCGCCGCGGTGGTGGACCAAACCACCGACGTAGGCAGGGGCGAGAGGAACGGGCTGCGGCCGGGTCCCGCCGACGATCTCAAGAATGTGCGTGATGGGCATGCCGAACCATGTCTCCCCGAGCCGCACCGAGCAGACCTCAACCAACGCCGACGACTCATCTTTCTTACGAGCAACGGTTGCCATGTTCATGCGACTGTCTCCGAAACCCGATCCCACTGCGGCGGGGCGCTCTGGCTGGACGGCAGGGGCGGCACGCCGCCCAGGTCAACCACGCCGGTCACGCGCTCCTTCAAGAGGGTGACGCCGCCGGTGCGCTGGCTGGTTCCAGCTTCAAACAGGTCGTGGCCCGCGGCCACATCCAGCACGTGGGACACCGCGATGCCCACCTGGCGACCGCCCTCGCGGCAGACGACCACAATGACCTTAGCTTCGGGATTGGCCTCATTTGCCGCCAGCACACCGCCGGCATCCTCGACGGGCATCAGTTGGCCGTCGAAGTTGAGCACCGGCCGGTAGCCGATGTACTCAATGCGTGAGAGGGGCACTTGCTCGATGCGCAGCACGTCGGCCAGCGGCACAGCGGCGCGGCGTCCGGCAACTTCGACCAGCAGATATTCCATGCCCCCGGCAGCGTCCAGAGCCTCCTCGTCGCCGTCGCCGGCGATGTCTTCGTGGCTGCCGATGGTGACGCCGGCCTTGATGGCGATGGCACCGGGATCGAGGATCAGGGCCAGGTCGGCATTGCCGAGCACGGTTGCGCCGGAATAGAGGCCAATGTCCTTGAGCACGGCGGAGAGCGGCTTGACGACAATCTCCTCAGGGTCGGCGAGCCCGTCGACGACCAGGCCGAAGCGTCGGCCATCGGCATCGAGCACGGCGATAAAGCTATCCTGCTGCTCGATGGTTTTGTGCTCCGCGGCAGGCATCAGCATGCGGTCAAGAAACACCAGCGGCAGCAGATGGCCGCGCAGCCGGTAGAGCGGCGCGCCTTCGATCCATTCGATGGTCTTTGCCGCCTGGTCGGCGGGCACGTGCACCAGCTCGGAGAGGGAGCCCTGGGGCAGCGCGAAATTCTGGTTCACGCTGCGCACAATGAGAGCGGGAATAATGGCCAGGGTGAGAGGAATGCGCATGCGGAGCGTGGTTCCCTTGCCGGCCTGGGAGTCGATCTCGACCTTGCCGCCGATCTTTTCCACATTGGTGCGGACCACGTCCATGCCCACCCCGCGACCGCTCACGTTGGTGACAGCGGCGGCGGTGGAGAAGCCGGGCAGAAAGACGAGTTGCAACAGGTCGCGCTCGCCGAGTTGGGAGGCGCGGTCGGGGTTGAGGAGACCGCGCTCGATGGCCTTCTGGCGCACCTTTTCAACCGCGATGCCGGCGCCGTCGTCGGAGACCTCGATGATGACGTGGCTGCCTTCGTGGCTGGCGCGCAGCTTGAGCACTCCCTCGGGGTCCTTGCCCGCGGCCTGGCGCACGGCCGGCGGTTCAATGCCATGATCGAGCGAGTTTCTTACCGCGTGCGTGAGCGGGTCCTTGATGGCTTCGAGGAGGCTCTTGTCGAGTTCGGTGTCCTGGCCCTCGACCTGCAGGCGCACGCGGCGGCCAAGCGATTGCGAGAGGTCGCGCACAATGCGCGGCATTTTGGAAAAGATGTTGGACACCGGCTGCATGCGCGCCTTCATCACGCTCTCGCGCAGGTCGGCCGTGACCATGTCGAGACGGCGCGACAGCAGCGTCATGTTAGGATCGGCCGCGGTGGCCTGCAGCACCTGGTTGCGCGTCAGCACCAGCTCGCCAACCAGGTTCATCATGCGGTTGAGCAGAATCACGTCAACGCGGAGCGTGCTTTCAGCGGCGGTGCCGTTGGCCGCGGGCGCATGGACAGCAGGGGCAGGCACTGCCGGCTGCAAATCGGGAGCGGCCTGGAGAAACGCTGCATTCGCCGGCTCCGCCTGCACCGGGACAGCGGTCACCGGCGAGGCAGCCGGGGCCGGAGCAGTCTTGTCCGGCAGGGCAGTTTCGGTCCGTGGGCCAGTTTCGCCCGGCGGGACGGTCTCGCCCGGCGGGGCAAAAGGCGGGGCAAGAGGCTGTGGCGATGCGATCGATTCCTCTGACGCCTTCTGGGCATGGGCCTTGGCGCGAACCGGCTGCCTGGCCGGCGCCGGGGCCTGAAGGTCTTGCAGCCGTCGAATCAGCGCCGAGTCGTCGCCCTGGCCTTCGCCATCCTCGGTCTCAATGGCTTTGAGGATGGAACGCAGGCCATCGAGCAGCTCGAGAAGGCCGGTAATGAGCAGACGGTCGGCGGTGAGCTTTCCATCGCGCAACAGGCCGAGCAGGTTTTCTCCGGCGTGGGCCAGCTTTTCGAGCCGCTTGAAGCCCAGAAATCCGGTCGTCCCCTTGATGGTGTGTACGGAGCGGAAGATATCGCCGAGCAAGGCGCCGTCCTGCGGGCGCGCCTCAAGATCCGTCAGGCATCGCTCCATGCGATCCAGCCCTTCCTGGCTCTCGATCAGGAACTCCCTCGTCAGCTCGTCCATTGCGTACCCTCATCCTGCCGGCAGGGGGCGCATGTCCCTGCCGATTGAGCATTCAATTCTCTTATCGGATGGGGGGGGAGACAACTTGAGGATTGCGGGGGGGCGAAGCCTGGATCAGGAACGGCCCTGGATCACTTACGTCCTTAGGACGGGCGCATCTGGATTTTATTCGCGAGATTGCTGCGCTCTTGGCTTATGCGCTTAAAACCGCGGCCTTGCGGACAGGATTGAAGTGCTGCGCTGATCGAAGGCCGCGGGGACTGCGGGGTTTTTGGCTGCGGGTTTTTCGCGATCAATCAGCGCGCCCTTCACTTCTGCAGACCGCAACGGGACTTCAGGCTCCTGGCTTCTTCCCGGTCTTCTTTTCGAGTTTGGCCCAGGAGTCTTTGAGCGGGAGGGTGCGGTTGAAGATTTTCTTCTCGCTGGTGGAGTCCGGATCCAAACAGAAGTAGCCGACGCGCTCGAACTGGAAGCGGCGCTCAAGCGTGGCGTCGGCGAGGGAGGGCTCAAGTTTGGCCCCGGTGAGAATCTCAAGGGAGTTGGGATTGAGATGATCGAGGACGCTGCCGCCTTCTTCGAAATCCGCGGGATCGGCCATGGTGAAGAGCTTGTCATAGAGGCGGATTTCAGCGGAGATGGCGTGGGCGGTGGAGACCCAGTGGAGGGTGGACTTGACTTTGCGACCGTCGGGAGAGTTGCCGCCGCGGCTCAAGGGATCGTAGGTGCAGTGCACGGCGACGATGTTTCCCAGGGAATCTTTTTCAACGCTTTGAGCGGAGACGAAGTACGCGTTGCGCAAGCGGACTTCGTTGCCGGGAGAAAGTCGATAGTACTTGGGCGGAGGCAGTTCGCGGAAGTCGTCCTGCTCGATATAGAGCTCGCGGGAGAAGGGGACCTGCCGCGTGCCGGCGGAGGGATCTTCAGGATTGTTGGCGACCTCGACGAACTCGGACAGATCGGGGGGATAGTTGTCGATGACCAGCTTGAGGGGATGCAGGACAGCCATGGCGCGCGAGGAGCGGCGGTTGAGATCGTCGCGCTGGAAGTGCTCGAGCATTTCGATATCGGTGGAACCGTTGGTGCGGGAGACGCCGGCGGCGGCGACGAAGGCGCGAATGGCTTCAGGCGAGAAGCCGCGGCGGCGAAAACCGGAGAGGGTGGGCATGCGGGGATCGTCCCAACCGCGCACGACCTTCTCCTGCACGAACTGGAGGAGCTTGCGCTTGCTGAGCAGGGTGTAGGTGATGTTGAGACGGTCAAACTCAATTTGCTGGGAGGGAAAGATGGCGAGCTGCTCGATATACCAGCGGTAGAGGGGCTGATGGTCAGTGAATTCGAGGGTGCACATGGAGTGGGTGACGCGCTCGATGGAATCGGACTGGCCGTGGGCGTAATCGTACATGGGATAGATGCACCAGGTGTCGCCGGTGCGGTGGTGGGAGGCGTGAAGGATGCGGTACATGACGGGATCGCGCATGTTGAGGTTGGGCGAGGCCATGTCGATTTTGGCGCGGAGAACGCGGCTGCCATCGGGAAACTCTCCCTGCTTCATGCGGAGAAAGAGGTCCAGATTTTCTTCGATCGTGCGGGTGCGGAAAGGCGAGTCTTTGCCGGGCTCGGTGAGGGTGCCGCGGTGCCGGCGGATTTCGTCGGCGGAAAGGTCATCGACGTAGGCGTTGCCGGCCTTGATGAGCACCAAGGCCCATTCGTAAAGCTGAGCGAAGTAGTCGGAGGCGTAGCAGAGGCGCTCCCAATCGAAGCCGAGCCAGCGCACGTCGCTCATGATGGAATCGACGTACTCCTGCTCTTCTTTTTCGGGATTGGTGTCATCGAAGCGCAGATTGGTTTTGCCGCCGAACTCGTCGGCGAGGCCGAAGTCAATGCAGATGGCCTTGGCGTGGCCGATGTGGAGGTAGCCGTTGGGCTCGGGGGGAAAGCGGGTCTGGATTTGGGCATCGCCGAACTTGCCGGTGCGCACATCCTCGGCGATGATGTCGTGAAGAAAGTTGGAGGGAGTGGCGGCGGCTGGGCTTTCCGGATTCGCGTTGGTCATAGCTTTGATTCCTGACTGCACTGCTGCGGCTTGGCCGCGGTTTTGTATTCGTAAGGCCTAGAGATAATCCAACGGATTTCTTTAACGTGAGGGTAGGTGTTCGATTCAGTATCCGAACCGGATCCAAACATTAGAAAATACCCGGGACCAGGTGCCAATGCACTTTGGCGCAATACTCCGCATAGTCAGGCAGATTTTGCGCGAGGAACTTCTCTTTGTCCAAGAGCCGCCAGACAAAGCCGAGGGTCATAAAGATGGACGGGAGGAGCCCCCAATAGGAGCCGAGCGACAAAGACATTCCAATAAAATATACCACTGCGCTCGAATACATCGGGTTGCGCACGATGGCATAAGGGCCGGCAGTGATCACCTTCTGCTCCTTGCCGATCTCGACGGTTGCGGAAGCAAAAGAATTTTCTTTGAAGACCCTGTAGACCATCCACATGCTGACGATGACGAGGAGGTCGCCTCCAATCGAAAGCCAGGACGGCACGCTCGACCAGCCAAAGCGGCGGTCGAGCCCGGGAACGAGGAACAAGCCGATCCACACGAGCCCCATACACCACACGAGGATCTTTTGGATGGGCCGCAGCTCTGCGTTCAGCCCTACCTTCGTTCTGTTCTCAAGGAGTATCGGGTCTTTTGTTATATAGAGGGTAAGCAGCACACTGGTTACGCCACTGACCGCAAGATAGATCCACGCCTGCCAATACTGCATGGTTCCAGCGGCTAGGAATAAGACAATTCCTATAAAGACGAAGCCGATCACAAACATAAGCCACAATTTCAACTTGGAGCTGTTCATGTGTTTGTTCCCTCGTGGCTTGCAGGCGCGTCCCAGAATGCTGCAACGGCTCATCCCGGCGATTGTAAGCTGATTTCGGCTTGCCGGATGCGGGCGAGACAGAGGTCGCGTCCGAGGACGACCATGGTTTCAAAGAGGGGCGGTGCATTCTTGCGTCCGCAGACGGCCTTCACGCGGCTGCTTTGCCGGCCGGGATGGGCTGGGCCACTAAACGCACACCGAGCGCTGCGCAGACGCGGCTGATGGTGTCGAAACGCGGCGCGCTCTCGGGGCGCAGTGCCCTGTAAAGAGCTTCACGGGTAATTCCGGCGGCCTTGGCGATCTCGGTCATGCCGCGCGCACGGGCAATGTCCCCTAGCGCCGAAGCCAGCAGCGCCGCGTCGTTCGCTTCCAGAATTCCGGTCAGATAGACGGCAATGCTCTCTTCGTTGTCGAGATACTTTGCGGCATCGAATTCAGGCAGGTCATCCACGTTGACGGTTTTTCTCATCTCAAGTCCCTTCCGCTTTTGACCACTGCGGCCAAAGCCTTAGCCCTCTTGATATCGCTCTTCTGGGTGCGTTTGGAACCGCCCCCTAGCAGGATTGCGATCTGCGCGCCGGACGGGGCCTGGCCGGATTGGGTGAAATAAAGGCGCCAGCCCGCGCCAAAGTCGATGCGCAGCTCAATCACACCGTCGCCAATCGCTTTGAAGTCGCCCAGCAATCCGAAGGTGAGGCGCTTGATTCGTTCCACCACCGCGCCGCGCACCCTCATGTTTTTCAATCCGTCAAGCCACTTGGTGAACTCGGGAAGCGGCCTGACGGAAAACATGGTCAAAGTGTAATCGTTCGATTACAGCATGTCAAGGTGTGAATTTCAAGGAATGAATTTCAAGGAATGAATCTGCCTCAACACGGCAAATTTCTGTTCAGCCGAGCGGTTGAAGCAGGGCTTCGGCTTGTCGGATGCGGGCGAGACAGAGGTCGCGTCCGAGGACGACCATGGTTTCAAAGAGGGGCGGTGCATTTTTGCGTCCGCAGACTGCGACGCGGATGGGCTGAAAGGCCTGCCCGGCCTTTAGACCCAGGTGCGTAGCGGCAGCACGGAGAGCCTGGTCGAGCGAATCGTGGTCGAACGCGGTTGCGGCGAGAACTTGCCGGGCGTGCTCAAGGACGCGGCGGGCCAGGGCGGCGTCGCCATTTTTGGGAATCAACTCGGCGGGATCGTAGGGGGCGAGCTGGGGGAGGAAGAAGAAGTCAGCGGCGGAGACGGCATCGCCGAGGAGCTTGATGCGCTCGCGGATGAGCGGGGTGACGGCCAGGGTGATTTCAGGCGTGGGATGGTAGCCGGCTTTCTGAAGAAAGGGTTGGAGGCAGGCGCTCAGCTCATCGACCGGCAAGGCGCGGATATGCTCGGCGTTGAGCCAGAGGGCTTTGGGATCGAAGGGGGCGAGTTCCGAAGCGCTCAAGGCTGTTTCAGTAAAGTTGACGACGGCGTTGGAGCGGTTGACGCCCTCGAGGGTGAAAGCGGCGGTGAGCTCGTCAAGGGTGAGGAATTCGCGGTCGTCCTTGGGAGACCATCCGAGGAGACAAAGGAAATTGACGAAGGCCTGGGGAAGGAAACCGGCATCGCGATAGGTGGTGACGCTGACGACGGGGCCGTGCTTGCGCTTGGAGAGTTTGGCGCCGTCGGGTGCGACGAGCAGGGGCAGATGCGCGAACTGGGGCGGCTGGACGCCGAGAGCCTCGAAGAGGAGCAGGTGCTTGTAGGTGTTGGCGAGGTGATCCTGTCCGCGGATGATGTGGCTGATGCGGAGATCGGCGTCGTCGGCGCAGGAGGCGAGGTGGTAGGTGGGCATGCCGTCGGAGCGGAGCAGGGCAAAGTCTTCAACTTCGTCGGCGAGCTTGGACTGCGCGCCATAAACCGCATCGACAAAGCGCAGGACGCGGCCTTCAGAGCGGGGGACGCGATAGCGGAGGGCAAACGGCTCGCCCGCGGCGGCGCGGCGGTCGCTTTCCGGGCGGGAGAGCTCGCGCATGCCGGGATTGGCGAGCCAGGCGCCCTGGGCGGACGACTGTTGGTCGCCGGCTGCGTGGGCAGGGGTGAAATCGCGATAGGCAAGGCCCGCGGCGAAGATCGCATCCGCCTGGCGGCGGTGCAGGTGAAGGCGTTCGGACTGGCGGTACTCTTCGTCCCAGGAGAGCCCCAGCCAGCGGAGCCCCTGGAAGATGGACTGGACGCTGGCCTCGGTGTTGCGCTCGACATCGGTGTCGTCCAGGCGCAAAACCAGCGTTCCGTGGTTGCTGCGGGCGTAGAGCCAGTTGAAGATAAAGGTGCGGGCGCTTCCGACGTGCAGGTAACCCGTGGGTGAAGGGGCAAAACGAACGCGAGGGAGCGGGGCCGCGGAGGGAATGGAATCAGGCATCGTGTGAGTGGCTTTCCATCTACGATGCTAGCATTCGAGCTCCGCGGGGCCGGTTGGGGCGCCTGGTCGCGCTCAGCGTTCCGGGGGAGGGGACGAGGGGGGCGGCTGAAAGGCCGTGGGGGGCGGCGGAGGGGCCGAGTTGGGCGGGCCGGGCGGCTGGGGCCAATAGGCCTGCGGCACCGGCATCACCTTCCAGTCAGAAAAGGCAATCACATAAAGAAGGATGAGATTGCCGAAGGGGATCACGTTGAGGAACGAGAGCCAGGGCGAGAAGCCGGCCTTTTTGCAGATGAACCAGAAGGGCACGATGACGATGACAAGCGCGACGAGGATGATGATGGGAAGGATGGCCAAAAACGCCAACATCACATGCCGGATGGCTGCGGGATCGGGCTGAATCTGCAGAAACATGGCTAAATCGAACATAAAGAACGCTCCTGAGCGGGATGGAAGTTTGCAGCAAAGGTACTCCAGGACGCCGATAAATCGCAATGAAAACCTGGGGCGGGGGGAACGCCGACGGCATGGGCCCGGATTGAGCGTGAAAACGGCGGAAGGACGATTTGACCAACTTGACCAAGTGGGCCATAATCGTAGTTGTCGAGATGGAGCGAGGCGGGCAGATGGCAGCTACGAAGGTGAATCTTTACGAGGCGAAGACCAGGCTATCGAGCCTTGTGGAGCGGGCGGCGAAGGGCGAGGAGTTCGTGATTGCCAAGGCCGGCAAGCCTATGGCGAGGCTGGTGGCCCTGACACCGGAGGGCAAAGCGGCGCGGAAGTTCGGGCGGAACCTGATGGGGATTACCTACATCGCCGAGGACTTCGACGCTCCGCTCCCGGAGGATGTTCTGAAAGACTTTGGGCTGTAGTCGATGAACCTGCTGCTGGATACGCATGCATTTCTGTGGTGGGACTCGTCCGATTCGCGGCTGCCCAAGGCTTTTCGCTCGGCGATTGCGTCGCCCGGGAACCAGGTGTTTGTGAGCGCTGCAACGGCCTGGGAGATTGCCATCAAGCGCGCTTCGGGGAAGCTGGCCTACGAGGGGCCGGTGGTGAAAGCAATCGAAGCGCACGGATTTCTTTCTTTAGCCGTTTCCGTTGAGCACGCCGAGTGGGCTGGTTCGCTTCCGCAACTGCATCGCGACCCGTTTGACCGGCTGCTGGTGGCGCAGGCTCAGCTTGAGGGATTGATCCTGGTGAGCGTGGATGAGCAGATTCTGCGTTACCAGGTTCCACATTTGTGAGCTCAGGCAGACTCCTGAATCGGGGTGGGTCTCAAGGGGGATTTTCTGCGATCGCCATGGGTGGGCCGGGTGTTTTTGCCGGGCGCCCAAATGCGAGGCACCCGGGATTGGCGCTAAAACAACTATCAGAAACCTAGGTGATGTCTTCGGTGTCGTAGACGGGGGCGATGCGCTTTTTGGGGACGCCGTGGACCGAACTGAGCAGGTCTTCGACAACGTCTTCGAGCTGGCGCTGGCTTTCGATGACTTCGCTCATGCTTTTGAGTTCTTCGGGCTCCTGCGTGCGTTCGACGAGGACGACAGCCTGACACTGGGCCACGTGGTCCAGATTGAGGGCTTCAGGAGTTTTGGCCTTGATGCTGACCTGGTCGATGTCGATGCCCAGCAGGTCGGCGACGCGGGCGCGCATTTCGCCGGCGACGGGACCGATGCGGGGCGCGGCCAGGATAAGGGTCGTATCGAGGTTGACGATGCGGTAGCCGGCGTTTTGCAGCTCTTCCATGGCGAGGCTGAGGAAGATGGCGGAGTCAGCATCTTTCCAACGGGGATCGCCGGGAGGGAAGAAGCTGCCAATGTCGCCGGCAGCCACGGCGCCCAACAGCGCGTCGGTGATGGCGTGCAGCAGCACGTCCCCATCGGAGTGGCCGGCGAGGCCTTCGGGGTGGGGGAGCGTTAGGCCGCCAATGCGGAGGGGCACGCCCGGCTTGAAAGCGTGCGAGTCATAGCCAAATCCGATGCGTGTATCCATGATTTTTGCGGATCTCCGTGCCTGATCCCGGTTTAACTCAAGTGGTTTTCCCTGGGGCCCGGCTGCGCGTAGCGGTTGCGAGCGGGGCCGCAGTTACCGGGTGCGCTGGTGAAGGTAAAACTCGGCCAACTCCAGGTCGCCGGCCTGCGTAATCTTCAGATTAACCTGAGAACCGTGCACAACGGCTACGGGATTTCCAGATCGTTCAACAACCGAGGCCTCATCGGTGCCGATGAAGCCATCCGCGGTGGCCTCGGCGAAGGCTTGTTGGAGCAGTCCGTAGCGGAAGCCCTGGGGAGTTTGCGCCAGCACCACGTATTCGCGCGGAATGGTGGAGGTGATGAGGGCGCCGTGGGCGGTTCGCTCCACCTGCTTGATGGTGTCAACGGCGGGCATGCCGACAATGGCGGCGCCGAACTGAGCGACCGCGTCGATGGTGCGGTCAATGGTGGCGGCGTCGATGAGCGGGCGCACAGCGTCGTGCACCAGAACGATGTCGTCAGGCTGGGCGGGAAGGGCGGCGAGGGCGTGGGAGACCGACTCCTGGCGATTGTCGCCACCCTCGACGACCGAGACCCGGGGGCGCGCCTGGGAGGTAAAGCCGAATTCGGCAATCTGGGCCTGAACGCGCTCGATCTCGGTGGCGCGAACGGCGACGTAGATTGCCCCGACCCGCTCGACCGAGGCAAAGGCGCGGAGCGAGTGGATGAGGATGGGCACTCCATCGAGGGAGAGAAACTGCTTGGGCTGAGGGCCGGCCATCCGCGTGCCCAGTCCGGCGGCGGGAAGAATGACGAATACCTGCATAACCCGTGGAGTATACATCCGCAGAGGCGGTGACGGGCAGGAATCGGGCAGAAAGCCGATGAGCCGCTTATCATTTTGAGATGCGGGGTTGAGATGCGGGGTTGAGATGCGTGGTTGAAATGCGTGGAATGGCTGGAGCTGCCGGAATGCGCAGGAAGGGTTCATGGACGCGAGGTCCGGGGGTGCGTCTGGGGGCGCCTGCGGCGCTGAGGCTGGACACGGCGCTGCTGAAGCCGGGACTGCGGCTGGCGGTGGGCCTTTCCGGCGGCGCCGACTCGGTGGCGCTGCTGAGGGCGCTGGCGGCGCGGAGCGCGGAGCTGGGCCTGGTGCTGCATGCCGCGCACCTGCACCACGGGATGCGCGGCGCGGAGGCCGACGAGGACCGAGATTTTGCGCGGGAGCTTGCGGGTGGGCTTGGCTTGCCGTTCCACGAGGCGCGCGTGGATGTGGCAGCCGGGGCGGAAGCGAACGCGGCAGCGGGCAAGGCAGGCGAAACGCTGGAGGAGGCAGCACGGCGGCTGCGCTACGGCTGGTTCCGGCAACTGATGGCCGCGGGCGAGGTGGACGCGGTGGCCACGGGGCACACGCTGGACGACCAGGCGGAGACGGTTCTGGCCAAATTTTTGCGTGGGGCGTGGACGGAGGGACTGGGCGGGATTCATCCGGTTCTGGAGTTTGCGGAGGGGCGGATTGTGCGGCCGCTGCTGGGGACGACGCGGGCCGAGATTGAGGCTTATCTCGGCGCATTGGGCCAGGACTGGCGGGAGGACGAGACCAATCGCCATCTTACGTTCACGCGCAACCGCATCCGTCACGAATTGCTGCCGCTGCTGGAGGGTTGGAACCCGCGGCTGCGGGAGCACCTGGCGCAGATGGCCGGGCTGGCCCGGGACGAAGAGGCTTGGTGGCAGGCGGAAGTGGACCGGCTGGCCAAGCAGATTCTGTTGCCGGGACGGCCTGTGCGCGGCGGGGGCCGCGCGGCGGGGGGCGACGGAGCACTTTCAATGGATGCGGGCAGGCTGGCCGCGCTGGCTCCGGCCTTGCAGCGCAGGCTGTTGCGCCACGCCGCCGGGCAATTGGGCAGGGCGCCCGACTTTGCCGCCACCGAAGCGCTGCGCAGGCTGGCGCTCGATGGCCGCGCCGGACAAAGACTGGAGTTGGCGAGGGGATTTTTGGCCGAGCGCACCCATCGTGAGCTTCGGCTGACGGTGGGGCCGGTGGGCACGCCGCAGGAAAGAGCGGATCTGCCACTTTTGGAGTATGCGGGGACGGTTCCCGGCGAAATCGACGCACCGGCTTTCGGTGTGCGTTTGCGGATGGACGTCTCGGGGGCGGAGGCGATGGGGCTCGAGCCCGTTCCCTCAAAAACAGTGACGTTACGCAACTGGAGGCCTGGAGATCGAGTGACGCTGCGCTACGCAAGCGGACCGCGCAAGGTAAAGGAAGTGCTTGAGCGGATGAGAGTTACGGGAACAAGCCGGAGGATTTGGCCGGTGCTCGAACTGGAAGGCAGGATCGTGTGGATGCGGGATGTGGAGTTGCAGCCGGAGCCTGGGATTACCATTGAGCCCCGGTTTTTCGAGGCTGAACCAGAGGAAAGCGACGCCTCTCAGACACGCGCATAGGAGCATATGGGCGCCCTTGATACCCAGGGTTTGGGTGACTTCAGGGTGTTCAAAGTGCTGTAACTCCAAGAGGCATCGGAGTACAATCGTGGTTACTGCTGATCCGGGCGGGTTGGGATTTGTGTCTGTCGTCCGGGACGCCCTGTACTTTCTGACACTTTAAGGGGTGTCCGGGCGTCTAAAGTGTGGAGTTTGGCTTAGTGGAGGTCCTGACGGAGGCATCTCCCCCGGCGGGCAAGAGGAGCACTGGTGAATTCAAGCGTCAAGACGATCATGTTCTGGGTCTTCATTCTCATCTGTCTTGTGATGTTGTGGACAGTGGTGCAGAAGAGCGCAAGCATGGGCAAGGATACGGAGATTCCCTACTCCGACCTTTTCGACAAGGTGCAGAACCAGCAGGTGATGGATGCGAATATCCAGGGGAACGAGCTGCACGGCCACCTGAAGACCTCGCCCAAGGATCAGTTTCACACCACGATTCCCGCCAACTACGAGGACCTTGAGAAGGCGATGCTGGCCGCCAAGGTGAACTTCTCGATCAAGGAGCCGCAGAACAACATCCTTCTGCCGCTGCTGTTCAACGTGGGCCCATTTGTGCTGCTGGGGGCGATCTGGTTCTTCATGCTGCGGCAGATGCAGTCAGGGGGCAACAAGGCGCTTTCATTCGGCAAGAGCCGGGCGCGGCTGCTCTCGATGCAGCAGAAGAAGATCACGTTCAAGGACGTGGCCGGGGTGGACGAGGCCAAGGAAGAGCTGAAGGAGATCATCGAATACCTGCGCGAGCCGCAGAAGTTCCAGAAGCTGGGCGGGCGCATCCCCAAGGGCGTGCTGCTGGTGGGGCCTCCGGGAACGGGCAAGACGTTGCTGGCGCGGGCGGTGGCCGGGGAAGCGAATGTTCCGTTCTTTTCGATCTCCGGTTCGGACTTTGTGGAGATGTTTGTGGGCGTGGGCGCGAGCCGCGTGCGCGACCTGTTCGAACAGGGCAAGAAGAACGCGCCGTGCATCATCTTTATCGACGAAATCGACGCTGTGGGGCGGCATCGCGGCGCAGGATTGGGCGGGGGGCACGACGAGCGCGAACAGACGCTGAACCAGTTGCTGGTGGAGATGGACGGGTTTGAGTCGAATGACGGCGTGATCCTGGTGGCGGCGACGAACCGGCCCGACGTGCTGGATCCGGCGCTGCTGCGCCCGGGGCGCTTCGACAGGCGCGTGGTGGTGGGGCTGCCCGATGTGCGGGGCCGCGAAGAGATTCTTCGCGTGCATGTGAAGAAGGTTCCCGTCTCAGAAGACACGAACCTGAACGTGCTGGCGCGAGGCACACCGGGATTCAGCGGAGCCGACCTGGCCAACATGGTGAATGAGGCAGCGCTGAACGCGGCGCGCGTCAATCGCAAGCAAGTGACCATGTATGACTTTGAGCTGGCTAAAGACAAGGTGCTGATGGGCGCCGAGCGCAAGTCAATGCTGCTGACGGACGAAGAGAAGCGGGTGACCGCGTATCACGAGGCCGGGCACGCGCTGGTTTCGTTCTTCCGCGACCACTCCGACCCCATCCACAAGGTGACGATCATTCCGCGCGGGATGGCGCTGGGCGTGACCATCTTTTTGCCGGGCGACCGGCACAACTATACGCGGGAGTATCTTGAGGCCAAGCTGGCGATGTCCTATGGCGGACGGGTGGCCGAGGAGATTTTTCTGAACCAGATGTCGACGGGCGCGGGCAGCGATATTGAAGTGGCGACCGACCTGGCGCGGCGCATGGTGTGCGAGTACGGGATGAGCAGGCTGGGTCCGCTGACCTTCGGCAAGAAGGAAGAGCAGATCTTCCTGGGGCGCGAGATTGCCCAGCATCGGGACTTCAGCGAGGAGACGGCACGGCAGATCGATCTTGAAGTACGGCGGCTGATCGATGAGGCTTACCAGATTGCGCACTCGATTGTGGAAGCGAACAAGGACGCGATGCACCGGCTGGCCGCAGCCCTGCTGGAGCGCGAGACCATCGATGCCGAGGAAGTGCGCTTGCTGATCGAAGGCAAGGAACTACCTCCGCTGCGTTCGATTCTGGCCTCGCCTTCCGATCCCGACGGCAGCTCGCAGCAGGTACTCAAGCCGGAAGCACGCGGCGGTCCGGGCTATCCCGAGGGTTCGCCTTCGCCGGCCTGACGTCAGGGTACAGGGAACAGTGATTTGTGGGCAATGGGGGCTGCGCTTCGGCGCAGCCCCTTTTGCTGTTGGGCGGGCTTTCGCAGTGGCCGGAGGTCTTGGCCTCGCAGCAGGCAGTCATGGCAGGCTCGGCGCGTATTTTGCCGGCGGCGGTGGGGTGCGGGGAGCAGCCATTCTGGCAAGCCCGTTTCTACGACTTCCTCGTGCATAGCGAAGAGAAGCGGGTTGAGAAGCTGCGCTCTATGCACCGGAATCCGGTGGTACGCAGCCTGGTTGCCAAGCCCGAAGAGTGGGCGTCGTCGAGCTTCCGGCATTACGCGACGGGCGTTGCAGGCAGAGTCGAGATCGAATCGCAGTGGAAGGCAATGCGTCGGGGCAACCAGTTGCCGGAATATCTGCGTTATCGAGAACAGGCGGGTTGAGGTCTTGGTTATCCCAGGTGCCCAAAAGCGAGGCACCTGGGGCACCCGTCCATCTTTAGTGGTGATGCTCGATGGTCTCCCAGGTGCCCAAAAGCGAGGCACCTGGGCCACCCGTCCATCTTTAGTGGTGATGCTCGATGGTCTCCCAGATGCCCAAAAGCGAGGCACCTGGGCCACCCGTCCATCTTTAGTGGTGATGCTCGATGGTCTCCCAGGTGCCCAAAGGCGAGGCACCTGGGCCACCCGTCCGTCTGCCGCAATAAGCCCGTGCAGGGAGCGACCCTGGATAAAAATCCGTGCAATAGATCCGTGCAATAGATCCGTGCAATAGATCCGTGTAATAGATCCGTGCTATCAATCCGTGCGGGGCGGGCCGTGAAGGGCGCGAGGGCTTCTTAGAAGACTCTGTAGCCGAGGCCTATGCTGCCGCCAAAGGGGTAGAGCGTGGGCGTGAGTTGCCACTGCTGGTACTCGAAGTCGAAGGCGCGCAGGGTGAAACGCTTGCTCAGTTTGTAGTCGAGGCCACCGCCATAGGCAAAGACAGTGGAGTGTCCGGAGAGGAAGCTTGCGCTGCCCAGGCCGACCAAAAACTTGCCATAGGGTGTGGCGCGCCCGAAGGTGCGGATGGGAACCTTGGCACCGATGAGGTAGTTGTCCTCGTTGATGCCCTCGGCGGAGGTGGGATAGTACTGGTTGAAGCGACTCCAGCGGCCTTCGCTTTCGACCTGGACCCATCGATTGATCCTTACATCAACGTAGGCGCCGATGCCGAAAAGGCCCTGCGGACCGGCCTGGGCGATGCCGTTTCCCGCGTAGTCGGGTTGGAACATGGAGCCGAAACCGCCGGCGGTAATCCTGGGCTGGTGGGAAAAAGCCGAAGGTTCCACTTGTCCGCGGGCGGAAACGGCCAGGGACGCGAGCACAATACAAGAAAGGATAACGATCGTTTTTTTCATGGCCAAAGTCTGGTCCCGTCTTCGTGAATATGAGCTCCTGCACTCAATACAAAACATCGGTTTGTCCGGCAAGTCCCAGGCTGAGGCGAGGAGCACACGTTAGCGCCGGCCGGGGCTTGCCGCCTGTCAGATCTACTGTGGACCAGGCTGCGAGTCCGCGGGTTGAGCCGCAGGCGGGGTAGCAGCCTGCTGTCCGCCAGCGTCGGGGGCCGCGGTGGACGCCGGGGCTTCGGTGGACGCGGGGGCCTCGGTCGACGCGGGGGCCTCGGTCGACACTGGAGCCGCGGTGGACGCGGGAGCCGGCGGCGGTTCCACCTTGGCTGCATCATAGCGCTGCAGCTTGTAGAAGATCGGCGTAACCTCAAACGGCATCTTGTCGCGGGCGTTCATGGGCGCATAGCGCTTGGCGTCGAGCATGTGGACGGTATCGTCCCACGGATCGACCTTGAGCCAGCTGCCCAGCGGCAGAGCGGCGGTCTGGGCCAGATCGTCCCAATCCAGCTTGGGCGCCATGTGCTCGAGATCCGCCATCCACGGGGTTCCGTCGGCTTTCAGGAGCGAATCGCCCATCTTGGGAGTGTTGAGCTGTTTGAGCTCCTTGGACCTGTCGACCAGCTGCGCATAGTAAAGGCCAGCGCTTGCCAACCTGTCTTTGTACATGGAGGCCTGGAGGTATTCCATCGCCCTCTTGGCAGCCGCGGCGTTGTCGACATCGGAGTGGTACATGTTGATGCGCTGGAATGTGGACTCGTCGGGGAAGAGCAAGCGGTCGTTGAAGGCGTAGCGGGTGTCGATATGGTGGCCCATGGCGATGTGCGCCAGTTCCATGGCGATGACCGAGGCGATCGCTTCTTCGCTGGGCAGACTGTCGATGAGGCCCCTGCTCAACAGAATGGTGTTGCCGACCGTGGTTGCCTCGATGGTATCGGTCAGCATCACGCGGGTGTGAATCTGGTCAGTAAAGGCGAGGTTGTTGGGAACCACCAGGTTGATGACGATCTGATCAAGAACTTTGGTTTCATATCCGCCCTGATCGAGGGGCGCGACGAGGCCAGCCTCGACGAGGCGGTCGATCACGTTGTTTTCAGCCTGGGTGACCCACATGCGCGAGGCCTGCAGGGGACCCACATCCTGGGAGTCGTTGCTGCGGTCGACGGCGTCGTCGACTTTGACGCTGACGTTTTCGCTGTCGCGGGTGGGCAGCTTGAGCGAATAGCCCCAGAAGTGGGTTTGGGCTTTCAAGCCCACCGACTTGGAGCCTTCGATGCGCTGGGTTTCTTCAACGTAGACGGCCACCGGGAGCCAGATGCCGGGCTGCACGTTCATCCGCCAGCTATCGAAGTGGAAGTAGTATTTGGAGGAATCTTCATTGGTGGGACCGGTGTAGGTGCCGTTGAAGCGGACCACGTTGCTGCCCTCGTCCTCGATCCAGATGCGGCCATAGAAGCGGCCCATGCCGGCGACGCGCGGATGCACGTCGAAGACCCAGGTTCTGACGTTGCCCAGAAACTCGCGGCGCACGAAGCTGAAGACATAATGCTGCTGGTCAAACCCGGTGGGGTCGATGAACATCATCTGCATGAAGCCGATGTCGGAATAGGTGAACTTTTCAAGGCCGAGCAGCTTGGTAAGGCCGGTGATGGCCCCCAGGGAACCTTTGAAGAATCCGTGCTTTGATTCCTGACGCGGCTCGTAGCCCTTATCGAAGAAGGCCTTGCCGAAGTCAACGCGGCTCAAGATGTACTGGTCGTCGACGGGGACTTCGTAGAGTTTCTGGTCAGGACGAGTGTTCTGGATATAGGTTTCGACCAGGGGGGTGCGCATCTTGATGTCCCTGATCAGCACCTTCTCCTGAGCGACGGCCCTGTTGACGAGGGCGGACTGCTCGGGGGTCAGCAGGCGGGCCTGTTCGTACTTAGGTTGTTTTCTAGCATACGCACAGGTCACCCCCAAAACAACGATCAGAAACGTGAGGGGGATCTTCCGAAAAGTCATGTCAGGCTCCTAGGTGGCTTTGTCCGATTCTTACTTCATCCGCTTGGGCCAGTTTCGGCGTCTTGCGGCTGGGTACGGATTGCTCTCTATTGACTGCAAATCTCTGCACATCTGATGTTACGTGATGTTACGCCAATTGGAACGAGATTGTGATGGTGGTTGTCAAGTTGACGGGTCTTCCATCGCGGGTTGCGGGACGGAATCGTATTTGTTGGGCGACGCGCCGTGCCTCTTCGTCGAGCCCGTGGCCAAGACCATGGACCACGCCCTCGACGACGACCTGGCCGGTAGCCAGAAAGGTGACACGCAGTACGACATCTCCCTGGACCTTGAGTTGGCGGGCTTCAGAGGTGTACTGCACGGAGGGTTTTGAAAGGACTTCGAGATCGGTGGTGACCGGGGAGGCAACAACGGCCGGGGCAGCCCTGACAACGGTGACGCCGGGGATGCCGGCAGAGGCGACCTTGCCGTAGCTCCCGCTGTTGGCGTTACCGGTGGCGCCGGGAATGCCGGCGGAGGCCACTCTGCCGACCATTCCGGCATTGGAGCCGGACCTGAGTCCATTGCCGATGCCTGTTGAACCGACGACACCGTGTGGAGCGACCGCGGGACCCTGCATTCCGCCATAGGGATTGCCGATGGCGGCGATGGTGGCCGGGCGGGTGGCGTTGGGATTGGGAGTGACGCCGAAGGTTTGTCCGAGATGGACCGGGGCCGTGGAGGGCCTGACCTGGGGATTTTGCGCGGGCATGGCCGCAGTGAGCGCGGCCTTGGGCTGCGGGGCGAGGATAATGGCCGGCTTGGCGGCGGCCTTGACGACCGGGAGAGCCAGCTTGGCCTCCATTTGGATGGGCTTGGGCTCCGGCTTGGGTTTGGGCATTGTGATTTTGGGAGCTTCCATCTGGAGTTTTGGCGGCTGCGGCGGCGGCGGCAGCTTGGGCGGCGGAGGCACCTTGACCTTGGGTTGAGGAGGCGGAGTGGTGGGAACAATCAACTCCGTCATCTCGTACTGGTGCGCCTCGATCACATGCTTTGCAGCAGCTCCAATATAGAGAATAAGGGCGACAATGCCTAAGTTGATCACCGAACTGGTGACGAACGAGACTGTGGATCTCTCGGGCTCGGGAAGCAAGCCGAAGTTGGTCCGCCCCGGGGTGTAAGTCATCGGCATGTATTCAGACCTCATGCGCGGCCGTCCAGGCCGCATGTTTTCATTATGGGCGGGAAATCAAGAACGAACTGTGGATCGTGATCCCCGCAAAGTCCGTGATTCCCGCTAGGCCCGTGATTCCCGCAAGGCCCGTGATTCCCGCAAGGCCCGTGATTCTGGATCAACGTCCGCGATTCCGCGCCAGAGAGAAGCCGGGGAATGCGCACAACAGCATAGGGCGGGCAGTCTCCTCCGCGAGCGGCTGAACCCTGCTGAGGCCCGAGTGCGCGAGCGCACCAGGCAACTGCCGGACTGCCAGCCAATACGCCATCCACAGTAGTATGTGCCGGACCAAAGTTCCGGGGAATACCACTGTTGGGCAATATGGACCCTAAAGTACGGAAACTGAATACGAAGGGCGCAGGGGTAGGAATGCGATGATTGCCAAACCTCGAATGAGAGCCTGTGGCGCAATCCGGACTGCCTGCGGCAAATACCTCGGACATCGTGACACTCCACTTTCCATCCAAGGCATCCGAATGACCAGCACATCCTTGCTTTTCAGCAGCCAATCCGCTGCCTGCATTTCAGTAAATTGGCGCCGGAAGCGCATCAAAACCGGCAAAATCCAGGAATTGCACCGCAAATGTGGGCACCCAGCGGGGAGCCCGGGGTCTTTTAGCCGGAGGGTTCCAATCGTTCCAGCTCCTGACCTATTGTAATAGACTCAAGGTAACCCAAAGTGTTCAGGGAAGGACAGCGTTTTTTGTGAAGATCTTGGTGACCGGCGGAGCCGGGTACATAGGTGGGACAGTTGCCGGGGTGCTTTCCGAAAAGGGACACCAGGCCGTAGTTTACGACAACCTGAGCCACGGGCGGCGCGCGATGGTGCCGGCCGGGGTGGAGTTTGTGGAAGGCGAAGTGGCTGACAGGCAGGCGCTTGAAGGCCTTTTTATAGAAGCCCGGAAGAGGGGTTCGGCGTTTGACGGGGTGCTGCATTTTGCCGCGCTGATTGAAGCGGGTGAGTCAATGGTGCGCCCGGAAACATTTTTCAGGAACAATACGGCGGCCACACTTTCTCTGCTTGAGGCGATGCTTGCCGAGGGCCCGCGACGGCTTGTTTTCTCCTCGACCGCGGCGGTGTATGGGGAGCCGGAAACCGTTCCAATCAAAGAAGATGCGGTTCTTCATCCGACCAACGCCTACGGCGAATCGAAGCTGATGGTGGAGCAGATGCTGGCTTGGATGAACCGCATTCACGGACTGCGCTACGCCTCGCTGCGCTACTTCAACGTGGCCGGAGCGCCCGAGGGTCCCGGCGGCGAGGTGACGCGCGGCGAGGCGCACGATCCGGAGACGCACCTGATTCCGCTGGTGCTGGATGTGGCCCTGGGCCGGCGCGATTTCATCAAAATTTTCGGAGAAGACTACCCCACGCCGGATGGCACCTGCATTCGCGATTACATCCACGTTTCAGACCTGGCCGAGGCGCATCTTCTGGCACTTGCCGCGCTCGGCGAGGACACGGAAACGGCGGATGGGGCGGGATGCAACTTTAGTCCATTGATCTACAACCTAGGTAATGGAAAGGGTTTCAGCGTGCGCGAGGTGATTGAATCGGCGCGCCGCGTGACCGGACATCCGATTCCCGTTGCGATGTATCCACGGCGGGCCGGCGACCCGGCCGTTCTGGTGGCGAGCTCTGAAAAGGCGATCCGCGCACTGGGATGGAAGCCGCGCTACGTCGAACTGGACGATATTGTGCGCACGGCGTGGGACTGGCACCAGAAACGCTACGCGGCCCGCTAGAGCGGTCTGAGGCCAGGTATGTTCGGGATAGGCATGGCCTGTTGCGCTTTGTGCCAGGCCGCCGCTTTCTGGGGTTGGGTCGACTTGCGTGCATGGCTCTGTGGGTACGGCAATCCTGAAACCGCGATAGTTTTTGGGAAATTTGCAACCGGCCGGGGGTTTCGGCTGTCCAATAGAGGGAAGCGAGGCGATTGAAGCGATGAGGTGCTTCCCCGGATGGAGGTTCTTCCCCCTATGGCCGAGGACAGTGAAAAGGGAATCGTCAAGAAGGGATTCCTACGAGCGTTTATCGATTTTTTTATCCTGTTCAGCGGGGTTTCGACGGCGTCGAACCTTGCCCGCACGCAGGGACGCCCGCTGTTGACGCGCGGACTGTTTTTGTTTCGCACGGGCAAGGACCGCTGAGCGATTTGGATCGCAAGTCGAAGGCAAAATCGCCCTGCGGCTCGCGGCAAGATCGCCCTGCGGCTCGCGGCAAACTCGCCCTGCAACACGTGAATTGTTAGAATCGAAGCCATGGCGCAGACACGCAAAGAGGCTCTTGAGTGCTTCCACTCCCCCGACCTGATCGGACTGGGGTTCGAGGCGGATGCGGTACGCCGGCGGCTGCACCCCGAGGGCGTGGTCACCTACATCATCGATCGCAACATCAACTACACGAACTTCTGCACCGAGTACTGCAGTTTCTGCGCTTTCTATCGGCCTCTGCCGAAGAACGGGAAGAGCGACCCGCGTTCGGACGAAGGCTACATTCTGGAGTTCGAGACGATCTACGAGAAGATAGCCGAGACGCTGGAGATGGGCGGGACCGGGGTGCTGATGCAGGGCGGGATCCATCCTGACCTGAAGATCGACTGGTTCGAGCGGCTGTTTACCGGGATCAAGCAGCGTTTTCCCGCAATATGGCTGCATTGCCTTTCGGCCTCAGAGGTGCTGGCCATTGCCGAATACAGCAATCTTTCACTGCGCGATACGATCGCCAGGCTGCGCGATGCGGGGCTGGATTCGATTCCAGGCGGCGGCGCCGAGATTCTTGACGATGAGGTTCGGCAGCGGATTGCGCGGCTGAAGTGCAACACGGCGGACTGGGTGAGCGTGCATCGCACCGCGCACCAGCTCGGCATGCGCACCACGGCGACCATGATGTTCGGCGTGGGGGAGAGTTACGACCAGCGTGTGAATCACTTTGAAGTGGTGCGCCGTTTGCAGGAAGAGACGGGGGGATTCACGGCTTTCATCCCCTGGAGCTTTCAGCCCAAGCACACGGCGCTGGGCGGCCGCGGTTGGGACGAGGCGACGAGCGTGGAGTACCTGAAGGTTCTTGCGATCGCGCGACTGTATCTTGACAACATTGAGAATGTGCAGGCGAGCTGGGTGACGCAGGGCCTGAAGGTTCTGGAGGTGGGTCTTCACTTCGGAGGCAACGATGTGGGCTCGGTGATGCTGGAAGAGAACGTGGTCAAGGCGGCGGGCACGAGCAATTGCACCACCGAAGAAGAGCTGCGGAGAATCATCCGCGATGCCGGGTTTAAACCGGTGCAGCGGGACACGCTCTACCGGACGATGTTCTTGAATTAGGGCGGATCGGCAACCAGGCGCACGCCTGGCAGCAGACCCACGGAAAGCCGCCGCGCCGTTGCTATCACGATAGGCAATGGTCAGCGAAGATGAAGGAACCAGGCTTGCAACCGTCCGAAACAGGAGCGCCCGGAGGCAAGGAAACCGGGCAGAACATAACCCATTACATTATTCCGGGGTGAGCTTTCGAGAAGGCTTTCACCAAGCTGGAAAAGACCGGCTTTCGGCTCAACCGGCAATCGGCCCCGTGGAGCGCCGAGGGCAAGGCGAAGAAGGCCGGCAAGACAAAATACACTTGCGCGGAATGCGGCCAAAACGCATGGGCGAAGCCGGGGGCAAGCCTTATTTGTGGTGACCGCCACGAGGAAGACCCGGAGAACATCATTTTGATGTTGGCCGAGGAAACCGACGAGAAAGAGAAGTGGATGTAGCTGGTCGAGTAGCCCAGAGGAACCTCACCTCTGGGCTACTCGACCAGCTATACTCGTAAAGTTGCTCCGGGTACACGCAAGATGCAGTGTGCGCCCTAATGAGAGCGTCAATCGCGAGAGCACAGAGAATCGCACGCGGAGGGAACAATTGGGCAAGCCGGACAATCGTCTTGAGGAATTCTCAGCCGCCCCCGTGGGGGCTGGAAACCAATATCATGCTGACTGCCCGTTATGCCATAACACCGAAGCGAGTGTGCATGTGCAGCGTCCAAGAGTGCTATGGGTTAAATGCAAGTGCGGGCTCATTTACAAGAAATGGTCGGCTGAGACATTGCCCGCACCGCAGCCGTTTGATCCGGCTACTGCCCACTATTCCAAACGATGGCGCAGGAGAGTCGCCAAGTCTCGCCAGCAAATACGGGAAGTGCTCAATTTTGTCAGCAAGGGTCCACTGCTGGATATAGGCTGCTCCATGGGCTACACAATCCATGCGGCGCAGCAGTTGGGGCTAAAAGCGCATGGCCTGGAATACGACCCGGACGTGGCGCAGTTTTGCCGGTCAAAAGGATATTCTGTTGAAACCGGAACGATGACATCCCTGCCCTTCGATTCCGGTGCGTTTCAAATCGTCGTAATGAAACACGTTTTGGAGCACACGCACGATCCAGGCACGACACTGCGTGAGGTGTGGCGCGTACTGAAACCAAATGGCGGCTTGTTTATAGCCGTGCCAGACGGCCGCTATGGCAAGTCGGTTCGAAACCCCTACAAGAGCAGATTTTTCGACTACTCAAACCCGGAAACCGGACATGCCATTTATTACACTCCCACCACGCTGGCGCGACTGGTAACTGATAGCGGATTTACCGTTGCTAATCTGCACCCTTCGATGATTCACCGCGCTGCTCCATTTCCTGTGATTGCCGCACAGATCGCTATCTCCCCACTACACTGGCTGATCGAGAAGTTCCGCGATATAGCTCATCTCAGGAAGGAATTCTGGCTCGTGGCCGTCAAGCGCGATGATGTGCAGTCCGCATGAGACCAGCAGCACTGATTTACATGTATTGATGAAGTCGCAAGTAAAGCCTCATAAAATTAGAAGCATGAAGTAGAAATGACAATCGAAGATTGAAACGCTGACTTGCGCCTATGCAAAAGCATGAGGCTTACCTTTCGATCGGCTTAATAGGGATCATCTGTTTCCACGCAGTACGCTGATCGTGACTCGCAGTGCGCAGATCGTGCAGACGGTCTTGGCGCCTTTCAAATTTCTGCAACCTGCACGTCATCGAAAACATCTATGCTGGAGATATGACAGCTCTCGAAGTTCCCGCACTGCGCACACTTGGCAACTCAGACCTTCAGCTGACGCCTATCGGATTTGGCGCCTGGGCGATCGGCGGCGGCGACTGGACCTACGCGTGGGGTCCCCAGGACGATCAGGAGTCAATTGCGGCCATCCATCGCGCGCTCGATCTGGGCATGAACTGGATTGATACGGCGGCAATCTACGGGCTGGGGCACTCGGAAGAAGTGGTTGCGCGGGCGCTGAAGTCGGCATCGCGAAAGCCCTATGTGTTTACGAAGTGCGGCATCCGGTGGAAGGGTGACCGGGCGCCCTACCGCTCACTGACGGCAGCCTCAGTGGCTGAAGAGGTGGAGGCCTCGCTGCGGCGGCTCAAGGTGGACGCTATCGATCTCTACCAGATTCACTGGCCGGACCCGGAGGAGGAGATAGAAGAGGCGTGGGCGACGCTGGCGCGTTTCCGGGAGCAGGGGAAAGTGCGCTGGATTGGGGTGTCGAACTTCAATGTGGGGCAGATGGAGCGCATACGGAAGATCGCTCCGATCACCAGCCTGCAGCCGCCCTACTCGATGCTGCGGCCGGGGATCGAGGCGGAGATTCTTCCGTTTGCGCAGCAGAACGGGATCGGCGTGATCAATTATTCGCCGATGGTTTCAGGCCTGCTGACCGGCAAGATGAGCGCCGAACGGGTGAGGGCGATGCCCGCCGACGATTGGCGGCGCAAGGCGGTTGAATTCAACGAACCGCGGCTAAGCCGCAATCTAGCCCTGGTGGAACGACTGCGCGAGATCGGGAACGCTCACGATGTGAGCCCGGGCGTGGTGGCCGTGGCGTGGACGCTGCACAACCCCGGAATCAGCGCGGCGATTGTGGGCGGGCGCAGTGCCAAGCAGGTAGAGGAGCTTTCGAAGGCTCTCGACTTCAGGCTGACCGAGGAAGAGTATGCGCGCATCGGTGGGTTTTTGGCCGCCAACAGGGCTTGAAGCGAGCGTTAAGGCGGTTTCAGGATAGGCAACCCTATGGCGCTTTGCGCCAGGCCGCCGCTGCTTGAGGCCGGGTCGACTTGAGTGCATTGCTTTCTGGGTACGGCGACCCGAAAACCGCTTAGGAAAGCAAGAACCCCGGTCGCGGCCGGGGTTCTTTGTTGAGAAGAAGAACTTGGATTACATGGCAGCGACGAAGTCCGGGACCAGGACCGCGGCATGTTGCTGGAGCAGTTGAGTCATTCGAGCGGCCATTCCCGTGTACATGGACGCGGCGCGGAAGGCGTTAACTCGGACGCCCTCGCTGGCCTGGGTAAAAGCATATTGCGCCAATGCCGTCATGACGCAGACTCGAATCTGCATGGCGTCGCTGTGAAGAGTTTCAACCAGCAGCCGATCAACGCCTTCGCAGTGGGAGGCGGCGTAGTCCGCCATTTCGAGCATCACGCGCGCATTCTGGTGGATGGCCCACAAGCCCTTTGGACCTTCCATACGCCTCCAGGCGTCTTCGGGGGTTGCGTTCAGGCCCTCTTTCCAGAGGAAATGATCGCTGAGGTCGCGTGCACTCCAATCGGGGTGGAGGCGAGCGATGAGAGACTCCCAAGCTTGGGAGTTACGCCGCTTCACGCCGATCCGCCACCGGACAAGATAGAGCGCGATGGCCAGGATTGCCGCGATTTGAACCAAAGGCAGAAGCATTCGTGCTCCTCAAACCGAGATCGAGTGGCTATACGGGCAGTCACATCTCCCCGGCCGGGCTTTCAGGTACCTTCAACTTGTAGCAGAGATTCAGAGAATGTGTATAAAGATTATTCACTTTCTAGCACGTAAGTTGTAGACGGAAGGCCCCGATGAGCCAGCCTTGAGAAGCAGCTGCCGACGAGCTATTTGTGGAGCGTGGCAATCAATCTGCAGTGCGGAGAGCCATGGGGCAGACGATGGGGGAGAGTTAACGATCTCTGTGTTTGTTGGATCGGTCGGCTGCCGCATCACCGAGCGCGACGCGGGTGCTGTGGGCAGCGCCCGCCACCGCCAGGAGCATACTTTGCATCTGCGGACTAAATTCGCGGCGCTCCGCGGGCTTGGTCGCAAAGGAATAATCCCAATAGAAAAGAGCCGCGACATAACTGAGCCCCGCCACGACGTCGAGCCACTCGTATTGAGCTCCAACGGCCTGGTGGGTATGGATGGTCGTGACGGCCAGAGAGACGATGGAATAAAAGCCGAGCCCGGTGGCGATTTGGAGTTCGCGATCGCGCCAGCCGATGGAGAGCAACTGGCTGAAGGCGACCAGGGCGAGGAAGAAGACGGCACGCAGAATGGCAGGGATTTGCTGGAGCAGGAACAGTTTTCTGCCTAAATCGGAGAGGGAGTCGGGGGCAGTGAGGCCGGCAATGGGCCAGAGGATCAAGGCGCCAAGGGCGACCAGGACGGCAATCCCAATCCACGAATACTTTGGGAGAGATTTGCGAATGGGGCGCAGGATACTCCAGGCGATCTCGACCAGGAGCGCAAAGATCATCGCGGAGTCAATGACGAGCTGAACGAGATAGATCTGGAAGGAATCAGTTGCCAGGGAACTGTGCCTGACATAGAAGAGGAACCAGTCGCTGAACAGACTCCAACAGAGGAAGAGAAAGAAGGCGGGGAAAGCGCGAAACTCGCGGCCTCTAATCATCAGGGCGATGATCAGGAGTTCGGCGGCGGTTGCGGAGATTAATGCAACAGTTTGCAAGTCACCCACTCCGGCCTCCTGTGGACCGCAAGACAGCTATTCCTGCTAGACGAAGTCTAGCAGGAATAGCTGGACGCTATTGCAAGCTCGGAATGCTGAAACCCGGCTAGATTTGCCTGGGCAGTTACGCGGACAGGCCGGCTGCCACGTTCACACGTCCCTTGGTCGGCGGCAGTGGCGGGAATGTGACCGGGCTGGCTGCGATGTTCATGCGCCCCTTGGTCGGCGGCAGTGGCGGGAATGTGACCGGGCTGGCTGCGATGTTCATGCGTCCCTTGGTCGGCGGCAACGGCGGGAATGTGACCGGGCTGGCTGCGATGTTCATGCGTCCCTTGGTCG
>Ga0181520_10000438_pt1 | contig 92297 bp, 58 predicted proteins | sample PEATcosm2014_Bin_29_FD_132451 | JGI IMG/M metagenome (GOLD analysis project Ga0181520, IMG submission 132451) | Peatland microbial communities from MTU Mesocosm Facility, Houghton, MI, USA - PEATcosm2014_Bin02_30_metaG | ecosystem: Environmental > Terrestrial > Soil > Wetlands > Peat | place... | reverse complement strand
CCATCCTACGGAACAGGTTGGAGACAAGATATCCTCACTGCTTCAGTTTGTTGATGAACTTCTGCTCCATGTATCAAGAGGAGTAAGATGGGACAGCGACCATGTAGCAATATTTAATGATGAAATACAGTTAATAGCCCAGGAAACAGTACGGGCAAAGGCACTTGACCGTGTAAATATATCATTGGACTATTTTGACGGAAGCCTTAATAGAATAGGGGCTTATATTATCGGAGCAAGGACGGTACAATTGGCATTCTTATATGCACTATTGGAGCCGACAGAAATGATAATGAAGTCAGAAGATGAAGGAAAGAACTTTGAAAGACTGGCCCTGATGGAAATACTGAAGACAAAGCCGTTTGGCGCAGTGTATGATTATTACTGTTCAAATAATAATGTGCCTGTAGGTGAAGATTATATAAGTGAAATACAGAAATATGAAGTTGATGTATTAAGTAAAAGATAATTGCTCATAATACGAAGAATGAAAACCCTTCTGCAAGTCTTGTTGTTGGTTACAAGCGCTTGCAGAAGGATTCTATTGTATTCTATAAATTAAAAGGCTCCAAGTGAAAATAAAACATTTGTTTATATTGATTAGTGCTGCTTATTGTATGTTAAGTATATCAAGTGCCCAAACTGTAAAAAAAAGTGTTTCTACGAAATATGACATTGCTGCTATTGTATGGCCGGCTTATCAGCCAGAAGAAAGATTTAAGGAAATCGGAGTTTTCCCAGATGGAAAAGGAGAATGGGAAACAATTTATAAAGCAAAACCAAAATTTAAAGGCCATCATCAGCCAAATGTACCGCTTTGGGGATATGAAAATGAAGCAGATCCTAAAGTAATGGAAAAAAAGATAAAAACAGCTACTTCTTACGGAGTTAATGTGTTTATTTATGATTGGTACTGGTATGATGGAAAACCATATCTTGAGAATGCCCTGAACAATGGATTTTTAAAAGCAGCTAACAATAACAAAATGAAATTTTATCTTATGTGGGCTAATCATGATCATACTAGTTATCTCGATCCATCCACTTCAGACAAATCCAAAGTTTACTGGAAAGGTGCAGTTGACAGGAATATTTTTGACAATATGATTTCACATATTATAACAGATTATTTTAAACGACCAAATTATTATAAAATAAATGGAGAGCCGGTTTTTGCGATTTATGAAGTCGGAACATTTATTAAGGGTCTGGGTGGAATTAAAAATGCAGAAATTGCACTTGAGTACTTTCGAAACAAAACAAAGGAAGCCGGATTTCCCGGGTTGCATATACAGGGATTTATGTGGTCGGCTTTCCCTGAATCTATTTCTGATGTGCCGGGTGATAATTCTGTTACACAAGAGAATACAATTAAGCAGCTTGGAATAAATAGTATTACTAATTATCAATGGGTTCATGTTGCATATCCCGATTGTGACTATAAAAAATGGGGTGAAAAAGCAATCAGTGAATGGGATAAATATAATAAAAATTTTTCTGTCCCATATTTCCCTCACGTTTCCATCGGCTGGGATCCGAATCCTAGATATCCTGATAAAGAAATTCAGAAATTTGTTAAAAATACTAATCCCAAACAATTTAAAGTTTTTCTGGAAAGAGCTAAAGGATACGTTGATGCTCACCCAAACCAGCCGAAACTTATTACTATTAATGCGTGGAATGAATGGGCAGAAGGTAGTTACCTTGAACCAGATGATCGAAATGGGTACGCTTATTTAAACGCGATAAAGAAAATATTCAAAAACAAATAAAATTATTAAGAAAATTAAAAAAGAATCTAACTTTATGCTATACTTCCAAACGCGGACTTGTTTGGGGATAATTTAATCGTCAAGTTGCAATTTTCAATTGATGATAAAATAATTTTCAGATCGGATGAAAATCAAACTTTAATTAAACTAATTTATATAGTATTTATTAACGCAATAAAAAATACACTTTAATAAGAATGCCGGAAGGAAAGACTCATTTTATCGGAAGATCAATCTTTCATTTACAGATTTCTTATTGAAAGATATTGTTTACCTAAAGGAATGGTAATAATGTTAAGAAAAAACATTTGGCTATATATGTTACTCTGTTCTTTCTCAAATCTATTATTTGGGCAAACTGTACTAAAGACATCAGAAACAAAAATTGATGTTTCACAACTAAAATCTGACTTCATCGAACTTAATAAAACGATTAAAATATGGTGGGATAAAGATATCCATACAGCATATGAAAAAGATATTAAGGAATACAAAAGTGCTTATGGGCTGCAATTTTTACCCTTTCCTTATGTAAGCGGAGGAGGGAGTGAATCATTTTTTGTAGATATGTACGGCTGGGACATATATTTTGTAAATATGGCACTGCTAAAACATGGCAGAACTGATCTTGTAAAAAATCATATTCTGGATCAACTTTTTATGATCGAGAGATACGGGTATGTAGTAAATGGAAACAATACCGGGCTTATTACAAGATCACAACCGCCTTTTCTTGCTCTCTCGTTACTGGAATATTTTAATGTAACTAAAGATACCAGCCTTTTGTACTTTGCATTTCCATTACTTGAAAATGAATATAAAAATTATTGGAATGCACCGCATCATTCGACACCGATCGGTTTAACAACCTGCAGGGATATGGGAGATAAAGGTCTCCGTCCCGATCTTGCATCTGAAGCAGAAACAGGGTTGGATTTTTGTGCTTTATATAATGGTAAAGTATCTGAGTGCGTACCGCTTCATGTTAACTGCGCACTTGTAAAATATGAAGAATCTTTATCAGTAATAGCCGGGATTTTAAAATTTGACCAAAAAGAAACCTTATACAAAGCTAAAGCAGAAGAGCGATCAGAAAAAATTCGTGAATATTGTTGGAATGATAGCGACGGTTTTTTCTATGAATATAATTATGTAAAAAAAGGACAAACAAAAGTAAAATCGTTATGTGCTTATTGGACTATTTGGGCTGGAGTCGCCACAAAAAGACAAGAAGTTAAACTTGTAGAAAATATAAGATGGTTTGAACATCAGTACGGTTTATCATTTACGTCGGAAAATTATGCAAGTCCCCATCCTGAATTTCAATGGCTTCAATGGGGGTACCCGGTTGCCTGGGCACCTATGCATATTATTATTGTAGAATCTTTAAATATGATGGGCGAGAAAGAAATTGCAGACAGAATAGCAGAGAAATATCTTTCTATGGTTATTGAAAATTATAAAAAAACCGGTAACCTATGGGAAAAATATAATGCTGTAGACGGAAGTCTTAATTTCCAAACTGAAAGATATGGTAATCCGGCATTGCATGACTGGACTTCTGCAGCAGTAGTACTATTAGGGAATTGGCTGTTTAGTAAATGATTTCAATTAACAAAATCTTATTAAGAGTAGTTAAGTCCGGATAAACAAAATTCACATAACAAATCTCACATTTTCTTTCTAACTCGAAGGAGAAAAATGATTTGGAATATTTTTATAAAATCAAGATAATGAATTTCTGAGTTTCATTTATAGAGGTCGGGTAACTTTCCCGACCTGTTTTTTAAAGTTTAATAAAAATATTTAATGCCCAAAGTCAAGAATTTAAATACTCTATGTTTCCACAAATACAGATATCCAATTTTTGCTTAATTGTAAACGATCATCTCCTTCCTTTGTTTGATTTTTCGAAACACTAGCTGCTTATAAAATATGCAAGCGATAATTATGAATTAATGAATAGCTCCGAATCAAAATATCCTTTCAAGCTTGAAGGACATGAACAGGATCAATTCAAACAAATTAAGGTACAGGCTGCCTGGAAAATAGACAGAACAAAACTTCTACTTTACTTTTATAACGATACTCCCCCGAAAAAACTGCTTCGTTCGATTTAAAAACCATTGATAAATTATCTATAATGGTGTTATTATCAGTTGTCGTCAAAAGATTTAATGAGTTATTTAACGGTCAAGGAACCTCATGAGCTTATACATGTTGATAAAAAAGTTTTACTAACGAGCAATGTAAAATATGCCATCCTTGTATCCCTTTCCTATTCACATAAATTGTTTTACAATTAGAAAATAAATAGAGAAATATTATGATATTATTAGTTTGCCTGTCAATTTATTTGATTCTATCTGTATTGATAATTGTCTTGTTAAGCGACGGAATTGGTACACAAAAAAAAGATTAAGGTTGTATCTTTTAATCCACTTGTTGCATCAGCAAATCTTTACACAGGTATCTGTTGGGGGATTTTCTTTTAATAATCGGCCTTGTTTATGTGCTTTTTTTCAGACCCTGAAAATGGAATATGGGACTGCAATTCTTGGTAATAAACTGCACTTTTTATAAAAAATAGTACAAATACATTTATTATTATTTTAACACACTTCTAAATAATGGGAGAATCATTTATGTACATAAAGTTTTACAATTTTATTTTTTTTATTCTTTTTATATCAACTTTATTTAATTCGGAAATACTGTATGCCCAGAATTCTCCTATAAATAGAGGGTTTGGTGAGACTTGGGTTGCGACGGATGCTTTAGGACGCTCATTACCAACTTATAACCAGGTAGGGCAACCCCGTGCAAATAAATATGTTGGTGTATTTTATTGGTTTTGGCATGGGCATGTACCATGTTCACCAATAAGTGATATTTCGAACATACTTGCAACAAATCCGCAAAATCCTCAATGGACTGGACCCGGTACATTAAATTATTATTGGGGACAACCTGAGGCGGGATATTACTGGTCGGAAGATCCATGGGTAACAAGAAGAAATATAATGATGCTTGCTAACGCGGGTGTAGATTTTGTTTTTTTTGATTATACTAATGATCAGTTCGATGAGTATGCAACCGCACTTACAACATATTGTAATATCTCCGAAGAATTGAAGAGTCAGGGAATAAATGTGCCGAGGATAGTATTCTTTTTCAATTCCGATCCCGTGCCGAAAATAGAAGAGATATACAGCACCTTCTATAAGTTAAATAAATATTCCGATCTTTGGTTTAACTGGAACGGAAAGCCATTGCTTCTTGCAGATCCAAATGTCGTTTTGCCAAATAATAGTTATACAGCCGGATTAAAATTTAAGGCAGATTCAGTATTTAATGGTATAGATGTATCTTGTCCAAGTTGGGGAGATAACATCGGTAATATGACAATGAAACTGTACAGGTGGGATTCTACCTATTCAGCCACAGTTGCAAGTGTTCCGGTTGCGGAAACAACATTTGTCAATTATACTGATAACGCATGGCTTAAATTATCTTTATCAACACCACAACCATCAGGAGAGTATTACTATGAGTTTAGCAACCCTACTCAGACGGTAGGTCTTTGGGGGTGGGTTGTTTCGGGCGATCCGGTTACCAGCTATTTTAATGGTCGGGTTTGCGATACGAACTGGGTAAGCAGGATCTATTATTCTTTTGACACAGAAAATTTAACAAATATTGATAACAATTCTGCAGCCGGGCATGTAGCAGTTCAGCTTCCATCAACCACTGTTTCAGACAGCAGTGAGGTAAGAAATTTCTTTACCTGGAGGCAAATGTGGGCGTTCCAATCTGAAACTACCGATCAATGGAGGTTCCTTGATTATTATAATCAAACACCATCTTTACATAATGGGATAGTTGAGCAAGTTTGTGTAAATAAAGCTATGGGTGCGCCATTGTGGGTAGCTAATGGTCAAGATTTCCAAGGTTCCAGTTATCATCCTTCGACCGGGATGAAAGTTCCGGCATATAATAACTACTGGGTAAGTCCGAACACTCCGGATGGTTTGTATTTTGGTGATCTGTGGGCAGGTGCTTTAAAAATTGACCCTCCTATTATTACCGTTACGGGATGGAATGAATGGACGGCAGCCGCGTGGACAAATACTGCAATGTATAATGTATATTATTTTATGGGAAAACTTTTATCGTCTCAAAATCCTTACTACTTTGTAGATGAATTCAATATGGAATTTAATCGCGATATTGAACCGATGCTGGGTGGGTATACCGATGACTATTATTACCAGTTAATAAGTAATATTCGAAAATACAAAGGAGTTAATCCGCAGCAAGCATCGTCAGCGCCTGCAACAATTGTAATGGACAACAGTTTTTCCGCATGGCCAAAAGTTCAGCCTGTTTATTATGATGCAGCCGGAGATGTTGCTCATCGTAATTATCCGAATGTAGATAGTAGCGAAGTCTATATAAATAATACCGGCCGCAATGATATAATTGAATCACGTGTTACATACGATAGCAGTAATATTTATTTCTATGTGAAAACGGATACTGTATTAACACCATATACGGGCAGTAACTGGATGTTATTATTTATAGATGCCGATACAGTTCATTCCACCGGCTGGGAAGGGTATGATTATCTTATCAATCTAAATATTAAATCCGATTCAGTGACGACTCTTGCAGCATGGCAGCCGCAGGATTCATCATGGAATACAGTTGCCGATTTAAAATATGGATACAAGGGTAATCAAATGGAAATTCAGGTACCGCGTAATTTGATTAATCAAACAGGAAATGATATTACATTTTATTTCCATTGGGCTGATAATATTCAAAAGCTAAATGATATCACAGAATTTTCCATAAGCGGCGATTCAGCCCCGGACCGCCGTTTCAATTATTGTTTTTCAAATAATCAAACAGCAGCAAGTGTAAAAGGAACAAACCAACAATCTAAAAGTTTTTCATTAATGCAAAACTATCCGAATCCTTTCAACCCGTCAACTCAGATTAAATATTCTATTGTTAAGGATGGTCCCGTTACTCTTAAAGTATATAATATGTTAGGGCAGGAAGTTGCAACCCTGGTTAACCAGCAGCAGCAGGCAGGAAACTATACTGTAAACTTTAATCCCGGCCGTTTAGCTTCAGGAGTTTATATGTATAGGATACAATCAGGTAGTTTTTCTCTAACAAAGAAGATGACGTTCTTAAAATGAGGAATTATGTGAGACTCACTTTGAAGGTGGGCCTCACATTTGAATTTACCTATTATCAAAACAACGCAGTAATAGAGCCAATAATTAAGGTTAGGGAGCTGTTTGCTTTATTATCCTGGAAAAAAGGAAAAATCTAATATATGAGAATTAAAATTTTTTATTTAACAAGTATTTTAGCTGTTTTCCTATCAACATTTATATTCAATACATATGCCTGTCATGTTCTGGTTGATCTTAATACCTTTCCCCTGAGTGATGTAAGTTATGTTTCCAATCTTAAATGTGACGGGGTATGGGCAATACTCGTGAACAGCAATTTGTATGATAGCAGTTGGGCAACAGTATTCAAAGCTTTGGGACCGGGATGGGTTGTTACGGAAGATAATCCAGGCGCTCATTCGGATTATGACCATATTAAAAGCTTAACCGGATATACTAATGCATCTATGTGCTATAATGAAACTTTTATTCCGCCGGATGTAGGTGAAACTCAGGGGATCGGGGGTACTATTCTAAACTCAGTAGAAATTGTACAGCAGTCTGCAACACATGGCGGAAGTGTTATTGTTCTTGCGAGATCATATGAAACAGATGGGTGGTCGGCTGCAGTCGATACAGCATTAAATAATCCCAGGGTTTCAGGAGTGGCACTGGAGTGCTATCCAAACCGGTCTCCGCTTTATCTGGACAGTTTAAGAGTAAAAGAATTAATAAACGCATGCTTTGTACATAACAAAAATTTTTACTTCCTTAGCCCCGGTTATGATGACTATACTCAATATATGAAAGGATATATTAATTTGCTTGTTAGCGAGGGAATAGATTTTTCAGATAACAGAATTTATCTTGTAGGTGCAAGTTATGATCATATTGCTCCATTTATCGGTGATAGTGTAACTGTGCAAGGTGTAATTGCATATTATTTATCAATAGAAGCAAAATATGCATCTCCTACAAGCATTAAAGTCAAATCTCAAGAATCTTACAGTTGGTCATTGCGGCAAAATTTTCCGAATCCTTTCAACCCGTCAACCGAGATTGAGTATAGCATACCCAAGGAAGGCCTTGTAACCGTAAAAGTATATAATATGCTTGGAAAAGAAATAGCTACTTTAGTTAATAAAGAAGAAAAGCAAGGAAGCTACACTATAAATTTTAATGCTTCGAAGTTTGCTTCGGGACCTTATATCTATCGGCTACAATCAGGTGATTATACATTAATAAAAAAAATGACTTTATTAAAATAATATTCAATAGAGCTGTGAACCTACGGGTTGGGGACAAATTATTACAACAGTATTTAATAAAAAACTATAGAGACGTATATGAAAATAAAAAATAAATATTGTGTCCTTTCCATTACAATCTTTATTTCCATTCTTATCTATCCCGGATTAAATAGTATTAACGGGCAGAGTAATGAAAATACGGTACAGGTTGAAGCGCCTGATGGAAACGGGCAAATGTCCGGTGAAAAAGAAAAAACAAATTTCAGAAAACCGAAAAACAATTCAGAGCTGAAGTTTTGGTTGGAAAACATGGTTTATTACCATCATTTTACTAATGCTGAAATACATGAGGCTACGGGTTTGTCCGAAGTTGAAATAGCAATGGCACTTAAAAAATTTCATATTGATGAACAACATCAACCAAAAAGATCTGCAGATGCTCCCTTATTAGTTCTTCCGTACCCTGGCGGGAGGCACCCGCGAATAGGATTTCTTGAAGGTGCAATTCGCCCTCAACGAGAAACGAAAATTAGTGTTTTCACACCATGGGATCCGACAAGCTATGTTGTCGTAGACATACCTGAAGCAATCTGGTCAAATCTTGGATTAACATTCCTGGCGCACACTCACGTGCCTACGATCTGGTCTAAAAAAAATATTGAATTAAAAAAACTGGAATGGATCCGAAAGCCTAATGGTGAATTGAAATGCGAAAGACGTTTGCCCGACGGAATCGTTTTTGGAACAAAAGTAATTCCGCACAAAAATAATGTAGAAATGGAAATGTGGTTAACGAACGGAACTAAGGATACGCTTAGCGATTTACGCGTTCAAAATTGTGTCATGTTAAAAAATGCGGCCGGTTTTAACGAACAAATAGATTCCAATAAAGTTTTTAACAAACCATATGCTGCAACCAGGTCAAAGAATGGTAAACGATGGATAATAACAGCCTGGGAACCCTGCGACCGGACCTGGGGCAATCATCTTGTTCCATGCATGCATTCAGATCCGAAATTTCCGGATTGTCCGCCGGGACAAACACGAAGGTTAAAAGGCTGGCTTTCTTTTTATGAAGGTTCAGACATTGAATCTGAGTTTAGAAGGGTTGATGCAACGGGCTGGAATAATAATTAATACTTTACTGGAATAACGTTTTTACGACAAGAGATTTTAGCAACAATTAATTCTTCTTTTTAATTTTCTCACTTTATCTAAACAAATACTTTTATACTAATGAAAGGATGATTGAAATGAACGTAAATAATTTCGGGAAGTTATTTACAGTAATAATACTGTTAATATTCTCTATATCATTTATTACAAAGGCTCAGATCAATGATAATAAAGACAAAAAAAATCCGGGAATATCACAGCTTGCAAAAGGGTTTAAAACTCTTCCGGATTCAACCAAGCCAAGTTGTTATTGGTACTGGCTTAGCGATAACATATCCCGTGAAGGAGTTACCCGCGATTTGGAATCAATGGCTAAAGTAGGAATTGGGCGGGCATTTATTGGAAATATAGGTCTTGATACTGCGGAAACTTCTTATGGCAAAGTAAAAATGTTTTCAGATGAGTGGTGGAAGGTTACGGAACAAGCAATGAGTACTGCTACAAAACTTGGAATAAATATCGGTTTGTTTAATGGTCCAGGCTGGAGCCAATCCGGCGGCCCATGGATAACACCGGATAAATCAATGAGGTACATTGCCGGTTACGAACAGGATGTAACCGGTCCCGAGGAGTTAAACCAGAAACTGGATTTACCTGATAAGAATTTTCAAGATGTGGCTGTTTTGGCTTTCCCGGTTCCGGATAATGATAATTCGAATATTATAACTCAAAATCCAAAAATTAGTTCCAATATAGAAATTAATAATTTAAAGAATATACTGGATGGGGATCAAAATACTGAAGCAATTTTCCCTGAAAGTATAACTTCTGATAAAACATTAAATATTGATATTGAAGTCAAGGATGCTTTTACGGCAAGAAGTTTATCCCTGTATTCTGCCAAAAAACCAATCAAGTGTGATTGCGAATTTCAATATTACGCTAACGGTGAATATAAAACTATTAAAAAATTTGAATTTGACAGAAGCAACCCGGGAAAGAATGTAGGATTCATTCCATACGGTCCCGTTACGATTTCTTTTTCAGCTATTAAGGCAGCTAAATTCAGACTTGTAATGACCAATATGCAACCGGTTGGGGGATTGGCCGAAATTGTGATTTCCGGAGCACCAAAAGTAGAGAGATATATTGAGAAACAACTTGCTAAAATGTTTCAAACCCCCCATCCTATGTGGAATGATTATCAGTGGGCTCCGCAACCGGAACCGGATGATCCGGCTATGATATTAAAGCCATCACAAATAATAAACATTACAAAAAATTTATCATCAAACGGTGAATTAAAATGGAGTGTCCCTGAAGGGAATTGGAAAATTATAAGGTTTGGTATGCTACCTACAGGAGTAACCAATGCTCCCGCAACGCCTGAAGGGCGCGGATTAGAAGTTGATAAGATGAGTAAACCGGATATTTATTACCATTTTAATTCATTTATAAAGAAGGTTCAGGATCGAATCCCAGCCAATGAGCGTAAGACATGGAAATTAGTTGTTGAAGATAGTTATGAGACAGGTTCTGAAAACTGGACAGATGATTTTGCAAAAATATTTAAAGAAAATTATGGATATGATCCTCTGCCTTGGCTGCCGGTTTTTACCGGTAGAATTGTTGGCAGCGCTGATTTATCCGACCGGTTCTTATGGGATGTACGCAGATTAGTTGCCGATTTAATTGCTAAAAATTATGTTGGAGGCTTGAGCGAGGTAAGCCATAAAAATGGATTTACTACATGGCTGGAAAATTACGGGCATTGGGGCTATCCGGGTGAATTTTTGATGTATGGAAGTCGATCCGATGAAGTATCCGGAGAATTTTGGGCTGAGGGAGAGTTGGGTAGTATTGAATTAAGAGATGCTTCATCGGCTGCACATATTTATGGTAAAACAAAAGTCAGTTCTGAATCCTTTACTGCTGCATTCAGATCTTATGAAAGATATCCTGCTATGTTGAAAAAGAGAGGTGATTGGGCCTTCACAGAAGGAATAAATAATACCCTATTTCATGTATATATTACTCAGCCGTATGAAGATAAATTCCCGGGTGTTAATGCATGGTTTGGGACAGAATTTAACAGACATAATACGTGGTTCGGGTTTTTTAAACCATTCGTAGATTATATGCGAAGATGCAATTATATGCTGCAGCAGGGTAAAGTTGTAAACGATGTAGCATATTTTATTGGTGAAGATGCACCCAAGATGACGGGTGTCAGGGATCCGGAATTACCAGTAGGTTATTCTTTTGATTATATAAATGCAGAAGTTATTGAAAACAGGCTATCAGTAAAAGACGGCAAGCTTGTTTTACCGGATGGTATGTCATATCGTATGCTTGTTCTGCCAAAGCTTGAAACAATGCGTCCGGAAGTGTTAAAGAAAATTCGCGATTTAGTTTCAATGGGAGCTGTAGTGCTTGGGCAGCCTCCGCAAAAATCTCCCAGCATGCAGGGCTATCCGCAGTCCGACACAGACATTAAAAAATATGCAAAAGAATTGTGGGGAAAAGTCGATGGTCAAAACGTTAAGTATGCAAAATATGGTAAAGGAATGATTATGAACGGGCTTGACATGAAGTCAGCTTTAAATATTCTAAATGTAGCGCCTGATTTTAACGTTGGTGAAAATGAAGGGGTTCTTTTTATACACCGCAAATTATCTTCAGGTGATATTTATTTTGTTACGAACCAAAAGGATACTACTATTAACATAAATCCTGCTTTCCGTGTTAATGGAGAGCGGCCTGAATTCTGGGATGCTGTAACAGGAGAAACTAGAATATTACCGGACTTTACTGAAAATCAATCGATTACAACGGTGCCATTGAAGCTTGTTCCCTACCAGAGTGGGTTTATAGTTTTCACCAAAGACGCTAAAAAGCTCAGTCCATCCGGAATTCTAACAAATTTCCCTGATCCTAAAATAGTTTTAAAGTTATCTGAACCATGGGTTATTACATTCGATCCTAAAATGAGAGGTCCGGAAAATCCTGTGGTTTTTAATACTCTTCAGGATTGGACAAAACAGAGCGATGATAATATAAAATATTATTCTGGAACCGCTGTATACAGTACTAAATTTAATTTAACTAATCTGCCCAAAGGTGAAAAACTTTATCTAAATCTGGGAAATGTTATGACGAATGCGAAAGTTAAATTGAATGGTGTGGATTTGGGCGGTGTGTGGACGCCACCATGGCAGGTAGATATTACAAAATCTATAAAGAATGGCGAGAACAATTTAGAAATTGAAATTGCCAATACATGGGTTAACAGAATAATAGGCGACTTGAATTTACCCGAATCCGAACGAAAAATATGGACCAACGACCATCCCTATAAAGCAGACAGCCCATTACAACCTGCCGGATTGTTAGGCCCTGTTACTGTAACTTCTGTTAGATATAATTAATTAAATTATTTCTTTGGGAATTTTAAATGGCTATTAATATGAAACTATTAATGCTACTTTTCTTCCTTGCTAACATTACGCTTTTTCTTTGCAATAAAACCAATGCCGGAATTAGGAAGGAGATCAGCCTAAACGGTAAGTGGGATATTGCGGAGAGTTTATCCGGAAATAAAATGCCTGATAATTATAGCCATAAGATTATTGTTCCCGGTTTTGTCGATTTAGCTTCTCCTTCTTTTGACAGCACGGGAGTAAAATGCTATAAAAGAAATTATTATTGGTACAGACGTTTCTTTAAAATAAATGATCCGTTACTTCAAGTTGCTTTTTTAAAGATTAATAAAGCAGTTTATGGTACAGATGTATATCTAAACGGCAATAAAGTCGGATCTAACTTATTTTGTTTTACGCCTACATTATTAGATATAAAAAAATATTTAAAGCCTTCAGGCGAAAGAAATGAATTATTAATTCGAGTCGGCGCTTATTACGATGCGGTGCCGGATTCAATTCCTGTGGGGATGGATTTTGAAAAAATACATTACCTTTCCGGGATATATGATGATGTTGAAATAATTTTATCAGGTATTCCCTTTATTGATAATATACAAATTGCCCCGGATGTAAATAACAAATTGATCCGGGTTGAAGCAGAAATCAGAAGTGATAAAAAGTCTGATAATTTTGAATTGCATTATTCTGTTGTTGAACGGAATTCTTCTAAGGAGGTTGTATCAGGTAAAACAAAACCGGAATCAATCGATGCTATAAATGAAAACGTTATAGATTTTACCATCCCGGTAAAAAATTGTCATTTATGGTCGCCTGAAGATCCATTTTTATATCACTTAATTATATCTACTGGAGGTGATAACAAAAAGATTACATTCGGGATGCGTTCTTTTACTTTTGACGGTGCAAATAATCATGCAGTATTAAACGGAAAACCTTATTCAATGCTTGGTACTAACATTTGCTTCTTCCGTTTTTCCGAAGATTCTTCGAGAGGTAATTTACCGTGGAATGAAAAATGGGTTCGAAAATTATTCGGGAAATTCAAGGAAATGAACTGGAATTGTATACGTTATTGTATAGGATTTCCTCCCGAAAAATGGTACCAGATTGCCGACGAAACCGGTTTTCTAATCCAGAACGAGTACCCTGTCTGGTATGGGCCTGATGGAAATTCAAAAATTAAAGCTGATGTTTTGACTGAAGAATACACCAGATGGATGAGAGAACAATGGAATCACCCCTGTGTAGTTATCTGGGATGCACAAAACGAAACCGTTACAAATGAATCAGGTAAAGCTATTGATGCAGTCCGTCATCTTGATATGTCCAATCGGCCCTGGGATAATGGATGGGGCGTTCCGCAATCCGATAATGACTGTATTGAATCACACCCTTACTTGTTTATGCAATATAAAGCTACTTCAACCAGACCGACTGATAGGGGATACTTAAATGATTTGTTTAATATTGAAAGGGAACCCGACTTCAATGATGCAAATCAATATTCACCTTCTCCCAAAGGGCGTTATAAAAATGCGGTGGTTATAAATGAATATGATTGGTTATGGTTGAATAGAAACGGCAGTGTTACTTTTAATTCTGATAGTGTTTATATTAAATTATTCGGTGGAAATATATCCGTTGAAAAGCGAAGAATTATTCATGCTGAAAACATTGCCATACTCACCGAGTATTGGCGGTGCCACCGTAAAGCCGCTGCGCTTATGCACTTCTGCGAATTAGGTTATTCAAGACCATATGAACCTAAGGGATTTACAAGTGATGATTGGATTGATGTGAAAAATTTAATTTTCGAGCCTAATTTTGAAAAATACGTTAAACATGAATTCCTGCCTGTTTGTATTATGATTGATAAATGGGATAAAATATATTCTGCAGGCGAAGCAATACAAGTCCCTGTTTATTGTATAAATGATTTAAATAGTGTTTGGGAAGGTACCTTGAAACTCACATTAAAAGATAAAAATAAAAAAATTATTGTCTTAAAACGAAAAATTAGTATTCCCGGTTTTGGAAAAACTATCGTTGATTTTAATGTTAATATTCCGAAAATAACCGGCAATTATCAATTGATTGCTGAAACATTATTTAAAAATGATATTGTGAAAAGTATAAGAAATTTTTCAATTAAGTAAAAAATATAATAACATTTTAGAATATTATGAATCTTGAATTCTCACAATTGTGTTGTAATGGTGGTAACTAAGAATTTAATATAAAAATATAAATTAAGTCGCCGGAAAGAAGAGGATAATCAGATGACATCAAGAGAAAGAACTATTGCTGCACTAAACCACGATTATGGAGATATGATTCCATTCGATATTGGAAGTACATCCGTGACCGGAATGCAGGTTAGCACTGTATATAAACTTCGTCAAGTGCTGAAATTAGATGAACCCGGAACACCCGTAAAAGTTATCGAGCCCTATCAAATGCTGGGTGAAATAGCGCCGGATTTGATAAACTTACTCGGTATTGATGTGATTGGAATGTGGTCAAGAAAAAATATGTTCGGATTTGAAAACAAGAATTGGAAAAAGTGGACTTTATTTGACGGTACTCCAGTTCTTGTCCCCGGAGATTTTAATACAATACCTAATGAAAATGGCGATATATTTATGTATCCCGAGGGTGACAAATTATTAGCACCGAGCGGCAGGATGCCTAAAGGAGGATTTTATTTCGATGCAGTTGTAAGACAGGATCCGATAGATGAAAATAATTTATGCGTAGAGGATAATCTTGAGGAGTTCTCATTAATATCGGATGAAGATCTGAATTATTTCGAAGCCGAAGCCGAACGGTTATATACACAAACAGATAAAGCAATTGTTGCCTCTTTTGGTGGTACTGCTTTCGGCGATATTGCATTGGTTCCGGCAATGTGGCTGCGTCATCCAAAAGGTATCCGTGACATTCAGGAATGGTACATGAGCACGCTAATCAGAAAAGATTATATATATTCGCTTTTTGAAAAACAATGTGAAATAGCATTAAAAAATCTTGAAAAAATATATTCAGTTGTCGGTAATAAAATATGTGTTACTTTTCTTACAGGTACAGACTTTGGCACACAATGCGGACCGTTCATCTCGAGTGATATGTACAGGGACCTGTATCAGCCTTTTCATAAGGAAATAAATAATTGGATCCATAAGAATACCGGATGGAAAACTTTTATGCATTCATGTGGTTCTATTTATAAGCTTATACCTGATTTTATTGAATCCGGCTTTGATATATTGAACCCGGTTCAATGCTCTGCCTCGGATATGAATGCGTCCAGGTTGAAAAAAGAATTTGGTGATAAAATAACTTTTTGGGGTGGCGGAGTGGATACTCAAAAAACTCTTCCGTTCGGATCAGCCGGCGAGGTTAGGGATGAAGTGAAATTGCGGATGGACACTTTTGGACCTGGGGGCGGTTTTGTTTTTAACTCTATTCATAATATACAGGCTCGTGTGCCCATCGAAAACTTGATGGCGATGTTTGAAACATTCAGAGATTCAAGAAATTATTAATAATTGACAACTATATATCTGAAAAATATTTGATCTTAAAATAATAATAATAAATAATTCCATTTTTAACTGCCGGAATTAAAATGTGCAATGTCTTAGAAAATTGGTTAAATTGATTTGATGGTGGTAAGTTTAATAAAGTTTCTACATCCCCAGTGTTTTCTAAAAGTCATAATGGAGTCCATGAGCTCTAAAGAAGATCATTTAATTCTATTCGCCATAGTATAATGATGTATTGGGAGTTTTTGAAAACTTTTGTTAACTGATTTGTACTCATTCCTTTTCCGGACAGAAGAACAATTACAGTTTATAATAATAAAAAGAATTTTATGAAATGGAGCGATCAATTACTCATGATAAATTGCTAAGAGAAAATAATAAAATGAATATAAAGTCATTTAAATATAAATATAGCGATCTTAAGATCAGTTGCGAATCACTTTCTGCTGCCATGGGTTATCCGGGCGGCGAAATATCCGATCTGGTAAAAGAAGAAATTGGATTTGTAATGTCCATGGGCAACGACATTTGTAATATTGAAGGAGGTTATTTAATAAACGAAAGTATTTTATTTGATAAAGAATGTTATTCGTTAGAAATTAATGATGAAATACTCAATCTAAAGAAAATCGTTTTTAACCAATTAAAAAAATCTGAAGCGTTGGCTGTATTTGTTTGTACAGCCGGATATAAAATATCTCAACTTTCAAAATATTTTATAAACCAGGGCGACTTATTGAGGGGATATGTGCATGATATATTTGGTTCGATTGTCGTTGAAGCGGCGATGGATCTCATTCAAAATGAATTGAAATTAGCAATGCACCTGGCGGAGCAAAAAATTACTAACAGGTATAGTCCGGGCTATTGCAATTGGGATGTATCTGAACAGAAAAAATTATTTAAAATCCTGCCGGATAATTTTTGTGGTATAACTTTGACTAATAGTTGTTTAATGCAGCCTATTAAATCTGTCAGCGGTGTTATTGGCATTGGCAATAAGGTTATCTATAACCAGTATACATGCAATTTATGCAGTATGCAAAATTGCCTTTACCGGAATCTGCATAAAGCAGAATAAAATTAGAAATATATTCAACAACATAGTATTTCCAAATGATTGCTTTAGTTCAAAAAGGTGCTGTATATGATCAAACAGTTCACTTTAATCAATTATATATTTGGATGATTTCAATATCTGCCGCCTTAGGCGGTTTATTATTCGGATATGATTGGGTTGTGATAGGCGGAGCAAAAATTTTTTTTGAACGTTTCTTCCTTTTAACTGATGCTTCATCGAGGGGGTGGGCAAATAGTTGTGCCCTTATTGGGTGCTTTATAGGTGCTGTTTTTGCCGGATGGCTTAGTGACAAATTCGGTAGAAAACAGTTGCTAATATTATCCGCATTCCTGTTCATGTTTACTTCAGTAGGGATCGGTTTTTCTCAGGTTTTTATAGTATTTGTTTTATGGAGGGTTTTGGGGGGAGTCGCAATCGGATTAGCTTCAAGTCTTGCACCTATGTACATCGCAGAAACAGCGCCTGCTCACATGCGCGGCAGACTTGTTTCAATTAATCAGCTTACAATAGTAATTGGAATTCTTGCAGCTCAATTAATAAATTATTTAATTGCAAAAAAAATGCCTGACGGGATGACCGAAACAATGATCTTTAATTCATGGAATGTCCGGGAAGGTTGGCGCTGGATGTTTGGGGCAACTGCTGTCCCTGCATTAATATTTTTAGTTAGTTCGATTTTTATACCCGAAAGTCCCCGATGGCTGGCAAAGAACGGCAGCAATAAAAAAGCAAAGGATATTCTTGCTAAAATCGGCGGTAAAGGTTATGCAGAAAAAGCTTTAATTGAAATTGAAGAGACACTTGTAAACGATAGTAAGAGTCTAGATTTACATGAATTTTTTAAACCCAATATAAAGAAAATTCTTTTGTTGGGCATTGTGCTTGCGGTCTTTCAGCAATGGTGCGGGATTAATGTGATATTTAACTACGCTGAGGAAATATTTAAGCAAGCCGGGTATAATATTTCCGGAACGTTGGTAAACATTGCGTGGACCGGCTCTATAAACTTAATATTTACACTATTCGCAATTTCTGTTGTCGACAGGAAAGGACGAAGATTTTTAATGCTGATTGGTTCGGGAGGATTGGCAATTAATTATGTAGGAATTGGACTTGGTTATTTTTTCCATCTAAATGGATTACCAATGCTCTTATTGGTTCTTGCCGCTATAGGTACCTACGGAATGTCGCTTGCCCCCATAACATGGGTAGTTATTTCGGAAATATTCCCGAACCGCATTAGAGGGTCAGCTATGTCTGTTGCAGTGGCATCTTTGTGGATCGCTTGTTTTATTCTGACTTTTACTTTCCCAATTCTAAATGCCGGTCTTGGGGCGGCAAATACTTTCTGGATTTATTCCTTGATATGTATCGGCGGTTTTATTTTTATTTATATTAAGCTGCCGGAGACTAAAGGAAAAACCCTTGAACAGATTGAAAAGGATCTGGTTGCTAAAATAATTCATTATAAATAGAAAATTAATTTAATAGTTGAGTAACACATGAACTGTTTTTATAGAATATTTTCTCTTTCTATAATATTGTTTATCTGTTTTTTTCAATCCGTCTTTTGTCAGTCTTCCGGGAAGATTGACCGGTATTCAGTGGTTTCCAGGAATAATGTGGAAATTACTAAACCTGATTCTCTAAATCCTTTAACTGTTGGTAACGGGGAGTTTGCATATACAGTCGATATCACCGGGCTTCAATCTTTTCCCGAATATTACAGAGACGCAATGCCTCTTGGGACTGAATCTCAGTGGGGCTGGCATTCATTTCCTAATCCCAAACTATACAGCCTAAAAGATATTATGAGAAATTATAAATCCGGTGGAAGAGAAATCCCTTATGCCGATGACAATGATTTTGAAGGTACCGGGACATTGGCAGGTTCCTGGCTTAGGGAAAACCCTCATCGTATAGATCTTGGCAGGATTGGATTTGATATGTACAAGAGCAGCGGTGAAAAAATCAAATTGAATGAACTTACAAATATTAAGCAGGTATTAAACCTCTGGACGGGAGAAGTAGAAAGTTATTTTGAATTAGAAGGCAAGCCGGTTTTTGTAAAAACATTATGTAATTCAAAATATGATATGATTTCTGTACATATTGAATCTCCGCTCTTGTTAACCGGGCAAATTGAAATTAAGATTTCATTTTCTTACGGCTCAAAAAACTGGAAATTCGAAGACGATTGGAATAGCCCTTCCAGTCATGCTACAAAACTTATTTTAGGAAATAATAAGTGTACTTTTCAAAGAATACTTAATGATGAAAAATATTTTGTTGAAACGAACTGGTCTGCGGGTGGAAAATTAACCCAGGATTCATTGCATTACTACAGGTTGAAGGTTAAATCAAGAGATACATTTGATTTTACCGCTTTGTTTTCATCAAAACCTGAAAATAAAAGTTTACCAAACTTTGAAAATTCAGAAAAAGTTACTTCAGGGTGCTGGAAAAATTTTTGGTCAAATGGAGGAGTAATCGATTTTTCAGGATGCAAGGATCCGAGAGCTCGGGAGCTTGAAAGGCGTGTGGTTCTTTCGCAATACCTGACCGCCACTAATTGTGCCGGTTCTATGCCGCCCCAGGAAACCGGACTTCTGGTTAATAGTTGGAACGGGAAATCTCATCTTGAAATGCATTGGTGGCATGGTGTTCATTTCGCGTTATGGGGAAGAATAGATCTCTTTAAACGAAGTTTGAACTGGTATCGAAGAATTATGCCTGCTGCCCGGCAAACGGCAAAAATACAAGGGTATAAAGGAGTAAGGTGGCCGAAGGAAATAGGGCCGGATGGCCGGGAAACCCCGAGTTCAATCGGTACTTTTTTAATCTGGCAGCAGCCTCACCCTATTTATTATGCTGAATTATGCTATCGAGATAAACCCGGTAAAGAGACGTTGGAAAAATATAAGGATATTGTTTTTAACACCGCTGAGTTTATGGCGTCCTATCCGGTTTGGGACAAACAAAATCAGCGATATGTTTTAGGCCCGGCATTAATCCCGGCACAGGAATCGTATTGGAAGAATAGAGAAAATAATATTAATCCTACATTTGAATTAGCTTATTGGTACTGGGGGCTTGAAACAGCTCAGAAATGGCGCCAGCGGCTCGGGATGGGTAGGAATAAGCAATGGGATAATATAATAAATAAACTTTCTCATCCTACTATTCGTGATAGTGTGTATACAGCGTTAGAAACACCACCTTATACGGTTCCAAATGACCATCCTTCCATGGTTATGGCATATGGTTTTGTTCCTCCTACTCCGTTGATAAATGATGAAACTATGAGAAAAACATTGGATTATGTCTTAAAAACCTGGGATTTAAAAAATTGCTGGGGCTGGGACTGTCCTATAATGGCAATGACCGCAGCAAGACTTGGTGAACCGGGAAAAGCAGTAGATATTTTGTTAATGGATTCCCCTAAAAATAAATTTTTAAAGAATGGCCAAAACTTCCAGGAATTACCTGAATTGCCGCTTTATCTTCCCGGTAATGGAGCGCTGTTAACTGCCGTTGCAATGATGGCTGCGGGATGGGATAGTGCGCCTAAATTGAATGCGCCCGGTTTTCCAAATGACGGTAATTGGAATTTAAGATGGGAAGGATTAAAAACATTTCCTTAAATAATAAATACTTTATTTGAGTATATGATATTATATACCTTCAGGTTCATGCTTAAAGTGTTGAATTTTAATAAGATATCTTATATCAAAAAGTGAATAATATATGTCAAATTAGCTATGTCCGGCACAATTATTTCAATTTAAGTTTATTAAAACATTTATGCATATTTCGATAGTTGATTTTATTAAGGTTTGCTCAAAATGAATGCTCTGTTATTACATAATTTTGAGGAAAAAATTGAGAAATATTTATTTTAAAATATTTGTATTCAACTATTCAACCTGGGTCTTATTGCATGTTGAATGCAAAATTATTATTTAATGTTGAATTATTGCCGGGCAAAAAAGAAAATATTTAATTTTATAATTATAATTTAATATAGAAAACAACTTAGTAATTATTTAAAAAGTTAATTATGATGTGACTTACCCGGCGAAGCTGTGAGATTATCTAAAAAAATTTTCAGTAATTACTTAATGGATTTCGATAAGGATTAAGCAAATTATTTTAACAAAAATGAAATTACACATTGCGTAAATTTGCCTTTAATGGGAGAATATAATTAATCCCGTTGTGTATTAAAATCATATAGCTTATTCAGTGCCGGCGTAAGAGGAAAGTTATAGGTGGACAATGAACTTAGGCCTCAGGTATAAGTTGTAATAAACAAATTTTCTGTGTTCTAGTAAATTCTCAATGCCGGGTAGGCGCTGATCTGAATATAAAAAGGAGAATAAATGAAACTTAAAAATATTCCGGGTTGGTTTTCAAATTATAATCTATTTATAGTAAAAATAAATATTATTATTTTATCAATGGCTTTTATAACGGCTCCGATTTTAAATTCGGCAGTAAAAAGTGATCTTCATGCGGCAAATAGCATTAACGAAAATACCGGCTATGAAAAGATTAATTCTTCAAAAAGTCAAAACAATCCGTCTGCTTTGAAATATTCATTAGAACTTGTTGAAGGTAGCGAAGCTCCTTTGATAGATGAAAAAAATCCGGGTTCTATGGGTAATAATCACGGATATGAATGCGGTCAGGTTTTCAGGGGCCAAAATAAGTATCATATGTTTATTACTGAGAGAGTAGATACCGTAAATTCAGGCTGTGATTTAACACGGACCGGTCATTGGATTAGCACTGATGGTATAGTCTGGACGAGGGTGGGCACATTACAGAATTCAATAAAAACACCAAACATTCCTGGATATGCAACTTGGTCACCGATGCCTGTATATGATAAAGATGAAAATCGTTGGAATATTTTTTATGTGGCATACGAAGTAAATAATACTTATGGAAGAATTATTAGGGCATATTCAAAGGTTAAGGGTATTGATGGGCTTGATGGTCCCTATATAAACTCAACGGATACAGTCTTATCTTATTTTGATGATAACAAAAATTTATGGGAAGATAAACAGGGTACCGATTCATTTTATCCCTTCCAATCAGGCAATAAATGGTATGGATTTTATGGCGGCTCGGATGCGGCAACTTTTTGGGATGTCGGCCTGACAGAAGCAAATAGTCTTACAGGACATTGGACAAGAGTTATTGATAATCCAGTTTTTACTTACAGTGAGAATCCAATAGTTGTTACCTTTGAAAACGGGATTAAATTTTGCGTCTATGATGATTTGGCTCATGGTATTATCGATTGTCATTCAATCGGCTATGGATATTCAAGCGATGGGATTAATTGGGTTCAGAAGTACCTGAGTATTCCCATGCCAAAGTGGGCTGCAAGTATACGTACACCGCTTAGTTTTATCTATGAAGGAAATGATATATACATAATATATTTTACAGCACTTACTTCATCTTCTTGGGACGGATTTGAAAAAATTGGGAGAATTAGAGTAAGGCTTGTTAAGAATTAGATAATTTAATGATACACTTTTTAGACTAAATTCTTCCGTTAAATGTTCAAAGTAAAATATTTAGTTTAATAATCAATGTACCTGAGACAGGGGGCTAAGTAATCAAAGATTCTCATTAAATGTTTTGAGATTCTTAATTCCACGGTCATCTTAAATAATATAAATATAATTATGAAAAAAAGAATATTTCCTGTAATAATTATTTTACTATTACTTTTTAAAATTAACTTTCTAACAGCCCAATCAAATTCCGGAAAGTCACAGATGAAGGATGACAATCAAGGTGCGATTAGGGTATGGAATAGTAAAAGTAACGATGATGGCACCATACAATCACTTGGAAATGGAAAAATGTGCATATATGAGCAAGGGCCAAATATTAAAGATATTTACAGCGGCCCATTCTCAACGCCTTCTTTTCTTAAATTAAATTTAGTTACAAATGAATCAGTCGAGGTACATTCAATTCGGCAATCCGGTAGTGCTGTCTGGAACCATAAAATAATTGTACAAAATACAGAAATCGGAAATATGACGGATTTTGTTGATGTAAAAATACCGGGTTTTATTAGAACTGTCTACACCACCCGTTCTTTTAAAATGAAAATATTACTAAAGGATTATGTACAAATAATAAATAATGATAAAAGGTGGCAGACTCATGACCCTGTCTTGGGAAGAATTTTTGTTATTCCATCGGGGACTGTAATATATCAAACATACGTATACCCTGCTGTTTTATACAACCAGTTTTTGGCATCCGGGAATATTAGCTTAGAACAAGAACCGGGCACAAATATTCTTGATATATCCTTCCCGCCGGGTAAAAGTTGGTTGTATATTATAGGTGGTCCGGAATATCCGGAGATTATTAATAACGCAGAACAAATGTTACAGCAGGGTTCGGAAAATTTATTATACCGTACTAAGGCATTCTGGAGTGATTTTACCGCAAGGAGAAAGGATTTTTCAAAAACTTTACCTGATAACCTGCCGGGACGTGAAAAATTGTTGAAAGTAATAGATGATGTATCCGTATTGCTTAAAACCCAGCAGAGTAGTGAAGGGGCAGTGATTGCAGGATACCCATATCCGCTCGGCTATGTCCGCGACCAGTATGGGGTTTCCAGAGGCTTTTTGGCGCTTGGTTATTATGAAGAGGCGAAATCAATTTTAAATTTTTATTGGCAGATATGGAAAAAATTCGGTTGTATTCATAATGCACAGGCAATCGGTATTGACGGTATTTTTCACATACATGAGAATGATGAAGTAGAAATACCCGGTTACCTTATACTTCAGAGTTTTAATTTATTTGATGCAACGGATGATTCAACATTTTTACGTGAGATATTTCCTATGCTTGAGTGGGCATTTAAAGTCCAGAAGAAAAACCTGGTAAATGGAATGCTACCGTTTAACGGAGATGAAACTTATGTAGCGGGAGGATTATTACCGCGGTCGGCGTTGAATGACGGCTCTGCAGAATCAACCATGCTTTTTATTGAAAGTGGAGAACGATTACTAAATTGGATTTCAACCAATCATTTATGGAATAATGAAGAAATTGAAGATGCAAAAAAAATTATAAAATCATGCAGGGAAAAATTTAGAGATAATTTTTGGCAAAACGGCAGGCTTATTACAAATAATCCCGCCCGGGCTGATGCCATACAACTGCCAAAATTTCGTCACGGAGTTTGTGAAAAACAAGGAGAAAATTGTTTGATGAAAAAATATAGCGGAATTGTATGGACTGAGCGAAATGAAAACAACCGTTATTTATGTGCTAATTGTATAAACGATGGACCATTTCCGGCCGCTGAAAAGAAAATTTATGATTTACTTTCTGTAGCTATGGTTCCTTATTATGCTCATATAAACGTTATACCTCTTGACGAATTTAAACCTGCAGTTCTGGAAATATTACAGAATTATAAAATGACAGGTGAGCTTGCTCCCAGTAAGGATAATTTAATCAATACAGATGGAAGCCGTGTAGTCGGTTATGATTACGGATTTTTGCTCTATGCTTTAACTTGTATCAATTCAAAAGAAAGTAAAATATTGTATGATAAAACTTTATCCGTAGCTGATCAGACGGGCTCATGGTCGGAATATTATCTGAATGATATACCTAACGGTACCAGGTGCCGTCCCTGGGAAAGCGCCATTGACCTTGAAGCATTAATATTTAATGCTATGCAAAATAAATGATTTACTGATGCTTCTAAAATTTTTTTCATAGAGGAGGCAGTTATAAAATTTGAATGTTTATCGCCGGTTTTTTCACGCCAAATGTTATTTACAAAATAAAACCAAGTAAAAAAAATTAGATGTGCGATATGATTAAATCATTATTAATCCTGATAATTTTATTTTTAAATACTTGCTATATAATAAAAGCTCAATCCCAGGTAACGCTGGAGAATCAAAATTTTAAGATTATTGTCGATCAAAATAACGGAGCCATATCTTCTATACTTGTAAAGAAAAATAACTGTGATTTAGTAAGTGAAACGCGTTTAATATCAAACTACAGAATATGCCTTCAGTCGGATAATTACTTGTGCGATTATATTGACGGCATTACACAAAAAACAAAATTGGTTAGTAAACAAGACAATATTATTACTGTGGTCGTTTCAGGTATGACATCCCCTAAGGGAACATATAATATTGACCTGACATATTTTATCAAGCTGGAAGAAGATTTTATTTCATTAAAGGCAAGGCTTACCAATAACGACAGGTATAAGATTTCCGAGTTCTGGTTTCCGCGTGTAGGGGGCATTAAAAATTTCGGCCAAAACCGTGATGCTAAACTGGCATATCCCGGCTATAATTTTGATTGCCGGCATAATATCGGTCTGTTTAAAAATTTTCCAGGTGGTAAGGGTTTGGGATCTGAAGCGGCAGAATGGTCTCAGGATTATCCGGGGATGACTATGCCCTGGTGGGATATTTATGATGAGAAATCAGATCTTGGTCTCTATTTGGGTTATCATGATACTACTTTTCGCTATAGTACCTGGCATACTTATCTTATGCCCAACACTACCGGAGACAGTGATGAATGGCTCAATGATGAACAAGCTGCCGGGCAGCCGGTGGGAATTATATTTTCTCACGTTCGTTATCCATTTATCCAGTCCGGGGAAACATTTGAATCAGGTGAATTTATAATCCGCGTTCATAAAGGTGATTGGCATAACGGATCACAGTTTTACAGGCAATGGTTTTTATCCCATTTCCCCTTCGATAAATCGCAGAGCTGGCTTAGAAGACAAAGCGTGTGGTTTTCTTCTATTATTTATCAGCCCGAAGATAAAATTGTAACGGATTTTAATGGTTATAGGAAGTGGACTAACGATGCAAAAAAATATGGTGTAAATTGTTATGAACTTATCGGGTGGAATAATGGAGGATTGGAAAGAAATTATCCGCTCTATATTCCTGAAGAAAAGCTTGGAGGTCTTGAAGGATTTAAATCCCTCTTGAAGTCGATCAAAGACGATGAGGGTCATTGTCTTGTATTTTGTAATTATAATATTCTGGATGAAAATACGGATTGGTACAAACATGAACTGTACAAGTATATGGCCCAGGATCAGTTTGGTAAACAGGCAATTTGGATGGGTTGGGGTGAAAGTACTCTGTTGGCAAGGAAACAATTAAGCGTACGTTATCATGTTCGTTCATCTGTTGTTCCGGGAATAGAGAATATCCTGTCCGGTTATTATGAACAACTGGTTAAGGATGGTGCTGATGGATTTCAGATAGATAAAATGTGTGTGGGCTCTTTATTGGACTTTAATCCTCTTAACACTGCCAAACCTGATGTAGCCTTGTGTGAGGGTCTTGTGCAATCTGTTGGAAGGGTCTATAAGAAGTGCCGAGATTTAAATTCCAATTTTTGTATAGCATCGGAATTCGGGACCGATAGATTAATCCCGTACTTTGATATCGGTTATCGGAACTCTTCCGGCTATGAAGTTTCTCCGCTGCGCTATGTATTTCCTGAATGGACTTCCTGCCAGCATGTTTCATCGCCGCGTGATTTCAAAACTATAAATGGTGCAATTTTAACGGGATCGGTTATTTGTGCTGAACCCGATTCATATCAGGGATCAATGGATAACCCGTTATACCACGATTTGTCAAATTATATTCGGGAAGTTACACGTATTCGCAAAGAATTATTAGATATTATTTTTCTGGGTAAATATTATGATGATTTGGATGCAAAAATATTCGAAGTAACGAATTCAGAAGGGAATTCAAATCAATCAGATAATGCTGCAATAAAAAATAAGGCCGGTGACATAACTTCAGATAATACCCAAAATCCATTAATTCTTAAGCCCCCAAGCCGTCTACATTTTAAAGTACATGGGGATCTAAAAACTGATCAACGAGCTATAATAATTGCTAATGATTCCCCGGATTCTGTAAAGTACGTTTGGCAATTTACAAATAAAAATGTTAAACATGCATTACTATATGAACCTTATGGAAATGTTATTACACTTGATCAGGGAGTACCTTTAACAATTAAGGGTAATGGGCTGCAAATTCTGGTCGAGAAATAGACACCAGTATTATAATAGTTGAATAATATTTAATTAAAATCTTTTTGTTTAGATCTATTTATATAGATAAATTTTATTACAATTTAAATCGTTAAGAAGAAAAAATTCAATAAGTACTATAGTGACATTTTAATATCCAGTCTTCATTGTAATTTGTCTTTTAGCAACTGGCGATACACGGTTAAAGACACTGTTGAAAATAAAAGCAGTAATAAAATTTTTTGATCGACAGTATTTTCTTTAAATCCATTCATATTTCCATCATGATTATTCGGAGTTAAAACTAATGGCAGAAAAATTACTAACCTGTTTAATTGCAATTATAATTTTTTACAATGTTAATATTGAAGGACAACAAAAAACCACATTTATACAAAATTCCGGAACTTCAGGAAATGCGCAATATTACAGAGATATTTATCCGGATACATGGGTAGGGACGGATGCTCTTGGCAGGACCCTTCCCACTTCAGATGAAGTTGGGCCGGTTAAGACCGATCACCGCCGTATTGTCGGGATATTTTATATAACATGGCATAGTGATCAGGCATTTAATCTTAAAAGCCCGTATAATGCTGATGTAACAAAGATACTTGCTGCTGACCCGAATGCAAGGTTAGATACACATAATCCCCTATGGACTGAAGGTTCGTATCATTGGGGTGAACCTGAATCCGGATATTTTCTTAGCAAGGATGAATATGTTATTCGCAAAGATATGTCGATGCTTTCTAATGCCGGGGTAGATGTATTGATCATGGATGTCACAAATGCAGTATGTTATTGGGATGAGTGGGATGTTATTTTTAATGTTATGGAAAAAATGATTTCCGAAGGAAATAAAGTGCCACAATTTTGCTTCTGGGCATTTAATGGGCCGGTAGTTACGGTAGTTCAGGATCTGTACGATAAAATATATATGGCAGGCAAATATAAAAATCTTTGGTTTTACTGGAATGAAAAACCCTTGCTGTTGTATAATGGAATGCCGGAATTAGATGCGAATGGTGGTGGAGTGAATAACCCTAATCCACATTATGATACAACAGCTTTAACCGATAAAAATAACCCGCATTTTAATGATTCCGACTATACCGAAAAGTTTTATAAAGATTATACTAAAGATGTTAAAAATTTCTTTACATTAAGAAATATGTGGTGGGGTTATTATAAATGGGGTGGAAAACGCTTTGTTGGAACGGAAGACAACTGGAGTTTTGGATATGATTTAGGTGATGAGAAAGTTAAAAATATGGATCCTGATTCACTTGTTTCGACTCATAATGGCCTAAAAGAAGAAGCAGCTGTAACTCCTGCTCAACATCCATATTCATTAGTTGGAAAATCTTGGTCAAGGCAGTATGGTGAGCCGCAGTTAAATCAATATGATATGCCGGATTCGGCTTACATACCATGGCTAGGGAAAAAAGTTGACCATCCTGAAGGTTACGGTATTTATTTTCAGGAGAGATGGGACGAAGCGCTTAAGGCCGATCCGCCGTTTATTTATATCAATGACTGGAATGAATTAACCGCCGGCAAATATAATCCTAAAGATTTTCCGGCCCTTCCGGGTAAAACAAAAGAAACTACTCCGTTCATGAGGCGTGACAATAATTATTACTTTGTTGACCAATATAATGCCGAATTCAACCGTAGCCTTCAACCAATGAAGGGTGGTTATACAGATAATTACTATATGCAGATGGTCGAGAACATTCGTCGTTATAAAGGTGTGCGTCCGATACCAGTAATCAATGGGTTTTGCAAAATAAAAATAAATGGAGATTTTACCTGCTGGGATAAAATCGGCATTGAATACAGAGATACAAAGGGTGATACTTATCATCGTGATTATAACGGTTATGGAGGCCTTCATTATACGAACAATTCTGGTCGTAATGATATAATAACATCCAAAGTTGCAGTTGATAAGGACAATGTATATTTCTATGCAGAAACTAATGAAACATTGACACCATGCAACGGCAAAAACTGGATGCTTCTGTTCATTGATGCAGATAAAAATTCTAATACCGGATGGAACGGTTATGATTATCTTATAAATAAAAAAGTGATAGATGATAAGACTACCATGTTGATGCGTTTTGATTCCACTAATAATAACTGGGTAGCCGTCGGTAAGATAAATTACCGTTACAAGGGTAAAAAACTTGAATTGGCAGTACCGCGAAAACTCCTTGGGCTGCAGTCAGGTAATTCAATTAGTTTTGATTTTCATTGGTGTGATAACCCTGCGGATTTAAATGATTCTATGTCTATCTATACAAGCGGAGATTCCGCCCCTGACAGAAGATTTAACTATCGCTGTATTTGGCAAAAGTGATTTTAGTATATCTACAAAACTCTCTTCTTAAATATTATCTAAAAAGGAGGAAATAAATGAAAAAATTTATTTTATCTATATCATTACTGTTGTTTTCAGTTTTCTTTACAAGTCTTTTTGCAAAGAATAACGGTAATATCTTTCAGATCAAAAATTTAAAATGCGAAAACTTAATAGATCCTTTAGGGATTGATGTTGTGTCTCCCCGGTTAAGCTGGTATTCTGAATCGCCTGAGAGAATGCAAGTACAAACTGCTTATCAAATAATAGTCGCAAGTTCGATAGATAAACTAAAAGTAAATAACGGCGATCTGTGGGATTCAAAAAAAATAATATCTGATCAAAGCATTAATATAAATTATTCGGGAATTAAATTAACTTCCGAAATGCAGTGTTTTTGGAAAGTCAAAGTTTGGGATAACAAGGGTAATGAATCAGATTGGAGCCGCCCTGCAAAATGGACTATGGGATTATTGAACAAATCAGATTGGAATGCAAGCTGGATTGGGCTGGATAAAGCACTTGGTCATGATAAACCTGATACGGAAAGCACCGTCCTTTCAGCACGTATGCTTAGAAAAGAATTTGAGACAAACAAAACAATTAAACGTGCTACTGCCTATATCAGTGGTTTGGGTTTATTTGAATTATACTCAAACGGTAAAAAAATTAGTGATCAGGTTCTTGCGCCGGCTCTTTCGGAATATCCGAAAAGATCTTTTTACACAACTTTAGATGTAACTAAAAATTTATCACGGGGTAGAAATGTATTCGGTGTAATTCTGGGTAACGGACGATTTTTCGCAATGCGACATACAAATCCTATCGGGATGTTAACTTATGGTTTTCCTAAAATGATCTTCCGTTTAAATATTGAATATACAGATAACACACATCAAAACATTGTTAGTGATACTACCTGGAAACTAACTGCTGATGGTCCGATAACTGCTAACAACGAATATGATGGTGAAGTTTACGATGCGGGAAAAGAATTGCCGGGATGGAATAAAGTAGGTTTTGATGATTCAAAATGGCTTAGAGCAGAAATTGTATCAGATCCATCGGAAAAGCTGTCCGCTCAAATGCTTGAACCTATTAAGGTGATGCAAACCATTAAACCCAAATCAGTTAAAGAAATTGAACCGGGCTCTTATATTTTTGATATGGGGCAAAACATGGTAGGGTGGGTATCATTAAAAGTAAGAGCAAATAAAGGGACTAATATAGAAATGTGTTTTTCGGAGACCCTGAAACCGGATGGAGAATTATATACTGCTAATCTTCGGTCTGCAAAACAAACTGACATTTACATAGCAAAAGGCGGAAAATTGGAGAAATGGGAACCGCGTTTTACTTATCATGGGTTCAGATATGTTAGATTAAAAGGGTATCCGGGAAAGCCTGATTTAAACACTATTGAAGGTAAGGTAGTTTATAATGACATACAAACTATAGGAAATTTCAGCAGTTCGAATGATATATTAAATAAAGTTTATAAAAATGCGTACTGGGGTATTCGTGGTAACTACCGCAGTATACCTACTGATTGTCCGCAGCGCGACGAGCGTATGGGGTGGCTAGGTGACAGATCAATGAATTCTTATGGCGAGAGTTTTATTTTTAACAATAATTCACTTTATTCTAAATGGATGACCGACATTGCGGATGCTCAAAAAGAGAACGGTAGTATCCCCGATGTTGCTCCATCATATTGGCAAGTTTATAGCGATAATATGACTTGGCCTTCATCAATTATCATAATTCCTGATAATATCTATAGGCAGTTCGGAAATATAAAAGTAATCGCGGACAATTATGATGTAATGAAAAAATGGCTTTACTATATGCGTGATAAATATATGAAGGATTATCTGCTTCCGAAGGATACTTACGGTGATTGGTGCATGCCTCCTGAAAATCCGGAATTGATTCATTCTAAAGATCCTGCCAGGATTACTCCGGGCAATTTTATAGGTTCAACTTATTTTTATCATTGCTTAAGAATAATGGAAGGCAATGCACGCCTGCTTAATAAAAATGAGGATGAAAAAGAATTTGGATTACTGGCTGATAAGGTTAAAGATGCTATAAACAAAACATATCTGAACGTTAATAGTCTTTATTATGCAAACAATACAGTTACAGCAAATGCTCTGGCGCTGTCGTTCGGAATACCTTCGGAAGAAATAAAAAGTAAAGTTTTTGAAAACCTTGTTTATAAAACTATTCATGATTTTAATAGCCATACTAGCACGGGATTAGTAGGCGGGCAATGGATAATGCGTACACTAACGCATAACGGTAATCCGGAATTAGCGGTTAAAATTGCTGCAAATAAGGATTATCCGAGCTGGGGGTTTATGGCTGAACATGGTGCTACCACTATCTGGGAACTTTGGAATGGTAATACAGCAGATCCGGCGATGAATTCAGGCAATCATGTTATGCTGTTAGGTGATCTTATAGTTTGGTATTATGAAGATCTCGCCGGAATAAAATCTGATCCCACCAGCCCGGCATTCAAACATATAATTATGGAACCCTACCCGGCTGGTGGTCTGAAGTTTGTTAAAGCTTCATATCTGTCCATGTACGGGCCGATTAAAAGTGAATGGCATAAAAGTAACAATCAGTTTAGTTGGGATATAAATATTCCTGCTAATACTTCTGCCACTATTTATATTCCCTTTGAAAAAGATGCTGTTATAACTGAAAACGGAATAGATGTTTCAAAAGATGACGGCATAAAATTTATAAAAATTGAAAACGACAGGGCAGTTTATGAAATTGGTTCAGGCAGCTATCATTTTGTTTCTAAAACAAAAAAACAAAGCTCAGTTGGATTTTATGAACAAAGCAATGGAGACAAAATATGCAAAACCAGTACTAAGGGATCCTGTATAACGGCAGCAAATGAGATTAAAACTTATCAGGATAACAGGCCGTTTGCAAAATACCGTTTGGAAGCCGCTGATCAGGGAATTGTTTACAGGCATGGAAATGGCCCGGATAGTTGTGATTATTTAGGTGCACGCGATATTTGGGTATGGAACTATAAAGGTACCTACTATATGCATTATGACGGTGCCGGCTTAAAGGGCTGGCTTGCTTGTTTGGCTGTAAGTAAAGATTTGGTGAACTGGTCGGCAAAGGGGCCTGTTTTAGAATTCGGTAAACCGGGTAGTGACGATTGTGCTTCAGCTTCATATGGCACAGTTTATTTTGATGGATTCAAGTGGCACATGTTTTATTTAGGCACTCCTCATACTACTCCTGTACCCGACTATATTCCCGGGTTTCCCTACCTGACAATGAAGGCAGAAGGTAAGTCTGTAACAGGTCCATGGAATAAACGTTATGATATAAGACCCTTCTTACCAACTCCCGGTACTTATAATTCGAGTACAGCAAGCCCGGGTTATATTGTTAAAAAAGGGAATGAATATCTTATGTTTTTTTCGGCTTCCACAGACGCTCCCAAAATTTATCGCACTCTCAGTATAGCCCGCACACATAGTCTTGATACTCCATGGAAACTGGACTCAAAACCTATATTCCCATCAGAAGAACAAGTGGAAAACTCGTCATTGTACTTCGAGAAATCCAATAACACTTATTTTATTTTTACCAACCATGTGGGTATAAAAGATGGATTGGAATACACGGATGCTATTTGGGTTTACTGGAGTAAAGACCTTAATAAATGGGACCCTGCAAACAAAGCAGTTGTATTGGATTCACAAAATTGTAAATGGTCTAAAAATATTATCGGTCTACCTTCTGTTGTTCAGGTCGGGAGCCGTCTTGCAATATTTTATGATGGCAACGAAGCTTCCGAAATTCCGCCGGGTGTTAAAAGCCACATGAATCGGGATATAGGTTTAGCATGGTTGAATCTACCATTAATCCCGCCGGTTAAATAAGACATTTGTTACATTTTACTTTTTAAAAGGTAATTCCTAATTATGAAAAACATATTAAAGATTGTCCTTTTTTTATTTACACTTGAATCAATAAACAGCGTAATTTTTGGCCAAAATAACCGGATCAGTGCAGGTTCTGCTATCGATGAACCATATCCGTTTATTAATCTTAGTAACTTTACCGGTAAACAGCAAAGTGAATCGCCTGATCCGTTAGTATCGTATAGATGGGTAAATCCGAAAGCGACAAATGGATTGGAATTATATATTTTAAAACCAGTTAAAGTCAATACCGATAATTCTTCCTCGTTTTCGAATATTACTTCATTGATTGAAAAACAACAAGATGTAACGGTATGGGGAACCGGTTCAATAATGGTTGATTTTGGTTGTGAGAATGCCGCATGGCTTGAGTTTGATTCGCCAGATCTAGCTGATTCCAATTCTATAGAGATGAGTATCAGCGAATACAACGAACCGGCAATGGTTAATACAGGGGCAGAAAATCCTATAAAAACAAAGACGCCTGTAAAATATGGCAGAACATACCGCTTGGAATTGAATAAAGAATTATACGAAGGCGTACGTTTTGGATGGATTCATGTTCGGAAGTTCTCAAAACCGTGGCATATCACTGCGGTCAGACTGGTATGTCAGATTAAACCTTCAAACTATAATGGGAGTTTCTCATGCAGCGATACTCTATTAACACGAATTTGGTATACCGGAGCATATACTGTTAAATTGAATCTTCTGAAAGATTACTTTGGTGCCATCTTGATGGAACGCAGCGACAGATTTTCCTGGACAGGTGATTCCTACCCATCTCAGGCTGCCTCAATGGCTGCCTTCGCTAATTATGATTTTGTAAAAGCTAATTTAGAAAATACTTCCAAACAAAGTAACGGGATTGCAAGTTATCCTCTGTATTGGGTGCTGAGTCTTATCGACTATTTTAATTATACCGGGGACACTGCAACTTTAGGGAAGTATTTGGAAAATGCATGCATGAAACTCGATATAGCTTATGGCCATTATGGAACTAACCCGACTCTAGGTTTCTTTGGTCATGATGAACGGTTAAGCGCCTGTTTTGAAAATCCCGAATCTCCGGAACCACAAAATGCCTATAAAATGCTTTCGATTAGAACATGGCGCGAATTCGCAGCAGTTATGAAATCATATGGCCGGCCCGATCTCGAAAAAAAATATTGGGGATATGCCGATGAGAAAATTAAGCAGTTGAGGCAAAGCGTTAACTGGTATGGCACTTTCGGTATTCATGCTGAAGCTGATGCTGTCAATGCAGGTTTTACTAATACGGAAGAACAAAATAATTTTTTTTCAAAAGATTTTTCCGATCGGTTAAACCGACTTTCATATTCACCCTTCAATCAGTATTTCATTATCCGGGCTATGGCTGTAATGGATAAGTTCAATGATGCTATTTGTGCGGTAAAAGATTTATGGGGCGGACAGATAGAATACGGAGGTACAACCTTTTTCGAGGTTTACAGGCCTTGCTGGAACGAAATTATTGGTATTAATGGTGCGCCGGTAAATTGCCAAAACGGATACACAAGCCTGTGCCATCCCTGGAGTGCAGGGGTTACAAAATGGCTTACCGAAGAAATTTTAGGAATTAAACCCTCAAAACCCGGCTTTGCTTCATATGAAATTTTGCCTCATCTTGGCAAAACATTAACGAGTGTAGCAGGAAATGTTTTAACTCCTTACGGAAATATTAGTGCTGCTTTTAATGTAGCAACCGGAGCTTGCAATATAATTGCACCTGAGGGCACTGTGGGCAGGATTGGTATTCCAAAAGCCGGGAAGAAAATAGTGACTATTAGCATAAATGGAAAAGTAGTATGGAGAGAAGCTAAAAAAAATAATATTAAAAGCAATATGCAGATTAATGAAGATATAAATTTTGTGTATTTCTCAGGCGTTCAGCCCGGTGAATATAATTTTTCCGTTTCATACAAGGGTATAACTTCGAAATACATCACACCACAGTGGAAATATGCCGGATCTTTTCTTAAGCAAGATTCTGTTACAAGCGGTAATTGGGGCGGAGTGTATGGTAAAGACGGCTATGCCTTATGTAATTATTCTGATTCAACAAACGATCTCCGTAAGCTGCCGTGGTATGTCGCTTCTGTAAATTACAATAAAAATATTAACTGCCACTGGGCTGAAGGAGTTTATGATAAAAGGGCGCCGGCTGCAAGTGCTGAGAATAATTTTCCGCGGAATATCGGGTGCATCCACACGAATGATCCGGTTGCCTGTGAACAAACAATGACAGTGGATATCAATGTTTCAAAACAACATTCCTACAGGGTAGCCCTTTATTTCGTTGATTGGGACAATAAAGCAAGGCGTACAGCAGTAGAAATGTTTGATTTGCAAACTAAAAAATTACTGACTCCCGAGAAAATTGTTGCTGACTATCGAGGCGGAAAATATCTTGTTTTTAAATATGATAAATCTGTTCGATTTAGAATCGATCAGGTTCGCGGTGTAAATGCTTCATTGTGTGGAATTTTCTTTGATTGATCATTAAGCGCTCCTCAATTAAATATATTAAAATGCTAAACAATACGCACCGAAACCAATTTAATTTCTGCAATAGCAAAATTTAACATTCCCTTTATCAATTTATTATATTCCTATTAATTACAGTTTAACAAAATTTCTAACGAATGTTCAGCTTCTATTAATTTTTAACGAACTCGAAAATAAATACAGTTATCTTAAAACATATTTTTAAAGGAAGAAAATGAATAAACAATTTTTTAACACACGATTTATGGTTATAACCCTTACTATTCTAATAACCTCAGCACTACGGTTTTTGCCTCATTATCCTAACTTTACTCCCGTAGCAGGAATTGCATTGTTCGGCGGCACATACTTTTCAAATAAAAAAGTAGCCTTTATTATTCCATTTGCAGCAATGTTTCTTTCGGATATTGTTTTGGGCTTTCATTCAACAATGTGGGCAGTATATTTAAGTTTTGCTCTGATTGTAATGATTGGATTTTTATTAAAAAAAGGCAAGCGGGTCTCTAATATTTTACTGGCATCAGTAGCTTCATCGGTTTTATTCTTTTTTATTACAAATTTTGCTTTTTGGCTAACCGGAGGAACTTATCCATTGAGTTTTCCAGGTTTAACCGAATGTTATATTGCAGCTATTCCTTTTTTCCATTATACAATGTTAGGCGACTTATTTTATGTCGGAATATTCTTTGGTGCATTTGAATTATTGCAATTAAAACTTCCTATTCTTGCAGAAGCATCACTTTCTCCAAGAGAAATCAGATGAAATTTAATACTCTAACCGTCAATAAGAGCGAAGATCTGATTTTTGGTTTTGCTCCCAATCCGGTGACTTAATATAGGCGGTGGTATTGTTTATCCGGAATTAAATTTTACTCTGCCATCAATGTCAGTTAATAATACTACGCTTCCGGATATTACAATTCAATATAAAGACATTATAACTTATGCTTTGAATAGGGCCTTACACCTTGAAGCTCCGGGTTTAATTTTTGAATTTGAAACTTTGATAGAAAATCGGGAGATTACCCGGATCGATTCGCTACGCAGCGAAATTGAATCAATACCGGTTAATGAAAGCGTATTTGTTGAAGAAATAATTGCTGAGATACAAACAGCGAAATTTATTCCTTCTGAATATGGATTATAATAAAAACATTAAAATTGATTTAAAACAATAGAAAGGTAAATATATGGAAGAGGTATTAGAAAGATTAATGAATTGTGTAGAATCAGGGAAAATTAATAAGACATCCCCTTTTCCTGCTTCACTTAAAGGCCAGGATGGCGCGGATGAACTCTGTAAATTAGCTTTGGATCAGGGCATAAAACCTCAGGTTATTCTGAATGAAGCATTGATTACCGGAATGGCTAAAATCGGTGAGAAGTTTTCTACCGGTAGGGCATTTGTGCCTGAAATGTTAATCTCTGCAAGAGCAATGACGGCGGCTATGAAACATCTCAAACCTTTCTTCACAAGTGGAGAAATAAAAAAGAAAGGCACCTTTGTTCTTGGAACGGTATCCGGTGATCTTCATGATATAGGGAAAAATATAGTATCCATGACAATAGAAGGTTCCGGTTGGGAGATTATTGATCTTGGTGTTGATGTTTCGGCTGAAAAATTTATAGAAGCTATAGATAAATACCCGGATTGTGTTGTAGGACTTTCAGCCCTTTTAACAACAACCATGGCAAATATGGAAACAATTGTTCAGCAGATAAGGAATAAATATCCGGATAAAGTAATACTTGTTGGCGGGGCACCTCTATCTCAAGAATTCTGCAATAAAATTGGCGCAAGCTTTTATTCTCCTGATCCACAGGGCGCTGTTGAATATCTGAAAAAGATTGCCGCCTGAATTAAATATTATAATTTATAACATTAAAAAATGTAAAAAGATAGGGCGAAAATACAAATAATAATTTTAATAAATGGGATGAATTGATTTACCGGTCTGATCGATGGTTTACCATTCGGTTATTCTAATAATTTATCGTATTTAATTTAAATAGAAGTTGGAGTAACAAATATGAATTCAAGAGAGCGTATTTTCAGCGCTTTTGAAAAGAAAGGTTATGACAGGATACCCGTTAAACATGAAGGGACACCGGAGATAAACAAGATGATAATGGATCATTTTGGGTTGTTTAATATGGAACAACTTTTAATGGTGGTAGGAGATGATTTTCGTTATATCGAACCCAAATATATCGGTCCGGAACTCCGCTCATTTTCTGACGGCAGCATCGAGGGATATTGGGGTGAACATTATAAATATAAAGAATTCGGTGGCGGTAAATACCTGGAAGCCAGCTACTTGCCTTTTGCAAACGTTAACTCATTGGATGATTTAGACCGCTCGCATTTTCCGGTTGCAGATTGGTTCGATTATTCAACAGTTAAATCTCAATGTGAACTGATTAGAGGCAGGGGTTATGCCGTATGTTTCGGTACTGCCGGTGATATGGATTTTATAAATAGTATTGCACGCGCCCGCGGGACTGAACAGGTACTTCTTGATTTAATAACAGATGATCCTGTCTATCTGGAAATTATGGATGCCCGTTTCAGATTTTACTATGAAATGCATGAAAAGGTTCTTCAGGCTGCAAATGGCTTAATAGATTTTACACATATAGGAGAAGATCTCGGTACTCAGACCGGGCCCGTGATCGGTATGAATATTTTCGAACAACACTTTGCTCCAAAATTTGGTGCTTATTTTGATATGGTACACAGTTATGGTGCTAAAACTATGATGCATATGTGCGGTCATGTAAGGGAGTTTCTTCCCAGGCTCAGTGAACTCGGTCTGGATGTTTATGATGTTGTGCAACCCACCGCTCCGGAAATGGATATCAGCAGGTTGAAAAATGATTTCGGTGAACGATTAACTTTTTGTGGTAGTGTTAGTGTTCAGACAACAATACCTTTTGGAACTGTCTCGGAAGTTGAGCAGGAAATTAAACGGCGCTTGGAGCTCTTTCCAAAAGGAGGACTTTTTCTGGGACCGACTCATGCCATTCAGGTTGGCTCACCTATTGAAAATATTATTGCCTTGTATAGGGCAGCAGGGAGCCTTGTAGAAAATATTGACGAAACTATTTTGTCAGTCGGTTCAAAAGAAGAAAAGTCCAAAATTAACATGTCAAAATTATTCTAAGATAAATTAATATGGAGAGAAATATGAATTCAAAAGAAAGAGTGTTGAGGTCTTTAAAGAAAAAAGATGGTTTCCCGGATAGAATCCCGATCCAATTCGACTTATGTAAACAACTGACAAATGAGTTTGGGAAAGAAATGAGAATGATTCCTGATTATACCCTTTCATACTACGAAGACCTGACTTATAGAATATCAGCAAATGAAATCCGTACAAAATTAGGGAGTGACGTGGTTGTTGTGGGAGGAGCTGTTGCTAATGATTATACTCCTGAAATCATCAGGGATGACATAACTAAAAATGAATTTGGTATGCATATGAAGCCTACTCCTCTCTATGTAGAAGTGGTTAAATGTCCGCTCGACAATGCCGGGTCAGTTACCGATATTGAAAATTATAAAATGCCGGATGCTTATGCTCCCGGAAGATTTGAAAAAGCAAAAAAAGATATAGATAAATATGGGAAAAATTTTTTTGTTATTGGTGATGTGGAAATAACTATTTTTGAATTGGCCTGGCATCTGACCGGTCTGGAAAAATACCTTTTGGGAATGATGTGCGAAGAACCCTGGATAGAAAAATTGAATGACAAAGTTGAGGAATGGAGTACGGGATTAGCACTGCAGCTTGTAAAAGCCGGTGTGGATGCTATTTGGTTAGGGGAAGATCTTGGGAGTCAGACGTCAACTCTCATCTCACCGGAAACTTGGAGAAATTCATTCAAACCTCGTCATAAAAGAATGATAGAAAAATTAAAACAAGAGAATCCCGAAATTATTATTATTATGCACTCCGACGGTGCTGTTTCACCGCTTATTGATGATTTTATAGAAATCGGAGTAGACGTTTATAACCCGGTTCAACCGAATGTTGCAGGTTCTGACCCCCTGGAACTTAAAAAGAGATATGGTGATAGGATTAGTTTTTTCGGAGGCATTGATCAACAAATTTTATTGCCGAGCGGCGACATAGAAAAAATTAACGAAGAAATTCAATTAAGAATACAGATACTGGGAAAAAATAGAGGATACTTATTAGCCCCTGCACATATACTTCAGACAGATGTATCGACAAGAACGGTAAAGGAGATGATTAAGGCTGCTTTTAAATATGGCAATTATTAATCCAATTCAGTTAACATAAGTTATTTGGGGCTGTAATGAAAATATAAAACAGGCAATAGTGAATTTGACAGAAACTCAAAGCGCAGCTGTATTTGTCAAATCAACATAATACTCATTATAAAATCAGTACCGATAAAAGTATAAAAGAATAAATATATATGAAAAAATATAATAAATTCATTTGGATAATTGTGTTTTTGACTGCTCAATGTATCCTCTTTGGTCAGGAAATTAAACCACAAAAACCTGAACGCACGGAGCGTATGGCCGGTTATAATAGAACCATTGTTTTAACCGATGAGTCTGTTCCGAATTCCTGCGTGATGGCTTATTTTCAAAATGGTGTGAGATATACTGATGTTAATTATCTTGTAAAACTGCTTCCGGGTATAAAAACAGAGGGGGAGGTAATAATGCCTTCCAAAGCCACGGATATTTCTGTGGAAGATTTTCCGGGTGGTGTGGTTGCAAAGTTCAAATTAAAAAATATTCAGATAGAAACTAAAATTAGGCCATTATTTGTCGGCAGAGGTTCGGAGTATTGGGATGGGGCTGCACTTTATGAAATAAAAACCGACCCGGTTACACCATTAATTTTGCAAATCGGAAGCGGTAAAAAACTTTCTTTACTGCCGCGTACTGATTTAATACCGGGGAAAGACCGTGAAGACTTGCGTGAGGATACTTGCGCATCACTAAATGGTTTCCGTGCTATTGATGAAAATTCTATTTTATTCAAAAGCGGAGAAGAAAAATTTTCCGTTATAATTAAAAGTACTGATCACATCGAAGTTGATTCGATAACATCAGAGCATCAGAAAGTTAAAATTAGTTTCCAGTCAGGTTCGGGCAATGTACTTATAGCATTTTCAAACAACAAGGATAGAGCAATTGAAATAAGTAAAATGGATGCGGATACATCAAAAATTCAGGTAGACAGATATTACACCAGGCTACTTCAATCAGCATGTGTTGAAACGCCTTATAAGAATATGAATTCTGCATTTCAGTCGGCAATCTATAATCTTGAATATGCGTGGCTGGAACCTTTAGGTTGGAGTGAATGCTTGCATCATTGGTATGCACTTTTCCAACAACAAGTAAGTGCTGGTGCTGAGTGGATAGGACAATCAGATAGATCGAAGGTCTCTATTTTGGAACAGGCCCATCACCTGATAGATGGTGGAAATATCCCTCAATTTATGCCCGATAAAATTATTAAACGGGATTTCGGAGGATCTAATCAATACTGGGCATGGCAGGTAAGACACTATTTAAAATTTTCAGGAGATAAAGTTTTTGCAAAAGAGATAATACCTTATTTAGATAGTGTTATCACTCAATCACTTAAAGATTTTGATAAAGACGGTAACCTGCTTTCAGGATGGGGGCTGCAAATAGGTAACCAGGAAGATTTTGTTGGCAACCCCGGCGATGGGACAAATCCTACAATCGAACTAATTAATATGTTTCGTACACGTTCCGAATTAGCAGGCTGCATTGGTGATAAGAACGAGGCTGAACTATGGCAACAGAAGGCTGATCAAGTTGTGCAAAAGTTACATGATAAATTATGGCTGACTGATCTTGGAAGATTTGCATATTACAGCGATCCTACCGGAAACATTAGGCTTGATGGTCAATATGAAACATTTCTTTATCCAATTATTTGGGATATTGTTGATCCGTTAGATCAATATACGGGAGTTCGTCATTTACTTGACCGGTTAACTTGTGAGAACGGATCAATTTTTTGTTCTAATAATTTTTCGTGGCATGCAATAGGAACATGGGGTATGCAGAATGGTGAAGCTCAGCAGCCATGGGCGGCATGGGCATTTTCAAAATTTGGCTTAAATAATATAACCTGGCTTCCGTTAAAGGCTATGGCCGACTGGGCTATGGATATAAATCATAGAGGAGCCTGGCCGGAAATTTCAAAAGAACCATTGCCTGCATATTTTACTCCTCCATGCGGATTATATCTGGCTTCCGTAGTGGAAGCATTATTCGGTCTAAAATTAAACGTTCCTGAAAATTATCTGGAAATATCTCCATCTTTCCCCGATTCCTGGCCAAATGCCAAATTGACTTTACCGGAATTTAAAGTTGAATATCTTCGCAAAGGAAATAGACTTTCATACACGATTGAATCATCCCGGATATTGGAGAAAAAAATAAGATGGATTTTACCTCCTGCTAAGATAACACGGTGCCTGGTAAACGGTAAAAAAGCAGTCTTTAAAATTGAACCGGGTATTGATAATATGAAACTTTGCATTGATGGTATACTAAGTCAAAAAGCAAAAATTGAAATTGATATTTTACCTGTCAATTTTGATATTACTTATCCTGCTAATATTGTTGAGGGGGATTCGTTCCGGTTAAAAGTAAAAGGAATAAAGATCGACCGGGTCGATGATAGATGTAAAGTCCTTCGTTCATGGAGCTATGATGGTAGTCCTAATTCAATGATTGCCACAATAAATACAGGGCTGCTGAAACCTTATAAGAAATTCGGACAATTGGGGCAATTAAATTTTTCTCGAAGGACATTCTTTATACATGGAAGTTTATCTAAGGATCTCGATTTATGGTTCCCGGTTGATTTAACAATTCTGCCGGACTATGAAGCCGCAGAATATCATGAAATTCAAAGAAGCGGGAATGAATTCTCTGTTAATTTTCACATTCGGAACAACACGGATAATCTGTTAAAGGATACTGCTAAATTACAAGTTAACAATAATGAGATTCCCTTCGAAGTTAATATTTCACCGCGTTCTGAAATTGTGACCGATATAATAATCCCTCCGGAAATCGTAAAAAACCTGCCTTCCGGTGATAATGACGCAACTCTTGTATTATCCGGAAATTATTCTATTCCTGTAACAATAACATCACGGGATAATAATGTAAAACCAATGGTTCAATTACCTCTTCCTCAAAACGATTTATTTCCTGATACTTTATGGAATGAAATAAGAATAATGCAGGGATTCCCTCATATATTCTTTATGTTTACTAATTATGGCTGGCCCAAGCCAATGGTTTCGCTGGAGGATGTTTCTGAAATTCCCGTTCCTGAAATACCGGGACTTACATTTAGAATTCCTCATCGTAAATTTATACCTGTCTCTCACAGGTCGGGAAAAGTATCATACAAATTGAATATTCCTCCCGGAAAATATTCAAAATTATTTCTTTTGGTAATACCGTTTGTTGATAATCATGACATATATTCGGAAGTTGGAAGAGTAAGTGTATATTCGAAAGACAGGATCGTTTATAACAGAACATTATGTTATCCCGGAGATGTTGATTATTGGGTCCCTAATGTTCATCCAATGGCATTTGCCACTTTTAGGGAACCGCGGCCAAATCGTTTTGAACTGGTACCACTATTAAAGACAAATCAATTTGATTGGACGGAAGGTAAACCACCTGCTTTTCCCGAACCCAAATATTGGTCAACAAGTATACCGGTTGTTACCAAATCCTGTTTAATGGATGTAATAGAAATTGATTTGAGTTGCCCGATGGAATTGGATTACCTGGTTTTTGAGTCTATAGGAGCCTACCCGGCATTTGGAATTGTAGCGGCGACTGCTCAGATGGCTGAGAATAAAAAATAATATTCATATCAACTCTAATGAGGCTTTTATAAAGACTCAATTTCTCTCGGGTCCAAACATCTTAATTACTGAAATAAAGTTAGTTCCGGATTCAATACTTCAAATTTGTATCTGTAATATTTTAATTTATAGGAGAATTTATTGTGAGAATGAAAATCTTAAAACAATTCAGATTATACTTTGTGTTTTTAATTTTACCCTTTATTATAAGAGCTCAAACATGGGATATAAAAAGTGATTATTGGTCCGCAACAGATGCATTAGGAAGAAAAACACCAACCGAAAGTGAAGTAGGAAATGTAAAAAATGATAAATATGTCGGGATATTTTATTGGACATGGCATTCTGATAACAATGCTGACTTTTCGCCCGTCATGAATGTTTCTCAGATTATTAAGGCATTTCCAAATGCTGCTACAACTTTAAATGACCCTGCGTGGAAAGGTTTCTTTAATGGAGGAGTCTTCTGGTGGGATGAACCATTATTTGGTTATTATCGTACAACAGATGATTGGGTTTTACGCAAACATGCACAAATGCTGGCTAACGCCGGCATTGATGTAGTCTTTTTTGACTGCACAAATGGAAATATAACCTGGAAATCTTCATACAAAGAATTATTAAAAGTATGGGAGCAGGCAAGAATTGATGGGGTTAAAGCTCCACAGGTTGTATTTATACTTAATTTCGGACCAACAAAGGAGTCTAGGGAGGAAATAGTTGAACTTTATAAGGATTTATATAAGCCCGGACTATACAAAGATTTGTGGTTTTTGTGGGAAGGTAAGCCCTTGATCATGGCTTATCCGGAAATGCTTAATATAGAAAATAAAAATGCCGGTTTAACTTTTCCCGGCAGTGACAGCGTTCTAATGAAAGAAATAAAAAATTTTTTCACATTCCGTCCCGGTCAACCGGATTATGTAACTGGTCCATCACGAAATGATCAATGGGGGTGGCTGGAAAATTATCCTCAACATGGCTATGGTAAGAAAAATGACGGTAAGTTTGAGCAGGTAACTGTAGGTGTTTCTCAAAATGCATGTGATGCTACAAATGGCCATTGCTGCGCATTTAATCAACCTACATCATATGGGCGAAGTTATACAAAAGCAAATGGGCAGAGTACAAGTTCAGATTCATATTTTTATGGCCTTAATTTTCAAGAACAATGGAACAGAGCATTTGAAATAAATCCTGACCTTGTTTTTGTTACCGGCTGGAACGAATGGGTAGCCGGACGATGGGATACTAAATCCTGGCCAAATCCATATGCACCTTTTTCTTTTGTGGATGAATATAACTCTGAAAAAAGCAGAGATATAGAACCTGTAAAATCTTGGGGAGATAAAGGAGATGCATATTATATCCAGTTAGTTAATAACGTCCGTAAATTTAAAGGGATGCAATCACAGGAATCTATATCGACTCCCAAAACAATTGAAATTGGAAAATTTGATGACTGGCTTGATGTAAAGCCTGAATTCCTTGATTATAAAGGTGACACCATGTGGCGAAATGCAAAGGGGCAGGGCGATAGTATCGTTTATATTAATAATACAGGCCGAAATGATATTGTGTTAGCAAAAGTAGCTCGGGATTCAGATTATGTTTATTTCTATGTCGAAACTGCAGATAATTTAACATCACAAACTGATCCCAAATGGATGCGTTTATTTATAGATATAGACCGGGACAAAACAACGGGCTGGCAAGGGTATGATTATGTTATAAATCGTGTAAGTCCGGGAAATTCAGCCGTTATTGAAAAAAGTAAACATAATTCATGGGATTGGGAAAAGATAGGCGAAGTGGAATTTGCGGTAAAGGGTAAAGTATTAGAAATGAAAGTGAAACGTTCTATACTCAATGTCAAAAATAAGAGTTTAAATTTTGAATTCAAGTGGAGTGATAATATGCAGGAGGATGGAAACATTATGGATTTTTATGTTAACGGCGATGCGGCCCCGGACGGCAGGTTTAATTATGTGTATTCAGAGTTAGATAATAATTATAAGTAAGTAAATTTATTACAACTTTACGGATATTCCGGGGGAATTAAAAATCTGGTATTACAAGGGCATGAAAGTTTATAATTACTTAACGATAAATGTAAAATAGGGTTTTGTGCTTGCATCTAAATAATTATCAGACGTATAAGTTAAATAGATTTATATGAGAAAGATATATCCCCGTAAGGAGAAATTAGAATGTTAAGAAGCCACACAATCTTCAGCATCATTTGTATTATTAGTATACTTAATATACAAGGTGTTGCTCACATGACCGGCGATGATACCATGGATATTCAATTACTTAGGCATATTTCTATACTTCGTAATGATTTAGCTCAAATACGTCACAAACGATTTGAATATCTGACACTTGCAAACGAGGATAAAGTTTCAGGAATAATAGAAGAACTTTTTAACCGCGCTGAGCAAAAAGTACTTAATACGCTTCCGGCAGGAAAGTTTGGATGGAGCTGGTCCGGTTTTGATACACCAAAAGACATGGTTGCGCAAGCAGAAGATTTTCTTAAAATATTATCTTTAGGGAAAGATCCTTTTGAAGGAAAGTTTGCCGAACCCGGAGGATATACCGTTGATCATGCTTTAATAGAAAAGGATGGCATTTATCATCTTTTTTACATTCGGGGATGTGCCGTAACTAACTGGCCGGAATACCCGTTATTTAATTTCGGTCATGCAACCAGCAAGGATTTAATTAACTGGCATATAGAAAAACCTGTTCTCCAATGTCCGGAATCAGGAGTTGATGAGTACCAGGTTTGGGCGCCATATATTTTAAAATATAAAAATCAATTTTGGATGTTTTATGCAGGTGTGAATAATAATGTTTGTCAGTCAATATGTCTTGCAACTTCAAAAGACCTGTATCATTGGCAGAGATATGATAAAAACCCTGTGGTTACAACCGGATCCTGGGGTTTATGGGACAAGAAGCAATGGTCAGATTGCCGCGATCCAATGGTATTACAGGACGGCAATACATTCTATTGTTACTATGCTGCGGGAAGAACTAATCCTGAAACGCAAAAGCATGAATATTGTTTGGGCGTTTCCAGTTCTAAAAATTTAATAGCCTGGAAAGATGAAGGCTTTATTCGCTTAGAACAAAGCCTTGATACTCCTCCTGAATCTCCATTTGCGGTAAAACATAATGGGAAATATTATATATTTTATACTAATTATAAATTTGGCACCTCCTATATAAAAAGCAATAATCCTTTAAAAAACTGGCGTGAACTGCCGGTTGATAAAATGAGTGTTTTACCGGGAGTATCTGCATCGGAAATTCTTGAATCCAAAGGTAAATGGTATATCTCATTAATATCACATATTAAAAACGGACTTCATTTTTTTGAAATCCGTAAACTTATCTGGAATGCCGACGGTACTGTTTCAGTAAAACCTTTAAATGATTAGCGACTGCCTACATGTAACGAGAATGGATTATTTTACCCTTGATTCAGATACTACAATTGAAATAATTAAGTAAATATTTTTATAATAATAGGTAGATATGAAAATTAGAATGTTTCTAAATATATTTTTTTTCTTTATAGCAGTTTGTTTCGTTAATAATTATGCTAATGAAATAATTTTCAGCCAGCGTTTTACTGCTGATCCGGCGCCGCTGGTTTATAAGGGAAGAGTATATGTTTATTGTTCACACGACAAAAATGATCAGCATGATTGGAATATGGTTGATTATACATGCCTTTCATCGGATGATATGATAAATTGGACGGATCATGGAGAAGTATTTGATGTGAGAAGTACAAAATGGCATTCTGATGCCTGGGCATGTCAGGTCGTTGAAAGAAATGATATTTTTTATTTATACTGGTCCTGTCCGGGTAAGGGCATAGGCGTTGCCGTAAGTTCAAAGCCGGAAGGCCCATTTAGGGAAGCCCGTCCTGATCCCTTAATCACCCTGGACGGTATAGATCCTACCATATTAATTGACGACGATGGGCAGGCCTATATATATTGGCCGGGACCGCATATATATAAATTGAGTAAAGATATGATTCATATTGAAGGTGAAGAAATAAACGTGAATATTGATGATCAGCATGAAGCTTCTTATATAACCCATATAAATGGCAAATATCAATATTCATATATGAGTTTTCAATCATGGGAAGAATGGGGAGAAAAAGGAAAATTATCGGATTTTAGTGAAAGATATGTTATAGGCGATTCTCCAACCGGCCCTTTCAGAGATCCGAAAGGAACAAGAGAAAGCAGAACAATGTTATGGCCTGTGTACGGCGGAGGTAATACACAGCCGGGAGTCTTTTGTTTTAATGGAAAATATTATTCATTCTATCATAGCAATAAACTGGCAATTCTACATAATGAGGAGTTGTGCTGCCAGCGGAATATAGGGCTGGACCGGTTGTATGTTAATAGCGACGGTACTTATAAAATGCAAACTATTACACAGGATGGGCTGCGACAGCTAAAATATGTTAATCCTTATAAAAGAAATGAAGCAGAAGCAATGGCCGGTGAGGAAGGAATTAATACAGAACCTTGTAGCGATAAAGGCGGGGGTAGGGATGTTTATTTAATTAATTCTGATGACTGGATTCGCATAGCCGGAGTGGATTTTGGATTGGGTGGTAAAGAATTTGAAGCAAGAATTTGTGCTGATTCAGCCGGAGGAAAGATTGAAATCAGACTTGATAAAGCAGATGGCCCTGTTAAAGCAGCTATCGACGTTCCCAATACCGGGGGATTTCAAACCTGGAGAACAATAAAAAAGAAAATAAACGGTATTTCAGGCATTCATGATTTATATTTTCGTTTTGAAGGAAAAAATTTCCATTTTAATTGGTGGTCTTTCTCTGGTGGTAAAATTTCGGGTGCCATACCTCCTCCGGTTGTGAAGTCAATAACAATTTGGTCTAAAGCTGACAATAAATATTTATCTGCAGATAATAATTTCACTTTAAGCGAAGATACAAGCAGCATGTTATCAGATAAAAATAAATTTATATTATATGATAATGAAGATGGTACCTATTCGCTAATGTCATCAGCTACTAAAAAATATCTTAGTTATGGAAATAATCAAATAATATCGGTTGATAAAGATAGCGCTTCGGGGTACGCTGAAAAGTTCGGACTTTATTATGTAAACGGTTATTACTGTATCTGCTCAGCCGTTAACCAAAAATATATCAAGGTACCTCTGCATTCCGGAAAACCAATATTGGCAGATTTGGAAAAGCCTTGGGAAAAAGAATACAGGGATGTTTCCAGATTCAAAATAGAATATATAAAATAATTTTGACCGGATTATAAAAATAATAGCTTACCCTTACTAATTTATAACTACAATTTAACTTTCAAATTGGTTGATAAATAGAAAAAAATATTTCTTAAACTAGTATTTATTATATCAAAATCTTTTGTAAATTTACTTAATCGATTTCGAAATGCATTAAGACCTTTTATTCTTAATTGTATTGTTGAGGCTCGTGGAAATTATTTTAAGCATTTCAACATTGATAAGGTGTTCACTGGTCACATTAAAATGATTAAAAAACGAAAGAAAATAAGTAACTAAAAAAATATCGTAAATATTCGAAAATATATTGCAAGTAAACGAAAAAATATATAGTTTTAAATATACTAATCAGATATTGTTATTTATGAGTTATTTAATTCAATACAGACAACAGAAAATTCTTGAATTTTTAGCAGGAAAAGAGCATGTGTCGGTTTCCGAATTGAGTAAAATACTTGAAGTATCTGAAGTAACAGTAAGAACTGATTTAAATAGTTTAGTTAAACTTGGAAAAATCGGAAGATTACATGGTGGAGCATATTTAATTGAAGAAAGATTAAAACAAGAATTTACATTCCAGACAAGGAAAAGTCTTAATTTATCCGAGAAGCAAAAGATAGGGGCGGTAGCCTCAACTTTTGTGAATTCTTCCGATTGCATTCTGCTGGATTCCAGTTCGACGGTATTAGCTTTGGCGCATATTATTAAGAAGAAAAATGAATTAAAAGATCTTACTGTTATTCCAACAGGTATCTGGACGGCAATAGAATTAATGGGCTGCAGCAATATAAACGTTCTGCTTCCGGGAGGGTATTTAAGACATACCACCGGTTCAATAACAGGCCTCCCAACGAGTAATTTTTTAAGCGATTTATTGATTCAAAAGGCCTTTCTCGGAGCATGGGGCATTTCATATGGAGAGGGTTTAACAGATACACATTTATTGGAAATAGAATTAAAAAAATTTATTATATCAAGATCACGCGAAGTTATTGTTCTTGTTGATGGAAGCAAATTCAGGCAAATTGGTTTGTCATCTTATGCCAATATAAATCAAATCTCTAAAATAATAACTGATGCTTCTGCTCCTATGGAAGAAATAGAAAAATTTCGAAATGCAGGAGTCGAAGTCTTAATTGCGAATTGATAATGAAACCATAAAGTCAGGAGATTAATTTTTTGAGTACGACAAAAGACTGTGGATGTTCGAAGAAACTTGCAAATTTTTCAGATGAAGAATTAATTAATCTTGTTGTGAATGAAATCTATGATTTCCTTCAATATGATGCGAAATCAGAAAAACACACTAAAAATACGGGTTTGCAGTTTCCATTTATTCCTCTTGGTATTTCCAATCGTCATATACACTTAACAGAAGTCACTTTTCATAAACTATTCGGTGACAATGTTGAATTTGAAGTTATGCGTCCACTATATCAGCCCGGTGAATTTGCCTCTAAGCATACATTAACTATTGTTGGGCCTAAATTACGGAGTATTCCTAATGTAAGAATACTCGGGCCGTTGAGAAAATACGACCAGGTAGAAGTTTCACTTACTGATGCAATATTCCTGGGTATTAATCCCCCGGTTACAAATTCCGGCTCACTTAATAATGCAGTTCCCTTAACATTAGTTGGTCCGAATAGTTCTGTATATCTTGAAAAATGTGCAATTATTGCAAACCGGCATATACACATTTCTGAAAAAGATGCAGAAAAACATGGGCTTAAAAATGGAGATTTCTGTAAAGTAAAAATTTCCGGTGAAAAAAGCACTGTCTTTGAGAATGTACTTATAAGAACATTTAATAATTGGAAGCTTCAAATACATTTAGATACCGATGATGCGAATGCTGCAAATGTAAGAGAAGAAACTTTTGTCGAATTTATTGGAAAAATGTAAACATAAAAAATGAAACTTGGAAAAGTAATAGGAAATGTTGTTTCAACCAGGAAAGAAGGAAATATAACTGGTTTAAAAATTCTTGTGGTTAGTTATCTTGACGAGAATTTAATCGATACAAAGAAAACAGCAGCTTGTATAGATACAGTAAGTGCAGGCGAAGGCGATATTGTATTATTATGCAGTTCCTCCTCTGCACGGATAACTAAAATGACAAGAAATGTTGCATCGGATAATACGATTGTTGGTATAATAGATGCAATTTCTATGGGCAGTAAGTATACTTATAAAAAGAATTAACGGGCAGTAGATAAAATTGAAAATAAATATAGAAAAGCTTGTAGAAATAATTACTAACGAAGTTGTAGAGCAGTTAACCAAACTTGGTGTTGAAATAGATTATAGTTCAATAAAGGAAAGGAAAATTATTTCTGGTAACAACCGGAAAAATTTAAATGAAATAATAAATTTAAAAAATTACAAAACACCTGTCCTTACAATAAATCAACTAAATTCCCTTGGTGAGGACATTTTGGAAATTGAAGTACCCAGGGGAACAATAATTACCCCGGGTGCACGGGATATAATCAAAAAAAGAAATCTTAGAATAAGCAGTAATTATAAAACAAATTAAAAGGAGTTAAAAATGTCGCGAGTAGCATTAGGATTTGTTGAGACGCGTGGAAATACAGGCGCAATAAATGCGATAGATGCCATGCTTAAAACAGCAAATGTAGAATTTGTAAAGCGAATTGAAATAGGCGGAGCTTACGTTACCGCAATAGTTCGTGGAGAAGTTGGAGCCGTTCGTTCATCTATTGAGGCAGGTGCGGAAGCCGCCGCAAAAGTTGGCGAATTAGTAAGTACTAATATTATTCCTTCGGCTCACGAAGAAGTTTTTGAATTAATCGGTATAGAAAGATAGGAGGATTGAAAATGGTTGATGCATTAGGAATTATAGAAACAATTGGGTTTACTGCAGCCATTCAGGCAGCAGATGCCGCAGTAAAATCTGCTAATATTAAGCTTGGAAAATGGATCAAAGTTGGCGGCGGAAGAGTATGTATTGTAATTCGCGGAGATGTTGCAGCAGTTAAAGCTGCCGTAGATGCAGGTGTTCAGGCTGCTTCAAGTATCGGCAATGTAGCTTCCGAACTTGTTATTCCTCGTCCGGCTGATAAACTTATTCCAAAATTTCCAATTGAACCTTTAAAAGCTGAAAAAAAATCGACTAAAGGATAGAGGATGAACGTGAATATAAATAATGATCAATTAGAAGAGTTAGTCCATAAAGTTGTAAGGCAGATTATTACTCAAACGGAAAGCTCCGGTACATCTTCAGTTAATTCTGATAAAGGTGATTGGGGAGTGTTTGATGATATGAATGATGCAGTTGAGGCTGCATACGAAGCTTTTCAATTGTTTGGCCAACGTAGTCTTCAATGCAGAAAAAAGATAACAGATGCAGTCCGCCAGATGGCCCTGGATCATAAAGAAGAACTTGCAAAGATGACTGTTGAAGAAACCAGGATGGGACGGGTTGAGCACAAAATTTCCAAGTTTATCAATGCTTCAAAAAACAGCCCGGGAATAGAATACCTTCAACCGCAGGCTTGGTCTGGTAAAAACGGGCTTGCTCTTGATGTTTATTCGCCGTTTGGAGTTATCGGAAATATTACTCCAAGCACGCATCCCGGCCCTACAATGATAAACAATATTATTATACAGCTATGCGCAGGTAATACAATAGCCTTTAATCCGCATCCGTCAGCAAAAAAAGTAAATGCCAGAATTATTCAGCTTGCCAATAAATATATGGTAGAAGCCGGAGCCCCTAAAAATTGTGTTACTTGTGTAGCTCAGCCGACTATGGAAACTGCAAAGGTTCTGTTCGGGCATGAAAAAGTAGCCATGCTCTCGGTAACAGGAGGTCCTGTAATGGTAGATATGGCATTGGAATATCCTAAAAAAGTTATTGCAGCAGGACCTGGTAATCCGCCTGTGCTTATTGATGAAACTGCCGACTTAGCATTAGCGGCTGTTGAGATTACCCGGAGCGCCAGCTATGATAATAATATACTTTGTATTGCTGAAAAAGAAATATTTGTTGTTGAATCTGTATTCGATGAATTTATGAAAGAGATGGAAAAAGCCGGTAATGTCAGGCTGTCAACAACTCAAATGGATCAATTAGGTTCCAAGGCATTACAACTTTCCGGCAAGCATTGGTTAATTGGACGTGATTATGTTGGAAGAAATGCAAATGTCTTGGCAAAAGCAATAGGCATGGAATTATCTGAAGAGGTACCGTTGCTATTTGGTGAAACAGATCGTTTTCATCCATGGGTAGTTGCCGAACAAATGACTAGCTGTATTCCCGTTATCAGGGTAAAAGACTTTGAAGAAGGTGTACAGGCATCTCTAAAAGCAGAGCATGGGTTTAAACACACTGCAAGTATTTTCACAAAAGATATGGTTCGTGCCACAAAATTTACCAGGGTACTGGACTGTGATGTACATACGATAAACGGTGGTACTTTACGCGGAAACGGCGGAGATCTTGGAGAAGGCTATTTCTCACATACAATTGCTACACCAACCGGGGAGGGTATTTGTACACCGTTACATTTTGTTCGTAAGCGCCGGGTAATGACTTATGGTGCGTTAAGATTTGCATAAAAAATATTTAAAATAAAATAAGGAAAAATAAAATGGCCGTTAAAAATGCAATTGGAATTCTTGAGACAAAAGGATTTGCACCGCTAATTCAGGGTGCGGACACTGCAATAAAAGCAGCAAATGTTGAACTAATTGAATGGCGCCAGGTTGGCAGTGGTTATGTATCATTTACAGTGGAAGGTGATGTAGCTGCTGTTTCTTCTGCAATTGAAGCAGGAGCCGAAGCAGCATCAAAAATTGGCGAAGTTGTATCACAATTAGTTATTCCGCGTCCGGTTGATGACCTGGATTCGACATTTAACAGATAGTCTGAAAATAAAATGATATTTGCAAAAGTAATTGGAACAATAGTTTCGACACAGAAAGATGAGAAGCTTAAAGGTAAGAAACTTCTTTTATGTAAGGAAGTTGACCACGAAGGCAAGCCTTTAAAAACTTATCACGTGGCTGTTGACGCAGTTCAGGCCGGTGAAGGTAATTTTGTTCTGCTTTCTTACGGTTCATCTGCACGTATGACTGAATCGACCAAGGATGCTCCCATTGATGCGGCTGTTATAGCTATAATAGATGATGTTCAAATTTTACATACGGTTAAAAGTTAATTATGAAACTTGGAGTAATTACGGGCGTTATCTGGGCATCAAAAAAAGTGAAAGAACTGGATGGATGCAGAATGTTTATAGTTCAGCCTGTTGCCGCAAATGGTAGTAAAACAGAATTGCCTCTTGTTGCGGCTGATCCTAAAAATATTGGATCCGCCGGGGACAAGGTTATATATGTTACCAGTACTGATGCAGCCCAGGCATTCGATTCCGGATTTGCACCTGTTAATGCAAGTATTGTTGCCCTGGTAGATGGGATTGCATAATGTTCTTAGCGCGTGTTGTAAATAAAGTAATATTAACCGAAAAGCACAGCGCTTATTACGGAAAGATTGTGTTTGTTGTGCAGCCGGTTCTACCAGATGGCAAACCAGATGGCAATGAATGGGTGGCAATTGATTATGTAGGAGCGGGAATAGGTGATATTGTAGTTTGCGGCGGAGCGCCGGGTGTAGCAAAATTTTTATTTAACCTTGAATTAGCTCCTATAAGAACGTTAATAATGGCGATAGTTGATAAAGTTGATTACAGAGATATTTAATTTAAAAGTATTTTGATGACACTAAAAGAAATTGAAAGTTTAGGAGTAATCGGTTCAGGCGGAGCCGGATTTCCGACTCACGTAAAACTAAATTCAAAACCCGATACGATTATAATGAACGCCGCTGAATGCGAGCCGCTACTTCATAAAGATATGGAATTATTGCATCATTACTCAGATACTGTGTTAAAAGGTTTCAGGACAGTAATGCAAATTACCGGTGCAAAAGAAGGCATTATCGGTATTAAGAATAAACATCCTGAAGAGATAGAAATTCTGAAGCAAAAAATAAAAGATGATATTAAAATAATAGTGATTGATGATGTTTATCCGGCAGGCGATGAAGTAACTTTGATTTATATGACCACACAACGAATCGTTCAACCCGGAGCATTGCCGATATCGGTTGGATGTGTTGTTCAAAATGTTGAAACATTATATAACATAGGAATTAGCAAACCTGTTGCTGATAAGTTTATTTCTGTTGCCGGGGCGGTTCAGGATCCAGCTACAGTAAAAGTACCCGTGGGCACTACTTTTGCGGATGTACTTTCAAAATTTAATATCACGGCGCCTGAGTATGTTGTCAGGTCAGGCGGCTTAATGATGGGGATATTAGAAGATGATTTAAATAAAACTGTTTCGAAACGTACTGGAGCTTTAATTGTACTGCCGGCAGACCACCATTGCGTTACAATGTACCGGAGATTTGCAACCGAACATGATACGGACAGAATAGCTAAAGCCGGATGCGACCAGTGTTACTTCTGTACGGAATTTTGTCCAAGGTACTTATTAGGTCAGCCGGTTAGGCCTGAAACCGCTATGCGTAACCGCATGTTTACGCGTGAAGATTCTCCAATGATTTTCCCGGGAAATTTTTCCTGTTGCGAATGTAATCTTTGCACTATGTATGCCTGCCCGGAAGGATTGGATCCGAGAGGTGCAACAGTAATAGAAAAACATTTATTCCGTCTGCAAAACTTGAAATGGACGGGCGCAGAGATTTCTGTTCATCCTATGTATGATTATAGAAAAGTACCTACGCAAAAACTTATGCAGAGGCTGGATGTTTTAATGTTCAGGAATGAAGGGCCTTTAAAAGATTTAAATATAAACCCCGAAATTGTGCGTATACCTTTAAACCAGCATACCGGGTCCCCTGCTGAAGCAATTGTTAAAGTGGGGACCGCTGTAAAAAAATACGATTTAATAGGCAAAATTTCCGGTAATATATCAAGCAATGTTCATGCTTCTATAGATGGTGTTGTAAAGAAAATTTCAAAAGAAGAAATAATTATTCAGAGGAATTGATGGAAACAAGGAATGCAATTGGAGTAATTGAACTAGCAAGTATTTATAAGGGATTCCAGGTACAGGATGAAGTATTAAAATCATCAAATGTTGAAAAACTTGTTGCACGTACTATATGCTCCGGAAAGTATTTTATGGTAATTCGCGGCGATGTTGCAAACGTTGAAAATGCAATTAATGTTGCTCGCGAAGTAGGAGGTTTTTCTGTAGTAAACCTTACAACAATACCCAATATCGATCCTCGCGTTTTCCCCGCAATTGCAGGAACAACCACAATACAAATTGACACCGGCAAAAAAGTGGGTGCATTATTGGTGATTGAAACATTTTCTGTTGTATCTGCAATTAAAGCAGCAGATTATGCCGTTAAAGAAGCCGATCTGGAAATTATAAGAGTTCATGTAGCAATGGCTGTCGGCGGAAAAGGATTTGTGGTTATTGCCGGAGATATTGCAGCCTTGGAAGCAGCCGTGAAACCTGCTATAGAATATATAAAACAGGACGGAATGCTTGCTGGTTATGTAATTATTAAAAACCCGCATAAAGAATTATTAAAAGAATTAATCTAACACAGGAGTAAGAATAATGAATAGTGAATTTGAACTAAAAAAACAAATTATTGAAATTGGGAGGAGAATTTGGATACGCGGATATGTTGCTTCCAATGACGGCAACATAACTGTAAAGTTAAACGACGAAGAATTGCTGACTACTCCGCACGGCGTAACTAAAGGTTTTATGAACCTTGATATGATAATTAAGGTTGACAAAAAAGGTAAAGTAATTTCAGGAAATTCGAAGTACAATCCGTCAAGCGAAGTTAAGATGCATCTGGAAGTATACAAAGAACGCCCGGATATTAAATCTGTTGTGCATGCCCATCCTCCTTATGCGACCAGTTTTGCGGTTGCGGGTATACCATTAAATAAATGTGTGCTTCCGGAAGCAATTCTTGTTATCGGAGCTGTGCCTACAGCGGTTTACGGGTTACCTTCAACGATGGAAATTCCGGATTCAATTCGTGAACACATAAAGAATTCCGATGCTATTTTATTAGCCAATCATGGATCCTTAACGCTTGGAACCGATCTTTTGGACGCTTATCATAAACTTGAAACTTTGGAACATACGGCGAGTATTGTATGGAAGGCTTTACAATTGGGTAATCTTAATGTTTTGCCTGAGTATGAAAGAGAACGATTACTTGGTTTACGGGAAAAATTTAATTTACCGGGTCGTGTTGCTACATGCGATGCAACCCCAATGCCGAGTTCAACAAATTCTGCCGGGGAAAATTCAAGTGCCGATAGCCCCGGGATAAATGAACAAATGATTAGAGAAATTGCCGAAAAAGTGATTTCAAAAATCAAAAAAGGGTAAAATCTGTTTTTAACTGTTGCTGAATTGAATAATGAAAATACTAATCGCAAATCCCGGAAGTACGTCTTATAAGTGTAAATTATATGATATGAACGATATGAAGATTCTCTTCCAGGCGTCTGTTGAAAGGATAGGCGACGGTGAAGAAGGACTCTATTCATATAGTTTTAACGGCACCGATAAAAAAGTTTTGAAAAAGCGGATCCCGGATTATTTTACTGCAATTGAACTTACTTTAGAATCTTTAAAGGAAAAAATATCAATTAAAGATGTTTCCGCAGTAGGATTTAAAACTGTTGTTGCCAAAGATGTAACAGGCTGTGTAGAATTGACTGATGATGTACTAAAAGCAATGGAAGATTACAGGCAGCTTGCTCCCGTTCATACAGATGTTTATATTACTGCAATTTCTGTTTTTAAAAAATTATTAAAATCTGCTCCGCTTATAGGTTTATTTGAAACGCATTTTCATAAAAATATTCCGCCGGAAGCTTATTTGTATGGAATTCCGTATAAATATTATGAAGAATACGGGATTCGAAAATATGGATTTCATGGTGCTTCTCACAGATTTATAGGACAAAGAGCACGGGAACTATATTCATCATATAAAGTAATTTCATGCCACCTTGGGGGAAGTTCTTCCGTCTGCGCTATAAAGGAAGGCTGGTCTGTTGATGTTTCAATGGGAATGAGCCCCCAATCCGGGCTGTTAAATGCCAAAAGAGTGGGAGATTTAGATCCTTTTGCATTGCTTTATTTAATGGAAAAAGAAAATCTATCAGTTAAAGAAGTCAGTAACATATTAATGTCTAAAAGCGGAATTTTTGGTATATCATGTTGCAGCGGTGATTTAAGAGATATTGAAGAAGAGATGGAGAAGGGGAATAAAAAAGCGAACCTGGCATTTAAAACATACGCCTATTATGTAAAACGGTACATTGGTGAGTATCTGGCTATACTAAATGGCGCTGACTGCATTGTATTTACAGCAGGTGCGGGTCAAAATTCTCCTGCTCTTCGTAAAGAAATATTATCAAATATGGAAAACCTAGGTATAATTCTGGACGTTCAGAGAAACATTGCCAATCCGTATGAAGGATTAATCTCTGTTGATGGATCTAAAATTAAGGTTGCGATTATACCGACTAATGAAGAATATATTGTAGCTAAAGAAGTTCAAAAATATTTAGAAACTAATTAATTAAGTTATTCCAACAAATTAAAGTAAAATAATGACTCAAGAAAAAAAATTCATCGGTTTTGATTTGGGAGCTGAAAGCGGCCGCTGTGTAGTTTCCATTCTTAAAGATCAACAGATAACTTTGCACGAAGTGCATCGATTTACTACACATAATATTAAATATGAAAGCGGATTCCATTGGGATATCTTGGCAATATATGAAGAAATTATTGAGGGACTGAAAAAGGCGCAAAAAAGTTTTGGGAAAGACTTCAGCGGAATTGGAGTTGATACATGGGGTGTCGATTATGTACTTATCGATTCACAGGATAGAATAATGGGATATCCGTATCATTACAGGGACGACCGTACTGATGGTATAATGGATGAGGCATTTAAAATATTAAGCAAAGAAAATATTTATAAAAAAGTCGGGATTCAATTTGCCCAGTTCAATACTCTTTTCCAGCTTCTTGCAGAAAAGAAAAGAAGATTAAACTTCCTTGATATTAGTGATAAAATGCTGCTGATGCCTGACTTTCTTAATTATATGTTATCAGGTAAAAAGAAAGCAGAGTTTTCGATTGCATCTACTACAAGTCTTGTCGATCCGATTAAAAGGGACTGGTCATGGGAATTAATTGAAAAATTTGGATTATCGGGCAAAATTTTCCCCGAAATAGTTGAACCTGGAACGAAGTTAGGATTATTATTACCCTCAATAGCTAAAGCTACAGAGCTAAGCCCTAATATCCCGGTATTTGCAAGTACAGGCCATGATACTGCATCCGCAGTTGTATCCGTACCAGCCACGAGCGAAAACTGGGCATTCTTAAGTTCAGGAACATGGTCATTGATGGGTATTGAACTTAATCAACCTTTGCTTACAGCCGAAGCAATGAAATATAATTTTACTAATGAAGGTGGTGTAGAAGGAACAACCAGGTTTCTTAAAAACATAATCGGATTATGGCCGATTCAGGAGTGCAGAAGATACTGGCTTCAAAAAGGGAATGAGTACTCTTATCCTGAATTAAGTTGCTCGGCAAAAGATGAAGGTTTTGTTAAAGCCTGGGTCGATTTAAATGATCCAAGGTTTTTAAAAGCGGGTGAAATGCCGGAAAAAATAATTGCATTTTTAAATGAAACCGGCCAGAATGTAAAAAATAATGTTGGGTTTATAACCGGTGTTGTTCTCGAAAGCCTCGCATTTACATATAAAAATGTTATTAAAGAAATTGAAGAGGTTACCGGTAAAAAAATATCGAAACTTCATGCGGTCGGCGGAGGAATACAGAATGAACTTTTAACTCAATTGACTGCAGATGCCTTGGGAAAAACAGTTTATGCAGGCCCCATTGAAGGGACAATAGTTGGTAATATCGGGGTTCAGGCGATAGCTTCAGGAGCTGTACCAAATCTTAAAGTTTGGCGGGAAATAGTTGCTAATTCATTTGAAGTAAAAAAATATGAACCTTCAAATACAAACTACTTCAACGAAAACGATAAGAACTTTAAAAGTATATTGAAATAATTTTTTAAATTAACAATAGAAACTGTTATGCCTAACAATATAACGGACTCATTATTAGAACAATTTGTCAGATCCGCCGAAGAGGCGGCAGCAACAGTTGAAAAAACTCAAAGGGATTGTGTTGCATTAAATGATGTTCTAGTTAATTTAACTTCAGGCGATGAATTAGTTATGCTTGCAAATCCTGATGATCTGGATCCCTTATTATTTCAAAAATTCAGTTTAAATGAAAAAGTAATAACCAATCCCACAAATGAACAATTCAAAACGATAAGAACGGGCATTACAGAGGCCTTTTGTGGGGTAGCAAGTACCGGATCGGTATGTGTGGCTATAACAAATAATTTTTCCAGTCCGATTAGTATGCTAACGCGAAGGCATATTGTTATTGTAGATATTAACACAATAGTGCCGATGCCGCGCGATGTTTTTTCGGAAGATTATTTAGAGGGCAAAGGTTTGAAACGCAGTTTCTCATTCATTACCGGGCCAAGCGCTACTGCAGATATGGGTCCGTTGGTAAGGGGCGTGCATGGACCCGGGAAATTACATATAATAATTTTGGAGTAATGAGATGGAAAATATTAATGATTACAGTGTCCATCCGAGGGAAGTCGCAAATAAATCCTCCAAAGAATCTTTTAGAAAAGCAATAAAATTAGCGCTTGATGCAGAGAGTGATGCTATCAGGTTAAACACTCAAACATTTAATAACAATAAGTATAAAAGCGTTAAGAAAATATTTGATTATGAACAGTTAAAGGACCGGGCCCGCCAAATTAAAGAAGACGCTATCGAAAACTTGCCTGAACTGATTAATCAAGTAACCCAGGTAGTCGAATTACGCGGTGGCAAAGTATTTTTTGCGCATACAAAGGAAGAAGCCGTCGAGTATATTAAAAATGTGTGTCTTGAACATCAGGCAAAACTTATTGTAAAATCCAAATCTATCACGTCTGAGGAAATTGAGTTAAATACTGTTCTGGAAAAAGCAGGTATTGAAGTTGCTGAAACGGATTTAGCTGAATTTATTCTGCAGGTTTCTCATGAACAGCCTTCGCATATTGTTGCCCCGGCAATTCATAGAAGCCGCGAGGCAATATCAGAATTATTTAAAAGACATTTTAAAACCGATAGGTTACTTGAAACCGGCGAAGAACTAACTGAATTTGCAAGGGACATCCTCCGGCAGAAATTTCTTTCGGCTGATGTCGGCATCAGTGGCGCAAATTTAATTGCGGCCGATAAAGGAAGCATTTTACTTGTTGAGAGTGAAGGAAATATACGTCTTACTACTCAGCTTCCTGCCGTTCATATTGCATTAGCCGGTATAGAAAAAATAATTCCGTCTAAAAAATTTTTTGGTACGTTTATCGAGCTTTTAGCTGCAAGCGGTACAGGGCAGCCTCTTACATCGTACACAAATATTTTAGAACCTCCCATTGACCTGCCTATTCTTAATCTCAACGGCCGTGAAGATAAGAAAAGGGAATTTCATCTTGTCCTTTTAGATAACGGACGAATGAAGATGAGAGCTGACAAAGAATTGAAAGAAGCCCTTTATTGTATAAGATGTAGTGCCTGCATGAATTCATGTGCTAATTTTCAGGCTGTAGGTGGGCATGCATTCGGAGGAGAGTGCTATACAGGTGGTATCGGCGGGGCATGGACAATAGGTACGAGCGGAAACCTTGAAAAAGGCCGGTTCGCAGAACTCTGTTCCGGATGTACACGTTGTATTCCGAATTGCCCTGTACGTATTGATATTCCAAGACTAAACACTATAATTAAGAGCCGTTTATTAAAAAAGGGAAAAACTTCATTCCTGCCAAAATATTTCTTTGGTAATTTTTCTTTACTTGGTAAAGTTGCATCTATAGCACCGGTTCTCTCAAATCGCGTAAGTAGTCTTCCATTCAGCAGAGTTCTACTGGAGAAAGTAGTGGGCTTTGATAAACGGCGGCCATTACCGGAATTTGCAGCGAAAACTTTAGTCGAACAATATAATGAGTACCATAAGAAAGGTTTTTTAAATACTAAGGCTGATGGAATTAATACCGAGACTATATTATTTGCAGATGTCTTTACTAATTACAATAATCCGCATATTGGTATGGCTGTTGTGCGGTCATTTGAAAAACTTGGGATACCGCTAATGTTGAGTAAGGTTTTTGATGATGGTAGAGCTTCTCAATCTCAAGGTTTGGTTGAAATTACTGAAAAACGGGCTATTAAGCTTGCATCATATCTGGAAAAATTTATTAATGAAGGAAAGGATATAATTATTGCGGAACCGAGTGTTCTTGCTTCATTCAGATTTGACTATAAAAAATTAATTAATAATGAAAAATTGTTTTTAAAATTGGCGGAACATACTTTTGATCCGATTGAGTACTTAAATATTTTGATTCAAAAAGGAAATTTAGAACATTTTGTGGAACTTTACGGTCAAAATTCCAAACACGGCAAAATATTCTACCATGGGCATTGTCAGATGAAAACCATTGGAGCAGGTAATGCTGCTCCGGAGTTTTTTCGAAGGCTGGGCTTTCAAGTGAATGTCTCTACCGTTGAGTGCTGCGGAATGGCCGGTAGTTTCGGTTACAAGAAAGATTATTATGAATTAAGTAAGAACGTCGGGCGTGATTTAATAAAACAGATCGTAAATTCAGATTCGTTCGACGAGAAGACTATTATTTTGGCCAGTGGCACTTCATGCCGCGAACAAATCGGGGACGAGTTAAAAAATACTATTTACCACCCGGCTGAATTTTTAGAACTAATTTTACAAAACAAGAATTCATCAGTTTAAGATTTGGAAAATTATTATTATTCATTTGATACTAATTCAAAAGCGGGTTCAATTGAGTAAAAAATTTGGTAATGTTGTGTGCATGGTAAAGTACAAACTAAAAGATATAGCTTACATAGTAAAGCTGTAATTATTATAAATATTATTACGGTACTTAAAAAAATACGAAACTGATTAAGTCTTATCGACTGATTTATTTAAATTAATTTTTTCAATCTTACCTTTAAATAACCTTGAAATACAAATTTATTCCTTTAGTTCCTGTCAGAGTTTATAGTAATATAGCATTGTTATATGTTTTATTAGAAAGGTTAACCAAATGAACTCATTGATCTGCCAAAATAGAATATTCCCATATACCCTTCTTTTTTTAATCTTTATTAGTATTATAAATTTGAACTTATGCGCTCAATCAAATCTTAATGATACTTATATAGGCGTTTCATATTATCCAAAAATAGCAGGCGAGCAGATAGATTCTGATATTAAAAGGATGAAGGAAATTGGTATTACTCAGGTAAGATTTGGTGAGTTTAATTGGATAAGCATGGAACCAAAAGAAGGGAAGTATGATTTAGGCTGGCTTGAGAAAGCAGTTAATAAATTTACAGATGCAGGTATAGCTGTAGAATTGTGCACACCAACGGGCGCACCGCCTGTTTGGCTGGAAAAAAAACATCCTGAAATTCTACCTGTCAATAATCTTGGGCTGGTGGTTGGGCACGGAGGCCGAAGACAATATTGCCCTAATTCAGAAGTTTATAAGGAATATTGTAAAAAAATAGTTGAAAAACTTGGCCAAAAATTTGGCAGGCATAAAGGCATAATTGCCTGGCAGATAGATAACGAATTATGGGGAGACTGTTTTTGTAAAAATACTTTGCAGGATTTTCATAAGTGGCTTAAAATTCGTTATGGCACAATTGAAAATTTAAATAACTTATGGTGTAACGTGCTCTGGAGTCAGGAGTATCAATCTTTTGAACAAATTCCGTTACCTAATCCGAACACAGTCGCAGCAGGTCATCATCCTTCTTTAATAATTGCATATCGCAGGTTTATGAGTGAGAGTTATGTAAATTTTTGTAATGAGCAGGTAAAAACTTTAAGAAAATTTACTAGTGTTCCAATTACAACAAATGGGCACAATCCGTTGTATCAGGAAATTGATTATGCCGGTTTATTTAATAATTTGGATATAGTCTGTACTGATAGTTATGCCCCCGTATCCAAATTATATAGGTATGGATTTGAAGCGGATTGGATGCGCGGATTGGGAAAACCCTTTTGGCTGGCTGAAACTGCTGTAAGTTCAACAGGTGGAACTTCTGTTTCATCTGATGGTGTCTTTGCACAGGCCAAAGGAGCCTTAAGAGCTAAGATGTGGCTGAATTATGCGCTTGGTGCTAAACTTGTAAGTTTTTGGTTATGGCAGCAGCATTGGGCAGGGCAGGAATTAGAATGTGGAAGTTTAATCTATCCCTGGGGAGATGAGTGCGCAAATACACCGGAGATTAAAGAGGTAGCCGAAGAATTAAATCATTATAAAGAATGGATTCAGACTACCAGGCCAAAGCCGGCAAATGCCGCATTCTTTTATGAGCTGCCTATGCAATGGATTTTTGAAGCAACTCCCATTTCAGAAGGATTTCAGTATGATGCGGCAATATCTTCATACTACAAAGTACTGTCGGATGCAGGTGTAAATAGAGACATCATTATGGGGGATGTAAAGTTAAAAGGTTACGATATTGTTTTCTCTCCTTATATGCCGGCATTTGAACCGGATCAATTGAAAAAGATAGAAAATTTTGTTGAAAACGGTGGAACCTGGGTGCTTGGCCCTTTATCCGCTTGCAGAACACTGGAAGCCACGGCTCATAGGGATGCCTGCTATGGTTCTGAACTGGAGAATTGGCTTGGAATTCATGTCCGCCACAGACTGCCCCCTCTAAATGTTACGCGTCTTTTAGCCAATCGAGACACGGTGGAATGTAGTTATTGGTGTGATGCTTATGAATTACAAAACGAGAATAAAATAATCGCCAGATATATTGGAGGCGCATTAGATGGTATGCCGGCAATCGTAGAATCTAAAATCGGGAAGGGTCGCGTAATAATAATGGGTACTAAGCCGGATGACGGATGGTTGGTTAAGTTTGTTAAAAAAATAATGAATGGAAAAACCTGTAATGCGGATCCTGGCGTATTTATTACGGAACGGGTAGATGAAAATAATAATCCGGCAGGAATAATTGCAGTAAATACAAATCAATGGAAATCAAAATATATATATAACGGAGATACACGTATACTTAATGGTTACGGAGTTGATATACTTCCATCACACACAAAATAAAATAGCAATTTCAATTATGTGATTAACTCTTGTTATTGGTGTTATAAGAGTTTAAATTTAATTATGAAAATTATTATATTTTATCTATAAATAATTTTGTTCCATAATCTTAAATCTTTGTAATAGATAAAATTTATTTTCACAACAGTCGAGTCTATATGAAAATAAAACTAGCCGGAATTAAGATATCTCTTATATAAGGCGTAACTATGATTAAACCGTTCAAAAAAAAATTAACACTTAAAGACATAGCCAAATTACTTTCTGTAACACCGGCTACCGTTTCCAAAGCTCTAAGAGACAGTGATGATATTTCCTCTGAAATGAAGGAAAAAGTAAAAAAAATCACCAAGGAATTGGGTTATCGTCCAAATCTGCTTGCAAGGTCTTTGATAAATAACAGAAGTAAAATATTAGGTGTATTGATCCCTGATTTACGTATTTCATTTTTCTCAGAAGCGGTCAGAGGTATGTATGAAGAAGCAAGCCGGAAGGGTTATGAAACTATTTTAATGGTGCATGATGAGGATAAAGAGAAAGAATGGAAAAAATTAGAATTTTTATCCGATATACATGTTGATGGTATATTATTAAATGCCGCTGGCGGTAAAAGCAATTATTCGTTATATAATAAATTAACTGAAGAGGGAATTAAATTAGTTTGCTGGGATAGAAAACTTGAGGATTTGGATTATCGGTCGGTTTCAATTGACGATAAGAAAGCCGCTTATAATTTAACTACAAAAATAATTAATACCGGCAGAAAGAACATTCTTTTTTTGGGACCACATGTCGGAATTGCTGTTGCAAAGGATCGGTTTGACGGATATAGATTAGCGTTAAAAAAACATGGTATTCCGTTTAATCCTGATTTAGTGCTCCCTACTTTTCGAAACTTTGCCGATAGTTATAAAAAGATGTACTCATTTCTTGATAAAAAGATTAAGATAGACGGGGTTTTAAGTGTTGGAGGATTGATTACATATGGTGCTGGGAAAGCCATTTTGGATCATAATTATTCCATTCCGGATGATATCATAATAGGTGAATTCGGTGATAATGATATAGTTTCCAGGTTGGGGGTTCCGTTCTATACTGTATATCAAAACCCGCATAAAATTGGAAAAGCTTCGGTTGATCTTTTAATAAGATTAATTGAATCTAAAGAAAGTGAAAGTAAATTTCAGGATGTAGTAATTGAATCTGAAATTCTTGAAAGATAAAGTTCAATTATATTTTAACCTTCCTCTAGAATAATTCAGTTTTTAGCCTTTAAATATTTTCATATCAATTATATAATTATTTTTAGAATAAATAATTAATCTATATCAGGAATAAATTTATTATCCCGGATCAGCAGCTAGTATGCTTAATATTATTAATTTTTCGGTAACTGACATAATTAGTGAACTATTACAATAAATTATAAATAGAGAAACAACCAAAATAAATTCATTATTAAGTATGGTACTGATGGCAACGAATATAGTGTTCAACAATGTATGGGGAATAATCCTGAAGGAATGGAAGCGAGCAGGAAGACAGACAATCACTTTACTCATAATTGGGCTGACTATATTTACCCTGTCAACATTTGTAACCAAACTATAAAACGCATCTAATTTTATCTAATATTATTGAAGGAATTTAAGAATGAAAGTAATGCTACTTCATAATTTAGTCTTTATCCTATTTTGTTTATCTATCAATTCAATATTGTTTGGAAGAAATGCAAAAAGTGAGTTAAGAATAACTTATCTACGCTGCGAGTATAAAGAGAATCCTGTTATTGATGTTGTAAATCCTAGGCTTAGCTGGATACTAAACTCAAATCAACGGGGACAGGTTCAAACAGCCTTTAGAATATTAGTTGCATCTTCACGGGATAAATTGACTGGGGATAAAGCAAATTTGTGGGACTCAAAAAAAGTTTTAAGTGATAAAACTTACCAGGTGGAATATAAAGGACAGCCTTTACAATCCCGCCAAATTTGTTATTGGAAAGTAATGAGCTGGGATAAAAACGGCGATCCCGGCAAATGGAGTAAACCCGCAAAATGGGAAATGGGGCTGTTAAATGATAGTGATTGGAAAGGTGAATGGATAGGATTGAATTTGAATTTTCTTGGAAAGGGAAAAGTTTATAGTTTACCTCCGGCACCATATTTAAGAAAAGATGTTTTTATTACTAAGGAAGTAAAAAAAGCAAGGCTTTATGTTACAGCAAAAGGATTGTACCAATTTTATATTAATGGTAAAAAAATCGGCGATGATTATTTAAAACCCGGTTGGACGGATTATAATAAACGGGTATACTACCAAACCTATAATGTAACCGGAGAAATTAAAAAAGGGGATAATGCATTCGGAGCAATTTTATCATATGGCTGGTATGCCGGTTATGTTGGTTATGCCCTGCTTGTAAATAATCCGCAAGTGAAAAACTTTTATGGTGATGTGCCGGTTTTGATGGCCCAGGTTGAAGTGGAATATACAGATGGCAGTACAGAAAAGTTTACGACTGATGATTTATGGAGGGCTGGTTATGGCCCTGTTGTGGAATCAGATATTCTAAATGGTGAAACTTATGACGCACGTAAAGCATTTAAAGGCTGGAATAATCCCGGGTTTAATGATTCTGAATGGAAACAGGTCGAAACGTTCAGCAATACCGGATGTAAATTAGAATGTTCTCCCGGAAATCCAATAGAAATTACAGAGACAATAAAACCTAAATTTGTCATATTTAATAAGGGCAAGTATATATTTGACATGGGGCAAAATTTTGCCGGAGTAATTAAAATACGTGTAAAAGGTAATAAGGGCGATACACTTGTTATCAGGTACGGAGAAATGATTAACCCGGACAGCACGATACTTACTGAAAATCTTCGTCTGGCAAGAGCAACAGATACATACATTCTTAACGGTAATTCAGAAGGCGAAGAATGGGCACCCGACTTTACCTATCACGGTTTCAGGTTTGTGGAATTAAAGGGCTTGAGAAAGAAACCTGCGCTTAGTATGGTTACCGGCCTTGTATTGGGATCTAATACACCTGTCGCCGGTTCTTTTGAATGCAGCGATAAAATGGTTAACCGGCTATATCATAATATCACTTGGACTCAACGCGCTAATTTTATGGATATTCCTACAGATTGTCCACAAAGAGATGAACGCCTCGGCTGGACCGGTGATGCGCAGGTTTATGTAAGTGCTGCTGTATTCAATATGGATATTGCGGCTTTTTATTCGAAGTGGCTTGTGGATCTGAATGATTCTCAAATGCCCAACGGAGCATATCCGGTCTTTGCGCCATTTGTACGGTTGCGATCTTCAGATTCTTATTCACCTGGTTGGATGGAATCAGGGATTATTTGTCCGTATGCAATTTATAAAGCTTATAACGATACAAGGATAATTGAAAAGTACTGGCCTAACTTTATAAAATTTATGAAATTCTTAGAAGTAAGAAGCAAAGGGAAATATTTCTTCAAAGAAGGTTCATTTGATGATCTTGATCCTAAAGGTGGGTATAGCGATTGGCTTTCGATAGGGAAGAAAACTTCTCCCGATTTGATGGCTACTATGTACTATGGCTATTGCGCCTCCCTGATGTCTGAAATGGCTAAGGCTATAAATAATTACGATGACTCAAAATATTTTAAAGATGTATTCGATAAAGTAAAAGATGCGTTTCTTAAACATTATGTATCTTCGGACGGTAAATTAAAGTGTGACGAAACTGTTTATGGAGATGGCAAAGGTTATGTGGATGGAGAACGCGGTTTTACGGGGCATACTCAAACCGCTTACGCAAATGCGATTTATATGAAAATGCTTCCGGACAGCCTTATCCCTATAGCGGGAAAATATCTTAATCAACTCGTCGGAGAGAATAAAAATTATCTTGCTACCGGTTTTCTGGGAGTAAAACCGTTATTGCCTGCATTATCTGCAACTGGATACGACGAAACCGCATACAAATTGCTATTGAATAAAGAATACCCTTCATGGGGCTATGAAGTTGAAAATGGCGCAACAACCGTTTGGGAAAGATGGAACAGTTTTACAAAAGGTATAGGTATCGGGAATGCAGGTATGAACTCTTTTAGTCATTATTCCTTTGGGTCTGTATGTGAATGGATGTTTAAGAATATGGCTGGTATAAATACTGACGGGCCTGCTTATAAAAATATTATTATCAAGCCTGAAATAGCTGATAATAAAATCTCTAATATAAATGCTTCATTGATTTCCATGAACGGTAAAATAAAATCTTCCTGGAGAGTTCAAAAAAATAAACTAATATTGAATGTAACTATTCCTGTTAATTCAAGTGCTGTTATTTATATCCCGGCTGCCAATGAAAATTCCGTTAAAGAAGGCGGTTTAGTTATAAATAAGCTAAAGGAAGCAGAAGTTCAAAAATTTGAAAATTACTATTTGCCGGTAAAAGTTGGTTCGGGAACATATCATTTTGAATCTGAACTCAACTAGTGGAATAATTAATTGCCTTAAATTGACTCATCACATTATTCCTATTTAATTTATAATTTAATAATAAGAATCTCTCTAACAACTCCACAAATAGAGTGCAGGCCTATATCTCTTAATTTTAACTAATGCGCTATTTATTCTAATTAGTTAATTTAAGTTATATAGCCTGCTATTATATTTTATTATAAGCCAAATACATTTTTGAAAACATGTAATTAATATCTGTATGAGATAATTTAATCATTATTTGATTTTAGCCGAATTCAATTAATTAATATTGGAGTTTCCATGAACATTAAATTTATTATTATAATCAGCACATTTTTGCTCTTCTGTCAAAAAATTAATTTTTCACAGGCAATAATTCTTACAAGCGATAAGCAATTGGAAGAACTTCAGGACCCGGATAAAAAAATTGATTTTTCAACCGGGCTTGAAAAGTATATTAGAAGTTTGCGTGAGATATGCGAAGAAGCAAAAGCACAGAATGAGAAAACATTAACAATTGCTTTTGATGAATTTTTCAGGCAATACCGCAAGCAGGAAGGAACCGAACGTAAACTTACGCCGGATATGGATGAGTATATTGCTAAACTTAAGACTGTAAGTGATTTCGCGGCAAAGTATGGAATGGGAATCAGCTTAAGCTTATTAAGCCCGCTTGATATCGGTGGAGCATTTATTAAACAAACCGGGGAAACCGGAAGATGGCTTCGATATTCAGTAGGCCTCCGTGAGCCGAAATCAGGAAAGTTCGATGTACAATTATGGCGGGAGCTTTACTGGACTAATAACAAAGGGAAATTTGCACTCAAATTAATGGGAATTCGTACTTTTGCTTTTAGAGAAAAAGAAATGGCCGACGGTCAATATTCCGTTGTTCATCCTGAAGATATTCATGAGATTAAAGAAGGTGTTAAACTTGAAGAATGGCCGGACAACACCATTGTTCCAAAATGGATTCCTACAAGCATAAAAAGAGATGTGACTCTTCCAATCCGGCGGGTTCGCATCTATAGTAATGGCAGTAAGGAATGGAAAGGTTATGACCGTGTTTTTGTAATGCTCGAATACGGGACTCCCGAAATGGATTATTTTAGCCCAAAAGCATTGCCGTTCTTAAAGAATCTGTTAAAGAAATATTCAGATGCAAAAATTAATCTCGTAAGCCTTTATTCCGATGAAATGCATATACAACAGGATTGGTATTATCATAATCATCAGGAGAATGGCCAGTTCAGTAATAAGTATTTGACTGCAAATTTTGCAAAAACATATGCTGATAAATACGGTTCACAATACCGTGATATGGATAAGTATCTCCTTTATTTTATGTATGGCCCAAAAAGTTTTGACCGTACACCTAAGGCAGCTTTAAATTCGCAATATGTTATGGGGGAAAGCCCTGAAGATATCTCCAGGACTGTCTTGTTCAGGGACCGGTATTATAAAATGCTGAATAACCAGGTTGTGGATTTGTTTAAGAATGCTAAAGATTATGGCGAGTTGCTATTTAATCATGAACTTCTTACTCATGCACATGCTACCTGGGCCGAAAGCCCTACAATAGATTTGTGGGAAACCGGTGATTTACATAAACAGGCATATCAGTATGAATACACTTCAAATTTTGTCTGGTCAAATTCAGTACAGCAGGCATCGGCAGCTTGTTATGATTATTTCAAATGGGGAGAATATCTGCAGCCTACCGGAAATGATTATGCGGAATGCGGCTGGGCAGATCGAAATTATTACGGTGGAGCGATGGCTGCTTCTATCGGCATTTTAAATAAATATCCGGACGCTTATGCGGCATTCTGGGGAATGCCTGGTGAGGCTGAGAGGTGGAAATATTCTATCAACAGTGCTTTCGGAGCTGATGCAACTCCTACTGTTGATGCAATAACGGGTCATGTTCACCGGGATGTTGATGTACTTGTTCTTTATCCGATGAATTTAGTTGCTACTGAAGAGCGATTCGGAAGCTGGATGACTCAATATGCTTACTGTAATTACATAACGGCTGAAAAACTATTAGAAATTGGAAAGATAACTCAGGATGGTAAAATAAATATTGCCGGAAGAACATTTACTACCTTAGTTACCCAATTTGAAGATGTTCCGGCATCTGGATTGCTGGATTTTATGGAAAAGTTCAGTACTACCGGCGGAAAAGTAATATGGTCAGGGCCGCCGCCGCTTATTGATGGTAATGGAACTGAGTGTCTTGAAAAATGGGAAAATCTTTTTGGGGTGGACTATGCCCCTTCAATATATTTCGGGCAGATGGCTCCCGGCAAGGAAATAATTTTTGAAAATGAATTTAGGTACGTTCCTAAACAAACTATTCTGACGGATTTTATTGTAGACCATGTATACCCGGTTAAATTACGCAGCGGCGTAGAGCTATTAGCAAAAGTTGACGGACTCTCTGTGGGAACAAAAAAGCAGTACGGAAACGGCTTAACATTTTTTATGGGATTTAGGCCAAGAGATGATCAGTCTGCAAGCCTTGGTTATGAAACTAAGACACTTTTTGAAATTCTTAATGCGGCAGGCGCCTACCCTGCAACAGGAAAAATTCCGGGCGCAAACGATAATACTGAATACATATCAAGGACCACAAATTATTTAACTACAAGATTTCCAAACGGTACTACAGTAATTGTTACTCATTACAGAACTCATCGCGAAAATTGGGCGGATGGTTTTTCAAGAGACGATTCCGCAGATGCCGCTGCTCTTGCCGAAAATCCAATGCCTTCCGATAGTATGAATTTGGTTGATTTCAAAGTCAATGGCCATATTATTGATTTTAAGGGAAGGCAAATTTGTGTGTTCAATGAAGATGCTGAGGGTAATTTGAATTCCTTTGAAGGGCTTGATTGCAGCGGAGTTAAGGTTGACGGTAAGACTTACAATTTTAGTGATAAAGTACAAAGTATGATATCATGGGCTCCGGCAAATGAAAATGAAATAAAAAATTATGATGCTTTAATGAAGATTTGGGTTGAAGCAAACGGGAATATTACAATACCGGTTAATTTCAACGAAAAAACATTGAAATTTGCAAAGGTAGATTTTGAAAAATTAAGTTATATAGAAAATGTTAATTATGAAATAAAAGGCGGTAATTTAACTTTATCAGCCAAACCTGCTCTTTCTGGCAGATGGATTTATGTATGCAGATAATATTAATAAATCTTATCCATAAATAATAACTTTCTGCCTCCCAACCTTTTTTCATATCTCATATAAACCTGTTTTTAGCACTTGAGAATTAAAAAGTTGCTAAAATTATATTTAAAAAAAATAAATTATTAATTGAGGGAATCATGCACGTGCGAATCAGATTACTTTTTTTATATTTTGTTATTCTATTAGCCAATAATTTATTATTAGCTAATCCTAATATTCAAGTCAAGTCTTTTATAAAAGAAAATGATGGGGTATTATTCAAAATGGAACCGGGGCTATTGAAGCTGCAGGTTTGTTCTGATAAAATAATAAGAGTTATTTATACGCCAAAAGATGAATTACCAAATGAAATGGATAGTCACGCAGTTGTAACACTGGATTGGGCAAAAGTTGATTTCAATGTAACGGATAAAAATGATGAAATTGTCGTCAGTACGGATAAAGTAAATGTAGTAGTTGATAAAAAAAGCGGGGCGGTAAATTTTTATGATAAATCCGGAAAAACTCTATTGCAGGAAGTTCCTTCAGGCGGAAAAATACTTATTCCGGAGAGAATGAAGATGGATATTCTATATGATTTTACACAGAAATTCCTCAGCCCGCCCGATGAAAAGTTTTATGGACTTGGAGGCCAGTGGCATGGGTACATGAATTTCAGAGGCCCCACAGTTGAACTTTGGCAGAATAATACGACTAAATCAAATCCGGTTGTCCATTCAAATAAAGGATATTCACTATTTTGGAATAATGCATCGGAAGGATATTTCCGGAGTGGGCCGGATTTACAGCTAATTCCAACGACTCAATTTACTGTTTCTGACGAGAGTAAACCCGGTTTGCAGGGTGAGTATTTTCAAAATGAAAATTTTACGGATTTAAAGTCAACCAGGATTGATACTAATATCAACTTTGAATGGGGCTTAAATAGTCCGGTTGATCAGGTAAATCCTAAAGCCTATGGGGTTCGTTGGTCGGGGAAAATCAAAACATCGGATAAGGACGGATACTATATTTTTCATACTATAAGTGATTATCGTATAAGGCTCTGGGTGGACGGAAAAATGGTAATTGAAAACTGGATATTTCATCATAAATGCCACGACAGCGGGCAGATTTGGCTAAAAGGGAATACCAGTTACGATATTAAAGTAGAATATAATGCCAACCAGGACGGGATATCTGTGATGAAATTATTTTGGATTCCTCCTCAAGAACCCTCCAAAGAAGTTTCATGGAATTTTACTCTGGGCAGTGCCGTTGATTATTACTTCATTTATGGCCTTACTATAGATGAACAGAACGAAGGTTATTGTAAAATTACCGGCGCTGCTCCTATGATGCCCAAATGGGCATACGGACTGTTTCACAGCAACGCCGTCGCAAAAAATAACAGTCTTCCCGTTCCGCAAAAAGAGATTGAAGATTATGTAAAAGGCTACCGCGACAGGAAAATACCCGTTGATGTAATTGTTCAGGATTTTTATTATTGGCCTGAAGGTATGTGGGGTTCGCATCTTTGGCGGCCGGATACTCACCCGGATCCTAAAGGTATGATTAATTTTATACATGAACATAACATGCACATTATGCTGACGGTATGGCCTATTTTCCAGGATCAGAATTCCAGCGGCTTAACAAATACAAATTTTACTGAAATGAATAATGCCGGAAACCTTCTTATCCTTTATGATAAGGATAAATTTTCATGGTATAATCCATGGAAAAATGCAGCTAGAAAAATGTACTGGGAACAGATAAGACAATATCTTTATTCGCTTGGGATTGATGCCTGGTGGCTGGATTCTTCAGAAGGGCCAAATCAGCATCTTGTTGTGAATGACTGGTGGCGTGAGACAACGATAGGTGAGACTAAGGCCTTGCAGTATGCTAATGAATACCCGCTTATGACTTCGCAGGCGGTTTATGAAGGGCAGCGCAGTACAGATCCTGACAAAAGAGTATTTATTTTAACAAGGTGTGCTTTTGCCGGACAGCAAAGGTACGCTTCGGCGGTTTGGTCCGGCGATATAGGAGTTGATTTTTGGACGTTAAAACATCAGATACCTGAAGGTTTAAATTTTACTCTTTCGGGTATTCCTTATTGGACTACAGATATCGGCGGGTTCGGCGGCGGATTTGATCACTACAAGGACTATAACGGCAGGGATCAGAATGATACAGTCTACCGGGAAACATTCATACGGTGGTTCCAGTTCGGTTCTTTCTGCCCTATATTCCGTATACACGGTGCTACAGGCCATACAGCAGTTTATGAATATGGAGAAAAAGCAGAAAAAATATTAACTAAATACGATAACCTTCGTTACAGGCTTTTACCTTATATTTATTCTTTGGCCTGGAAAGCTACAGATCAGGGTTATACTATGATGCGTGCTTTAGTGATGGATTTTGAAAATGATCCTAAAGTGTCTGAAATTACTGACCAGTATATGTTCGGTCCGGATCTGTTAATTAATCCGGTAACTGAATTTCACGTAAAATCAAGAGAAGTATACCTCCCAAATGCATTATGGTATGATTTCTGGACAGGTCAAAAATATGAAGGTGGTAAATCAATAACTTCGGATGCTCCTTTGGAAAAACTACCGATCTATGTACGCTCGGGATCAATATTACCGATGGGGCCATATCTGCAATATGCTATGGAAAAACCTGCCGATCCGGTTGAACTAAGAATTTATCCGGGAGCTGACGGCAGTTTTAATTTGTACGAAGATGATGGAATTACATACAATTATACAAAAGGAGAGCATAGCATTATTCCATTCAGATGGGATGATAAAAACAAAACATTAATAATTGATAAACGTGTGGGTGAATACCAGGGTATGAAGAATGAACGGACATTTCAAATTGTAATCGTTGATCAAAATCACGGCCTTGGTTATGAACCGGAGGATAATCCCGCAAAGATTATTAAATATTCCGGTGATCAATTAAAAGTATCATTTAAATAAAGCAAAATACAATTGTTAATTATAATAATAACATAGTTTTTTTTCAGGATTTAAAATGTCTAATAAAATTTTCAAATTAATAATTTTATTCATGATTTGTTCGGCTTCTATCATCGTTTGTTATGCTCAAAAAGGAGTTCTGAAAGCTGGAGATTTAAAATGTGAATACCTGACCAATCCGGTCATCGATGAAGCATCTCCGAGGCTTAGCTGGATGGTGTCAACTGATGTTAATAATCAAGCTCAGGCTGCTTATCAAATAATGGTTGCATCATCACAAAAACAACTCGATAACAATAATGCAGATTTATGGAATTCAGGGAAAGTAAAAAGTAATAATTTCTATCAAATCAAATATTTGGGCAGACCGCTGTTACCCCGCGAAGTTTGTTATTGGAAGGTAAGGGCCTGGGATAAAGGCGATAATCCCGGCCAATGGAGTGAACCTGCTAAATGGTCTATGGGGCTTATGAATAAAAATGAATGGAAAGCTCAATGGATAGGACTGGATCTTTATTATTTAAACCGCGACAGTTCATTTATTTTACCGCCTGTTCCGGTATTGCGAAAAGAGTTTAATCTAAAAAAAGAAATAAAAGAGGCTAAAATTTATGTAACCGCACTCGGGCTGTACAATTTATATATTAACGGACAAAAAGTTGGAGACGATTATTTTACTCCCGGCTGGACGGATTATAATAAGAGAGTTTACTATCAAAGTTACGAAGTAAAATCACTGTTGAAAAACGGGAGCAATGCAATTGGTTCGGAATTATCCTATGGATGGTATGCCGGTTATATCGGCCCTGCGGTATTTGTCGGTTTACCAAAAGTCAGGGGTTTTTATGGACAGGTACCAGCGCTTAAAGTACAACTTGAAATTACTTATACGGACGGTACAAAAAATATTATTATCACAGATAAATCGTGGAAAGGTACAGACGGCCCGCTTCGTGAATCCGATATACAAATGGGAGATATTTATGATGCAGGGATGGAATTAATGGGATGGAATAAACCGGGTTATGATGAATCGAAATGGAAAAATGTTGAATTAATACCGGGTAATGATAGAAAAATTGAAATTTATCCGGGTGCACCGGTCAGAATCACCCAGGAAATTAAACCGGCTGCAATTACACCACGGCCTGATGGAAAATATATTTTTAATATGGGACAGAATTTTGCAGGTGTTATAAAATTAAATGTAAAAGGAAGCGCGGGCCAAAAAGTAGTTATCAGGTATGGAGAAATGCTTAATAGCGATGGAAGCTTGATGACTGAAAATTTAAGAAAAGCGCGTGCTACGGATACATATATTCTAAAAGGCGACACTAACGGGGAATCGTGGATTCCTCAATTTACTTATCATGGATTCCAGTATATTGAACTTTCCGGTTACCCCGGCACGCCGGATGAAAATTCCTTAACCGGATTAGTTTTAGGATCTAAAATGTCTTTTGCAGGTAATTTTGAAACGAGTGATCCTGAAGTTAACCGTCTTTATAAAAACATTGTCTGGACTCAAAGGTCTAATATGATTGAAGTCCCAACCGATTGTCCCCAACGGGATGAAAGATTAGGATACTCCGGTGATTCGCAAATATTCATCGGCTCAGCGGTTATGAATATAAATGTAGCTGCCTTCTTTAAGAAGTGGCTGGTCGACTTAAATGATGATCAGAATAAAAACGGCCTATATCCTGATTATGCACCTGCTCCTTTATCATGGGGAGACGGTTACCCGTATCATCCCGGCTGGATGGAAGGAGGGATAATCATTCCGTTTACTTTGTATAAAACCTATGGAGATACACGGGTTCTACAAATATATTATTCTCAGATGAAAAAATTAATCGAATACGGTGTTGAGAAAACAAAAGATAAATGCTATTATGATGAAGGTGAATGGTCTGACTACGGTAAAGGATATTTAGGTTTAGGCGATTGGCTTTCGATAGGTGCTACTACTTCTGATGATATCATATCATCAATTTATCTCGGTTACACTATTAAATTGATGAAAGAGATAGCCGGGGCCTTAGGCTATACTAAAGATGCAGTTTATTTCAAGGGGCTGTTTAATAAATTCCAATCCGGATTCACCGGCCATTACCTGGATCATAATGGAATTGCAAAAATCGAAAAAGATAAATATGATTTCTATCCGGCTTATAAAAAAGCAGACGGCATTTCAGGCAATACTCAGACTACGTATGCGAACTTAATATATATGCACCTTCTTCCCGACAGCCTTTCGAAAGAAGCTGCAAAACATCTTGTAGGTTTAATAAACCAAAACAATGGGAAATTATCTACGGGGTTTTTGGGAGTAAAACAATTACTGCCTGCTCTTTCGGAAACAGGTAATGAAGATTTAGCGCATAGTATATTCTTGAATAAAGAATATCCGGGATGGCTGTATGAAGTTGAAAACGGCGCTACCTCCATGTGGGAACATTGGGATAGTTATTCAAAGAAAACCGGATTTGCTTCCGCAGGAATGAATTCATTTGATCATTATGCATTCGGTTCTGTCTGTGAATGGATGTTCCATTATCTGGCTGGCATTCAGAATAAAGGCATTGCCTACGATTCCGTAATTCTTAAACCGGAATATGACAAACATTTCTCATTCGTTAATGCGAGCTACCAATCCATACGGGGAAAAATAATTTCTTCCTGGAAAACCGAAGGGGATAAATTTGATTATAAAATTGAAATCCCGGTCGGGACAAAAGCTGTAGTGTATATCCCTTCGGCAAAGAGCATTAATCCGGAAGTCAACGGAAAGAGTATTAACAGCTACAGTTTTATAAAGGTAATTGGTTATTATGACGGCTACTGGTCAGTTGAAGTTCCATCAGGTAGTTATGATTTTACAACCCGTAATCAATAGAATTAAAGGAACAATATTTTGAAGAATACATTAAAATTACTGCTTCTGATAATAACTTTATGTGCTTGTTTTTATCAGTTATCCGGACAATCTAAAAAAAATATCAATTCTGCACCCTACTGTAATCCGGTTATACCGGGATTCCATCCTGATCCGAGTATTTGCCGTGTTGGTGATGATTACTATCTGGTTAACAGTTCGTTCGAATATTTTCCGGGTGTTCCTGTATATCATAGTAAAGATTTAGTACATTGGGAACAAATAGGTTACTGTCTGACACGTGAAAACCAGGTTAACCTTAAGAATTGCACACCTGTCGGTGGGATTTATGCCCCGGTAATTCGTTATCATAATGGATTATTTTATATGATTACAACTAACGTAACTAATGGAGGGCATTTTTATGTTACGGCGGCAAATCCCAAAGGGCCTTGGTCCAATCCTATTTTCGTAGACGGTAAATTTTTTGATCCTGATATTTTCTGGGATAGCGACGGCAAAGCTTATTTCATGCACATGCAAATGACCGATGGAATCCAGCTTCAGGAAATAGACACCAAAACTGGGAAACTTTCAGGTGAAGCTCATACGATTTGGAAAGGGTTTGATGATCCCAGGCCGGAAGGACCTCATATCTATAAAATTAAAGGATATTATTATCTTCTGGTTGCCGAGGGCGGTACATGGACGGGCCATATGGTTGTTATGGCAAGGAGCAAAAATATTACAGGCCCATATACAGGTAGCCTGCGTAATCCTATCATAACCCATCGCGATGATTTATCTTTGCCAATATCCAGCACCGGCCATGCAGACTTAATAGAAGATCAGAAGGGAAATTGGTGGATGGTATTGCTTGGAGTTCGCCCGGTTGATGATTTTCATAATCTTGGGCGTGAAACTTTTCTTACCCCCGTAATATGGAATAAAGATGGATTCCCGGAAGTTCCGGGTAATAGAATAAGATTAGAAGCCAGGGCTCCATTACTTCCTGTACACATTATGCAGCCTGAACAAAGAATAGACTCGTTTAATGAGAATAAGCTGTCGTTATGCTGGAATTTTATTCGCAATCCCGATACTGCTGATTATTCGTTAAGTGAAAAACCCGGTTCATTGCTCATCAATACTTCACCGGTAACACTATCTGAGGTTGATAAATCTCCCGCTTTTGTTGGACGAAGGCAGGAAGCATTCAGCGGTAGTTTCAAAGTTGAACTTAACTTCGATGCATCCGGCGATAACGAGGAAGCAGGAGTTACTGTATTGATGGATGAAGGCCATCATTATGATTTTGCGGTAACCAATCGTGATGGGAAAAGAGTTGTAATTGTCAGAGAGACAGTCGGTAAGCCGAAAATTGTTAATATAGCACCGATAAAAGACGGGTCCATAATACTATCAGTAACGTTTGAGCCACATAGCTACAACTTCGGAATTGTGAATAATAATGTAACAACAAATTTATTAACACTTCCTGCAAAAAATCTTTCATCCGAAATCGCCGGTGGTTTTACCGGGGTGTACCTGGGAATGTATGCATCCGGTAACGGCAAACAGGGAATTACCAAAGCCTATTTCAATTGGGCAGAAACAACTTTTCAATCAAATGGAAATTGCTTAAAATAATTTTTGATCAGAATTAAACTCATTATTGATCTGCTAACTTATTAAAAATAAAATGTGATTAATTTAAGCCCAAAAGCATTTCCATGTGTTCGATATAATTGGATAAAATGATTAACAAAGTCGTGAAGAAAAAGTTTAATTAATCTGTGAAATAAATTTATCACAATAATAATTATTTATGTTTTTAGTATTCAGCACACTTCTAACTCGGAGCATCCTATGAAATTCCTAAAGGTTTTTTTTTACATTTTTCTATCTTTGCCGGCAATTACTCACAGTTTCCTAAATGCTGAACAATTTAAATCCTTGGGAACCGATTCTGCTCGGTATACTAAAAATCCGGGAAAAGTTATTTTGCGGGATAATCTTGGTACTTGTTCATCAATTCAAAGTAGAACCAGGTATTCCGGATCGGAAACTATTTCTCTTGCAGGCAAATGGAAATTCAAATTAGATCCCGATAAAAATGGAATTACTAACGAATGGTTCAAATCAGAATTGCCGGGAAATGTTTATTTACCGGGATCATGTGAAGAACAAGGTTATGGAATTAAAACCCCTGAACCGGAGCTAAACCGGCTTACCAGGGTTTTCAAATATGAAGGGCCTGCCTGGTATCAGCGGATAATTATTGTTCCGGATACATGGGGCAGGAAAAATATCAGGCTGTTTCTGGAACGGTGTCATTGGGAAACATGCGTCTGGATTGATGAAGAGGCATTAGGCAGGAGGAATAATCTTTCCGTACCTCATGTTTATGACCTTGGTAATCTTAGGCCGGGAAAACATCTGCTGACAATATGTGTGGATAATACATACAAGCTAGCGATCGGCAGATGGACTTCTGCCATTACCGAAGACGGCCAGGGAAATTGGAATGGAATAATCGGAAGAATTGAACTGCAGGCAAGTGACCCGGTTTGGTTTGATGGAGTGCAGGTTTGTTCTGAAAAGTTGAAAGTGAATTTATGCAACCATGCCGGCCGGACACTAAATGTTAAAATTAAATCTTCGATCAACCGATTATTTAAAAACAAATTTCAACAATTTACTGTTCCTCAAGGTGAAACGGAAGTAGAAATACCGGTTAATGAAAAAGCCCGGCTATGGGATGAGTTTTCACCGGGATCAAAAAACCTTACTTTAAGTTTAAAAGCTGAAAAATTCAGTAACTCAATAACTGTTTCTTATTCAATTCGTAAATTGGGTACCAAAGATAAACAGTTTACACTGAACGGCAGGCCTATTTTACTTCGGGGTACAGTAGATGAATGTGTTTATCCGTTAACGGGTTATCCGCCTATGGATAAGGCGGCCTGGCTGCATACACTTCGAATATGCAAATCCTATGGATTCAATTTCATGCGGTTCCATTCATGGTGCCCGCCTGAAGCAGCTTTTGAAGCTGGCGATGAATTGGGATTATTATTTCAGGTTGAGTTGCCGCTTTGGACTATGGATACACAACCCTTCGGGCACGACAAACAACGCGACCAATTTATTTATGATGAGTTAAAAAGTATACTCAGTGTTTACGGCCATCATCCGTCATTTGCGATTATGGCTATGGGTAATGAATCAACAGGAGCGCTAGATAGTTTAGTGAATTTTGCTCTGGAATTGGATCCGAATCATATTTACAGGCGCGAAGGTACCGGCTCCGCAGCTAAGGGTGACTTTATTGAAATCGGGGAACGGGGGGTTATGGGTCCTGGCACCGACTGGGATCGATCCTCATTTGGTGGATGGATCGCAGGAAACGACAGCGCGGGCAATATCAAGAATTTACCTGTACTGGATCATGAAGTTGGCCAGTGGTGTATATATCCTGACTTTAACGGGATCCAAAAATTTAAAGGCAATTATCAGCCTTTTAATTATAAGAGTTTCCGGAAATCTCTGGAAAATCATAACATGCTTAACCAGGATGAAGCTTTTGCTACAGCAAGCGGGAAGTTAAGCGTTCTGCTTTATAAAGAAGAAATTGAAGCATGTGAACGCACTTGGCCGTTTGGCGGATTTGAAATTCTTGAAGCCCGCGACCACCCGGGGCAGGGTACTGCACTTGTCGGATGGCTTGATGCATTTTGGGATTCCAAAGGCCTTATAGCGCCTAAAGAATTTCGCCGGTTCTGCGCGCCAACTGTGTGTCTTTTGCGAATGTCGAAAAGAATCTATTCAACAGGTGATTCATTAATTGCAAAAGCTGAAATCTCACATTTCGGGCCAAAATCGTTAAAAGTTAAGCCATACTGGAAAATTACTGATCCAAAGAATAATATTATTGCAAGAGGTAACCTAAATCCTTTAATTCTTGAGACGGGGCGGGTCACAGGTCTGGGCAATATAAATTTAGATCTGAACAAAGTTTCTGCACCCGCTCAGCTTACAATTACACTAAGTGCTGCCGGTATTTCTAATAGTTGGAATATTTGGGTATATCCTCAGCTGATCGTAAAGGTTCCGTCAAATGTTATAATTGAACATGAATTTGACAGAAAGACACTTGAAGAACTTGAATCAGGTAAAAGAGTGTTGTTGTTTTCCTCACCTAAAGAAGGAGTGATTATCCCTACGCGGGCATTTTTTGGCCCTGATTCTATTCGTTATTTACCAACTGTAAAAGCCGGAAAGAGCGCAATACCTGGAAGTTTCCTGCCGGTATTTTGGAATACGAGATTGTTTAATCAAATTGGAACACTTGGTATTTTATGCGATCCTAAAAATCCTGCACTTGCCGATTTTCCAACCGGCACTAATAGTGATTGGCAGTGGGCAGATCTGTTGGGTAGATTTTCGGCTGCTGAATCATTCAGAGTTGCCGGAGCTCCTTTAGATATTTGCGACAGTTTGGAAAAAAAGGCCGGCGATATAATTGGTCGTTCAAAAGCTATAATATTAGATGAAACTCCGGGTGATTTTACACCTATTGTGCAGGCAATAGATAATTATGACAGGAATGATAAACTGGGGATTATTTTTGAAACTAGATTCGGAAAGGGCAGTCTTCTTGTGTGCGCCCTGGACCTGGAAACAGATGCCGGGAAGCGGCCTGAAGCCCTTCAGCTTGAACAGAGTTTATTGAACTATATGGCAGGTAATAAATTTTTACCAAAGCATGAACTTTCTAAAGAACTATTGGAAAAATTGTTACTTCCTTGATTAACGTTACCTTCAATAATTAGTTCAATTTAAAAGGTGTAGAATGAAAAAATCTTTAGTCCTGATTATCATAGTATTTGCGTTTCAACTTTATGGTCAAAAACTGGCCGATCAATCTTATATTGAAAAATATCGAAGCAATTTAAGTTCAATTGATTCATTAATGCAGAATGGCATACTAACGGACGCAGGTACGGGGTTGCAGTTTTATTCAGGATATAAGTATAAAACACTTTATGATTGGGATCAGTATTTTGATACAATTGTGGAAATATACATGGGCTGGCCTTCAAAATACATTAAAAACGGGGTAATTATCTTCCTTGATAATGAGCAGCAATCCGGGTTTATTCCAAGGTCGGTTCCTGCGGATCAGTGGGATGTGAAGGAACATGCTAAACCATTTCTTGCACAAATAGCTTATCTGGTTTACAAAACATACGGTGAAAAAGATTGGATCTTAACCGAACCTAACTTTACCAGATTAAAAAAATACCTCGATTACTGGTTAAATGAGATGACAATTAAAAAAGACGGACTGAGTGTTTGGATGAGCGGGCCGCATACCGGGATGGATGATCAGCATGAGCGTGCCGGTTATTGGGAAGACAGGCAATGTGAGGGTGTTGATCTCAATTGCTATTTGGTACTTGAGACTTTGGCCTTTTCTAAATTAGCACGCCTTGCAGGTAAAGATGATTTGGCCAAAAAATATGAGAATATTTCAGAGGAACGAAAACAAACTATCAGGAAACTGATGTGGGATGACAAGGATGGATTCTTTTATGATAGAAAGGCAGATCCGCAAAAACCTTTATCTAAAATGCTTTGGGAATATTCTCAACTTAATAATCTATCTGCAAATCAATCAAAAATTCCCGTTAAATCCATTGAATCATTCGCAGTACTTTGGGCAAATGTTGCAACGCCCGAACAGGCTAAGAGAATTATCAATGAGCATTTGTTTAATCCGCGTGAGTTCTGGTCAACATACCCGATAGCCGTATTGGCAAAGTCTGAACCGTGGTATAGTACAATTGAAAATCCGGCTGACATGGGCTGCAATTGGCGTGCAAATGTTTGGATGCCGACTAATTATATGGTCTACCATGGACTAAAATCTTATGGCTATAATGATTTAGCTGCCATTGTCGCTAAACGTACAGAGGAACTGATCGCTGCATCCGGGAATAGGGAGTACTATAATTCGGAAACAGGAGAAGGTTTAGGTATGAATCCATTCTGGGGATGGAGCCTTCTCGGGCATTTCTTTGAGCTTGAAGAAAATCTTAGCTGGGATATAAATAGTATTAAGTAAAATAACTATTTGAATAAATAGTTGCAGATATAGTATTAAAATGTTGAATAAGAATATATTAACTATATATTAAACAATAAGATAGCTATAGCCATTTCATGTAATTATTTTTGAATTTTTCTGTCGCTGCATTACTGGAATTCAAATTATTTCTGTCTTCATTTATAAAGAGTACCTCTAAAGGTACTCTTTTTTATTTTAAATAAATCAATCCCAAAAACGTTCTAAACCATTTACCGGTAAGATACTCCTGTGATTTTGATTGCGCCGCAGTGGATTTAATTAAAATTCTATTGAAATTAGTAGATTCAAAATATATGTTTACTTAAACGATTTCGAAATGGTTTTAATATACCGAATTATTATTTACATTAACCAGCTTATTATAGAATATATTATACACAGACTTGAAATAAAGAATTGAATATCAGGTTTTTCCGTTAAATGTTGTTTAAAAAAAGGAAATTGAAAATGAAGTTCAAATTTTTACACCCCCGCGACGAAATTATCGAAATTATAAATAGAATTTATCAAAATGGAATGACAACAACTTCAGGGGGAAATTTATCTATTTTGGATGAAGACGGGTCAGTTTGGATTACTCCTAAGGGTGTCGATAAGGGCACTTTAAAACCAGAGGATATTGTAAGAGTTTTACCTGACGGAAGCCTGGATGGATTGCATGAACCTTCATCCGAATTACCGTTTCATAAGGCAATTTACAATGCAAGGCAGGATATTAAAGCCATAGTCCATGCTCATCCGCCGGCGCTTGTTTCATTTGCTATAACAAGAAAAATTCCTGATACCCGGATAATACCCAAAGCAAGTGAATTATGTGGTACTGTAGGTTATGCTAAGTATGCTCTTCCCGGTAGCAATAAACTCGGTGAAGTAATTGCAGAAGTTTTTAAACAAAATAATAATACGGTATTAATGGAAAATCATGGGATAGTAACCGTGGGAAGCAGCCTGATGCATGCCTTTCAAAGACTGGAAACTTTAGATTTTTGTGCCCGGTTAACCCTAAAAGCGAACATCCTTGGCAAAGTAAAGATCTTAACTAAGGAAGACATTGCACTTTCTCAAAGGGAAATATCACTTGAGGATTTTGAATTTACTAGTCATTCCTCAAAAGAAAAAGAATTAAGGAAAAATATTATTTCTTTAATTCACCGGAGCTATTTACAGGATCTTGTAACAAGTATGGAAGGCACATTTTCTGCAAGAATAAAAGGTGAGGAATTTATAATAACTCCCTGGGGTTTGGATAGAAAGTATTTATCCGAAGAAGACTTGGTATTGATAGATGGTAATAAAAAAGAAGCCGGGAAAGATCCTAGCCGTAGCGTTTTATTGCATCGGGAAATATATGAGAAGAATCCTAATATAAATGCCATTTTCATCGCCCATCCACCTAATATTATGGCGTTCGGCATCAGCGGTGTTAAATTTGATTCTCGGACAATTCCGGAAAGTTATCTTGTACTAAGAGATGTGCTCACTTTACCTTACGGCCTGGAATTCAGCAAAGTAGAAAATAATAATAATATCAATATTGCGAATATAATATCGGATACCGTACCCATTGTAATATGTGAGAATGACTGTGTCATAGTAACTGGCAATTCATTACTGCAAGGTTATGATAGATTGGAAGTTGCTGAATTTTCTGCCAAGTCGATAATTGCTTCAAAAGCAATCGGCGAAGTCGTCCCTATAGGAAAATCTGAAATTACTGAACTGGAAAAAGCATTTAATTTGTAAGCTGATAAAAAAAATATGAGTACCACCCTAAGGGGTTCCGGGATATATATTGCAGTTTGTTTTAATTTGGTGGTTATAGTAATTTTATAATTATTTCCCGTTTTCAAACATAACGCACCTGTTAAAACTAAAAAAATCAGAGTTTGTGTCTGTAATTATTTTATTTGAAAAGGAGAAGTCAATGCAAAGAATTTTTGCAGTAATATTGATGAGCCTTGGTACATTATTTTCTGTTATTGTTCTTGTTCAGGAAATAATAAATGGTAAAGCCAATAATTATCATTTCTATTTAACTCTCATTGGATTTATCGGGCTTTTCGGAGGTGGCTGGTATAATTATTATAATAATAAAACACAAAAAGAAATAAAAGTAACAGATTATTAAACTAACTGTATCAGAGCTATAAGTGCTTCATTCTTAAAATTTTTAGTGATTAATTTGTTAGGATTCCGTTCCAAAAAATGATATCTAAAGATATCAGGATTAACCTTCGTATTTACGAATCAAGTAATAATCTGCGCGAAGTGCTTTTACTATTTGGTCTAACATGGACGTGACGAATGAGTCTAGATACTGTAATTCTATTTGAAGTGTGTGTAAATAGTAGTAAATTGAATCTTATTAAACCAAGTAAAATCGCTAAATAGAAAACTACTTGGAAGTTTGTACAAGAAATAATTTACCCCAAAGAATAATTTTTCAGGGAATTTTGCACTCTTCCATTCGATTTAATATTTAACAATTATACCAATGAAATTGTTCTAAATAAAAGGATAAATACCTTTAATTCAACACAAAATCATACGGATAAATCTCCGGGCAATTCAACAATTGAAATAATCTTCGATGAACGCGGAAGTATACATCGTTCAAATCGAACTTTTGATTCTTATTTCAATATGAAGGCGGCTCAACTTCATGGTCAAAATATTCTGGACTATCTTGATAATAACGTAGAGCGTTATAAGCTTCAGAATATTATTAAAAAATTAGTGGCTAACCCTCTGTCAAATTATTCTTTCAAACTCCTTTGTTCATTTAATAAACAGCATCTTCATTCTTTATATGAATGTTCATTGGAAAGTTTATCAGGTGAGGATTGTTTTTTATTAAAAATATTGCCTTCCAGGGAATTCATAATTCAGGATACCGACAACTCATCCTCAATAATAAAAAGTAATTTTCCTCAAAACAATAATTATCTGAACCAGGATACTAAAGTTCAAACTGACGGATTTCTTGCTATCAAGGATAAGCTTCACAACGAGGTTACTTTGAACAAAGAAGCCGAAGATGAACTTCGTTTGAAAGAAGCAAAATTAAATCTTACCGGTGAATTTACCGGGGAAGGTATTTGGGATTTAAATGTTTTATCGGGAGATATAAATTATAACAGAAAGTTTTGCGAAATATTCGATTGCGATTCAGAAGCTTGCAGAGATTGCTATATTACCCATTACGAAAGTACTATCGTTGAAGCTGACAGGCACAAATTTCTGGAAGCAATGGAGAAACATATTTCCGGAGAAACTCCCGATTTCAAAGTGGAGCATCGAATTAGAACTTGTAATAACGATTATAAATGGGTTCTAAGCAAAGGGAAAATAGTATTAAGAGATGACGAGGGTAATCCAATCAGGTTTAGAGGCAGAGTCGAGGATATTAGTCTCAGGAAATTAGCGGAAGACGAAATAAAAAAGTCGAATAAAAAAGCAAAGGAACTCGTTGAAAGTAAATCACGTTTTGTATCGATGATCTCTCACGAATTCAGAACCCCGCTTTCTACAATATTATTGTCATCCGATCTTCTGCGTTCTTTCGATGTAGAGTTAACTCCGGAAGAAAAAGAAAAACAATTTAATATGATTGAAAAATCAGTGGATACTCTTACGGAATTACTGAACGATATACTTACAATAAATAAAATTGAAAATGAAAAAGAAGATATTAAAACCGAAACAGTTGAGATCATAAGTTTATGTCAACAATTGATTGAAGAAGTAAGAAGTTCTCAAAAAAATGCGCCGGTAATACAATTTAATTGTAACATTAACCAACACACAATGAATAGTAATGAAAAGTTATTACGCCAGATTATTATGAATTTACTTAACAATGCCATGAAGTATAACCGCGGGCAAAATGAAATAAAAATGGTCCTGGAAATTGATACGCATGTTTTAATTTCAATTGAAGACCATGGAATTGGAATTAAGCATGAAGATATTGCTGATTTATTCGGACTATTCTTCAGGGGAACTAACACCGGTGGAATTTCAGGCACAGGACTCGGATTGGCGATTGTTAAAAGCTCTGTAGAACTTTTAAACGGCGAAGTTTGGCTTGAGAGCGAACAGGGTACCGGTTCTACTTTTCATGTCAAATTTCCAATAAAATCGGTGAACCGGTAAAATGGCTGAAGCATCAAAGAAAAATGTACGTATTATTGAAGACGATATTTCCCTAAGCGGGAACCTAAGCTTATTTTTATCTAAAAAAAATTTTAATGCTCTGGTATCGCTTACCGGTAAAGAAGCATTGATTTCATGTTTTAAGCAACCGCCTGATTTAATCATATGCGATATCCAGCTTCCGGATATGAGCGGATTTTCGGTAATCCGGGAACTAAAAACAAATAAAAGTACAAAATCTATCCCGTTCATCTTTTTGAGCGGAAATGGCGACAGTACTGAAGTGCAAAAAGGACTAAACCTTGGAGCAGTAGAATATATAACAAAACCTGTTAAAATTAATAGTCTGCTCGAAATTATTTATACTTCATTATCAGAATCCGGGGAAGAAAAACAAACAATTCTTGTTATAGAAGACGATGCTAATATAAGAGATAACCTTTACGCGCTTTTTTCACGAAACGGGTATAATGTTTTAACTGCTTCAAACGGACAGGAAGGACTTGAAAAAGCATTCAGCAGCCATCCGGATATAGTGATCTGCGATATTATGCTTCCCGATTTCGACGGCTATTCAGTGCTTGAAAAATTGGCTGGGAATGATAAAACACAAACAATTCCTTTTATTTACTTAACTGCAAAATCAGATTTGGACGATTTTCGAAAAGGTATGTCTCTTGGCCCTGATGATTATATTACCAAGCCATTTAAAGCCGAAGATCTGTTAAACAGTGTAAAGAAGAGATTAAATAAGTTTTCAAATATTAAGAAACTCTCTAACACTCCTGGCAGCCGTTTAGAAGGACAGCATAAAGTAAATGATGAAAACCCGGTTGATGAGAAGAATTTTAAAAAAATATTTACACGCCGGAATTACGATGTCGAAAGTTCATCTGCACATCAACCGGAGAATATCAACATAATAGTTGATGTACTGGAAAATAAAGAACCCGTTAATCTTCAGAATATTTCCGGAGAAGCTGCATCTGAACCTTCAATCCGGCTGCCGGCACCGGTTTATGATGATAAAAATTTTGAGTATTTCCTTGAAAACCGGAATGAATCTCTGGATTATCAGAGTTATTGTTATGGAAATGTTTTTGTTATTTTAGTTAATCTGCACATAGCTGTTCAAAAAGAAGCAATTCTTTTTTATAACTTTCTTCAAAATGCCTTCGAAAACGGAAATTTGAAAATTGTTATAGATATGACAAAAATTGAAATTATCGATTCTACTTTTGTAGGCGTTTTAATCAGTTGTAAAAGATTGATTTCTGAGAACGGCGGTAAGCTAAAATTAGTTATGATAATGAACAAGCAGTTTTCTAATACGATGATTCAGCAAAGCATGGAGAAAAACTTCGAAATATATTTAGATTTAAAAACCGCTATTCAAAGTTATTGACCGGATCCCTTGTTGATCCGCGAAAGAATAAATATTTAAATTTAATTCTTAAATAAATTTTAAGTTTTGTTTTAAAATACTTAGTGCTTTTACAAGGATCAATACTTAAGCATTTTATAGTGCAACCCAAAAACTGTTCTTGCCGCTGTTGTTCTTCCGTTTTTAAGTATTAAAAAACGTGTTTACTTTATTATCATATGCGTCTTTAAACAAATTATTAATAAAAAAATGTTTTAATAAATTACTATCTCTGTTAATAAAATCAGGATAGCAGTTGTAATTCTAAACCAGGTAATTTGAAATTATTTTTAATTCTTGAAACTAAGGTATCAGATTAGTTATATTACAAAGCGCTTATATCGAACTTTCCGCCAGGGGGAAAATCCGCTATAAGTTTTCGTGTGTTTTTTAGTTGTCAGGCATAATGACTCTTAAATAGAAGCATGAAAACTAATACAAGTAATTATCAATATTTAGATAATATTAAAAAAGAGAATATATACTCACGCTGCACTCTTGATATATTTATTACTTAATTAAATAACGATTACATTATTAGTAATAGTATTGTTGTGTTATTGAAATGTTGAAGTAAAATTGTATTGTCAAAAAAGGAAGTGTAAAATGGGAAGAATAGCTTTTTTTATATATTCAAGTATACTTATTTGTGAACAAATATTATTCGCTCAAACACTGACTATTGGGAATAAGGTACAGACTACACAAGACCTGATTGTTCGATCAAGTTACAGCACAAGTGCTCCATCCATTACAACAGAATTAGTCGGATCTAAAGGCACAATTACTTCGGGTCCCCAAAGCGGGAGTGGTTATACTTGGTGGTACATTAATTGGGACAATGGTTATATAGGATGGTCCGTTCAAAATTATTTACAATTAATAACGTCATTACCTTCAGTTCCTGTATTAAATGCTCCGGGCAATACGAGTTCGCCGGGGCCTGTATTGGCAACGTTGATCCCTGTATTTAGCTGGAATGCAGCAACGGGTGCGACAGGTTACGGATTATATGTGTTTGATATAACGACAGGCGCACTTGTCTACAGCAATGATGCGGTAGGAAATATAATTTCAATGGCATT
>Ga0181520_10000437_pt1 | contig 92354 bp, 81 predicted proteins | sample PEATcosm2014_Bin_29_FD_132451 | JGI IMG/M metagenome (GOLD analysis project Ga0181520, IMG submission 132451) | Peatland microbial communities from MTU Mesocosm Facility, Houghton, MI, USA - PEATcosm2014_Bin02_30_metaG | ecosystem: Environmental > Terrestrial > Soil > Wetlands > Peat | place... | reverse complement strand
CCCCTTCTTTCCAGGAAACCCAGTCAGGCCGAAAGGGATTCACTGGCCCCAAACTCCTCAGCCCTGCGCTGGAATCCCGGCCGGCCTATACCGCCGGTTACCCACACGAAATAGCGACGGACCCTTTTCCGCCTGGTCGGCATCCCTGGCCGCCATGGTGAATTCGGTCACGGCGCGGGGATCAGGAGGAATATCCTTCAGGAAAGCCGCATCCCTGCCGGCATCGGCCGGCGGGGCCGGGAAGGTGGCCGGGCCCCGGCCCGGCTTGACCCTGGCAGCGTCCATCCGAAGTTTTTCCAGGCCCTGGTCGACGGTGGCCTGCATCAGGTTCAGCGACTCGACGAGATCTTCCGTCTGCACCAGCAGAACGCTGCCCACGGGGCATCCCGGGCCACTGGCGGCCAGCACCTTGACCTTCGCGCAGGCTTCACCCGGATCGAGGGTGGCGGTCAGTGCAAGCACATCTCCTTCAGCCAAGGGGATCTCCGCGTTCCCAGGAGTCACCCCGGTCAGGGCGGCCGAGACCAGGAACACCCGGGGTCCCTGGTCGGTGAACAGCGCCGGCATGGCCCAATCCGCCACAGGGGTCGATTCCCCCGCGGCCTGATCCGTCTTCGCCTGCCTCATCTGCCGGCGGATTTCGTCCGCGAGGGCGCGCTTCACGGCAGGCGTCATCGCGGCATGGGGAGCCTCGGCGGTGAGCGCCGAAGCCGCGGCCACGGAGTCCTCCTGGACGAATGGCGCGGTGGTGGAATCCCCCTGGGCCAGGAAGGCCGACTGGAGGGTCGTCGCCAGGGTGTAATCGGTCAACCAGGAGGCCGGGCTAGCATAGCTTGTATCGGGCTGGAAATAGGCAAGATAATGCTCATACCAGGCACTCTCCTGCCATGGCCAAAGGTAGGGAAAGGAATGCTGAAACGGGGAGGCGGCCCAAGCATAGAACCCAGGGCGGTGGTAATGACTGCGCATATAAAAGTGGTACTCGACCTCCTGATAGGTCCAGGGGCGGTAGAACCGAGGGGTGGCGATGCCGGCGCGGATGTAGGTCCTCTGGACGAAACTTTGATTCTGGGATTCAAAGGGCCGCTGGATGTAGCCATCCCTGCCATGGCCCACGAACAACCGGCCATCCGGGCGCTCCCATTCGAAATGCCGGACCCCGGCCGGAGAATGCCAGATCACGGCCCCATTGGCGGCATGAACCTCCAAGACCTTCCCGGAGGGATCGCGATGGATGGCCGAACCATCTTTGAAGGCAGTCATGGGCTGGCCCGGCTTGCTGCCGTTCAGGGCGCCGGAGGGCTGCCCATGCCTGGTCGTGGCCGGCTGAGGCCCAGCCAGGCGCCCTTTCGGTTGGGATGAGTTGCCGCCAGGTCTCATCGTGGGCGCCGCCTTTGACGGAGGCGACCAGATGGACGCGGGTCGCTTCGGGTCATCACCGGCGGCATGGGTGCCAAAGAACAAGCACCCCAGCGATACAGCGAGAAGGACCTGGAACGATGCCATCCAATGCCCCCTTCAATGATTCAATCCAAACGGATTGAATAGACTCACCCGGGTGTGCTGGCGAATGCCGTTGAATTTTTATCTTGTTGCGCCATGCTATCGGATATCCCGTTCCATTGGAAGGGCTACCGCGCCCAAGGCGGTTCCATCCCATCGGTCAGGGCGCCATCTCCTCGTGCTTGGCCATTTTCAGCAGCTTTTCCCCGACCCTCTTCACTTCCTGCACCATGGAGGTGATCTCCCGGGTCGCCTGGGTCTGCTCCTGGGTGGTGGAGGCCGAACGCTGGGTAAATTCCCCACAGCGTATGCGCGGCCCAAATGAATCGAGGTGCCGTTGAAGCTCCCTCAGGCTGAAGGGTTTAGGCAACAAGGTAACGAAGGGGTAGGCATCAATGAGGTCCTGGGCGACCTGATCGGCCCGGCCCGTGGCAAGCAGGACAGGTACCGCAGGGCACAAGGCGCGCAGGCGCGGCATCGTTTCGGCACCACCCAGCCCCGGCATGTTGATGTCCAGGATCACCACATCGGGTCGCAATCCCGCTCGGAGTTTCGCCAAAGCCTCTTCGCCGCTCCGGGCCGCAGAGGCCTTGTGCCCAAGCACCTCCAGGACCTCCAGAATTGAACTCTGGACCAGGTTCAAAAGGCTTTTCACTCTTTTGCCGCCCCGTTCGGCAGCCTTGATGATGGTTTCGAAAGCCAAATGCGCTTTGCTTCCTGCGCCCTGGCCATCGATGTTGGCGGAGGCCAGGCCGAGGATGGCGCCCAGGACATTGTTCATATCGTGGGCGACACCCCCCGCCAGCAGGCCTAGACTTTCCATTTTCTGGGATTGTTGGAGCTGTGCTTCGAGTAGCGCCTTCTCTTTTTCAGCCCGCTTTCGCTCCGTGATGTCCTCACCCGAACTGAGGATTCCGGTGATCTTCCCAGCATCGTTCTTGAGGATGGAGTTATGCCAGGCGATCAGGCGCCTCTCGCCGTCCTTTCGGAGGATGTCATTCTCGTAGTATTCGACCGGTTCCAGGTCCCCGAGCAGGATGTGCCGGAAAACCCCTGACACACGATCGTATTCCGCCGGCGGCAGGCAGGCTCGGAACCAGTCCTGGCCGAGCAACTCCCCATCCTCATAGCCAAGGACCGAATAGCCCTTCCGGTTGAGCATGGTCACGTGGGCCTCCGTGTCGAAGGCGACCAGGATGACTTCGGCGACGGTGAGGTAGTGTTCGGCCATTTCCTGTTCCGTGCGGAGGGTTTGCTCGGTTTGCTTGCGTTCAGTGATGTCTTGGATCAGACCGTCATAACTCACGAGAAGGCCTTGCTCATCACGGTGGGGGACAAGGGTGGTTTTCACCCAACGTTCTGATCAATTTTTATGGATGATCCGATGTTCAACGGGAGGTGGATCTTCGCCAGCGAGAATCCGCTTTACCTGCTCCTCGACTCTGGAGCGATCCGCCTCCACCACCCTACGAATCCACAGGAGTGGATCATAAGCATATTCATTCGTCTGGTAACCGGTAATGGCCAGGCAACCTGGACCGTATGTCGTTTCCCAACCGCCTGCACCCGTCTTGCGAACAGTGTAAATGTAATCAGTAATGGCCTCGGTGATCCGCTGGTACCGTTCCTCGCTTTTCCGGAGATCTTCCTCCGCTCGCTTTTGATCGGTAATATCTTCGACAATCCCCTCGAAATACATCAAGGCCCCAGAAGCGTCGTGGACAGCCCGCGCGCTTTCCCGTAGATTCACTATGTCTCCGTTGAGTTTCGTCCAGATCGATTCGAGGCGGGCAACGCGGGACTTTTCAGCTAATTCCTCGAGAAACCTGGATCTGGAATAGGTTGGGTTGTTATTAAAATTGCATTGCACCAGATCTTCAAAGGAAGAGTATCCAAAAATGCCACACATGGCCTGGTTTGCCATCAGGATCCGGCCATCGCTGGAAGTCCCGTACAAGCCCAGCATGGCGTGCTCGAAAAGGCCAGCGAAGCTCTCCTGCGACTGCGGCATGGCTTCCTCCGCCTGCTTCTGGCCGACGAGGTCCTGGGTGGTGCCCTTGCAACCAACGATCGCCCCTCCATCGTCCCTGATCGGGACGAGGCCTGAGATGCACATTTCCCTGGGTTCTATGGTCATCCCTTTCACTCTGCGGAGTTCATTTCCCAAGAAGAAGGAGAGTGGATAGAACTGTTTTCATGTCGGCTTAGCATTCTTCTACTGGGATCACTCTATTAGGCCCGGGTTCTTCCGGAGGATGGCGAGAACCCGATCCGAGTGATTTCTTTGGTGGATCTGCTTCTCCGGCTGCGGGAAGTCCCGAGGTTCGCAATTTGGGCAAATCGTATCAATGTACGATAAAGGGCGACTACGACGCTCATGGTGCCAGTTATCGCCGTTTTTGATCTTTCCGCACCAAGTGCAGCGGGTAGTGAAACCTGCCTGGTCCATTCGTGCTCCTCCATTCCCGATTGCTTTTTATTTCGAGATCATCATGGATTACACAACCTCAGCATTTTTTTCATCTACGTCCCCACTCGAAGCAAGGGCAGCTAATCCACATGAAGCATATGGTATTCCATGTATCTTCCATGCTTTGAACGTGACAATTCTATATTTCATATTTTATTTATTATTGTTGTTGGGCCCTTTTCGCCCAGCCATTGCTGGAGGAATTCCACACATACCCGCACTTTCGCAGACTCCGCCAGGCGAATCGGATAGACCGCCGAAATGGGCGCGTTCTGCTGGTATTCAGGAAGCACCCGGACCAGTGAGCCATCGGACAATTTTTCACCAACGTCCCAGGTGGAACGAAGCGTGATGCCATGTCCATCAAGGGCCCACTGGGTCCCGATTTCACCGTTGCTGCAAGACAAGGGGCCGGACGCCCGGACCGTCTCAACGCCCCTGGGGCCATCCAGCTTCCAGATGCCGTAGCTCTGCTCGCGCTCCCGGACGACAATGCAGTCGTGCTTTTCCAGTTCATCAAGGTTGGCCGGCATGCCGCGCTTGGCCACATAGGCAGGGGCTGCGCAAAGGACCCGCGCATTGGCCTTGATGCGCTTGACCATCAGGTGCTGCTGGGATTCCCCTCCCACGGTCAAATCGAGATCGAAGCCCTCGGCAATCAGATCGACCTTTCGGGTGAACAGTTCAAGCTGTATGCGCAGGGCCGGGCAACTCAGCGCCAGCGCGGAAAGCGCCGGGCCGACGCATTTCCGCCCAAAACCTTCGCTGGTGCTTATTCGCAGTAGCCCTCGGGGGGTCATCTTCGTGGTGCTGATGGCCTCGGTCATCTGGTCGGCATCCTCGAGGATCCGTTGGGCCCAGAGGAAAACGGTTTCGCCTTCTTCGTTCAGGCTCACCTGGCGGGTCGTGCGGTTCAGCAGCCGCACCCCCAGCACCCCCTCCAGGAGGGCTATCCGTTTGCTGACGTAGGCGGGTGAAACCCCCATCGCCTTGGCGGTGGCGATGAAACTCCGGTTCCTGGCCACGATGCAGAACAAGTGGAGGTCTTCGAGCGGAGGGAGATTGTTCATGATTCGTGTCCTTTGTCATTCCATTTTATTCAATTGTTTCCATTTCCTCCAAACGTATTCTTTACTCTACCAAGGTAGTAAAGATCCACGCCGTGGAGCCACCTTGGTCCGGCCGAGCCGGTTTCCCAAGGAGATTTCCAATGAAGAAGCTCGTCATCCTCCTCATCGCAGGTGCCCTCGTGAGTCCCGCCTTTGCCGAACCCCGATCCGCAAACACCGACTCCCACAACAATGCCCAGGCCGTGGCTGGTGCCAAGGCCGCTGCGGACGCCCAGCCTGCCGCATGAATTTCCAGAACGCCAACAGCGCTTCCGCCAAGGCCAAGGCTTTGGCTGAAGCGCGCAGGAAGTTGGCTGGAAATGGAAAAGGGCTTCTTGAATCTAGCGGTACAGCAATTTTAACACGTCATGAATAATTTAATACGTTCATCGGTAGTGGAGAGCAAGCTCCAAAACGTCAACAGATCGGGGTAGCTCGATTTCTCCTCCTCGAACTGCTTGACCTTGACCAAGGTGAGGCGATAAGTGGTTCCATCCGAAAGTTTAAATCCGATTGCCTGCCCCAACTGGTTGTCCGGAGCGGCGGAAACCAGTCGGGCTCCACGTTTTTTTGCTGCACGAAGTTCCTCAATCAGGTCCGGGAAAGAGTGGCAGGTCGTGATGGCATTCATCTTGAATCCTCCAAGAACGGCATGGGGAAGAAAAAAACCTTTGATTTCCCTCTCGACTCCCATCAGCGATGGGTTGCGAAGCATCATACAACATCCCCAAAAGCCATATATTTACGCACTTTGGGATAAACGCAGGAAAGGCTGACGGGTTCCGATTTTGATTCAATCTCTCCGCCACGACTGCTCGGAGGACCAAAGGATAGCTGGAGCATACTCATCCCCGGCCATTGATGGCAAGCAGCTTTCAATCCTCGCTGGTTTCCCGCCGCACGTCTGAACCGAAGCGGGCACCAGCCGGCGCTTCGTCTCCAGGAGGTGCAGGAGGGCTTGAAGGCGGCGATTCGCCGGGTCAGGCGCATCCGGGCTGCTCGAGCCTGCCGATGCGCTTTTGCCGTTTCCGGCGCCGCTCGTCGAGCTGGGCCAGGCACTCGTGCTGGGCAGATCCTCCACCCGCTCCTCCTGAGGGGTGGCTGCCCCCGGCTGCTCATGGATGACCAGACCGACCCCGTGGGCCGTGAAATGGGTCTCGAAGTAGCCGTAGCCGAAGCGCGTGAGCCGGTCCCGGTGCGCTGCGTGAATCTCCGTCACGGCCCGGTCCTGGGCCTGACATTCAAGTTCGCCTTTCGGCTTCTGTTCCCGGGAGCTGATCCGGGCATTGATGGCGACCATGCCTTTCGGGCCGGCGGCGGGCGTTCCCGCAAGGCGAAGGCATGTCGCTGCTGCGAACCCTTCGGAGACCCGATAGGGCTGGCCTTCACGAAGCTCGACGCGGCTAATACCGGTTCGCTTTCGCTATGGCTCATGAGTGCGCCGCTCAGGACTTCGCGTTTCGGAGCCAACCCGATGAACGCCTAGCCGAACATTTATTCAGCGAGTTAAGCGGGTCGACATGCCTTTCAGGCTGCAAGGGCGACCGGGCCTGCTTGGAGCACCTGATGATCCTTAAAAATTTAAATGACCCTTGGTCAACTAGAAACGCTATGGCTCGCCATGGAAATAAGATCAGATTTTAAGATCTTCTTTCTTGCACCTTGCAATGTGCAGCATATCTTTCCATTCAGCGTTTCTGTACCCAAAAGGTGCTGGCGTCCACCCGAGTCGCAAATTCTGGCAGCCCAATAGGTGCTGCAAAGAGAGGGTCTGCGTTCCCGCGCGACTGTCCTGCCCCATCCATTCCCACCCTGATCATGGAGGACTCGATGCAGATTACTTGGCGATCCAGACTCGCGGCATGCGCCGCGGCTCCAGTGATCCTTTTGACCGCCTGCGGCGGCAACAGCACGGGCAGTTCGGTCAATGCCAGCGGCACCCCGGGCAGCCTGATCCAGAACCCGCCCGCACGCGTCCTTTCACTTACGGCGGCCGACCTAACGGCCGAACTCAATGCGACCAGCAACGGCCAGTCCTTGCTGGCCCTCGCCACCGGCCACGCCACCGGGGGCTCCTGCAAATATGGGGTCGACGTCTACTACCTCCAGTATGCCACCGTGGGCGGAGCTGGCGAGGCGACGACGGCCTCGGGCGCCCTGATCGTTCCCACGGGCGGCACGGGTGGCCCCGCCACATCCCTGGGGCCCGCTCCAATCGTGCTCTATGCCCATGGCACCGAGACCCTCAAAGCTTTCAACATGGCGAATTTCCTCACCCCCGTCGACGACACGGCGGACCTGGTGGCCGCGGTATTCGCCTCCAACGGCTATACCCTGGTGGCGCCCAATTATGCGGGCTACGACACCTCAGAGCTTTCGTACCATCCCTATCTCAACGCCCTGCAGCAATCCACGGAAATGATCAACGCCTTGACGGCGGCGCGCGCGGCCCTGTCCTCCGGCGCCCTGTTCGCATCGGCGCCCACGGACAACGGGCAACTGTTCATCACCGGCTATTCCGAGGGGGGCCACGTGGCCATGGCCACCCAGCGGGCCATGGAGGCCGCGGGCATGACCGTCACGGCTTCGGCGCCCTGTTCCGGCCCCTACGCCCTGGCAGCCTTCGGCGATTCGATCCTGTATGGCGATGTGGATTTCGGCGCCACCGGATTCGCGCCACTGATCACCTCCTGTTTCTACAATTCCTACAAGAGCAACCCGGCGATCGGCAACATCTACAACGGGACGACGGGAACCTCGGTAGACGCCTATGCGCCCGCCTGGGCCGCTGGCATCGATGCACTCTTTCCCGGGCCGGTGTCGGCCGACACCCTGATCCTGGGTGGCGAGTTCCCCCTTGCCTTGTTCAATAGCACGCCGCCCAGCGCCTCGGACATCAATACCGGCGTGGTCGTGGACGACCGCCTGACCGGCACCACCGCAACCACCGTGACGGAAGAACTGACGGCGCTCTTGCCGGGCATCAGCCCGCCCTCTGGGAATCCCCTGTTCGCCTCCGGCTTCGCATCGACCTACCTGTGGCTGAATGCCTACCGGGTCGGTGGCCTGGCCGATGCGCTGCTGAACCCCGATGGCGTGGTCCCGACCCTGACCACCGGGATGCCTTCGGCGACCGCCGCGCATCCATTGCGCAAGGCCTTCATCTTGAATGACATGAGAACGCCGTTGGCGCCGGCGACGACGCTGTGGCAGCCCAAGGCTCCCTTACTGATGGTGGGCGGCCATAATGATCCAGAAGTGTTCTATCCCGTGAACACCGGCACCATGTCCTCCATATGGGGTGCCGTGCCTGGCCTGCATACGGTCCAGACGCCCCTCGATGTGGACCCTGGCATCAGTTTCACGGCACTTGGGCAAGTGGCCGCGGGGGCCTTCCTCACCGATGTGCAGGGAGAAATCACCAGTCCCGACCAGTTCGCCGCGGACATGAACACCGCCTTGGCCGCGGCCTTGGCGCCGGCCAATTACACCATCACCAATGCCTCCCAGCCGGTCTTCCTGCAGGTAACCGCCTTGGCCCTCGCCTCCCAGCTGACCGGCACGGCCATCAGCGGCCTCATCTCCCAGGTCACCCAGACCGGTGCGCCCTTCACGACCGCCGTCCTGGGAGCCAATGCCGCGGCCATTGCCACGGCCATAGGCACCACCACGGCAACGGTCCTCACCGAGGCCTACCACGCCGATATCGTCGAGCCCGTCGCCACCGCCGCCACCCTGCAGTTCTTCCAGCAATTCTGAGCCCTGAAAGGACTGGAAAATGAGCATCATGAAACTCCTCGCACTTTCCGCACTTTCGATGCTGCTGGCCAGCCAGGCCAGTGCCCAGGATCCCAACACCGTGCGCGTGGGCCTCTATTTTGTCCATTACGACGCCACGGGCCCCAATCTCAGCGGCCCTTTCACGCCCGCAGGCGTGAATTTCAAGATCGATAGCCTGACGACGCTCTACCTGGCCTACCTGCGCACCCTGACCGCCAATCTGAGCCTTGAACTGGCGGCCGGGGTGCCACCCAATACCAAGACCGTCGCGACGGGTCCCGCAACCGTGGGGTCAGTCCCGCTCAGTGGCCAGAATGTGGCCAACGCCAGGTGGTTCTCCCCCACGCTGCTCCTGGATTATACGTTCTTCGACCCGAACACCTTGGTGCGCCCGTACCTTGGGGCGGGCGTCAACTACACCAAGTTCTACGACAGGGTCTCAACGGCGTCCGGCGATGCCGCCAACGGCGGCCCGACCTCTTTCACCCTGAGCGACTCCTGGGGACCGGCCGCCACGGCGGGGCTGAATTTCCGGCTCGGCGGCCACTTCTCGGCCATCGTCTCCTACTCCTACGCCCAGGTCAAAAGCAACTACGTATCCAATACGGGGGGGATCATCCGCACCACGACCCTCAACTACAACCCCACCACCTGGGTGGTCGCTTTGGGATATTCATTCTGAAGATCCTCTGGCCATGGCCACCAGGTGGCTTTCTGGAATTCAATGACTCCGGCCCTGCGGTTCCGACAAGACGGGGCAGCTCATTATTTCCTTTGACCTTCTCATCAGCCTTCCCTATTTTCTTATCAAGCCATCCTAATTGATCTCAACAGCCTCGGTGATTGCCGGTTTTTAAAAACCAATGGGGGGGAAATGTCGCTGGTCATCGAACAACAGATCATGCGCAAGTTGAACCTGAGGTTGATTCCGTTCCTGATCTTCCTCTATGTCGTGTCCTACCTGGACCGGGTGAACGTCAGCTTCGCCGCCCTGACCATGAACAAGGAAATCGGGCTCAACCCTTACATTTACGGGTGGGGCGCGGGGATCTTCTTCATCGGCTACTGCGCCTTCGAAGTGCCCAGCAACATCGCGCTGGTCCGGTTCGGCGCCCGCAGGTGGATCGCCCGCATCCTGTTCTCCTGGGGCATCGCCGCCGCCGCCATGGCCTTGGTCCAGGGCTCCACGAGCTTCCTGAGCATCCGCTTCATCCTCGGCGCCGCCGAAGCCGGCTATTTCCCGGGCGTCATCCTCTTCCTCACCTACTGGTTCCCCGCCCGTTACCGGGCCAGGATCATCTCCCGGTTCATGCTGGCCATTCCCCTCTCCCTGGCGGTGGGCGCGCCCATGTCTACCTGGATCCTCCAGCACTGCAATGGCCTGATGGGCCTGCGCGGCTGGCAATGGCTCTACCTGCTGGAAGGGCTGCCCGCCCTGCTGGGCGCCACCGCGGTCCTGCTGTTCCTGCCGGACAGCCCTGCCAAGGCGGGCTGGTTGAGCCAGGAGGAGAAGGCCTGGATCGCCCGGGAGCTGGTCATCGATGCCGAGAAGATCGACTCGGTGGCCAAGCCGGGCATCTGGCAGGCCTTCAGCAATCCCGTCATCTGGCTGTTCGGGTTCGTGTACTTCGCCGCCACCGGCAGCAACCTGGGCATCTCCATGTTCCTGCCCCAGATGATCAAGGCCCAGGGCTTCTCCACGACCCAGACCGGATTCATGTCGGCGGTCCCCTATATCTTCGGCATCATCGGCATGCTGGCGATCGGCCACTCCTCCGACCACTTCAAGGAACGCAAGTGGCACCTGATCGCCAGCCTCCTGCTCATCGCCGGCGGCCTGGGCATGGCGGGCTACCTGGGCAACGGGATGACCGCCCTGGTACTCATCTGCGTGGCTTCGGTGGGCATCATGGGCTGCAAGGGCCCGTTCTGGCCCCTGCCGTCCGCCTATCTGACCGGAGCAGGCGCCGCCGCGGGCATCGCCCTGATCAACTCTTTGGGCAACCTCGGCGGTTTCGTCGGTCCCTACCTTCTCGGCTTGGCCAAGCACTCCACCAACAGCTATTCGGGAGGACTCTACAGCCTGTCCGGCGCATGCTTCGTTGCGGTGCTCGTCACCTTCTTCACAGTGAAGGTGAAGAAGAGCGCGGCTGCCGCAGCGGTGGGCGGACTGACGGCAAGCAAGCTCCCTTCCGCTCAGTAATAAGGCAATTCTTCAGCAAAATGCCGGCCCTCGTACCTGAACCATGCCACCACATGCTTGAGCGCCTCCGCAGCCTTGGTGCGGGCCGCGACGTTGGAATTGAATCCCTGATGGGGTTGGACATATACGTTTCCCTTGCGCTCCAAGGCCATCGTCAGGATGGCTTTTGCCGCAAGCAAATCAGGATCATTGGTTCCTTCCCCGAGTAGCACCTGGGTGAACATTGCCTCATGGGAAAACACATCCAACCCCATCCCGATGATTTTCCCTTCCTGGTACAGATCGAGTAGTCCGGATTCAGGGGCGATCTCCCCCCTGGACACGTTGATGAAGATCAGCTTCTTTTGGGCCTTGGCCAGGTATTCCTTGGAGAAATAGCCCACATTGTGGAAGCGGCTGGCGGGGTCCCTGGTGAGGTTCATGGCGTTGATGATGCAATCAGTGGTAAGGATGGCCTCATCCTTCGAGACGAAACGGACCGAGTCGCCATAGATTCCGGCAAGCGTCTGCGCCCGGGCATCCACCCCTTGAACATTGAGGCCATTTGCTACCGCCAATTCATAAATGCGCTTTCCGATTTTACCAACGCCGAAGACGGTCGCCGTCATTTCGGGTTCAAGGGAAACGAAGGCCTGGCAAGCCTGGCGGTCGAACAGCTGGGCATTGTTGCAATAGTGATTCATCATGCCGGCGGAGGCATAGACAAATTTCATCGCCGTTTGGGCCACCGCATTGACACAGTAATCCCTGAGGGAGGCCACATGCAGTTTCCCAACGAGATGCTCAAAGTGGTCGTAACCTGCGCTTCGGGTTATGACCCCATTGCCGCCTTCCGCGATGTACCCTTCCGGCAGGCTGGAATGAGTCTTGGTGGTGATCAGGCTGGGCAGCGATGTGCCCGGGTTGCCTTCGAGGAAGCTTTGGAGCGTCAAAGGGGTGATCAGACATCTGTGGGTTGGTGGAAGCAGACCCGCTCCTTTAGCCTTGGCTGTTTCTTCCTCCAGGTGGGACGCCTCGGGGCCCAGGGCCTCGAAATGAATGACGTCGTAACTGTTACTGCCCATCAAGCCCCTCCTCATGCAGAGCAAACCTGTCGATTCTTCCCATGCTACAACCATGGTCCCCTGGTCCCTCGAATGTTCCTCCGGACCACGGCCAGCCCGGAGAATACGCTCAAATCGAAGGAGAAGCTTCGGCGCCGTTACAATTGAGAATTCCCTGCAGGTGGGGACAACCTTCCTCAGGCTTGAAAACGCATTTCATCTCGCACATGCTGGGTCCCCGGCGCACCCATACTTGCCCATTCTGGATATCGAAGATGATGGTCCGGTGCTGGCAGTGCCCCACATCAGCGTTCAGGATCTGAAAACCTTTTTCTTTAAGAATCCTTGCTGCGATTTCGATATTTTTAACCCCGATTGACTGGATATCAGGATTCGCCAGCCCAGGCGACATGTTGGATCCGCCAAAAATCTTCACCTGGAGGAGGCTGGGCAGGAAACCCTGCACTTGGAACCTCTCTGTAATGAATTCGATAACTTCGTCGCCATAGCGCCCATTCATGGGCGAATCTGATTCGGGGAGGCGGCTTGGCAACATGTAGTGACACATCGCGCCCATTTTCATCTCCGGGTGCCAAAACGTCACCGCCACGCATGAACCGAGGATCGTGCGGATGCGAGTATTCTGGTCACCGAAGGCAAAATCCCCCGGGTTGAGGAAGAGTTCCCGGGGTTTCGAGTTGTCTGTGACTGACTTGCGGCTCCAGACATTGGGCATAGTTTCCCTTTGATTCATTATTTAAAATCCATTCTAACCTCGGATGGTCCCTCCCCAAGTTGGAGTTCCGGCGAAAAACCGGGATCCGGGGTCAGCCCAGCGCCCGAGCCGTCGAGAGCCAGTCGGTCAAGACGACCGAAAAATATTGTACGAAAGGGCTTTAACAATTGTTTCAATTCGATTTAAACTGAGCAATCGCAACCAAACGCTGACGGGAGCAGCATCGTGATGAACCATGTATGCAACATGCGATCGGCCGCATTTTCGTTGCCGCTGGCGCTGATATCCCTGGTGGGCTGCTCGTCCTCCAGCGACAACACCGCTTCAAGCGGCCCTGTCCGCACCTTCGCTGCGGGAGCCAACTGCTTCGACAACGCCATCGACCGGGATGGGAACATCTGGGTGGCGAATGGGGGCAACGGCATCCCCGGAACGGCTCCGGGCAACAGCAACCTCATGAAACTGAGCCCCTCCGGCGCTCTCCTCGGCACCTACCCTGCGGGAACCTTCCCCATCGGCATCGCCATCGACCAAACCGGTAACGTATGGGTCGACAACTACGGCAACGGAACCGCGGGAACCGCTCCTGGCAACAGCAATGTCACGGAACTCAGCCCCTCGGGCCAGATCCTCGGCACCTTCGTCGCGGGAACCTACCCCGCTGGAGGCATTGCCGTAGACCCGGCCGGCAATATCTGGGTGACGAACTGGGGTGCCGTTTCCGGAACTGCGGGTATCCCGGGTACGGACCCGGGGGATAGCAACGTGACGGTGCTGAGCCCTACCGGCACGCTCGTGGGAACCTACGTCGCGGGGAGTTCTCCCGGAGGCATCGCCATCGATGCCCAGGGCTACGCCTGGGTGGCGAACAAGGGAAGCGGAACCCCAGGGTTGGGACTGACGGACAGCAACGTTACGAAACTGAGCCCCGCGGGCGCCACGCTCGGCACCTATGTTGCGGGCAGCCATCCGGAAGGCTTGGCCATCGACCCCGAAGGCAACGTATGGGTGGTGAACAAGGGCAGTGGCTACCCGGGAACGGCTCCTGGTGACAGCAGTGTCACGAAACTGGACGCCAATGGAAATCTGATCGGTACCTACCTTGCAGGAAGTCTTCCTGAAATCGTGGCCATAGACGCCGCCGGGAACGTGTGGGTGGCGAATGGGTATAACCGGGGAATTGACACGTCTCTGACCACCAGCAGCGTTACGGAACTGAGTCCCTCCGGTGCCATCATGCAAACCTTTGCCACCGGATACCAACCCTACGGCATCGCCATCGACAATGCAGGGAACGTCTGGGTGACGAATTTCGGCAACGGAACGTCAGGATTGGCTCAGATGGACAGCAACATCCAGGTTTATGCGGGGGCGGCGAAGGGGCCGCAGTATTTCCCTTATGCCGGACCCCAGTGGCCGGGCGCAGAGTGATCCGGATACCGCGGAACCGTTCCCGCACCCTTGGCCAGCAGCGCTGGATGCACGGGTAAAGCACCAATTCTTCGGGGCAGCGACGCTGGTAGGCGGCAGGACTCGACACGTCGCCATATTCGTGTTTTTCGTTTTTATTACCCGGATCCGCTCGCCAAAAGCAGACCACCTCGGCTGATCTCGAACCATCCAACGGGGTCTGGCCCTGGCATACGTCAAATCTCTACGAATTTTCTCCTGGACCAAGCCCCAGGTCCAAATCCCCAACCCCATGCCATATTTGATTGCACCCCCGTCTTTGGAAAGTCTGGAGCCTCTCCCGCTTTTCTCCACTTATCCCGAAATTCCGTTCCCCTTTTTTGTTAATTTCGCATTTCCTTCTTGACATGCAACGCATAAAAAGCAAAATTGGTCCTGTGGAAGGTTCAACGACTCGACCGCTTCGGGGGTTCCCAATGTCCAAGTCCTTTGGCTACAAGCTTCCTGGTTACTTCATGAACTCGGGTGATGCGTCAAATGGTTGGGGTTAGAAAGGTTTTGCCAGATTTGATTCCACGGCCCCCGATTGGGGGATTTATCTTGTACGGTCGCAGATCTCAATTCTTATCATGCATAGGCGAAACGGCTGAACTTCAGCAGATGAAGCTCAAACCAGGCTACCGGGGCCAATTCCAGGCTCTTGGTCGACACACTTAAGGGGGAAGGCGGAATTCGGGATCATTGACTGATCAGCCTCGACGTTCGGCGCAACAGGGATGCCTACGGCCTGAGATTGGGATTTTCAGAAGAAATGAAGATTTGGATGGATGTGGGCGTGTGCTAGGGTTACTCTTTGCTCATCAATTAATCGAAATTCCCGTTCACCTCCTTGCCGTGGCCATGTCTAAATCGGGGTTAAGCCGAAGCATAGCACTTTGAAGTCAGGAGGCTTCCTTTGAAACCAAGAACGATCATCAACCTTGTTGGATGGGTCTGGATCTACTCAGGATCTTTATTGTTCCTGCTCGGTGCTGCGTTCCTCAGTTATGTTCTCGCAACCAATCACATCCATACGACACCAATTAAGTTATTTTCAACAAATATCACCTACCTCGCACTAGGAGGATTCACAGTTTATTTTGCTATAATGTTGCTTCGACTCCGGGCATGGGCCAGAGTTGCAACTCAAATAGTCCTGGGAATCTATTTGATCGAACACATAATAGTTGGAATTCAAAGATCTCCATGGAAAATGATTCATGACATTAGATTTTCAATGACAGATAAGATTTTTTCACTTTGTTACTTTATTATCTCATTTTTAATTTACGCGGCCTTCATCCTAGTATGGATATATCTATTAAATTTAAATAGCGTAAAATCCGAATTTATCTCAGCGAATTCTCCTTCTAGCCACATCACTATCGAGACTGAACTAGATTTTGAAAGTTCACGTGAAAGGCAATTAAAGCCATCTCCATATAGTCGGTTCTTACCCTATGCAGCCATCCCTTTGTGTTTGATCAGTTCTATCATCCTTCCATTTCTTACATTTTTCTTCAATGCTTTTCTGCCTCCTACCCTCACTGGTCTTTCAATTTATGGGCCTCAATTCTTGTTTGGGTTTGGCGGGGTTACCAAATCCGGTCCCACGGGGTCATCTCATCTTTTCCCTAATTCAACCGCATTTATTTTTGGTATTTGTTTTTGGGGTTTACTCTCATATGGGTTTGGATTACTATCCAACCGATGGCGAAAATTCTTACCATTTGCACCTTTAGTAATGATTATTGCTACCATAACTCTTTATCTTATTTTCTCTTGGTTCGGCTTTTCTCTCCAACCTGATTCCTTATAAACAACAGTCAGATCCAAAGCATTGGCTTAAAAGGGCTTTCCATTAGTATGGTCATATTGGGTTGGATAATACAGATGTGCCCATAATGAAACCCCACAAAGGCAAATAATGAGTATTATTGAAATATATCTCTTCAATCGTGAATTACCAGCTAAGCTCCGAATGACCATAGCTGTCGGGATCGCGATAACAAGTGGCATCCAATTACTCAAGTTACCGATACCATTAGGTTTTTGGTTTTAGGTTGAAGACTGCAACCCAGGCTGAAAATGGGACGAGGAATACCAAGAGTTCCCATAACTCATAATGGGCAAATTTTCTAGTGATCCAGAAGACAAGAGAAGAAGGCGCCGCGAGATAAACAACCTGCACAGCCCAGAGATATACGAAGACCTGAATGTTTTCTAGACTCATGTTTCACCGTTCCCTACATCAGGACCACCATAGGTTTTTCCGGTTGACTCTATAAAAATGCCAGATTATTACAGCGACTATTCCCCATTGAATGCAACCAAAAGCCCAGCCCACAGAAGCATCAAATATCATTGCAAAGCGGTCGTTGACAAGTAAATTTAAGAACTGGGCAATCCGGGCCCTCGTCTGCATGTAGCCAATGATATTAATTATCGAACCAGTCGGCATGGAACTGATATATATCATTATTCCAGCATCATTAGGAACTCGCCCGCAGGCAGCTATGTAAATCAGCGGCGATATCAGAATTGAATATGCGCCAGCACCAAGTGCGAACGGTTTGAGGATTTTGGGCATTGTTGTTTTTCCCAATGGACTTCGGTTATTGATGCCTATTCTACCGCCTCGGGCCGAAAATCAGTCATGTCTTTTTAGGAGCCCTATGTATGATGGTGGATTAAGTGCCACGAGCTAACCAGGGCATTGAATACCGAGTAATCTTCATTGTATCGTTTTTCGGTTGTATCGAGACCAATCTTGTACATGATTCCATTTTTGATGATTGCCGATAGATGCTTAACGCGATCAACCGGATAGGCATTACATTTATACTGGATAATTACTTGGGTTGAGAATATAAACCCATGCTTGATCCTATAAAATTTTGTAGATTTAATTTTGGCCCCATCCTGATTCATAAACTCAACTAATTGTTCGAGTGCTGCTTTAGCATCGGGGAGATCGGTGGAATTGTAAGTGCCGTCTACCCAGATATAGCTGCGTGGAGTCCAGGAGAGAACGATACCAAAACCGTGGTGAGGCATTGGTGGTGGAGCATCATGCCCGGTCAACCCAGGCGGAATCGTAACCCCAAAGTAGTAATTTGGATTTTCATAACGGCCCTGGAAACTCCTCATATCGGGACCATCGAATCCAACATCAGGGAATTCTCCGCACGCTCCCTGAGCCGAGATGGAAAGAGACGAATATGCCAAGCAGAGTGCGAGAAGAAATCTTGATGACATGGTGATACCTTATAAAAATTCCATGACAAACCGGAAGCCCGAATCTGTCGCAAGCGGTCCGAGCCAGATCAAAAATAATATGGCGTTCTCGCTGTCCATTCGCTATTTGGATATTTCCGATGCAACAGCTGGAAACATTTCCGAGAGATGCTGGTGACCTCATTTGACGAGCAGGATAGTCGCGTGATGACCACCACCTGATGCAGGGCCTCAGGTATCCTTGGGTCCCCAGGGTGGGTCGAGGCGAAAGCCAGCACAGCGTTACCGAACCATATCGGAGCCGAGGGAATCATGGGTATCTTCTCCAATTCCTCCGATTCCAATTCCCTTGAATCCGCGATTTCGCCTTTTCGCGAGATCGAGAAATATTTTTCGCTTTTGGCCTTGCGCTATGACGGAGAAAAAGCGAAACTTGAGGTTGTTCAGGTGCCACAGAGTTCCCACAGAGTTCAAAGACCCTTGGTTCAAATCTGGAGCAGACCATGTCCAAGTCCTTTGGTTACAAACTTCCTGGTTACTTCATGGAATACGGCCCGGTTGAGGCCTGCAGCGAACATGGCGCGCGCACGCTGATCCGCAAGCGGCTTGGGCTGGGCCGGTTGCCCTGGGGCATTCAGGTCTGGGACCTCAGCGTGCGGCCGCTGACCCGATGGCGGGTGGATCAGGCTTCCTAGGAGTCCAGGGTCAGGCTCACCAGGAATGGGTCGATCCGGACGATAGCTCCTACCGGTAGGCGTCCATGAAGTTCATGATCAGCGTATCCAGTGCCTTGTCCACCATCAGGCTGCCGCAGAAACTGATGGACCCTGCCGAAAGCACGGCGCCTCCCTGGGGGGTTTCGAAGAACACGATATCCGCGCCGCCCTGCCCCGGATTCAAGCCATGGGCCAGATGCACGGCCCCGGAAGGGGTCAGGGAGCCCACCTTGTCCTCCTCCCCGCCGGAGGCTCCCCCTTCGTTCAGTCCCTGCACCCCGATCAGGTCGCCCGAACCCAGGCCGGCGCCCAGAAACAGCCAGTGGGATGGCTCCAGCACCTGGAAGGCGGCGAAGGTGTGGATGCCCCGGGGATCCGAACCCACGCCCAGAATGGGCTGGCTGGGCCGGCCCAGGTCCTTCCATTTGCCGCCCCGCTCGCCGGTCTGGGAATGGATGCCCTTGTCCTTGCGGCACTCCAGCTGGTCGCCCTTGAGGGTGACTTTCCACCAGATCACATTGCCGGAGAGGTTCAGGACCCGCCCCCCGCTCCCCAGGAAAGCCTCCAGGCGGTCGATCATCTCCCGGGTCCAGTATTCCGAGTGGGTGTTGATCACCAGGACCCGGTAGCCTTCCAGGGCCGTGGGATCCTGGTGCAGGTCGAGGTCCGAAATCTGGTGGTAGGCGATCCCGTGGCGCTGGAGAAAGGTATGGATGTGCTTTTCCGCGTAGCCCGTGTGGCCGATGGGGGTGTCCCGGGAGGCGGCCAGGTTGGGCCGCTTCAGGCTGATGATTGGTTCGTAGCTGTCCTCGGGCGCCCTTGGGTGGTCACCCTTGTAGTAGGAGCCGCCGCCCCAGGCATTGTAGGCCTGCCAGGTGAAGATGTTGGACATGACCACCACGGAAGGCATGCCCGGCCCCTTGCGTCCCCGAAGCACGAAGGGCATATGGAACACGTCCTCCGGTGACTGGCTCCGGACGGTCTTGAGCTTCACCATGTAGAGCCCGGAGGGCCAGTCGTCGGGCAGGGTGAAGGTGCAGGTGGCCGCCCACCCGGCCCCTTCGGCGAAGGCCCGCGGCGGGTAGACCTGGGCGTTGGCGGCCAGGTTCTCGGCGATGACCAGGGGCCGCTGGTCCTGCCCCAGGCGGAAAACGGAATAGGAGAACGCCCCCGCCAGGGCATGGACGTGCATCCTCACCTCCTCGCCGGGAGCGTAGCTGCTGCGATCGAGGTAGCCCTCGAGGGGGGCATGGTCGGCCGTGGCAGCTGGCGGTCCCGGCGCCCCCTGGCAGGCCAGGAGCGGAATGAAGGAGAGCAGGCTCAACAAGCAGGCGATGGGTCCCATGGAGCGTTGGATGCTCCCGATCCCCATTCGTTCCAGCTAGGGCTTCAGGGTCAGGCTCACCGGGCAATGATCGGACCCCATGATGTCCGTGTGGATGGTCACCGCCTCGACCTGGTCCACCAGGGCCTGGCTCACCAGGAAGTGATCGATGCGCCAGCCGACGTTCTTGGCGCGGGCGCCGCCCCGGGCCGTCCACCAGGTGTAGAGGCCTGGCACGCCGGGATTGCGCTCGCGCAGGATGTCCACCAGGCCTTCGGCCAGGTAGGCGCGGAAATCCTGCCGCTCCTCGTCGGTGAAACCCGGGCTGGTGCGGTTGTCCTTGGGGCGGGCCAGGTCGATCTCTTCGGGGGCGACGTTCATGTCGCCGGTGAGGATGATCCTTTCGCCCTGGGCGAGCCGGGACCGGATGATGGTGGCCAGGTCCTTGGCGAACTGCCGCTTGAACTGGAGCCGGACCAGGCCGGAGGAGGCGTTGGGGAAGTAGCCGGCGATGAAGGTGAGGTCGCCGCGGGTGCTGATGATGATCCGGCCCTCGGCATCGTAGGCTTCGATGCCCAGGCCCTTGCTGTGGCTGAAGCCCAGCTCGCGCTTGGTGAGGGTGGCGGAACCGGCATAGCCCTTCTTGCCGGACGAGGGGAACCAGCAGATGTCGAAGGCCGATTCCAGCTCGCGCCGGGCGCCCAGGTCGACCTGGTCCCACTCGGCGCGGATCTCCTGCAGCGAGATCACGTCGGGATCGGTTTTTTCCAGCCAGTCCATGAAGCCCTGGGTGAGCGCCGACCGGAAGCCGTTGACGTTCCATGTGTAGAATTGCATTGATTGGCCGCTCATAGCTCCCTCACCAGGCGATCCAGGAGCCGGTCCGTGCGCCAGCGCATCCAGCCCAGCAGCAGGAACGCGCTCCAGCCCCTCACCCGCCCATTCAGCCTGAGGTGGGAGCCCTGTTCATGGGGCATCACCCGCAGGGTGCCATCCTCAACCGCGCCCAGGCAGGTGCGGTGCCAGCGCAGCGCCAGCTCCTCCCCCTCGTCCTCCAGCGGGTGCAGCCCGCGCCAGGACTTGAAGCAGCGCAGGCTCCCCGGCGCCGCCAACCGGAGGCGGAAGGCGGCCACCGGGGCGTCGGTGAGCCGTTCCTCCTGGAACCGGAATACGGGCGTCTTGAGCACGATCAGCGGACCACGTACCCCGGCTTGGCATCGTCCGGCGGCGCCACGAGGTAGGGTTTCGAGTTGTTGTCGCTGGCGCACAGGAGCATGCCGTGGCTCATGCTGCCCATCAGCGGCCGGGGCGCCAGATTGGCCACCACCACCACCTGGCGGTCCACCAGCTCCTCGGGGGCGTACGCGGTGCCGATGCCGCCCAGGATGGTGCGCGTCTCGAACCCCAGATCCACGGTCATCTTGATCAGCTTCTTGCTCTTGGGCACCCGCTCGGCGGTGAGCACGTGGCCCACCCGCAGGTCCATGAGGGCGAAGGTCTCGTAATCGATCTCGTCCTTCAGGGGGGGCAGGTCCGCTTCCTCCGGCACCGCTTCGGGAGCGGCGACCGGCGCTATGGATTGGGTTTCTTCTTGCATGACGGCCTCCTTGTCGATGCGCTGGAACAATGGCGAGGGCTCGGCCACGGGGGCCGGGGCGGGTGCTTCGTACAGGAAGTCGGCGAAGCGCTGCTCGGCCACCTGCCCGGGCATGCCCAGGCCCGTCCACAGTTTCTGGGCCAGATCGGGCATCACCGGCGCCGCCAGGATGGCCGTAGCCCTGAGCGCGCGGTAGAGCTGGCAGAGCACGGTGTCGAGCTTGGCCTTGTTGGCCTCGTCCTTGGCCAGCTTCCAAGGCTCGGACTTGACGATGTAGCCGTCCAGGCGGCGCAGGTAGGTCCAGAGCAGGTCCAGGGCACCCTGGAAATCATTGGCCCGGGCCTTGGCCAGGTAGGCCGGGGCCAGGGCGCGGCCCTCGGTCAGCACCTCCTGGTCCTGGGCATCCAGCACTTCGGCGACCGGAACCACCCCCTGGCGATAGCGCTGCAGCATGCTCAAGGTGCGCGAGGCCAGGTTGCCCAGGCCGTTGGCGAGATCGGCGTTCAAGCGGTCCATGAAGCCCTCGAAGGAGAAACTGCGGTCCAGACCCACCTGCATTTCGCGCATGAAGAAGAAGCGCGCCGCGTCGTTGCCGAACTGCAGGAGCTGCTCCGGGCGCACGACGTTGCCCTTGGACTTGGACATCTTGTCCTCGCCCATGAGCCACCAGCCGTGGGCCAGGATGGTGTGCGGCAGCTGTTCCCGGATGCGCGCGGGCAGCGGGCCGGCAAGGTCGTCCCCGGCCTCCCGGAACATGGCCATGAGGAAGGCCGGCCAGTAGATGGCGTGGAAGCGCAGGATGTCCTTGCCCACCAGCTGCACGGTGGGCGGCCAGAAGCCCTCGCGGCAGGCCGACAGGTAGTTGAGCAGGGCGTCGAACCAGACGTAGACCACGTGCTTCTCGTCGCCGGGCACCGGGATGCCCCAGCTGATGCTGGTGCGGCTGATGCTCAGGTCCTGCAGGTGGCCGGCTTCGCCGCCGGGGGCGACGAACTGCTTCACCTCGTTGAGGCGGAAATCCGGCTGGACGAACTCCGGGTACTGTTCGTAGAGCTGGACCAGCCAATGCTCATAGGCGGAAAGGCGGAAGAAGTAGCTCTCCTCCTCCAGTTCCACCAGCTGGTGGGCCAGCCCCTGGGCCTGCATCTCGTTGGCCTGGGTCTCGGTGACGTAGGCCTCGTCGCTGACCGAGTAGAGCCCCTTGTAGGTGTCCTTGTAGATGTCGCCGGTGCCCTGCAGCTGGCGGAACCGTTCCTGGATCACCGCCTTGTGCCGGTCGTCGGTGGTGCGCACGAAGAAGTCGTTGGTGATCTCCATCCGTTCCCAGAGCCTGCGGAAGTTGGGCATCACTTCGTCGGCCAGGGCCTTGGGCGTCATGCCCCGGGTGGCCGCGGTCTTCTCGATCTTCTGGCCGTGCTCGTCGGTGCCGGTGAGGAAATAGACGTCCTCGCCCATCATCCGCCGGTGCCGGGCGATCACATCCGCCAGCACGGTGGTGTAGGTGTGCCCGATGTGGGGCTTGTCGTTCACGTAGTAGATGGGGGTGGTGATGTAGAAGCGTTGGGACACGATGACTCCGCAGCCGATGGGAATTCGGCACCATGGAACGACCGGCCGCGTTCCAGGGGGAAAGCTGGCCTAGTCTTCGACGACCACGGCCTTGATGATCCGGTCATTGGCCTTGATCGCCTGGACCACCTTGATGTCCTCTTCGCCGACGCACTTGCCGAACACGGTGTGGACCCCGTCCAGGTGCGCGACATTGCTGCGATCGCCGTTCACCACGAAGAACTGGCTGCCGCCGGTGTCCTTGCCGGCATGGGCCATGGACAGGGCGCCCAGCTCGTGCTTGTGCGGGTTGCCGGCGGTTTCGCACTTGATCTTGTAGCCGGGGCCGCCGGTGCCCGGGGTGCCCTTGGCGCCTTCGCGGGTGTTGGGGCAGCCGCCCTGGATCACGAAATTGGGGATCACCCGGTGGAAGGCGAGGCCGTCATAGAACCCCTCGCCGGCGAGCTTCACGAAATTGGCCACGGTGCCCGGAGCGTCCTTCTCGAACAGCTCCACATTGATCGTCCCTTTGCTGGTCTGCAACTGTACCCTGGTCATGCCTACTCCTTGATCAAGACTCAAGCATAGCCCAGGTAGCCACGGAACGAGAACAACAGTGGCCAGGGCGGCGCGGAAACGCTAGGCTCAAGGATTGGAGGCACCCATGAGGGGATCCCTGAGACTGGTCTTGCTGGCAACCTGCATCGTCCTGGCAGGCTTGGCCTGCGGCAAGCCGCAGCCCATCGTGCCCCGCCGGCCGGTCCCCGTCGGCACGGTGCTGTTCCAGTTCACCCGGAAGGTGGAGGGGCCGTTGGAACTCACCATCGACGGCAACCGCATCCCGGTGGCGAAGGTGGGCAAGAAGAAATGCCTGCACCTGGAAGTGAGCGGCTTGGCCCAGGGCCGGCACCGCTTCGTCCTGCTGAGCCCCCTGGAGGCCTTCGGCCCCGACCAGATCGAGCTGGAGCTGGGCGCGGACAAGGGCGCATTCAAGGTGCTGTTCGCCCAGGAACTCAAGTCCGTGCTGTACGGCAAGCCCGAGCCCCTGCCCTCCTCCTCCGGCATCCCCGGGGTCCGGGCCCAGCTGGTGCCCTGAGCCGACCGTGACTGCTTTTCGACCCCGGTCCCGCACCGGTTCGGCTTTGCTGCTTGCCGCCCTGGCCATGCTCGGCACGGCCGGGTTCGTCGGCTACAAGGTCTGCTCCGTGGCCCGGGAACTGATCAATCCGCCGTTCTACCAGCCCCAGTCCCTGGTCCGGGTGGATGCCACCTACCAGGAGCTGGCGGCGGGCAACGGCGCCGATCCCGGCGGCGTCTGGGAAACCCATGCCATCGGTCCCCAGGTGCTCTGGCGCCTGCGCCGCCGCGCCCCGGCCCCGGGGCTGGTGCTGCTGCTGCACGGTTTCGGCGATGACCGCTGGGGCACCAGCCCCGCGCTGCGCTGGTTCCCCGGGCTGGACGCCGCCATCTTCACCTACCGGCGGCGGGACGAGGCCATCCGGGCCGGCCGGACGCCGGCTCCGGTGACCTTCGGCGCGCGGGAAGCCGAGGAGGTGGTGGCCATCGTCCACGGGCTGGAGGCCGAAGGCACCCCGCGCGGGCGGATTCTGCTGATGGGCCGGAGCCTGGGCGCCAGCGTCGGGCTGCTGGCCCTGGCCAGGCTGGAGCGCGAAGGCAAGGGGCCCCTGGGCGGCATCATCTGGGAAGGCGCCCCGGCCAGCAGCCGGGATTTCGCGGAAAGGCTGGTGCGCGGCCCCAAGGACCGGTTCTGGCATCCCCTGTTCGCCGGACTCATCGGCGCCCTGGGCAGCCGTCTCGCCGGATGGCGGGGCCACTACCGTCCGGCCGACACGGACCTGCTGCTGCAGACCGCCGGCCTGCGGCTGAACACGCCGGGCCTCTGTTTCATCGCCACCCAGGATCGGCTCGCCCCCCCGCCCGTACAGCGGGAAATGGCTTCCCGGTTCAACGAGATCCGCACGGTGGAAGTGCCCACCTGGCACCTCCACTGTTCGGAGATCCTGGGCGCCGGATACTCCGACGCCATCCAGGATGCAACCCGGCGCTGGTTCAAGCCGTGAATTAAATCAAGAAAAAATACAATGACTAATCGTCGATCAGCCGACTGCGCAACTCCTTGCCAAGCTTGAAGTAGACAACCCGCTTGGGCGGAACGTGGATCGACTGGCCGCTGCGTGGATTGCGACCCTGCCTGGCCTTGCGGTCCCTCAGGCGGAACGAGCCGAAGCCGCGCAATTCCACCCCTTCCCCGCGGTGCAGGGAGCCGACGATGCTATCAAGGAAGGAGTTGACCAGGATGTCGGCATCCTTTTTGGCCAACTCGAGATTCTCAATGAGGTGCTTGGAAAGATCTGCCTTGGTAAGGGTTTCCATGGTCTCAACTGTTTCCATTTGGTTCTCCAAGCAAAGGACCGAGATACGCGTCAACCATAAGATCCTCTAGTCTGGGTTCAGGTCAAGAGGACAAAAGGCATTGCATAAAAAAATAGAGGGGAGGAGGTCCCCTCTATCCTTACCGGTCCAGTTAAAATTCAGATGCCTAGGCTTAGCTAAATTAATTGTTAATAAAATGAAAATTTATAACTTGATTTTGGCAACGTATGAATAAACTGGTGAGAGCTTTAGCTATTGATCCAATCCAGCAACCAGCGGGGGCCTTCACCCGAGGCACCGTTGCTCCGGTAGTCCCGTTCGCTGGTGGACCAGCCGCCCGCCAGGTCCACATGGACCCAGGATTCGGTCTTCACGAATTCCTTGAGGAACAGGCCGGCGGTGATGGCCCCGCCCCAGCGGCTGCTGGTGACGTTCTTGATGTCCGCCACGTGGCTCTTCAGGCCTTCCCGGTACTCCTCCACCAGGGGCAGCTGCCAGAGGTATTCGCCCGAACGCGAGCCTGCGTCCAGGATGCGCTCTACCAGCTTCTGGTCGGTGCCCATGACGCCGGAGACGCCGTCGCCCAAGGCGACCACGCAGGCGCCGGTGAGGGTGGCCAAATCGACGATGTGGTCGCCGCCCATTTCGGATGCGTAGTTGAGCAGGTCGGCGAGCACGACCCGGCCTTCGGCGTCGGTGTTCAGCACTTCGATGGTCTTGCCGCTGCGCGAGCGGATCACGTCGCCGGGCTTGTAGCTGGTGCCGGACGGCATGTTCTCCACCAGCCCCATGATGCCGGTGACCGCCACCGGCACTTCCGCCTGGGCGCAGGCGGCCAGGGTCGCCAGGACGATGGCCGCGCCGGTCATATCATCCTTCATGGTCTCCATGCCCTTGGCGTCCTTCAGGGAGAGCCCGCCGGAATCGAAGGTGACGCCCTTGCCCACCAGCACGATGTGCCGCTTGGCCTTTTCCTTGGGCTTGTACTCCATGCGGATCACCCTGGGGGTGCGCGCGGAGCCCGCGCCCACCGCCAGCACGGCATTGAAGTTGCCCTTCTGCAATTCTTCGGGGCCAAGGACTTCGATCGCCAGTTTGTACTGCTTGGCCAGCTTCTGGGCCTGCTCGGCGAACGCTTCGGGGTAGAGGTCCCCGGCCGGGGTGTTGGCCAGGTCCCGGACCCGGTGGCATGCGGTCACACCGGCTTCGACCTGGGGCAGCCGGCGCCGGGCCTTGCGGGTATCGTCGCCGTTGGTGAATACTTCAATGCGTTCGAAGCGCTTGGGTTCGGGCGAGCCCTTGAAGGCGGCGAAATCGTAATCGGCCAGCATGGCCCCTTCCAGGACGGCGACCTGGACTTCATCGTGATCCAGGGAGGAGGTGGAGGGAGAAACGACGCCGACCTTTTTCCAGCCCTTCTTGAGCGCGCTGCGCGCGGCGGTTCCAACGGCCTTGCGGATTTTGTTGTGGGTAACGAACTCTTCCTCGCCCAATCCGACCAGAAGCATCCACCGGGAATCCTTCACTCCATTGGGATGGTGCAGGGGAACAACTTCAAGATAGTCGGCCTTGAAATCATTTTCGTCCATGACCTGCCGGGCGACTTTGCTGATGGCCAGGGGAAGCCGGTGTCTTTCTCTTCCAGAGAAGACCGGAACGATGAGCACGTCGCCGGAGAAATCCTTCCCCGTCTGAGAACTGATTTCGATGGTGGGCATAGACGCTCCTTGGTGGTTCATAAGGTGATCTTAATACATCGGAGCTCAGACAAAGAGATTTTTTTTGTCCCTCACGGGCTTCCGTTGAAGAATCATTAGGGATCGTTTTTTGTTGACGGGCTCCCCCCTGTTGAATAACCCCTTGGAGTTATCAGGGGATTCCGGGTTCAGGAGGCTGCCCCGCAGCTTGCCAGGGACCGGTTTTTCGCCCATTCTTGAGGCTGGAGCCAGGGATGCGCGATCGCGAAATCATCCAGCGCATCAAGGATGCAACAGACCTTGCAGCGCTGGTCGGCCAGGCGGTGAAGCTGCGGCGCCAGGGCTCGGCCTGGGTGGGGCTCTGCCCGTTCCACAGCGAGCGCAGCCCCAGCTTCCAGGTGGTGGCCGACCGCGGCTTCTACCATTGTTTCGGTTGCGGCAAGCACGGCGACGCCTTCACCTGGCTGATGGAACGGGAGGGGCTGGCGTTCCCCGAGGCGATGGAGCAGCTGGCCCAGGCGGCCGGCATCGAAGTGCCGCGGCAGCGGGAGCGCCCGGCAGCGGAGCTCGACCTGGAAGCCCGCCTGCGCCTCGCCATGGAGGCCGCCCAGGCGTTCTACCAGCGCAAGCTGGCCGAATCAGCCAAGGCCCAGGACTACCTCAAGGGCCGCGGCATGACCCCGGCCTTCACTCTGGAATCGGGCCTGGGCTACGCCCCGGACGGCTGGGAGGCGCTGCTGAACCACCTCAAGGCCCAGGGCTTCTCCGCCGAGGTGGCCGAGCAGGCGGGCCTGGTCTCGCGCAGCGAGCGGGGCAACCACATCGATTTCCTGCGCGATCGCCTGGTCATCCCGATCATGGACGCCCGGGGGCGCATCATCGCCTTCGGCGGCAGGGCCTTCGGCACGGCCACGCCCAAGTACCTGAACACCCGGGAGACCCCGCTGTTCAACAAGAGCGCCGTGCTGTTCGGCTTCCACCGGGCCAAGGGCCAGCTGCGCGACGGCGCCCTGGTGGTGGAAGGCTATTTCGACGTGCTGCAGCTGCACCAGCAGGGCCTGCACCTGGCGGTGGCGCCGCTGGGCACCGCGCTCACCGAAGGCCACATGCAGCAGATCGGCCGCTTCACCAAGCGGGTGATCCTCTGCTTCGACGGCGACGCCGCCGGTCTGCGGGCCATGGAAAAGGGCCTCAAGCTGGCCCTGCCCATGGGCTTCGACGTGCGGCTCCTGCTGCTGCCCCAGGGCGAGGACCCGGACACCTGGTGCATGGCCCTGGGCGCCGAGGCCTTCCGCGAGCTGATCCGGCAGGCGCCGGACTGGACCAACTTCATCATCAACCGGGCCCTGGACGGCAAGGACCTGCGCCGCACGCCCGAGCGCATGGAGGCGCTCCGGGAACTGGCCGGCTACCTCGCCTACCTGCCGGCGACCGCCGAACAGCGGGAACTTTTCGCCAGCCTGGCCCACGAACTGCGCATCCCGCTTTCGGAGCTTGACCGGGCGGTCAAGGCCCGGACCACGCCCGCCGAGGAGGTGCCCCTGCCCGAGGCGCCCACGGCCGACGTGGACGACCTGCTCAGGCCCATCCTGATCCTTTGCCGCGACCCGGCGTTCCTGGCCCGGGCAGCGTCGGTGCCGCCGGCCTGGTGGGAGTCGCTGCAGGGCGCGGGCCTGCTGCAATGCCTCATGGATGCCGCCGGCGATGAGAGCCAGATACCACCCGAAGCGCTCGCTCAACTCCGCCTGCTGGAGGCCAAATGGTCGGTCAAGGACGACGCCGAATTACTACCCGACCAGCTATTCATGAAATTGGAGCTGGGGTTCGTGGAACGGGAGAAGCAGGCCCTCAACCGGCAACTGCAGGACCCCGGGGTCATGGTGGACCCGGCCATCCAGGCGCGACTGGCGCAAAGCCTGGAAAATCTTTTACGCCGCGGCCGCCAGCTTCGTGGTCAGATGATGGATCAACGGCGAAAATCATTTTCCCGGTAAACATTTGGTTCGAAAGACGCATCTCATTATTGAAATGCCCCCTTGCCAGGGCCTTTCGCTCCTGTATACTGAGTGGTTCCGGGTGGCCTGTCATAATGGGTTTGCTCTGCCCTCGAAGGGCTGCCCCAGTTCCCAGCGCGAAATAAACACCTTGGATCCCGTGGTCCCATGGTTCTTTGAGGTCTTGATGGTCCCAGCCCCGGCCCGTGAAAGCTACTACCAGCTCACGAAAGCACTCATCACTTTGGGCAGATCCCGTGGATTTGTCCTGATCGATGAGCTCAACTCGTTTCTACCTGGATCCGCCTCGTCCCCGGCGGATCTTGAAAATATCATGTCGATGTTCAACAAATTGGGCATCGGCGTGGGCGCGACGGAGGCGGAAGCCCTCATTTCCCGCGAACAGCCCGAAATGGAGGCCCTGTTCGCCGACGCTCCGCTCAAGTCCGACAAGGAGATGGAGATCGACATCGACGGGGCCGATGGCGACAAGTTCAACGACCCGGTGCGCATGTACCTCAAGGAGATGGGCACCGTCCCGCTGCTGAAGCGGGAAGACGAGGTGGAGATCGCCAAGCGCATCGAAGTGGGCGTGCGCAGCGTCATGCGCGCCCTTTCCCGGTCGCGCCTGGCCGCGAGCCTGCTCATCGACATCGGCAAGATGCTCAAGGAGAACCCCGGCAAGATCCGCGAGGTGGTCGGGCTGTCCGACGAGGTGGACGAGGACGAGGATGCCGAGAACACCTCCGCCACCCAGCACGTGCACCACCAGTTCGAGAAGCTGCTGGTCCACGAGCAGGCGCTGCAGGACCTGCTGGAGCTGAAGGTCACCGGCAAGCCGCTGCCCAAGAAGCGCAACCTGGACCGGGAAATCCTGGCCGGCCGCGCCATGGTCAGCCGGCAGATCCGCCGCCTGGGCCTCAACAGCCTGGCCGTCACCCGGCTGATCGACAAGATCACCCACCACCACGGCCAGGTGATGAACGGCGAGCGCAAGCTGCGCGAGCTGCGGGAACGCCTGAAGAACCCCGCCTTCGTCAAGCTGAAGGAGCGCTACACCCACGACATCGAGCATATCGAAGCCGAGCTGGCGCGCTTCTTCGCCAAGTACGAAACGGTTTCCGAGCAGTTCCACGTGGATTTCAACACGCTCAAGCAGGCCGAAAGCATCAGCCGCTCGGCCAAGGCCGAGCTGATCGAGGCCAACCTGCGCCTGGTGGTGTCCATCGCCAAGCGCTACACCAACCGCGGCCTGCAGTTCCTGGACCTGATCCAGGAGGGCAACATCGGCCTCATGAAGGCAGTGGACAAGTTCGAGTACAGCCGCGGCTTCAAGTTCTCCACCTACGCCACCTGGTGGATCCGGCAGGCCATCACCCGGGCCATCGCCGACCAGGCCCGCACCATCCGCATCCCGGTGCACATGATCGAGACCATCAACAAGCTGATCCGCACCCAGCGCGAGCTGGTGCAGAAGCTGGGCCGGGAGCCCTCCAGCGAGGAGATCGCCCACGCCATGGACATGCCCGTGGGCAAGGTGCGCAAGGTCATGAAGATCGCCCAGGAACCCATCAGCCTCGAAACGCCCATCGGCGAGGAGGAGGATTCCCACCTGGGGGACTTCATCGAGGACAAGGGCGTCGTCTCCCCGGTCGAGCAGGTGGTGAGCCAGCGGCTCAAGGAGACCGTCAACCTGGTGCTCCAGACCCTCACCGAACGCGAGGAGAAGGTCCTGCGCATGCGCTTCGGCGTAGGCGACGAGGCCTCGGAGCACACCCTGGAGGAGGTCGGCAGCGAGTTCGCCGTCACCCGCGAGCGCATCCGGCAAATAGAGAGCAAGGCGCTGCGCAAGATCCGGCACCCGCGCTATTCCAAGACGCTCAAGGCGTTCCTGGGCTGAGACCGGGGAAAATTCAGGGCGAAGTTGGAGGGGAGGCTCACCCCGTCGTCGCAGACGGCGATGTGGGTCTCCTTTTCATTGACTTCCGTCATACTCCAAGGGACGCTCATGGTGAGGAACACCGTGCTTTCCAAAGACCAGACCTTGGGCAAATACCAGATCATCGATCGCCTCGGCGCTGGGGGCTTCGGCTCGGTGTACCTGGCCCAGGACCGCCTGCTGAACCGCAAGGTGGCGCTCAAGGTCCCGCACCACCAGTCGGATGAGCAGGGCCTGCTGCTGGAACCGCGGATCATGGCGGCGCTCAAGCATCCCAACATCGTCGAACTGATCACCGTGGAGAAGAAGGACGACACCTTCTTCATGGTGCTGGAATACGTGGACGGCGAAAGCCTGGACAAGCTGATCCGCCGGGAGCGGGCGCTGGCCCCGTCGCGGGCCCTGGAGATCGGCATCGACGTGTGCTCGGCGATCGGCTTCGCCCATGCCCACCAGGTGATCCATCGGGACCTGCGCCCGGCCAACATCCTGCTCACCCGGGACGGGGTGGCCAAGGTCACCGATTTCGGCACCAGCCGGTTCCTGGAGATGCAGCGGGACGGCTTCGCCCGCACCCGGATCGGCTCGCCGCCGTACATGGCCCCGGAGCACTTTCGCGGGCGGGCGGTGTTCCAGAGCGATCTCTGGTCCCTGGGCATCACCCTGTATGAAATGCTCACGGGGACGGTGCCGTTCTACGACGCGGATCCCATCAAGATCGCCCAGTCCTTCCAGAACACCCCGGTGGTGCCGCCGCACCTGCGCAACGCGGCAGTGCCCAGGGCGATGAGCGAAGTGGTGATGAAGGCCCTGGCCATCAACCTGGGCGACCGCTACCTGTCGGCCCAGGAATTTCTCAAGGCCCTGAATGCCCTCAAGGAAAGCATGACCCGGGAGACCCGTCCGATCGGCAACGCCATCCTGGCGGCCCACCTGAACACCCCCGGCGGCGCCCAGCGGGTGCCGACCCCCACCCAGCACCGACTCTGCCGCTTCTGCTACCGTCCGCTGCCCCGGATGGCCGTCACCTGCCCTGCCTGCGGCGAAAAGAACCAGTGATGGCCGAACAGCCCGCTCCCGTCCTCCGCTCCGGCATCTGGTCGCGGCGCTGGTTCCGGCGCGTGACCTACCTGATCGCCTCCGGCGCGGTGCTGGCCGGGATCGGCGCCTGGGTGGTCACCCGGCCGGAAATGGACCGCTGGTTGATCGGCAAGCTGGATGAGCTCACCCGGCGCGAGACCGGCTTGGCGGTCCAGGCCGAACGCCTGGAGGTGCACCCCTTCCAGGGCCGGCTCATCCTGCACCGGCTGACGCTGGGCGGCGACCTGCTGCAGGCCGGGCTGCTGGAGGTCGATCTGGAATGGGCCAGCCTGCGGCATACGCCCCATATCCGGCGCATCCTGCTCCAGGATCCCATCCTGAACCTGGACCAGGCCCGGTTGGCCCAGATCAGGCTCAAACCGCACCCGGAATCCGCCAAGACGCCCCGGTTCCAGCTGGACCGGCTGGAGATCCGCAACGGCCAGGCACATGTGCGGGAAGCGGCCTGGGGGCTGCCGCGCGGGGATTGCCGGTTCGAAGTGATGGGCAAAGGCTGGACCTCCAACCAGCTGCGGGTGGAAGCGCGGCTGCCGGAGATCGCCCTCGGCCAGGGCCGGGAGGCCTTCCAGGGCGATCTGGCGCTGACCGCCAATCTCACCGACCGGCGGCTGGAGCTGGAGCACGGCCAGTTGCGCCTGGGCGACAACCGGGTGACGCTCAAGGGAGCCTACCGCTACCGGGACCGGTTCCTGAACCTGGGCGCCAACGGCCACCTGGATCTGCCCCAGCTCCAGCGGCTGGCCAGCCTGGCCAAGCCGGCCCAGCCCACCGCAACGGGCCTGCTGGATTTCCAGGCCCAGGTGGACGGCCCGCTGGACCGGCCCGCCTGGAACGGCACCTTCCAGGGGACCCGCCTGCAGGTCAAGGGCGTGCCTCTGCGCCCCGGCAACCTGCTGGCCGTGGCCCAGGGCGGCCCCGCCGAGATCCGCCTGGACAAGCTGGCCTGGAATTCCGCGGACGGCAGGCTGGCGGCCAGCGGCACCTGGAGCGCCAGGACCGGCTACCTGCTCAAGGCCAGCGCCAGCGCCATCCCCCTGGCGCCGGTGGCGGGCTACACCCGCGCCGGCTTCCTCAAGGACGTGACCGCGAGTTTCGTCGGGGAAGCCAAGCTGCCGGCCGGGCTGCCCAAGGCGCCCTGGACCCTGCCCGACCTGGGGCGTTTGAGCGTCCACGGCACCGGTGAGTTCCTGCAGGCCGGCCAGCGGATCGGCGGCCTGACGGCCGACTTGGAGCACAACCGGTTCCAGGTGCCGGCGGTGGATCTGCAACTTCCGGAACTGGTCATCCACGCCAAGGCCAGCGGGACCCTGGGCCGGCGCGGGGTGGACGAGGCCCTGGCCGAAGCCAGCGTGGCGACCGGCGCCGAGGATGTGGCCGGGATGCTGCTGGCCTGGGATATCGGCATGACCGACGATGCCGGCAAGCGCGCCGCCCTGGACATGGCGGGCGCCACCCAGGTGGCCGCCACGGTCGGCTGGACGCCGGGCGGCGGGCTCCAGCTCAAGGGCCAGATCGCCGTCGACGCCCCGCGCTGGCACGGCGCCCGCGCCGACCGGCTCAAGGCCGACGTGGCCATCGACCGGGACGAACTGCGGGTCTCCAACATCGATCTGGACAAGGGGACCGGCAAGGGCGCCGGGGAGCTATGGCTCACCTGGGCCGCCGTGGCCCAGGGCCAGGACCAGATCGATATGACCTACCGCGCGATCGGCCTGCCGGTCCAGGAGGGGCTCAAGGCGGCGGACCTGGATCTGCCCCTGGACGGCACCGGCACCGGCTGGGTCCGGCTGCATGGGCCGTTCGACCGCATCCTGATGGAAGGCCACGCCATGGCCGAGCAGGCCGAGGTGTTCGGCATGCACGTGCCCGCGGTCTCGGCGGATTTCTTCATGGACATCGACGGCGACCGCCTGCGCACGACGGACGTGCGCATCGCCGACAGCGTGGCGCACCTGGGCACCGGCAGCGAAGCCCCGTCCGGAACGCTGGCGCTGCTGGGCAGCATGGACATGGACGTCAAGCGCAACACCTGGGACGTGGCCTTGAAGGGGGCGGTGGACTCCCGCGTGCTGGGGTTCAAGGGCCCGGACTTCCAGGCCCAGGTGGAGAGCCGCCTGGAAGGCCCCTTCACCGCGCCGCTGGGGCCGCTCCAGATGCCCACCGGCAGCATCGAAGTGACCCAGGGCCGGGTGGCCCAGAGCGGCCAGACCCTGGAGGGGCTGGAGGGCTCCGCCACCTTCGCCGGCGGCAACCTGAAGGCGCGTCTGGGGCTGGCCGGCAAGCCCTTGCGCCTGCTCACCGTGGAGGCCCGGCAGGGGGGCCCGGACCGGATGAGCGGCACCCTGGACCTGGAGCTCGGCCCGGAGTCCGCGGATACCGCCGAGCTGGCCGCCCGGATCACCCAGGACTTCCTCAAGGACGCCCATTTCCGGTTCCACGCCCAGGGCGATTGGAGCCCCAAGGGCCTGAGCTGGCATGGCCAGATGGAACGGTTCAACGGGCAATTCGAGGGGTTCTACCTGGTCCAGTCCCGCCCCGGACGGTTTTCCGGGGATACCACCGGGATGGACATGAGCATGGAACTGCAGGGCAGGACGGCGCTCACGCCGGAGCAGGGGCCCCCGGCCGCGCCGGCCCGGCCCGGGCGCGGCAAGGCGCTCGCCGCCACCGATATCAGCCTGAGCGGCCGGATCCCGTTCCTCCCCGGCGGTGCCATGGCCCTCAAACTGGCCGGCTCCAGCAACCTGGCCAACCTGAAGACCATCCTGGACCGCGTGGTGCAGCCGGGCCAGTACAGCCTGCTGGCCGACCTGCACCCCGAAGGCAGCGCCCAGTTCGACCTGCACCTGGGCGGCACCCTCCAGGACACCACCATGGACGGCTCCCTGTCGCTCAAGGGCGGGCGGGCGGTGGTGCACAGCTACCCGCTCAGTCTCGAGAACCTGGACTTCACGGCCCAGTTCAAGGGGCGCGACATTCTCATCCCCAGGACCGCGCCGCTGCGCGCCACCCTCGCCCAGGGCGCGCTCACCGCCTGGGGCCAGCTGACCTGGCACCTGGGCGGGATCTCCGCCTACGACCTGCACACCACCCTGGAGGACTTCCAGCTGCGCGACCTGCCCGACGGTTTCGAACTCCAGGGCAGCCTGGACGCCAGCCTCAAGGGCAGCGACCAGAACGGCGGGCGGCTCAGCGGCAGCATCTGGGCCAAGCGGACCCTGTACCGCACCGAGATCAACCTCACCGACCTGATCCTGGCCAACGCGCTGGGTCCGGCCGCCCACCTGGCCACCCTGGACCCTTCCGACCCCCTGTCCAGGATCGACCTGGACCTGGAGCTGCACCTGGCCGAACCCTGGGAGCTGGACACCAACCTGCTCAAGCTTCAGGGCCGGCCCCATGGCCCGTTCTGGATCCGCGGCAACCTCGTCCAGCCTGGGCTCAAGGGCCGGATGGAACTGCTGCCCGGAGGCCGGCTGACCAACCTGTTCCCGGCCGGGGACATCGTCATCGAGCGGGGCACCGTGGACTTCGCCGACCCCACCTTCTTCAACCCCAACTTCGATGTCCAGGGCCAGATCGACATCCCGCCCTACCTGGTCACCCTGACCATCTCCGGCACCATGGACGCCCTCCAGGCCAGGCCCTTCTCCACCCCTTCCCTGCGCCAGGACGAGATCTTCGCCATCCTCATCGATCCGGCGGCGGTGACCCTGGTGGGCGGCGCCCCGGGCTCCTCGACCCAGACCGCCATGAACACCGGCCTGGCCAGCACCAGCACCGGCCTGCTCACCTCCCTGGCCCTGGCCAACTTCCAGGAGCAGCTGCGCAAGGCCCTGAGCCTGGACCGGGTGAGCGTGGCGCTGCGGACCGGCGTCGGCGCCCCGGAGACCTCCATCACCCTGGGCAAGAGCATCAACCTGTTCGGCTACCACACGCCGCTGGTGTTCACCCACGACAAGGCGGGTGAAGTGACCACCATCAGCGGCGAGGTGGAATGGCGCTTCGGCAATTTCGTGTTCCGCCTGGGCGCCAGCCAGAGCACCGCCGACAGCCTGGCCCCCTCGGGCGAGATCCGCCACAGCTGGAGCCCCCGATGATCACCCTGCGCGCCTTCGCCCGCTACCGGGAACGGCTGGGGTTCGACCGGCTGGAGCTGGAGCTGCCCGAACCCGCCACCCTGGCCGCCCTGCTTGCGCATCCCCGGCTGACCGGGCTGCCGCCGGATGCCCTGTTCGCCGTGAACCAGGCCTTCGCCGGGCGCGACGCCCGGCTGTGCGACGGCGACGAGGTGGCGCTCATGCCGCCGGTGAGCGGGGGTTAGCGCCGCGATCGGAATGGCGGCGCCAGCTTTTCGTTGCCGCCCCGCCCTCCCGCGGTAAGGATAGTATTGGTTCCATTTCAACTGTGATGGAGGTTGTCACGTCCACCCCCGGGATGTCCCGTTCTCCCAAGCCCGCTTTGACCCGGGCGGCCGCCCTGGTGCTGGGCCTTTCGGCGGCCCTGGGCGTTTCCTGCGGCCCGGCCAAGCAAGCCGCCGCCCCCCCGCTCCAGGTGCAAGTGGCGAGGGCGTCCCAGCAGGACGTGCCCGTCGTCCACGAATGGATCGGCACCGTGGACGGCTCGGTCAACGCCGAGATCCGCCCCCAGGTGGAGGGCTACCTGCTCAAGCAGGTCTACCGCGAAGGCTTTCCCGTGAAGGCCGGCCAGGTGCTGTTCCAGATCGATCCCCGGCAGTTCCAGGCGGCCGCCAACGAAGCCAGGGCCGGCATGGCCCGGGACCAGGCGTCCCTGGACAAGGCCCAGCTCGACGTGGACCGCTACACCCCACTGGTGGCCCAGAAGGCCATCTCGCAGATGGAGCTGGACAACGCCCGGGCCGCCCTCAGCATGGCCAAGGCCAACCTGGACGCTTCCCGGGCGGCTTTTGAAAAGGCCAGGCTCAACCTGGAATGGACCCGGATCGTTTCGCCCATCTCCGGCATCGCCGGCATGGCCAAGGTCCAGGTGGGCGATCTGGTCAACGGCCAGAAGGTCATGACCACCGTGTCAACGGTGGACCCGGCGAAGGTGTATTTCAGCGCCAGCGAGGCCGAGTACATGATCTGGGCCCAGGCCTGGAGCGCCAAGGGCGGCGGCAAGGGCACCCTGCAGCTGCTGCTGTCCGACAACAGCGCCTACCCGCACAAGGGCGACCCCTTCATGACCGACCGCAACGTGGACCTGAAGACCGGCACCATCCAGCTGGCCGGCATGTTCCCCAATCCCGATCACCTGCTCCGCCCCGGCCAGTACGCCAAGGTGCGGGCCACCGTCGGGGTGGAGAAGGCCGCGATCATGGTGCCGTTGCGGGCGGTCTGGGAGATCCAGGGCGTTTCCCAGTTGGCCGTGGTGGGTCCCGACAACCGGGTGGAAATCCGCCCGGTAACCCTGGGAGCGCATGTGGGCGCCCTGGTCGCCATCGAGAAGGGGCTCAAGCCCCAGGAACGGGTCGTGGTGGAGGGGGTCCAGAAAGTGACCGCCGGCCTCCTGGTCCGGCCTGTTCCAGCCGCAGGATAGCCCCATGCCGAAGTTCTTCGTCAACCGCCCGATCGTCGCCATCGTCATCGCCATCATCACCCTGATCGCCGGGCTGGTGTCGATGTTCGGCCTGCCCATCGCCCAGTTCCCGGAGATCGTTCCGCCCCAGATCCTGGTCTCCACCTCCTACACCGGCGCCGACGCGCTCACCATCGAGCAGTCGGTGACCGCGCCGCTGGAGCAGCAGCTGAACGGCGTGGACAACATGCTCTACATGCAGTCCATCAACGCCAACGACGGCACCATGTCGGAGATCGTCACCTTCGACGTGAGCACCGACCCGAACATGGACGAGGTGAACACCCAGAACCGCCTGGCCCAGGCCGAGCCGTTCCTGCCGCCGATCGTCAACCAGTACGGCATGACCATGCGCAAGTCCACGGGCATGCCGCTGCTGCTGGTGGCCATCTACTCCCCCACGGCCAACTATGATTCCCTCTTCCTCTCCAACTACGCGACCATCAACCTGGTCGACCCCGTCTACCGGGTGCCCGGGGTAGGCCAGGTGCTGGTGTTCGGCGCGGGCGACTATGCCATGCGCATCTGGCTGAAGCCGGACCTGATGGCCAAGCTGGGCATCACCGCCAGCGACGTCAACCAAGCGGTTCAGCAGCAGAACACGGTCAACCCCGCCGGGCAGATCGGCGCCGAGCCTCTGCCCAAGGGCCAGGAGATGACCTACACCGTGCGCAGCCAGGGCCGGCTGCTGACCCCGCAGGAATTCGAGCGGATCGTGTTGCGGGCCAATCCGGATGGTTCCATCGTGCGCCTGGGCGACGTGGCCCGGGTGGAACTGGGTGCCCTGGCCTACAAGCAGATCGCCCGCCTGAACGGGCAGCCCAGCTGCATGCTGGCGATCTTCCAGAGCCCCGGGTCCAACTCACTGGCGGTGGGCGACGCCGTGAAACGGGAGATGGCCCGGCTCAAGCCCCGGTTCCCCGCCGGCATGGACTACGCCGTCTCGGTGGACACCACCCTGCCCATCACCGCCGGCATCAAAGAGATCATGTGGACCCTGCTGGAAGCCATGACCCTGGTCATCCTGGTGGTGTTCCTGTTCCTGCAGAACTGGCGGGCCACCCTCATCCCCATGATCGCCGTGCCGGTGTCCCTGATCGGCACCTTCGCCGTGTTCCCGCTCCTGGGCTTCTCCATCAACACCCTCTCCTTGTTCGGCCTGGTGCTGGCCATCGGACTGGTGGTGGACGACGCCATCGTGGTGGTGGAGGCGGTGGAGCACCACATCGAGCAGGGCATGCTGCCCCGGGAGGCCACCCTCCAGGCCATGAAGGAAGTGTCCGGCCCGGTGGTGGGCATCGCCCTGGTGCTCTCCGCCGTGTTCCTCCCGGTGGGCCTCATGGGCGGCATCCAGGGCCGGCTCAACCGGCAGTTCGCCGTCACCATCGCCGTATCGGTGCTCATTTCCGCCTTCAACGCCCTTTCCCTTTCCCCGGCCCTTTCCGCCTTGATCCTCAAGCCGCGGGAGCAGATGAGCGGACACCTGGGCCGCCTGTTCAAGGGCTTCAACGCCGGGTTCGCCAAGGCCACCCGCGGCTACGTGAGCCTGTCGCACACGCTCATCCGCCGCTCGGCCATCGCCCTCGCGGTCCTGGCGGGCTTCTTCCTGCTGGATGGCGCCATGGGCCACGCCCTGCCCACCAGCTTCGTGCCCACCGAGGACATGGGCTACTTCTTCCTCAACGTCCAGCTGCCCCCGGCCGCCTCGCTGCAGCGCACGGACGCGGTCGGCCGCAAGGTGGAGCAGATCCTGTTCCAGACCCCCGGCATCCACTATGTGAGCAACGTGGAAGGGTTCAGCCTGCTGTCCCGGGTGTCGGCCTCCTACAACGGCTTCGCCTTCGTGGCCCTGCAGCCGTGGGACCAGCGCAAGAAGCCCGGCATGGAGGCCGAGGCGATCATGCGCCGGCTCAACGCCCGGTTCAGCCGGGAGATCCCCGACGCCAACATCTTCGGGTTCCTGCCCCCGGCCATTCCCGGCATGGGCAGCTCCAGCGGTTTCTCCATGTGGCTTCAGGACCGCAGCGGCGGGGACCCCGCGTACCTGGCCTCGAACCTGCAGAATTTCATGGCCGCGGCCCGCAAGCGGCCCGAACTGGCCGGTGTCAACTCCCTGTACTCGGCCAGCACGCCCCAGATCTTCGCGGACGTGGACCGGGACAAGGCCATGAAGCAGGGCGTGCCGATCGCCGACCTCTACCTCACCCTGCAGACCTACCTGGGCGGGCTGTACCTGAACCAGTTCAACCGCTTCGGCCGGCAGTGGCAGGTCTACATGCAGGCCCAGGGGGAGGACCGCACCGGCGTCGAGGACATCGCCAAGTTCTATGTGCGCACCCATGATGGGGTCATGGTGCCGCTGTCCTCGCTGGTGACCATCCGCCGGATCCAGGGGCCGGAATACATCACCCGGTTCAACCTGATCCGAGCCGCCCAGGTGCTGGGCCAGGCCGCCCCCGGCTACAGTTCCGGCCAGGCCATGGCCGCCCTGCAACAGGTGGCCAAGCAGGTGCTGCCCAGCGACATGAGCTACGAGTGGGGCGACTTGTCCTACCAGGAGGCGAAGGCGGCCGGCACCACAGGCCTGCTGCTGTCCCTTTCGCTGGTGTTCGTGTTCCTGATCCTGGCCGCCCTCTATGAAAGCTGGTCCCTGCCCTTCTCGGTGCTGCTTTCGGTGCCGGTGGCCATCCTCGGAGCCTTCGCCGGGCTATGGATGCGGCACATGGATTTCGGCATTTTTGCCCAGATCGGCCTGATCATGCTCATCGGCCTTTCGGCCAAGAACGCCATCCTCATCGTCGAGTTCGCCCGGGACGAGATGAGCAAGGGCAGGCCGCTGGTGGAGGCGGCGCTAGCCGGGGCCCAGCTCCGCCTGCGGCCCATCCTCATGACTTCGTTCGCGTTCATCATGGGCTGCGTGCCCTTGTGGATCGCCGAGGGCTCCGGGGCCGTGTCCCGGCGCATCCTGGGCACCGTGGTGATCGTAGGCATGCTGGCCGCCACCCTCCTGGGCGTGTTCCTGATCCCGGTGCTGTTCGTGGTGGTGGAACGCATCACCCTGTCCAAGACCAAGACCAAGGCGCATACCGTCTCCGACGAAGGCATCATGGATGATGAGAGCTGAAGTGAAACCACTGGCGCTACCCCTTCTGCTGGTCCTGCTCACCGCCTGCGAGGTGGGCCCAAACTACAAGCGGCCGCAGCTGGAGTTCGTCGGGCAGTTCCGGGCGCAGGCCCAGGCCGAGGCGGCCTCCCTGGCCGACCAGCCCTGGTGGGAAGTGTTCGGCGACCCGGTCCTGAAGAACCTGATCGGCCAGGCCCTGGGCAACAACTACGACGTGCGCACCGCCGTGCAGCGGGTGGAGGAGTACCGGGCCCTGGCCAGCATGGAGCGCACCGACTACCAGCCCGCGTTCACCCCGGGCGCCGGCGCGGAGCGCGGCCGCAGCTCGCCCTACACCGCCGGCGGCGGCGCCTTCGGCAACAGCCTGAACGCCCAGATCGGGCTGAGCTGGGAACTGGACATCTGGGGCCGGTTGCGGCGCATGAACGAGGCGGCCCGGGCCCGGTTCCTGGCCTCCCAGGAAGCCCGCAGCGGGGTCTACCTGGCCACCGCGGCCCAGGTGGCCCAGGCCTATTTCGAGCTGAGGGAACTGGATTCCCGGCTGGCCATCGCCCGCTCCACCACCCAGGCCTTCCAGGAAACCTGCGAGCTGTTCGACCAGCGCTTCCAGGGCGGCGCGGCCTCGCGGCTGGAGACCGCCCGGGCCGAGGCGGCCCTGGCCGGCGCGGCCGGGTTCATCCCGGACCTGGAGCGGCAGATCCAGGCCAAGGAGAACCTGCTGAGCTATCTGGTCGGGCGCAATCCCGGACCGATCCCGCGCGGCACCGGCCTCCAGGCCCAGCCCCTGCCGCCCGGCATCCCGGCCGGGCTGCCTTCGGCCCTGCTGGAGCGCCGCCCGGACCTGCGCGAGGCGGAGCAGAGCCTGGTGGCAGCCAACGCCGCCATCGGCGTGGCCCAGGCCAACTACTTCCCCGTCCTCAGCCTCACCGGCCTGCTGGGCGGCGTGGCGCCCAGGGTCGGCCAGATGTTCGGCTCGGGCAAGGAATGGGACCTCGACGCGGGCCTCAACGGCCCCACCTTGCAGGGGCTGCGGCTCAAGTATCAGAAGGCCGCGGTGGTGGCCCAATGGGAGCAGGCCAGGACCCATTACGAAGCGGCCGTCAGCGCGGCGTTCGGCGAGGTGTCGTCCCTGCTGGTGGCCTACCAGAAGCTCGCCGATGTGGAGACCCAGGACGCCAAGGCGGTGGCCGCCTACCAGGAGGCGGTGGCCCTGGCCACCATGCGCTACCGGGCCGGGCTGTCCAGCTACATGGAAGTGCTGGAGGCCCAGCAGCAGCTGTTCCCGGCCGAGAACAGCCTGTCCCAGGCGCGCCTGAACCGCCTGGCGACGCTGGTGCAGCTCTACAAGGCCCTGGGCGGCGGCTGGAACCTGCAGGATCCGGGGGCCTGGAAGGCCCGCTGATGTCCGTTTCTGCTGGCAACCTGTCCGGCAATGGCCTTGCCGGCAGCATCCGGCAGGTTCATGTTTAGGTCCTGAGAAGGGACCCCCATGACCCCGCCGGAGACCGACATCTATTTCCTGGTATTGCCGGGAACGATGCTGCTGGATTTCGCCGGCACCGCCGAATCGTTCCGGGTCGCCGCGGACTTCGGCGCCCGGTTCCGGCTGCACTACATCGCGCCCTCCGGGCAGGCCATGTCCTCGCTGGGCCTGACCCTGGGCGGGCTGGAGCCCCTGCCCTCCCGGCTGCCCGCGGGAGCCATCGTGCTGGTGCCGGGAGTCGCCTGCTCGGCCGAGGACTACCAGCTGCCCGAGGCCCGGACGGCGGCCCAGTGGCTGGCGGACCAGGTGGGGCCCGGGCAGCTGCTTTGCACGGTCTGTTCCGGGGCCTTCCTGGCGGCCGAAAGCGGTCTGCTGGACGGCCGCAGCTGCACCACCCACCACAGCCTCACCGCCCGCCTGGCCCGGCAGTTCCCGAGGGTGAAGGTGGTGGAGAACCGGATCTTCGTGCGCGACGGCAACGTGTTCACCAGCGCCGGGGTCACCGCCGGGGTGGACCTGGCCCTGCAGCTCATCGCCGATCTGGCCGGTCCCCAGGTGGCGGTTGCGGTGGCCCGGCTGCTGGTGCTGTATTTCCGCCGGGCCGGCGCCGACCCGCAGCTCTCCCCCTGGCTGTGCCACCGCAACCACATCGATCCGCGGGTGCACAGCGCCCAGGACCTGGTGGTGCGCGACCCGGCCCACGGCTGGACCGTCCCGGAGCTGGCGCGACACGCCCATACCAGCCCGCGCCATCTCGGCCGGCTGTTCCGGCAGCATGCCGGCATCTCGCCCCAGGCCTACGTCCGCAAGATCCGCACCGCCGCCGCCCGGGAGCTGCTGGGGCAACCCGGGCTCAACCTGAACCTGGTGGCCGAGATGGTGGGCTTTTCCTCGGCCGAGCAGATGCGCCGGGCCTGGAAGCGCTTCGAACCTGCCACCCCGGCGCACCTGCGCCGCGAACGCCTGACCGGGTGAGCCCATGCGCCAGCCTCGTACCGCCCTGTCTTTGCTGCTGCCCCTGCTGCTGTGCTGCGGCCCGAAGCCCGCATCGGTGCGCATCAAGTTCGTCATCTACGACAACGACAACACCTTCGCCGCGACGGTGTACGCCCAGGAGGTCGCCACCGGCCAGACCACCAAGTTCGCCTACGGCCCGCACACCCCGTACCTGCCGGTGCAGATGAAAGTCCCCGGCACCTACGTGTTCTACGCCACCCTGGTGGAGGCGCCGGACGACTACCACTACGGCTTCACCGGCTACCAGGCCGCGGCCTACGGCCACATGACCCGGGGCGGCACCCAGGATCCCGCCACCAGCCTGATCGCCCTGGACCTCAAGCCGGGGGGGCAGTACAAGGTCTTCATCAGCGATCACTGGGCCAAGCTGCCGGAGCCGGGCAAGCCGGTCACTGTTGGCTGGCATCGGGAGACTCAGGCGGGCAGGTAGGGCCTTTTCTCGAAGACCACACGAACCTGCTGCCCGGTCCAGCGGCAGGTCAGGTAGCGCAGATGCGCGCAGGCCAGCACCACCGCGGGGGTGAACGCGGCCACGCAGGGCCCGTGGGCGGGATCGCGCACCGAATCGAACAGCACGCCCGCCGAGCCGGCCCTGGCCAGATCTTCCGCCAGGAGCCGCCCAGCCCGGTGGCAATCGGGATCCATGATCCCGGCGAAGGCCTGCGCCTTGGCGCCACGGACATCATGGAAGCTGCCTTCGATCCGGGCCGCCAGCACCCGCATATCGAATTCGTGCGGTTCGAGGCGGTCCTCCCGGCAGCGCAGCGCCTGGTAGTGGACCGTTTCGGCGATGGCCGCCGGCTCCCCGCGGGCCGCGTAGAAGGCCCCCAGGGACTCGGTCGAGAAGCGGCCGGCCCGCGGGTTGCTGAACGGCCACTGGATGAAGCTGGAGGCCGCCGTGGCCCCCTTGCGCAGCCTCGGGTTGGTGAGGTCCTCGATCTGCCCCAGCCGGTCCCACAGGTCCTTGGGCAGGCCCTCCCAGAGGTCCACGGCGGGAAACCGGGTGGCGACGATCCGGATCGCCTTGGCCCAGCGGATGGCCGCCAACTCGGGCGTTACCACACCCCCCTCCGGGCATCCAGGAGCCGGCGCACATCGGCCAGATCCATGATCTGCCCGCGGGTCAGGCGTACGATGGGGGCCTCGCCCTCGAACAACGGGTTGTCGTTGGGTCGCTTCACCCAGGCTTCGGCCTGCCGTCCGTCCGGGATCAGGATGCGCAGCGCCTTCCAGATGCCCAGCAGATAGCTGATCCGCTCCAAGGTGTCCTGGGGCAGCACGGCCTTGCGGGATTTCTTCCAGGCGAAGAAGGTGGACCGGGCCGGTTGGCCCAGCAGGGCCAACTGCTCGCGGGTGTCCAGGCCCCAGCGCTCGGCGATGAAGAAGAACCCGGCCAGGGCCGCCTCACCCATTTCCATGGGTGAATAGGCCCGGGTTTCCGGTTGCAGCGGGGAAGTGAAGTGCGGCATGGCGTCGCCTCAGCCCTTCAAGGTAGTCCCCATATAAATTTTGTCAAACAATTAGTCCAACCATAGACTTTGCTTCACCAACGCAGTTCGACTGCCGGCCGGAGGCCGTCCTTGGCGTTGGCCTGCTCCAGGCTGCCCGCCTTGGCCTGGATCACCAGGTAGGCCATCGGCTCGCTGCCGGAGGCGCGCCAGGCGCGCAGGCCCGCCGGGGCGATGCGCACGGCGCTGCCGGGGCGCAAGGGGATCCGCTCGCCGTCCACCTGCATCTCCCCCTCGCCGGAGAGGACCACGTACAGCTCCTCGTTCTGGGCGTGGGTGTGCAGGAAGGGGATCGATTCCCCGGGCAGCATGGAGCCGAAGGACACCTCCATGCCCGTGAGCCCCATGAGCGCGCCCAGGAAGACCTTGCCCTCCACCTTGCCCCGGCGCGGGTGGTCCTGCACATATTCCCGCCACCGGGCCGGGCTGCCGAACTGGGCGCTGGCGAAGTTGACGGACTGCTGGAGGTCCTGGGGGGTGAGCGGGGTGGGGGACATGGCGGCTCCTGGAAGAGAATATTTGGCACGAACGTTCGTATTAAATTATAACACTCAGAGCCGCTCCGCAAGGGGCCAACCTGGACGGCGATCGGAGATGCGGGCATATTGATCACTGGCCGGGACCCGAGCAAAGGGCCTGGACCGGAGGCAACCATGAGTCACGCTTCAAATGCTCAAAGCAGCGTCACGATCCCGGAGCTTCAGCGCTGGAAGGCCGAGGGACGGAAACTGGTGATGACCACCGCCTACGATTCGGTCACGGCCCGCATCGCCGAGGCCGCCGGCGTGGACATGCTGCTGGTGGGGGACAGCGTCGGCAACGTCTGTCTGGGCTTCGACAACACCCTGCCGGTTTCCATGGCGATGATGGCCCACCACCTGGGCGCCGTGGTGCGCACCCGGCCCCGGGCGTTCCTGATGGTGGACATGCCGTACCTGAGCTACCACCTGGGGACGAAGGAAACCATCCGCAACGCGGGCCGCTTCATCCAGCAAGGTGCCCAGGCGGTCAAGCTGGAGGGGGGCCGCAAGCGGGTCCCGGTGGTCCAGGCCCTGGTGGACGCGGAGATCCCGGTGATGGCCCACCTGGGCCTGACCCCCCAGTCGATCCACCGCATGGGCGGCTACAAGGTCCAGGGGCGGGCCGCCAATGCGGCCGTGGAGCTGCTGGAGGACGCGCTCCGGCTGCAGGACGCCGGGTGTTTCAGCGTCCTGCTGGAGGGCATCCCGGCGGAGCTGGCGGCCCGGGTCACCGAGGAACTGGACGTGCCGACCATCGGCATCGGGGCGGGACCCGGCTGCTCCGGCCAGGTGCTGGTGTTCCACGACATCGTCGGCCTCACGCCGGATCTGCCGCCGAAGTTCGTTCGGGTCTACCTGAACGCCTTCGAGCAGATCCGCGGCGCCCTGGCGGAGTGGGGCGAGGACGTCCGGGAAGGGCGGTTCCCCGGGCCGCAGGAATCATTCACCCTTCCCGCCGAAGCCCGCCATATCCTTGAGCAGTGGCAGTCGGCAGAGGACCTTGCGGTAGGGGCTTCGCTGCTTCCCTATGAGGGGTGATTTGGCGGAAAAAGGCGACAGCACCCGGACGCGGATCCTGGACGAGGCGGTGCGCTGCGCCAGCCAGGACGGGCTGGAGGGCCTGAGCATCGGCGTCCTGGCCGCGGAGCTGGACATGTCCAAGAGCGGCCTGTTCGCCCACTTCGGTTCCAAGGAGGCCTTGCAGATCGCCACCCTGGAGCACGCCGCGGCGCGGGTGGGCGAACGCACCGCGCCCGCGCTGCGGCTGCCGCCGGGCCCGGACCGGGTGCGCTTCCTGTTCCAAGCCATCCAGGGCTGGATCGATGATCCCGGCCTGCCCGGCGGCTGCCCCATCACCGGCGCCTGCATCGAGTTCGATGACCGGGACGGCCCGGTGCGCGAGGCGCTGTCGCGCATCCAGCGGCGCAGCCTGGCGCGGGCGGTGGAAGTGTTCGGCTTCGCCGCCCCCGGGCGGGACCGGGAGCAGCTGGCCTTCGAATTCAGGGCCATCTGCCTGGCCTACCACCATGCCGCCCGCATGCTGCGCGAACCCCGGGCCGTCCAGTGGGCCCGGAACGCGCTGGAGTCATTGATCGAGCAGGCGCTGCGCCCGTAGGTTGACCCCGGCGGCGGCCCCGGTCGCCAGGAACACGCCGGCCACCACCACCGCGCCGCCCAGCAGTTGCAGCGGGCCCAGCCGCTCGCCCAGGATCAGGTAGGCGGCGGCCACCGCGACCACCGGGATCAGGTTGAGGTAGATGCTGGCCTTGCCGCTGCCCAGGGCGTTCAGGGTGGCGATGTACAGCCAGTAGCCCGCCGCCGAGCAGAACACCCCCAGATAGCCCACGTTCAGCACCGCGGCGAGGCCGGGCATCCGCCACGCGGCGGTTTCGGTCAGGGCGAACGGCACGCAGCCGATGAGCCCGAACAGGCACTGCCAGAAGGACACGGCGATCAGCCCGTGGCGCTTGCCCGCCTTGCGGGTCACCTGGCCGTAGACCACCCAGGCCAGGATGGCGACCGTCATGTACAGGTAGCCGGTGCGGGAGGTGGTGGTGCCGGCGGACCGGGCGGCGATCAGGATCACCCCCGCCGTGGACAGCGCCGCGCCCAGATACACCCGGGTCCCGAGCCGGACCCCCTGGAACACCCGCTCGGCGAGGACCGACAGCACCGGGACGAAGCTGATGATCAGCGAAGATTCCGAAGCGGACAGCAGGGCGACCCCGTGGTTTTCCCCGTAGAAATACAAGGTCACCCCGGTGAACCCGCCCACGGCCAAGGCCGGCAGGTCGGCGGCGGCCACCCGGAGGCTCTCCCCGGTCAACCGGGCGATGACCGGCAGGACAGCGCAGGCGATGACGAACCGGGCCACCGCCATGGTCATGGGCGGAATCTCCACCAGGGCGACTTTGATGCTGAGGAACGACAAGCCCCACAGAACGGATACCAGGATGCCGTACAGGGCGGCGACGCGTGATTTGCTCATCCCCTATGCTAACCGGTGATCCGGGCGCCTACTGGGACGGCGCGGCCTTGAGCAGCCCGGCCAGCGTCTTGGCCAGCGGCCCGATCCGGTCCGGTTCGCTGAGGAAGGTGCCCCGGCACGCCACCAGCCGGGCCGAGGCCTTGCCCAGGGTGGTGAGCTCCACCAGGTGGTGGGCCAGCAGGGTCCTGCCGCTCTGCACCAGGTCGACGATGGCATCGGCCAGGCCCAGCACCGGGGCCAGTTCCACGCTGCTCTGCAGCGGCACCAGCTCGGCGGTGAGGCCCTCCTGGCCCAGCCAGCGCCCGGTGGCGCCGATGAACTTGGTGGCGATGCGCAGGTGCGGCTTGCGGCGCAGCATGTCCAGGGTGGTGCGCTCGGGGGCGCACAGGGACAGCCGGCAGACGCCGAAGTTCAGGTCGCTCAGTTCCATCAGGTCCACCGGGCATTCGTCCAGGATGTCCGAGCCGACCACGCCCAGGGCGGCCACGCCGCCGGCCACGTAGCGCGGCAGGTCCGCGCCCTTGAGCAGGATCGCCGCCAGGGACGGATCGGCCATGGGGATGCGCAGCTTGCGCGACTTGAGGGCACGCGGGTCCAGCTCGAAGGCGCTGCCCTTCAGGCGCGGCAGCAGTTCATCTTCCAGGCGGCCCTTGGGCAGGGCGATCAGCAGCGGCTTCATTTGTCACCTTCGTGGTTGTCGCCCAGTTCCAGCAGGGTGGTGAGGCGCACGCAGAATCCGGCGGCGAACCAGGGCCGGCCCATCTCCGGGTAGAGGCCGTCGTAGCGGCCGCCGGAGGCCAGTTCACGCTGGGCGCCCGGGGCCCACAGCCGCAGGGTCGGGCCGCTGTAGTAGCCCAGGCCGCGCAGGTCGCCCAGGTCCAGGCGCAGGGTGAGCCCTTGGGGCAGCTGGGCGGAAAGCGCGGACAGCACCCGGCCCAGTTGTTCGGCCTCGGTCTCCAGCAGGGCGCCGTAGGGGCCCCGGGCCAGGTCGGCCAGGCTGCCGGGACCGTCCGGGCCGGACAGCAGGATCTCGGCATGGGCCAGCAGCCGGGCCCTGGCCGGGTGGCCGTCCAGCAGTTCCGCGGCGCGGTGGATGGCGCGCCGGTCCAGCACCCGGGCCACTTCCTGGCCCAGCTCGGCCGGGATGCCCTCGGCCTCCATGGGCCGGCGCAGCAGGGCGGCGTGGCCGATGTGCAGCAGGCAGCCCTCGAGCCCCAGCAGGGCCGGCACCGCCATGAGCAGGCGCGCCAGTTCCCGGTCGGCCTCGGTGCGCTGGTCCGGGTCGGCCTGGATGTGCTCGCAGCCCACTTCCAGGCGCTCCACGGGGTCCCAGGAGTTGGCCGGGCGGCGGAACACCGGCCCGGCGTAGCTGATGCGCCGGGGCGGCTCCTGGAACCGGCGCACCAGGGTGCGGGCCAGGGCTTCGGTGAAATCCCAGCGCAGCGCCACCAGCTCGTCGCCGTCGAAGAAGCGCACGGTGGAAGGGTTGACCGGGTTGCGCATGACCAGGCTGGGATGCAGCTCCCGGTAGCCGGCGCCGTCCAGGTGGTTCATCAGCTGGGTTTCCCAGCGGCGCAGCCGGGCGGCGTCGTCGAACAGCAGGTCGGGGAAGCTGGGGGTGTGGGTCGGCATCAGTGACTCCGGGCCTTGAGGGCTTCGGCCAGGTCCTTCAGGCCGAGGCCCTGGTCCACCAGCAGCACCTGCAGGTGGAACAGCAGGTCGGCGGCCTCGTTGATCAGGTCGGTGCGCCGTTCGGGGGTGGGCTCATAGCGCAGGGCCATGGCGGCGATGGCGGTCTCCCCGGCCTCTTCCACCACCTTCTTGCCGATCCGCTCGGGGCCCCGGTGGAACAGCTTCTGGGTGTAGCTGCCGTCGGGGCCGGCGCCGCGCTTGCGTTCGCCCAGGGTGGCTTCCAGGTGGCCCAGCCAGGCCACCGGGGCCAGGCCGTCGAAGCAGGACGGGGTGCCGCGGTGGCAGGTGGGCCCCTGCGGTTCGGCGATCACCAGCAGGGTGTCGCCGTCGCAGTCCAGGAAGATATCCTGGAACTTCAGCCGGTTGCCGCTGGTCTCGCCCTTGACCCAGAGCTGGTTGCGGCTGCGGCTCCAGAAGGTGACCCAGCCGGTCTCCAGGGTGCGGGCGAGGGCGTCGGCGTTCATGTAGCCGACCATGCGCACTTCTCCGCCTGGGGCCTGGACCACCGCCGGGATGAGGCCCTGGGGGTCGAACTTGATCTTGTCCATTGCGGCGATGCTCATGGTCTAACCTCAATGCCCTCTTGGGCCAGGAATGCCTTCAATGCGGAAATGCGCAGCCGCTCCTCGTGGAACAGGGTAGCGGCCAGCGCCCCCTCGGCGCCGTGCCGGAACGCTTCCAGGAAGTGCTCGCGGCTGCCGGCGCCGCCCGAGGCGATCACCGGAATGGAGAGGCCGGCGGCCTGGTCGAGGATGTCCAGGTCGAAGCCCAGCTCGGTGCCGTCCCGGTCGATGGAGGTGAGCAGGATCTCGCCGGCGCCCCGGTCCTCCAGCTCGCGCAGCCAGGCGCCGGCGGCGTGCTCGGTGGGGACGTTGCCGCCCTTGGCGAACACCCGCCAGCCCAGCTCGGGGTCCCGGGCCACGTCCACCGCCACCACCACGCACTGCCGGCCGAAGGCGGCGGCGGCCTGGGTGATCAGCGGCGGATCGGCGATGGCGGCGGTGTTCAGCGCCACCTTGTCGGCGCCGGCCCGCAGCAGCCGGCGGATGCCCTCCACGCTGGAAACGCCGCCGCCCACGGTGAACGGGATGCTCAAGGTCGCGGCCACTTCGCGCACCCAGGCTTCCCTTGTGGTGCGGCCCTCTTCGGACGCGACGATATCCAGGAACACCAGTTCGTCGGCGCCCTCCAGGCCGTAGCGCACGCCCATTTCGGCGGGATGGCCCATGTCGCGCAGGCCCTTGAAGTTGATGCCCTTGACCACGCGGGCGTCCTTGACGTCGAGGCAGGGGATGATGCGTTTGGCGGCCATCAGTCGGCTCCTTCAGGGGCGGCCATGGCCGCCCGGACTGCCGGATCTTCCGGCGTCATGCGCCCGTCGAGCAGCGCCTTGCCCGAGATGGCGGCTTGCGCCCCGGGGACCGCGGCGATCAGGGCCAGGTCGTGCAAATCCCGCAGTCCGCCCGAAGCCTGCACCCGGAAGCCGAGCGCCGCCACCTGGGCCAGCGCTTCCAGGCCGGGGCCGGTCATGGCGCCGTCCCGTTCCACGTCGGTGACCAGGGCGCGGTCGATGCCCAGGGCCCTCAGGGGGGCGGCCACGGCCTCAAGGGACCGGGCCGATGCTTGGGTCCAGCCGCGCACCACCGGGGCGCCGGCACGCAGGTCCAGGGCGGCGATCAGCCGGGACGGGTCCAGGCCTTCGAGCGCCTCGGGCGTTTCCATGGCCAGGGTACCGAGCACGGCGTCGAAGCCGTCGTCCTGGACCCGCAGCACCGCCTCGCGCGAGCGCAGGCCGCCGCCCAGCTGGAAGCGCACGCCGGGCCAGGCCTTGGCGAAGCCGCGCAGGGCCCGCTGGGGCGCTTCCCCGAAGGCCGCGTCCAGATCGACCAGGTGGATGCGCCGGGCGCCGGCGTCCACCAGGCGCTTGATCCAGGCTTCGGGCGTGGTGGGGTAGACGAAGGCGCTTTGCCGTTCGCCCTTGAGCAGGCGCACCACCTGGCCGCCCAGGAGGTCCATGGAGGGGATCAGGCGCATGTCTCCCCCATCCAGCCCAGCACGCCGCGCAGCAGGCTTTCGCCGAAGGGCCCGGACTTCTCCGGGTGGCCCTGGAAGCCCAGCACCCGGCCCCGGGCCTGCATGGCCGAGAACGGCCGGCCGTGGGTCGAGGCCAGGACGGTCTCGGCGTCGGTGTCGAGCGCGTAGCTGTGCACGAAGTAGAGCCAGTCCTCCTTGAAGTCCGGCAGGGCGGGGTGGGCCTTCAGGGCCTGGACCTTGGCCCAGCCCATGTTGGGCACCTTCACCCCGGGCCCCAGGAGCCGGGAGACTCCGGGCAGCAGGCCCAGGCCGGCGGCGCCGGGGCTTTCCTCGCTGCCTTCGGCCAGCAGTTGCAGGCCCAGGCAAATGCCCAGCAGCGGGCGCCCGGCGGCCACCAGGGGCGGCAGCGCGTCCCACCAGCCGCGTTCCACCAGGGCGGCCCGGGCGGCGGTGAAGTGGCCCACCCCGGGCAGCACCAGGGTGCCGCCTTCCGGAGCCTCGGCCGGGGTCACCGCCCGCACGCTCTGGAAGCCCAGGCGGGTGAGGGCGCCCTGCAGGGAGTGCAGGTTGCCCGCGCCGTAATCGATGAGCGTGATCATGGGGACTCCTATGCGGTCAGCGTGCCTTTGGTCGAGGGGATGCCTTCGCCCTCGCGCCTGAGGGCGCGCTTGAGGGCCACGGCCAGGGCCTTGAACAGGGCCTCCAGCTGGTGGTGGGTGTTCTCGCCGTAGAGGATGGTGGCGTGCAGGTCGAACGCGCCGCGCTGGGCGAAGGCGATGAAGAACTCCCGGGCCAGTTCCGGGTGGAAGCCGTTGCCGAGGATCAGCGCCGGCAGCTTGACGTCGTAGTGGCACCAGGGCCGGCCCGACAGGTCCACCACGACCCGGGCCAGGGACTCGTCCAGGGGCACGTGGGCCTCGCCGAACCGGGCGATGCCGGCCTTGTCGCCCAGGGCGGCCTTCAGGGCCTCGCCCAGGCACAGGCCGACGTCCTCCACCAGGTGGTGGCCGTCCACCTCCAGGTCGCCGGTGGCCTCCACTTCCAGTCCCAGGCCGCCGTGCCGGGCCAGCTGCATGAGCATGTGGTCGAAGAAGGCGAGGCCGGTGGCCACCTTGGCGGGCCCGCCGTCCAGATCCAGGGCCACCCTGACCTTGGTCTCGCCGGTGACGCGTTCCAGCGTGGCGGTTCTCATGAGCGGGCTCCTTTCATGACCGACAGCAGGGCCCTGAGGCTGGGCGCCCGCAGGTCCACTTCCCGGGCGATGGCGTCGCGCAGCGGTCCCACCGCGGCGAAGGTCCACACCAGGTCGGGCCGGGCTTCCCGGGCCAGGCGCAGCGCCTGGGCGTCATCCCGGGTGTCGCCGACGAAGACGATCTCCTCGGCCTGGAACGCGTCGGCCAGCTGCAGCAGGCCGCCGGGCATGGGCTTGCGCAGGTGCGCGCCCGAATCGGCCACCGCCGGCAGGCGGAAGCCCAGCACCTGGAAGCCGGTTTCCAGCTCCTCGTAGTTGCGCCCGGTGAGCACCGCAAGGTCCCAGCCCAGCGACTCCAGCTCGGCCTGGCTGACCAGGGCGGTGTCCGGGGGCGGCACCGACTTGTACCAGCGGGTGACGGCCTCGGCGCAGGTGGGCTCCAGGGCCTGGATGCGCGCCTCCAGGTGCGGGAAGCCGGTGCCCGGGGCGGACCACAGGGTGTCCAGCTCGCCCCGCTCCGCCAGGGCCACGGCGGCGGCGCAGACCCGGTAGTCGTTGTTGAACCCGGCCACCTGCTTGAAGGCCAGATAGTGGGCGTCCATCCACGGCAGGTCCGGCACCAGCTCGCCCAGCGCCTTGGCCACCGCGTTCATGAAGCCGGGATCGCCGTCCACCAGCACGCCGTCCATGTCCAGGGCCAGCAGCCGGCGCGGCGTCAGGGGCCGGGGCTCGGCCAGCACGCCGCCCAGGGCCTCGGCCACGGCGCGGGTCTCGTCCTCGGTGCCCACGGTGATCCGCCCGGCGCCCAGCTCCGGCAGGGCCCGGGACTGGATGCCGGCCGCGCGCAAGGCGGGGCCGGGATCGGGGCGCACGAACAGGAAATTGGCCGCGCTCACCGCGGCCACCCGCTCACCCAGGGCTTCGGCCAGGCGGTCCCGGCGCTCGGGCACTTCCCGGGCCTGCTGGGCGAACACGGCCCTGAAGTCCAGGGCCACGTCCAGGGCCTCCAGGGCCGGGGCGGGGATGCTGTAGGGCAGATGCAGGGCGGCCAGCGGCGCGATCAGCTCCGGGGCGCCCACCAGGTAGCCCAGGCGCCAGCCCGCGCTGGCCAGGGCCTTGCTGAAGGTACGCAGCAGGATCAGGTTGGGGTAGCGGTCCACCGCCAGGCGGTGGGTGAGCGGCGCGAATTCGGCGTAGGCCTCGTCCAGCACGATCAGCGGCGGATCCGGCAACGCCGCCGCCGCCTTCAGCAGGGGCTCCAGCTCCCAGGGCGAAAGCCAGGTGCCGGTGGGGTTGTTGGGCAGGGTGAGCCAGAGCTGGCGCGGTGGGTCCTGCTCCAGCAGCTTCTGCCAGGGTTCCAGCGGGAAGCCGTTGCCGATCGGCACCGGGATGCCGCGCACCCCGTGCCGCGCGGCCAGGGCCGGGTACAGGCTGAAGCCGGGCTCCGGGTAGGCCACGGCCTCGCCGGGCGCGACCCCGGCCAGCACCACCAGGTCCAGCAGCGCGCCGCTGGAGGGGCCCAGCAGCACGCCGCCTTCCGGGGCGCCCAAGGCCCGGCCGAGCCGGGCGGTCAGTTCCTCCTGGCGCTCCGGGTAGTGCTGGAACGGCTGGGTCTCCAGCCGGGCCATGAGCGCCTTGCGGGCGCTGTCGGGCCAGCCCTTGGCGGCTTCGTTCAGGTGCAGCCGGGCCAGGGTCTGTCCCTTGCCCTCGCCGTGGGGGCGCACATAGCCGTGGAGCTTCTGGAATTCGGGTCTGATCAGGGGCATGCGGCCTCCAGGGATGGACAGACGGAGCTTGAGGGGCGGGCCGGCGCTCAGGATATGGGAATCCGGCGCCGGCTGCCTAGGAATGATGCGAAAGGGTACGGCGCCGGGCGCTCTGGGCGTGGTGCGGCAGGCCTTCGGCCTCGGCCAGCCGGGCCACCCGGGGCGCCAGGGCGCCGGCCAGGGCCGGTTCCAGCGCCAGCACGGTCTGGCGCTTCATGAAGGTGGCCACGCCCAGGGGGCTGGAGAAGCGGCCCGAGCCGCCGGTGGGCAGCACGTGGTTGGGGCCGGCGCCGTAGTCGCCGAACACTTCGGCGCTGGCTTCGCCCAGGAACAGGGCGCCGGCGGTGGTGAGCCCGGGCAGCCAGGATTCGGGATCGGCCACGGAGAGTTCCAGGTGTTCCGGGGCCCAGGCCTGGGCGAAGGCGATGGCCAGCTCCCGGTCCGCCTGGATCAGCCGGCCGTGGCGGCCCAGGCTGACTTCCAGGATGGCCCGCCTGGGGCTCTCCTGGACCCGCTGGGCCAGGCGTTCCGCCACCTCCGCCAGCAGCGCCGGGGCGTCGGAGACCAGCACCGCGGCGGCGTCGGGATCATGCTCGGCCTGGGCCAGGAGGTCCTCCGCCACGGTGGCGGGGTCGGCGGCGCCGTCGGCGATCACCAGCACCTCCGAGGGCCCGGCCAGGGAATCGATGCCGCAGCTGCCCACCAGCTGGCGCTTGGCCTCGGCCACGAAGCGGTTGCCGGGCCCGGCCACCAGGTCCACCCGGGGTTCGCCGTAGACCATCCAGCCCACCGCCTGGGCGCCGCCCACGGTGTAGAGTTCTTCAAGCTCCAGCAGGGCCGCCGTGGCCAGCACCAGGGGATCGGGCCCGCCGGGCTTGGGCGGCGTGACCCCGACGATCCGCGCCACCCCGGCCTCCTGGGCCGGAATGACGGTCATGGCCAGGGTGGAAGGATAGAAGGCCCGCCCGCCGGGGATGTAGACGCCCGCGGTGCGCATGGGCAGCCAGCGTTCCCGGGCCCGGCCGCCGCCGGGGAGCGCCAGGTCCAGGTCGCGCAGGGCGGCCTTCTGGCCCCGGGCGAACCGGCGGATGCCGTCCACCATGCCTTCCAGGTCGCCGATGAGGTCCGGGGCGCTGGCGCGCAATCCCGCCAGGGCCGCCCGGGCCGCCGCGGGGTCCACCCGGAAGCTGCCGGCGTCCAGCGCCACCCCGTCCAGTTCCCGGGTAAGCCGGAACACCGCGTCCAGCCCGTTCTGGCGGACATCCTCGAGGATGCGCCCGACGGTCGCGCGGGTTTCACTTTCCACCTTGGTGTCCCTTGCCAGCTCGGCAAGTATTCCGATCAGTTGATCTCGATCACGCAGCTGGATTGGGATGAAGTAACACCGTTACACCTCTGGGGGGACTTCCACTTTCCCACGGCTGGGCGGCGAGGTCAACGATTTTCAGGCGAACGGGTCGGCGACGTTGCGACCGGCCCTGGCATGGTTCAGGGCGCGCAGGCCGATGTCGCGGCGCACCTGCATGCCCGGCCAGCCGACCCGGGCGATGGCCGCCTCGATCCGTTCCCGCGCCTGGGCCAGGTCGGGCGCCACGGCGACCAGGTCGAGCACCCGGCCCCCGTTGGTCAGCCAGCCACCGTCGGCGCCCCGGCGGGTGCCGGCATGGATGACGGTGGCCGCGGGATCGGCGAGGCTGATGGCGACGCCCTGCTTCGCGCTCTCCGGATAGCCCTCGGCGGCCAGCACCACGGCGATGGCGCAACCATCGCGCAGGGCCAGCGCGCCGCGCTCCAGCCGGCCCTGGGCCACCTCCAGCAGCAGCGGGGCCAGGTCCTCGTCCAGCAGCTCCATGAGCACCTGGGTTTCCGGATCGCCGAAGCGCACGTTGTACTCCAGCAGCCTCGGTCCCCGGGGCGTCCACATGACCCCCAGGAACAGCACGCCGCGAGCCGGGAGGCCGTCCTCGCGCAGGCCGCGGATGGTCGGCGCCACCAGCTCCTCGGTGAGCCGGTCCAGGTCCTGAGGGCGCAGGAACGGCAGCGGGCCGAAGGCGCCCATGCCGCCGGTGTTGGGCCCCTTGTCGCCGTCGAAGATGCGCTTGTGGTCCTGGCAGGGCGGCAGCACGGCGAAGGCCGCGTGCTCCGCGTCCACGTCGGCCAGCACATGCAGGGACAGCTCCATGCCGATCAGCGGTTCCTCCAGCACCACGGTGCGGGAGGCGTCGCCGAACTGGCCGGCCATGAAGGCGCGCAGGGTCGCCAGGGCCTCGCCCTTGCTGGAGGCCAGCACCACCCCCTTCCCCGCCGCCAGGCCGTCGGCCTTCAGGACGATGGGGAAGCCGTAGGCCCAGCCGCGGACAGCCGCCTCGGCCGGCTCCAGCTCGGTGAAGGTCGCGCTGGCGGCGCAGGGGATCCGGTGGCGGAACATGAAGTCCTTGGCGAAGGCCTTGCTGCCTTCCAGCCTGGCGGTGGCCCTGTCGTGGCCGAACACGGCGATGCCCTGCGCCCGCAACCGGTCCGCCAGGCCCGCCACCAGCGGCGCCTCCGGCCCCACCAGCACCAGCTCGGGCCGGTGCTCGGCGCACCAGGCGGTGATCCCCTCCAGGTCCCCGGCCTGGAACGGCAGGCAGATGCCCAGCTCGGCCAGGGCGTCGCTGCCCGGGGCCGCGAACAGCTCAACCGGCAGGCTTCCCGCCTTCAATTTCAAAGCCATCGCGTGTTCCCGGCCGCCGGAACCGATGAGCAGGATTTTCATGTTGCCCCCTGCTAGAGCCTAGCAAAAAGCCACCACGTTGGCGCGGACCCCGCGCGGCGAATGCTATATTGTCCCCATCATCCAGGCCGCGACCGGGCGGCCCTCTTCATTTTTAGGGAAGCCGAAACCATGACCGCCATCCGCCGCCTCTTCGTGGAAAAACTGCCTCCCTACGCCGTGGAAGCCGCCAGGCTGCTGCAGGACCTGCGCGAGCACCTGGGCATCACCGTGCTGGCCGGGGTGCGGCTGGTGGTCCGCTACGACGTGGAGGGGCTGTCCGACGCCCACCTGGAGGCGGCCCGCTGGACCGTGTTCGCCGAACCTCCGGTGGATGCGGTGTACGACGAGGAGCTGCCGCTGGCCCCGGACGAGACGGCCCTGGCGGTGGAGTATCTGCCGGGCCAGTTCGACCAGCGCGCCGACAGCGCGGCCCAGTGCCTGCAGCTGCTTTCGCACGGGGTGCGGCCCTGCGTGGCCGGGGCCCGGGTCTACGTGTTCCGGGGCCCGCTCACGGCCGGCGACCTGGCCCGGCTGCGCGGCTACCTGATCAACCCGGTGGACAGCCGCGCAGCCTCGCCGGCCAAGCCCGCCACCCTGAGCCCGGCCCTGCCCGCCCCGGACGAGGTGGAGATCCTGGCCGGGTTCCGTTCGGCCGCGGAAGCCGCGCTGCTGGAACTGCACGGCCGCATGGGGCTGGCCATGACCCTGGCCGACCTGCTGCACACCCAGGCGTACTTCCGGGACGAGGAACGGCGCGATCCCTCGGAAACCGAACTGAGGCTGCTGGACACCTACTGGTCCGACCACTGCCGGCACACCACCTTCCTCACCCGCATCACCGGCGTGGCGGTGGCGGAAGGACCCCTGGCCGAGCCCATCCGCCGGACCTACCAGGACTACCGCGCGCTGCGGGCCGAGCTCGGCCTGGCCGACAAGCCCGAGTGCCTCATGGACATGGCCCTGCTGGCGGCCCGGGCCATGCGCAAGGCGGGCCGGCTGGAGGACCAGGAGCAGACCAGCGAGATCAACGCCTGTTCGGTGATCGTCGACATCGACCACACCGGCGCCCCGGGCGGCCGGGAGCCCTGGCTGCTGATGTTCAAGAACGAGACGCACAACCACCCCACCGAGATCGAGCCGTTCGGCGGGGCCGCCACCTGCCTGGGCGGCGCCATCCGCGACCCCCTGAGCGGGCGGGCCTACGTCTACCAGTCCATGCGGGTCACCGGCAGCGGCGACCCCCGGGCCGCCGTGGCCGAGACCATCCCCGGCAAGCTGCCCCAGCGCAAGATCACCCAGGAGGCGGCCCAGGGCTTCGCCTCCTACGGCAACCAGATCGGCCTGTGCACCGGCCAGGTGACCGAATACTACGACCCCGGCTATGTGGCCAAGCGCATGGAGATCGGCGCGGTGGTGGGCGCGGTGCCCCGGGCCCAGGTGCGCCGAGAGGAGCCGGTGCCCGGCGACGTGATCATCCTGGTGGGCGGCCGCACCGGCCGGGACGGCATCGGCGGCGCCACCGGCAGTTCCAAGGCGCACACCGAGCAGTCCATCGAGAAGTGCGGGGCCGAGGTGCAGAAGGGCGATCCGCCGATGGAACGCAAGCTCCAACGCCTGTTCCGCAGCCCCGGGTTCTGCCGGCTGGTGAAGAAGTGCAACGACTTCGGCGCCGGCGGCGTGGCGGTGGCGATCGGCGAGCTGGCCGAGGGCATCCGGATCGACCTGGACCAGGTGCCGCGCAAGTACGAAGGCCTGAACGGCACCGAGCTGGCCATCGCCGAAAGCCAGGAGCGCATGGCGGTGGTGGTGGCCCGGGCCGACGCCCCGGCCTTGGTCGCCCTGGCCGCCCAGGAGAACCTGGAGGCCACCCTGGTGGCCGAAGTCACCGCCGAACCCCGGCTGACCATGGCCTGGCGCGGCCGCACCATCGCCGACCTGAGCCGGGCCTTCCTGGACAGCAACGGTGCGCCCCAGTTCACCGACGCCAGCATCCCGGCCCCCGACCCGCTGGCGGACCCGTTCCGCGGCCCCGCCGTGGCCGGCCTGGCCCAGGCCTGGACCGCGTCGCTGCAGGACCTGAACACCTGCAGCCAGCGCGGCCTGGCCGAGAAGTTCGACTGCACCATCGGCGCGGCCTCGGTGCTGGCGCCCTACGGCGGCAGCCGCCGGCGCACGCCGGCCGACGCCATGGTGGCCAAGTTCCCGGTGCAGGGCGGCGAAACCCTCTCCGCCAGCGCCATGGCCCACGGCTTCATGCCCGCCGTCAGCCGCTGGAGCCCCTTCCACGGCGCCGTCTGGGCCCACGTCCAGGCCGCGGCGCGGCTGGCGGCGGTGGGCGCGGACCACCGCGCCCTGCGCTTCACCCTGCAGGAGTACTTCGGCAAGCCCGCGGCCGACCCGCTGCGCTGGGGCCAGCCCATGGCCGCGCTGCTGGGCGCGCTGCGCGCGGAGCTGGAGCTGGGCACCCCGGCGATCGGCGGCAAGGATTCCATGTCGGGCACCTTCAAGGACCTGGACGTGCCGCCCACCCTGGTGGCGTTCGCCGTGGCGGTGGTGCGGGCGGACCAGGTGGCCAGCCCCGAATTCAAGGGCCCGGGCCACGCGGTGGTGCTGGTGGAGCTGCCCCGGGACGCCGAGGCGCTGCCCGACTGGGCGGCGCTGCACGCGATCTACGCCGGGGTGGGCAAGGCGGTGCGCGCGGGCCGGGTGCTGGCGGCCAAGGCCCTGGGCCTGGAGGGCCTGGCGCCGGCCCTGGCGGTCATGGCGTTCGGCAACGGCGTGGGGCTCGAGCTGGAACCCCGGCCGGACGCGGACTGGTTCGCGCCCCGGCCCGGCGGCTTCATCCTGGAGCTGGCCGGCGATCCCGCCGCGGCGCTGCCCGGGCTGGCCTGGACCCGCCTGGGCGGCACCACCGCTGCCGGGCAGATCCGGGTATCCGGCCAGGCGCTGGAGCTGGAGGCCCTGCTGCGGGCCTGGGAGGCCCCCCTGGAAGCCGTCTTCCCCACCCGGCTGGCAGCAACCGCCCCGGCCCTGGCGCCCTTCGCCCCGGTGCCGGCCGCGGGCCGGCCCAGGCCCGCCTGGAGCTCCGTCCGGCCCCGGGTGGTGCTCACGGTCTTTCCCGGCACCAACTGCGAGTACGATACCGCCAGCGCCTTCGAGCGGGCCGGCGCGGTGACCGAGACCGTGGTGTTCCGCAACCTCGACCCCCAGGCGGTGGAAGCCTCCCTGGAGGCCCTGGCCGGGGCCATCGACCGGGCCCAGATCGTGGTGATCCCCGGCGGCTTCTCCGCCGGCGACGAGCCCGAAGGCAGCGGCAAGTTCATCGCCGCCGCCTACCGCAACCCGCGGGTGCGCGACGCCGTGCACCGGCTGCTGAAGGCCCGGGACGGCCTGATGCTGGGCATCTGCAACGGCTTCCAGGCCCTCATCAAGCTTGGCCTGGTGCCCTGCGGCGAGATCCGCGAACTGGGCCCCCAGAGCCCCACCCTGACCTTCAACAACCTGCGCTACACCAGCCGCTTCGCCTGGACCCGGGTGGTTTCCGACGCCAGCCCCTGGCTGGCCCGCCAGCGCCCGGGCGCCATCCACACCGTGGCCATCGCCCACGGCGAAGGCCGCATCGTCGGCCCGGACGCGCTGCTGCGCGACCTCCTGGCCCGGGGCCAGGTGGCCACCCAGTACGTGGACGGCGCCGGCAACCCCACCCTGGACCTGGAATTCAATCCCAACGGCAGCGCCCTGGCCATCGAGGGGCTCACCAGCCCCGACGGCCGGGTGTTCGGCAAGATGGCCCACCCGGAGCGCTACACCCCCCACGTCTGGCACAACGTGCCGGGCGAAAAGGACATGGAGATCTTCCGGTCGGGTGTTGAGTACTTCTCCTAGGAGACTTTCCCGATGATCGGTCGGCTGCGCGGCATCCTCATCCAGAAAAGCCCGGCCCACGCCCTCGTCGAGTGCGCCGGGGTCGGCTACCTCTGTGCCATTTCCCTGGGCACCTACGGCCTGCTGCCGGAGGAGGGGCGCGAGGCGATCCTCCACGTGGAGACCCTGCTCCGGGAGAACGACCTGAGCCTGCTGGGCTTCGCCACCCTTGAAGAGCGCCAGCTGTACCGGCTGCTGGTCAAGGTGGACGGGGTCGGGCCCAAGCTGGCCCTGGCCGCCCTGGGTTCGCTGCCCCTGGCCGAACTGGTCCAGGCCATCCGCGGCCGGGACGTGAAGGGCCTGTGCCGGATCCCCGGCGTGGGCAAGAAGACCGCCGAGAAGCTGTGTTTCGAGCTTTCCGAAAAGCTGGGCGGCCTGGGCGGGCTGGACGGCCTCGCCGGCTCCGCCGGCCCGCGCGACGCCTGGGAGGCCGACCTGAGATCGGCCCTCACCAACCTGGGTTTCCGGGAAGAGGTGGTGATCCCCATCGTGGGCGAACTGAAGGCGGAGCGGCCGCCCCTGGCCGAAGCCATCCGCCTTTCCCTCCGGGCCCTGCGGCGCTGAGGTTTCTTTGCGATGGCATCCGCGCGGTCCTGGAGGGTAAGCTGGGGTCATTCCGCTGGAGGTATGCAATGCTCCGTCAATGGCTCCGGCTGCTCGACCCGAGAATCCATGAATTGAAACAGGGGGCCGGGGTTTCCCCCGAGTCCCGCCTCCAGTTCGTCAGGGCCCTGAACGGGCGCTGCATGCATGAGGAAGCCCGGACGGTCCTCGAGAGCAGCCTCACCGAGAACAAGCAGGACCCGGACCTCTGGTTCGAGCGGATCATGGCCCTGGGCGACCACGCCGCCGCCGAGGAGATGGAAGACCTGTACCGCCAGTTGGCCGGCCTGCGCGATGCCAGCCCCGAGAACGCGCCGGTGCTGCGCAACCTGGGCTTCGTCCGGCTCCTGCAGCAGCGCGGCGATGAGGCCGAGCGTTGGCTGCGCGCGTCCCTGGCCCTGAACGGCAGCGATCCGCGCGCCCTCGAGCTCATGGGGCTGCTGTGCGTGCAGCGGGACAACTCCCAGGAAGCCAAGACCTGGCTGCTGAAGGCGCTCAGCCTCCAGCCCCGGGATCCCCGCACCCTGCGGCTGCTGGGGATCACTTGCGAGCACCTGGGCGACTTCAAGTGCGCCGAGTCCCAGTTCCTGGCCGCGCTGGAAGTTGATCCGTTCTATTTCTGGGGCTGGCACAGCCTGGGCGAGCTGCTGCTCAAGAAGGGCGAACTGGAGGACGGCCTGCGCTGCATCCACCGGGCCCGCAGCATCCAGGCCAAGGAATCCGCCAGCTACTTCATCCTTTCCGAGCTGTTCGCCGAGCAGGGGCACCTCGAGCTGGCCATGGCCGAACTGCACCACCTCACCGCCCTGGCCCCGCCCCTGGACGCCCTGGCCGAAGCCTACGCCATGCTGGGCGAGCTGCGCCGGGACATGGGCGACCAGGAAGGCGCCACCTCCTACTTCTCCCTGGCCACCGAGACCGATCCCCAGGCGCCCGACCCCTGGGCTGCCCTGGGCGACATGGCCCGCGCCGACAGCCGCTGGGACGACGCCCTGCACTGCTACCGCGAGGCCCTGCAGCGCAAGCCCGACGCCGCCGACCTGCAGGTGCAGATGGGCTACATCCACATGAACAAGGGCCAGTACGCCGAAGGCGAGCGGCTGTTCCTGACCGCCCTGGAAGCCGATCCGGGCGAGTACAGCGCCTACCTCGGGCTGTCCGAGTGCTACCGCAACCTGCAGCGGCCCGAGGACCAGCTGGCCATGGTCAAGCAGGCCCTGACCCTGGCCCCGGAAGACCCGGACGTCTGGAACGCACTGGGCGTGGCCCAGGAAGTGCGCGGCCAGTGCGTGGAGGCCACCCAGTCCTACGAGCACGCCCTGAGCCTCTCCCCGCTGCACCGCAAGGCCGCCAACAACCTGGGCTTCCTGCTGGAGAAGCGCATGCAGGCCGGTGAAGTTGACCTGCGCAACAGGGCAACCGAGGCCTGGAAGCTGCGCCTGCTGATCTGCCGCGACGAAGGCCAGAGCATCAAGAAAGCCACGGAGCACCTGACCAAGCTGGGCGTGACCGACGAAACGATCCGCTGGTGGTTGGAGCATGACCCAACGCCCGGTTCCTGATAAGATGGGGGGTTCGGAGTATTCATGAGTGGATTTCTTTTAACGTTGCACGTGATCGTGAGCATCCTGCTGGTGGCGGTGATCCTGCTTCAGCCCGGAGCCAAGGGCGGAGGGCTGGGCGCCTCGTTCGGCGGCGGCGGCGCCAATTCGGCCTTCGGCGCCCGGGGCTCCGCGCCGTTCCTGGCCAAGTTCACCTATTGGCTGGCCGCGGGCGTCATGGCCACCTCGCTGGTGATTGAAGTCATCATCGTCAAGGAAAACCGCTCGGTCCTGGACCGCAGCGTGACCCCCCTGTCGGCGCCGGCTCCCAAGCCCGCCGTCCCGGCCGCGCCCGCCGTTCCGGCAGCGCCGGCCGCACCCGCCCCATCCCACGGCTCGACCCCTGCCAAGCCGTGAAAGTGAGTGTTGACGGGTGCCGCATGCCATGGCATCCTAGATAACTGGCCCGCGTGGTGAAATTTGGTAGACACGCCATCTTGAGGGGGTGGTGGCCACAAGCCGTAGCGGTTCGAGTCCGCTCGCGGGCACCAGAAAAAGGAAAGCGCTCTTCGGAGCGCTTTTTTTTGCCTTCAAACGAGTGTGTCGTTCAAGTCAGCGCATGCGTTCTTGAGGGTGGTCAGCATGGTCGGGTCCGTCAGCATGCGATTGAAGCTCGGACAGGCGGGCATCGCCCTCTCCACCCTCGTGTCGAAGGCGATCAGGCAGGGGGCTTTGCAAGCCCGGTCCACAACCCGTGTCTCCTGGAAAACCTCAGTGATGGCGGTAAGGCCTGCCTTCGGGCCGATGGCTCCGTAAAGGATCTCCCGGGCCTGCCTGGATGGCGGGACCGAGACTGGCAAGCAAGGGACCAATCGCGTTCCTTGCCCTCCTTGCCCGACAGCTTTTTTTGCCTAGCCTCCTATCGCACGGAAACCCATGAAACCCGCAGCCCCTTTCCGGCATCCATGGATCAGCCCGCGCTAAATCCGCCGCCTCCGTACCCCCACGCCAGCGGCATTGGCAATCTCATATTCGATGGAGCGCAACTTGACCCGACAGCCGTCCCGCCATTGGCGCCTCCCGCATGCCTGGCTTGCCGTCCTCCTCGCGCTCCTGGGCACCTTCGGCTGCGTCGGCGACGACAAGGGCGGCGGCCTGTACCTGTTCGACAACGCCACCTCCACCGTCCAGGTCTGGCAGGACGTGGAACAGCTCCACCACGCCGCCCAGAGTGGCGCCGCCATGCCCGAGGCGGTCCGCAGCATCAGGAGCGACCTGTTCAAGGGCATCAACCTGGCCTGGGGCGGCCTGGTCCTGGATGACCGGAACAACCGGCTGTACCTGGTCTCCGAGGAGGGCAAGGTCTACCTCATCGCCAATCCCAAGACCTTGAACGGGAGCATTTCGGGAAAGAGCAGGATCACCTCCTTCAGCCTGGGCTCCAGCTCGGACCGCTACAACGGCGGGTCCGTGTTCGGGCAGGCCTCGGTGGATCCGAACGGGGACTGCCTCTACGTGATGGAGAACGCCAGGACGGGCGAGGCGGCCAGGGTGTGGATGGTGCGCAACGCCAGCAAGGTTTCCGCCGATACCGTGGCCAAGGACCGCCACACCTTCCTGGTTGAGGGCGACCATGACGGCGCGGGCGTGGCCGCGGGCACCGGGAACCAGGTCTACGCCCTGTTCGGCGGGGGCAAAAACTTCGAGGACATCCATGGGGAATACATCATCGGTGCGCGGCTGCGCCTGGGGGCGGATGGCGTCTTCCCGACCAGCCCCTTGCACAAGAATCCCATCAACACCCTGGTCGGCAAGCGCACCCAGCTGCCCGACGGCTTCGACTACGGTTCGGTGGCCTTCGATGGCCGGCATCACAGCGTGTATGTGCTGGTTCCACCGGTGGCGGGTGTCCCGCCGGCGGAGGACAAGCCCGCCGCGCTCCTGGTGTTCGGCGAAGCGCAATTCCACGGCCAGCACGACCAGTCGCCCAACCGCACCCTGCCCGAGCCGCCCAAGGGCCTGCGGATCATCGTCCATCCGCCCCAGGCGGATTGGCTGCTGGGGGCCGCCTTCAGCAAGGGCGACAGCCATGGGCGGGGCAAGGGCAAGGACTCCCTCTACCTCTGGAAAGCCCCCAGCGAGGGTGGAAGCTTCGTCGAGGTCCCGGCCCTGCCCGGGGTGAAGGAGCTGCGCGGCATGGCCATGGCCACGGACTGAATGTTGTTGCGGCGGGATGGGCCCCTGGGGTTCACTGTCCCCATGCCCTGGCCCGACGCGAAACTCCTCCTGGCACCCCTGGCTCCCTGGTTCGAGCAGGTGAAACGCAGCCTGCCCTGGCGCGCCGAAGACCTGGACCGGCCGCATCCGGACCCCTATGCCGTGCTGGTTTCCGAAGTGATGCTGCAGCAGACCCAGGTGGCCACGGTCATTCCCTATTTCCGGCGCTGGATCGCGCGCTTCCCCGACCTGGCGGCCCTGGCCGCGGCGGAGGAGGACGAGATCCACGGCTTCTGGGCCGGGCTCGGCTACTACCGCCGGGCCCGCAACCTGCACCTGGCCGCGGGCATCCTGGCCCGGCAGGGCTGGCCGGCCGACCTGGAGGGGCTGATGGCCCTGCCCGGCCTCGGGCCCTACACCGCCGCGGCCGTGGCCGCCCAGGCCTTCCAGTGGCCCACTCCGGCCCTGGACGGCAACGCGTTCCGGGTGGCGGCGCGGCTGCTGGGCCTGGAGGACGATCCCCGGCGCGCCGCCCCGGCCCTGCGCGCCTGGCTGGAGCCGGCCCTGGCCGCCCACGGGCCGTCCCGCCTCACCCAGGCCATCATGGAGCTGGGCGCCACCCTCTGCGCGCCCGCGCCGAGCTGCCAGGCCTGCCCGCTCAGCCCGGCCTGCCGGGCCCGCCAGGAGGGCAGCACCGGCCGCATCCCCCCCGTCCTGCCCCGGGCCAAGCCCAAGGAGGTCGAGCTCTACCTGGTGGCCATCGAATCCCCGGCCGGATGGCTGCTGCGCCCTCCGGAACGGAGCGGCCTGCTGGCCGGCCTATGGAGCTGGCCCTGGGTCCTGGCCGATTGCGCACCGGGGGCGGCCGAAAGCGCCATCCCCTGCCGGGCCGCCCAGGGCCGCTCCTGGCCCGGCTGGGTGCAGGTCTACACCCACCTGCGGCAGACCGTCCACCCCCTGGCCCTGCGCCTGGAGGCCCCGCGCCGGGCCCCGGAGGGCCTGGCCTGGGTCGGCGCCGACGCGCTGGCCGCCCTGCCCATGGGCAGGCGCGACCAGCGCCTGCGCGAGCACCTGGCGCAGCCCTCCAGCTTCCTGCCGCTCAGCGCCGAGGACTGGGGCGCGGCGCTGGCGATCCTGGGGCGTTGACCGGATCGACTCGAGATGCCGCTCGGATGGGGCGGAAGGGGACCGGGTGCTCCGGCGCGACGTCACCGGCCTGGACCGGCTGGAGTTCGGCTTCCGGGAACCGGTGCAGGAGGTGTCGGTGGAATCCCTCAGCCCGGACCCGGAGCGGCCCGGCGGCTTCGTGAGCCTTCTGGCAACGCGCAAGGTGCTGGTGAGGGGGGTGCTGCCCCTGGCCGGGAACCCGGATCGGATCCCGGATCGAGCCGATGCGGCCGTCGGCCAGGACCGCGGCATCAGCGCGCGGTTCGAGGCCCCCTGGGGCACGCCCTACCTCCTGGTGTTGCAACGGGAGCAGAACGGCGCCTTCGCCCAGCAGTCCCGCCTGGAGGATGGCAAGCACCGGAGCCAGTCCTTCGCCGCCACGGCGAGCCACGGCCATTACCTGGGCGGCCTGAAGGCAGCGCCCGCGGGCGACCCCAAGTACATCCGCATCCGGCCCGCGCTGCGCGCCGATGGCTCCATGCTGGGCCCCGAGGGCCTGGCCGAACTGCAGAAGTCCATCCGCTACGAATCCGACGGCTACGCCATGGACATCCTGGCGAACGAACTGCCGCGGCCCAAGTAGACAGGACCCTCCATCCACCGCGCCTTCAGGTCCGGATGGCGACGCGCCATTCCCCTGGCGCCAGCACTTCCACCTCCGTCCCGACGCACCCCAGCTCCCGGGCCACCTTGGGCACGTCCTCGGGGGCCGAAGGGCAGTCCACCAGCAGGTCCAGCCGGCCCCGGGCCGGGAGCTTCTCCATCAGCCCCGCGACCGCGTACTTGGGGAACGGACAGACCCAGCCGCGCAGGTCCACTTCGAAATGGTTGGTGCCGACTTTAACGGCTTTGAAGGTGCGCATGACGGCCCGCCTCGATCCAGAGAATGAAAACATAGAACGCCGCCAGGAAGCCCAGCACCGCCACGGTGCCCCAGAACCAGCCCAGGGTCTGGCCCAGGGAGACCGGCCGGCCGTACAGCCAACCCTCCCCCACGTGGTGGTGGTAGATCAGCATCCAGCCGCCGGCGGTCACCATGCCGGCCAGGATGGCCACCCAGGCCCGCACGTAACCCTCGGCGGCCCGCCACAGGATGCCGACCCCGCAGCCGCCGGCGATGGACATGCCGACCCCGAACAGGAAGCCGCCCACCACCGTGTGCACGCCCACCGGGAACACCGCGGACATAGGCTGGTAGCCTTTGGCCTTGAGCAGGGCCATGCCCACGGTGCCGATGCCGATGCTCAGGAGAATCCACTTCATGGTCGTGCCGTTGCGGCTGATGAAGATCTCCCGGAAGGCCGAGGTGAAGCACAGGCGCGAGCGCTGGAAGATGATGCCGAACAGGGCGCCGAACAGCAGCAGCCCGGCGCACCGGGTGAGCCCGGCCCGGGCATAGACGGCCGCGGCCGCGGCCATGGCCAGCGCCAGAACCAGGGCCACGTACGGCTGGCGGGAACGGGTCCGGGTCACCGCCGGGGCTCCCAGGTCCAGGGTCTCGAAGGAGAACTCCGCCATCGCCTGGGCGGTCTGGCGCTTGAGCAGCAGCCCGCCCACCCAGGCGCCCGGCAGCAGGCCCAGGACCGTCAGCGGCCCGCTCAAGGACAGCGACATGGTGGCCGAAAAGAACCCGCCCACGTTGCAGGGGGGCATGATCACGGTGCCGAAGCCCATGAGCGCGCCGCCGCCCAGGGCGGTCAGGTAGCTGCCCCAGTTCTCCCGGCGCAGCTTGAACTCCTCCGCGGCCAGGGCCGAGATGCCCGCTCCCAGCATGAGCCCGAAACAGATCATGCTGTGCCCGTCCAGCAGCACCGGGATGCGCGGGTAGGCGAGGAAGGGCGCGTCCACCTTGACGCCGGCCAGGTGGTAGAGCCAGTTGCCCCACATGGACATCTGCGGGAACACCCCCAGGACCCGGGCGTAGGAGAACATGAACACATTGGCCAGGGCCAGCGCCACGGCGCCCACCCAGACCGGCCAGGCGCGCCGGAACACCGGCTGGTAGAGGTCCGCGCGCACGCGCCGGGCCAGGGATGCTGCGGTCATGCCAAAGTCCTTTCGTAATCGTCCATCCAGGCCAGGGTGGCCCGGATGATGTGCAGGCGATGGGTGAGCACCACCCGGGTGTAGTCACCGGAGGCCTCCAGCTTCGCCTGGACGTCCGCCTGCCAAATCCGGCAAGCGGCCCGTTGCCGTTCCACCAGATCCAGGGCCTTGCCTGGACCTTCCCGCCGGCAGAAGTACAAGCGGGCGAAGAAGTCCTGGCGCATGCTGCGGATGCTGTCCACCGGCGCGCCCATCCAGGCGGCCAGGGCCTCCCGCCCGGCCGGCGTAACCCGGAATTCCCGCCGGGACGGGTGGGCCTCCCCGGTGATCAGGTTGCCCACCACCAGCCCCTGGGCCTCCAGCTTGTCCAGCAGCGCGTACAGGGCGCTCTGCTTGACCTTCCAGATCAGCCCGAAGCCATCCAGGTCGCACACCGCCTTGAACAGGTTGTAGCCGTGCATGGGGGTCCGGTCGAGGATCCCGAGCAGGGTCAGTTCAAGGGTGAGGGGCGCGGAGCTGCGGGTCATAGTCGATTAATGAATATCCAAATATTGAATATCCAGGATACCCCGGCCCGGGCGGGTGGCGCCGGCGGTCTGCGGGGATGTGGCGCCGGTCACAATGAATCAGGGATGGGCGCGGGATTTTTCCAACCAGGAAAGGGAACCCGGGCTGGGGCCAAGCCTTTTTACGCCATTGACAGGCAGAATTAATAAATTATTTTTTCTCCGCAGCTGCCCTCACCTCGTTCCCTCAGGAATTTCAAGAATCCCCTCCGTTCCAACGCGGCGGGCCCACCCCTCAAGGAGAAGAAATGAAAAAAATATGTCTCGTTCTGGCCCTAGGCTTGGCTCTGCTGGGAGGCACGGTGGCTTGCGACCCCACCGGCACGGGCTCATCGGGCTCGGGCGGCACCACCAAGCCAACGGCCCCGTGATCGGTATGAATGGGCATGCCGGGCAATCGGGCCAGCTGCTCACTTGCGTCAGCTTTCAATGGGCTTCGCCATAGACCCGGCCATGGTAGGAATCCAGCAGGATCTGGCGCAATTCGCTGATGAGCGGGTAGCGCGGGTTGCTGCCGGTGCACTGGTCGTCGAAGGCCCCCTCGGCGATCTGGTCCAGCTTGGCCATGAACGCGGCCTCGTCGACCCCGGCCGCGTGGATGGACGGCGGGATGCCCAGGGTGCCCTTGAGCTCCTCCACCCAGTCCAGCAGGCTTTCGATCCGTTCGGCGGTGTTGCGGCCCGGCAGGCCCAGGTGCCGGGCGATCTCGCCGTAGCGGTGGCGTGCCTGGGGCCGGTCGTACTGGCTGAAAGCGGTCTGCTTGGTGGGCGTGTCAGTGGCGTTGTAGCGGATCACGTTGCCGATCAGCAGGGCGTTGGCCAGGCCGTGGGCCAGGTGGAACTCGGCGCCCAGCTTGTGCGCCAGGGAATGGCACACGCCCAGGAAGGCGTTGGCGAAGGCGATCCCGGCGATGGTGGCGGCGTTGTGCACCTGTTCCCGCGCCCTGGGGTTGCCGGCGCCCTCCAGGTAGGCGGCGGGCAGGTGCTCCTTGAGCATGCGCAGGGCCTGGAGCGCCTGGGGATCGGAGTACTCGTTGGCCATGACCGAGACGTAGGCCTCCAGGCCGTGGGTCACGGCGTCGATGCCGCCGAACGCGGTCAGGCTCCTGGGCAGGTCCATAACCAGGTCGGGATCGACGATGGCCATGGTGGGGGTGAGCTGGTAATCGGCGATGGGGTACTTCATGCCGGTGCTTTCGTCGGTGACCACGGCGAACGGGGTCACCTCCGAGCCGGTGCCCGAGGTGGTGGGGATGGCCACCAGCAGCGACTTGTCGCCCATCCGGGGAAACGTGTAGATGCGCTTGCGGATGTCCATGAAGCGCAGGGCCAGCTCCTCGAAATGAACCTCCGGATGCTCGTGCAGCACGCCCATGATCTTGGCGGCGTCCATGGGCGAGCCGCCGCCCAGGGCGACGATCACGTCGGGCCGGAAGGCTTGGAACATGGCCACGCCCCTGCGCACCACCGCCAGGGTCGGGTCGGCCTCCACTTCGTGGAACACTTCCACCTCCATCCCCAGGGCCTTGAGGATGCGCACGGTGGGGTCCACATGGCCGTGATCGAACAGGTAGCGGTCGGTGACGATGGCGGCGCGCTTGCGCCCGCGCAGGTCCTCCAGGGCGAACGGCAGGCAGCCGCGCCGGAAATAGATGCTCCTGGGCAGCCTGGACCACAGCATGTTCTCGGCCCTCTTGGCGACGGTCTTCTTGTTGATGAGGTGCTTGGGACCCACGTTCTCGGAGATGGAATTGCCGCCCCAGGAGCCGCAGCCCAGGGTGAGCGACGGGGCCAGGTTGAAGTTGTAGAGGTCGCCGATGCCGCCCTGGGAGCAGGGGGTGTTGATGAGGATGCGCGCGGTCTTCATGCGCGCGCCGAACAGCGCCACCCGGTCCGGCTGGCGGTCCTGGTCGGTGTAGAGCGCCGCGGTGTGGCCGATGCCGCCCAGGGCCACCAGGGCCTCGGCCTTGGCCACGGCGTCCGGGAAATCCTTGGCCCGGTACAGCCCCAGGGTCGGCGACAGCTTTTCGTGGGCGAAGGCTTCCTCGGCGCCCACGGAGCTCACTTCGCCGATCAGCACCTGGGTGCCGGCCGGCACCTGGATTCCGGCCAGGGCGGCGATCGTCGCCGCCGACTGGCCGACCACCGCGGCGTTGAGCGCCCCGTCCACCAGCAGCACCCGCTGCACCGCCGCGCACTGTTCCGGATCGAGGATGTGCGCGCCGTGGCTGCGGAAGCGGTCGCGCACCGCCTGGTAGATGCGGTCCACCGCGATCACCGACTGCTCCGAGGCGCACACCACGCCGTTGTCGAAGGTCTTGGACATGAGGATGGAGGCCACGGCGCGCTTGATGTCCGCGGTCTCGTCGATCACCACCGGCGTGTTGCCCGCGCCCACGCCGATGGCGGGCTTGCCCGAGGAGTAGGCCGCCCGCACCATGCCCGGGCCGCCGGTGGCCAGGATCAGGTTGATGTCCGGGTGGTGCATCAGATGGCTGCCCAGCGCCACCGTCGGCTCATCGATCCAGCCGATGATGCCGGGCGGCGCGCCGGCGGCCACGGCGGCCTCCAGCACCAGCCGCGCCGCCGAACAGGTGGAGCGCCGGGCCCGGGGATGGGGGCTGAAAACGATGCCGTTGCGGGTCTTGAGGCTGATGAGCGCCTTGAAGATGGCCGTGGAGGTGGGGTTGGTGGAGGGCACGATGCCGCAGATCAGCCCCACCGGCTCGGCGATGGTCATGGTGCCGTACAGATCCTCCACCGCGAGCACGCCGCAGGTCTTTTCGTCCTTGTAGGCGTTGTAGATGTACTCGGAGGCGAAGTGGTTCTTGATGACCTTGTCCTCCAGCACGCCCAGGCCGGTCTCCTCCACCGCCATCCGGGCCAGCGGGATGCGGGCGTCCGCCGCCGCCAGGGCCGCCCCGCGGAAGATCACGTCCACCTGCTCCTGGGTGAACCCGGCATACAGCTGCTGGGCGGCCTTGACCTGGGCGACCAGCGCGTCCAGTTCCTCGATGGTTGCAACCGTCATGAGACCTCCGGAAGCAGACATGAGGCGCCCATCCGAATGGGCGCCCAAGCTCTTCTGCTCACAACGTTTGATGCCGCCGGATGGCGATTGGTTTGGGGGCTCAGAACCCCAGGTCGGCCAGTTCCTGCTGGGCGGTGCGGGCCTCGGGGGAACCGGGGAAGCCGTCGGTGATCTCCTTGAAGGCCTTGATGGCGGCGGGCTTCAGGCCCATGCGCTGCAGGCACTGGCCACGCTTGAGCTTGGCCGGGAGGAACTGGGCGGAACTGGCGTGCTCGCGCATGATCTGCTCGAAGGCCGGCTTGGCCTTGTCGTACTGCTTCTGGTTGTAGAAGCAGAGGCCCAGGTAGAACAGCGCGTCGGGCCGCTGGGCGGACTGGGGGCTGGCCTTGAGGAAGAGGGTGAGGCCGTCGGCGGCCAGGGCGTAGTTGCCCCGGTTGTAGTCCAGCACCGCGGCGGTGAAGGCCTTTTCATCGTCGTTCTGGGCGGCCGCGGGCGCTTCCGGCGCGGGCGCAGCGGCGCCGGGCCTGGCGGTGGTCCTGCGCGCCGTGGCATCGCCCAGGCGGGCGGCCAGGATGCGGGTGGTTTCCTGGAGCTGGCGCAGGGTTTCCTGGAGATCCGCCTGGAAGCGGCGGTCCTGGGTCCGGCCTTCGGTGCTGGCGGTCCGGTCCTCGTCGGTCTTCCGGTTGGCTTCTTCCACCTGGCTGCGCAGCTTGAACACCTCGATCTTCAGATCACCGATTTCATCCTCGGTGCGTTTCAGCTGGTCCCCGGAAACGCAGCCGACGCAGGCGACGAGGCCGCAAAGGGCCAATCCGGCGATCCAAGGACGAGCAAGCATGGGCGACTCCTGCCGTAGAAAAGGGCGGAGGAACCCGGTTCCCCCGCCCCCAGTTTGAACCGAAAACCTACTGAAGCGTGAACTGGCAGTTGCGGTTGATCAACCAGCTCTCGTCGTCGTGACCCTGGACTTTCGGCTTTTCCTTGCCGTAGCTGATGCTGGACAGCCGGGCTTCGGCGACGCCGAGGCCGGTCAGGTAGTTCTGGGCGGCATGGGCGCGGCGCTCGCCCAGGGCCAGGTTGTACTCCACCGTGCCGCGCTCGTCGCAGTTGCCCGCGATCTGGATCTTGGCATCGGGGTTGGCCTTGAGGAAGTCGGCGATGGCCTGGAGCTTGGCCTTGTCCACTTCGCGGATGTCGGACTTGTCGAACTCGAAGTTGATGTCCTTGAGGGCGGCTTCGGCGTCGTTCTTGAACTTGGCCAGCCTGGCCATCTCGGCCGCTGCGGCGGCCTTGCGGGCAGCCTCGGCCTCGGCCTCGGCCTTGCGCCGGGCGGCGTCCTCATCGGCGCGCTTCTGGGCATCGGCATCGTTGGTGGCGGGAGCGGGGGCAGCGGCGGGCGTCGTCGGCTCAGCAGGAGCGGGGGCTGGCTTCTTGCAGGCCACTCCCACCCCCAAAGTGAAAACCACTGCAAGGGGTATGAGGTTTCGAACGAATCGCATGTTTGGGTCCTCCAACGCGAATAAGGTTAACAAGTCCCAGGGAATCCGGGCAGCTCTTTTTTTCTTAGCGGGATCGTGTCCATTTTGGACTCTGACAACCATCCAGGTTGATCAATTTACGCAGTGTATTACCCGAAAGATCGGTCGTATATAACTGCATCCCGCCCCGGCTGCCGCTGGTGAACACGATCCTGCGCTCATCTGGAGACCAGGAAGGCGACTCGGAGCTGGCGATGCCGGTGGTGATCTGATAGGACTTTCCTTCACCCAGTTTATAGACAAAAAGGTCAAATTTCCCTTCAAACCTTGAGACGTAGGCGATCATCGAACCCGACGGGCTCCAGGCGGGGCTGCCGTTGTAGGTGCCCTCCCGGGTGAGCCGGCGCACGTTCGATCCGTCATCCCCCATGAGGAACACCTGGGGGCCCCCCTCCCGGTCGGAGGTGAAGGCGAGCTGGGTGCCGGCCGGATTCCAGGAGGGGTCGGTATTGATGCAGTTGCTGTCGGTCAGCTGGCGCACCCGCCCGCTCGCCACGTCCAGCACCACGATGTCGGTGTTGCCCCGGCGGTCGCCCTGCACCAGGGCCAGGCGCCTGCCGTCGGGCGACCAGGATGGGCAGAAGCAATGCCCCTGAATCTTGCCGGCCGGGGGATAAAGCTTGACCTGGGGCCCGCCGGCGACCCGCTGACCCCAGATTTCCGGCGCGCCGCCCTTGTAGGTGACATAAGCCAGCCGACCGTCCGGGGCCACCGTCGGGGAGATGGTCAGGCTCTTGAAATTGGTGACGGGAAAGGGGTTGGCTCCATCCCGATCCACCTGGTAGATCTCCTTGATGCCCCGGCCGGCCTCCTTGACGAACACCACCCGGGTGGAGGCGACCCCCTGTTCCCCGGTGAGCCGGGCCATCAGGTCGTCGGAGATCTTGTGGGCGATCCGGCGCAGGGCGCCGTCCCTGCCGGTGTAGCGCTTGCTGACCACGGGCTTGACGTTCTTCGCCTGGCCGGCGACGACGTCCATCACCTGGATCATCACCTCCAGGTCGCCGCCGGCGCTCCGGTTGATGGTGGTGGTGAGCAGCCATTCGGTCCCGGTTTCCGCCCAGGCCTTGTAGCTGGCCGGATCGGTGGCCCCGGGCAGATCCTTCTGGATCACCGCGAACGGTCCCGCCTCTTCCAGGTCCTTGCTGAGAACTTGTTGGAATTCAGTTGTTACGGTGGCTTCGGGCAGGCCGGAGATGCGCGGGTAAGGCAAGGCGATGCCCAGCTTCGACCCGGCCGAAGCGGAGAGCACGACTTCCTGGCTGGGCGGCGCCTGGGCGGAGAGCAACGGCGCAAGAGCGCAAAGAAGTCCGAGGACGAATTTCTTCATGATCTCTCCGGTAACACCGTTCCGTCGCATCCTGTCAACACCATTCATTGCCTTGATTAGCGCAGGAAATTTCATCATATACCTACTGAACTTGAAAAGTCATGGAATCTGTTCCAGCAGGCCCCGGCTGGCTTCCGGCATGGGCAGGCGGGCCAGCTGGCCCTTGGTGAACCAGCCCCAGGCCAGGGCCGTGCGGGGAGCGGACGGGCCCTCGCAGAGGAAGGGATGCAGCACCACGGCGAAATCCGCATAGGCATGGCGCAGCACCGGCAGCGCCGCCACCCGCCGGGGGCGCCAGCGGAGCTCTTCCATCAGCTCCCGGAGCAGGGCCGCCCGGGGCGATTCCATGGGCTCCAGCTTGCCGCCGGGGAATTCCCACAGGCCGGGAAAGCGCTGGGCCGAGGGATCCCGGCGCTGGGCGAAGCAGCGTCCCTGGTCGAGGATGAGCGCCACCGCCACGTCCATCCGGGTCACCCGGGGGTGGAGCCGGCGAGCAGGGCCAGGCGCTCCCCGTAGCGGCCGCGCAGCACCTCGACCCAGGCCAGTTCCAGGCGGCCGTAGGCGGGGCGCAGGCTTTCAGCCACCCAGGCCTGGAGTTCCGCCACCGACCCGCAGGCCTCGATCTGCGCCATGAGAACGCCGCGCAGGGCCTCCTCGGGGCGCACCAGCGCGGCCACCGGGGCGTAGCTCAGGCGGTGCGCCATGGACGCCCCCAGGGTCCGCAGCGCCTGGCGGTGCACCGGGGTGCCGTAGCCCTTGTGCCGGGCGAACCCGTAGCCGGGAAGCTCGACGTCCAGCTCGCGCATGAGCCGGTCCCGGTGGGTCTTCGCCAGGATGGAGGCGCAGGCGATGGCGCAGCTCAGGGCGTCGCCGTCCACCACCAGGCGTTCCGGAAGCCCGGTGCGCGGCGGCCGGTTGCCGTCCACCAGCAGGATGCGCGGCCGCGCCGCCAGGGACGCCACCGCCTGGCGCATGGCCAGCAGGCTGGCCTCCAGGATGTTCTCCCGGTCGATGCCCAGGTTGTCCACCTCGGCCACGGCCCACCCGGGCAGGATCATCTTCAGCTCGGCGGCCAGGTCCTCGCGCTTTTCCGGGGAGAGCAGCTTGCTGTCCCGGGCGCCGCGCAGCACATGCCCCCAGCGCGCGGCCGCCTCGTGGTCGAGCACCGCGCAGGCGGCCACCACCGGCCCGGCCCAGGCCCCGCGGCCGGCCTCGTCCAGTCCGCCCCAGGCGATGCCCGGCGGCATGTTGCCCAGATCCCAGTCCAGCGGGTTCATGGGGTCGCCTTCGGGGCCGCCGGGAAGGGCTGGCCGGTCCAGGCGGCGAAGGCCTCCCGCTGGCCGCCGGTGGCCGCCGGGTCCGCCCCGATCTGGATGGTCCGGTGCGGATGCTCGCCCAGGGTGAGCACACAGGTCTGGACCCGGCCCCGGTCCACCGCCAGGACCTCCACCGGGTCCCCCGGGGCGCGGTCGCCCAGGCGCCGCTGGACTTCCCCGGCGGTGACCGTGCGCCAGCCGTTCACCGCCAGGATCGCCATGCCGTAGCTCAGGCCGGCCCGGGCCGCTGGGGAGCCGGGGTAGACGTTGACGACGGTGGGCGCGTCGCCGGAAAAGCCCAGGCCGGAATAGACCCGGGCGCGGCGCTCCGCATCGGGGTCCGCGGCATCGAAGCCCGGGAGTTCCCAGGGCGCCTTGGCCGTGAAGCTGAGCCCATAGGCCCGCTCGATGGGGCCGGGGTCCAGCGGCGCCCGGCCCTGGATGAAGGCGCTCCAGAACGGGGCCGGGTCCTGGCCCGACAATTCGCCGTAGGCCGCGCGCAGATCGGCGTCGGTCACCGGGCCGTCGCCGAAGCGCGCCCAGAGCAGGGCGAACAGCCGCTCCAGGCCGTGCCCGCGCAGGCGCAGCTCGGCGTCCATCATCCAGGCCACCATGGCGCCCTTGTCGTAGTAGCTGACCGTGCTGTTGCTGGAGAACTCGGTGGGCTTGTAGTGGCGGATCCAGGCGTCGAAGCTGGCCTCCTCCAGGCTTTGCTCCCGGAGGCCGGCACGGGTGGTGTTCTCGGTCCAGGACCCGGCCAGGCGCTTGGCCACCCAGCACCAGGGCGCCGCACCGGCGCGCAGGACGAGGACATACTGCATGAAGCTGGTGAACCCCTCGTGGAACCAGAGCAGCCGGGTCATGGTTTCGCGCTGGTAGTCGAAGGGCCCGAGGGCGGGGTCGCGCAGCCGCTTGACGTTCCAGACGTGGAAGAATTCGTGGGCGATGAGCGTGAACAGGTCCCAGGTGCCTTCCGCCCGCTCCATCTGCTGGGGGTCGGCCAGCAGCGAGGTGCAGTCCCGGTGCTCGAGCCCGCCGCGCGATCCGGGGCTGAAGGTCAGCAGGAACAGGTAGCGGCTGAACGGCAGGGCGCCGAAGATCCCGGCGGCGGCCGCCACCACGGCCCGGGTGCCGGCCAGGATGCGGGCCTCGTCGCCGGCGTGCTCGCCGGTCACGGCCAAGCGGAATTCGCAGCCGCCCTGGCTGAACCGGTGCAGCCGGAACGTGCCGAGTTCGAAGGGCGAATCCACCAGGGTGTCGTGGTCCCGGGCCAGGTAGCCGCCATCCAGCTCCGGCAGGGCGGTGGCCACCTGCCATTCCCCGGGCCAGCCGGCGAAGGCCACCCGGTACGGCCGCGGTGCCCGCTCCTCCAGGTACAGGAAGCTGGCCGCGCCGACCAGATGGGCATGGCCGGCGTCCACGTGGTTGGTGCGCACCGTCAGGTCGTTGCAGAACAGCCGGTAGCTGACGGTCACCGGGCCGCCGGCGGGGGCCAGGCGCCAGCGCTGCTTGTCGAGCTTCTCCACGGCCAGGGGCCGGCCGTCGGCGTCCACCGCCACGAGCCGGTCCAGGAACCGGGCATAGTCGCGGATCAGGTAGGAGCCCGGGGTCCAGGCCGGCAGCTGCAGCACGGCCCCCGGCGCCGCCGCATCGGCGGGCAGCACCAGGGTGATCTGGACTTCGTGCTGGGCCAGGTCGAGCGGGCGCACCGTGGCATGGATGGCTTCGGGCATCAGGCCCTCCATTCAAAGCCCGCCTGGGCGGTGGCAAAGCCCGCCCAGGCGAAGGAAGATGTCGCGCCATTCGTCCGGCAGCGCCGCGGCGTCCCGGGCGATGGTCGGGGCGTCGCCGCGCACGAACGGGCCGGTGCGGCCCGCGGCGCCGTGCCGCTCGATGTTGCGCGCCGTGGCCGCCACCAGGGGAAACAGGCCCCGGCCCGGCAGGTCCACGCCGGCCTCGGCCAGCATGGCGGCCGCGCCCAGCCACAGCGTCGAGGCGTGGCCGGAGGCCAGCACGGCGCAGGCGTGGTAGAGCGCCTTCCGCTCGGCGGGCAGCGGGAAAGGCATGAAGCCCAGCTCAACGAACGCGTCCAGCAGCACCCCGGGCAGGGCGCCGGTGACGCCCAGGGGGGTTCCGGCCCAGTCCGCGGGCTGCCCGTCGAAGCTGGTCAGGGGATGGGCGGAGGGCACCCCTTCCAGGTGGACGCTGCCGGAAAGGTGCGCGCAGCGCCCCGGGAAGCGCGCGGCGCACTCCGCCAGCGCGCGATCCGGCACGGCCAGCAGCACCAGGCCATCCGGGCTGGCGCTGGCGGGCAGCAGCGCCACCCGCCCGCCCCAGGCGGAGGCCAGGGCCCGTCCCGTCCGGCCCCTGCCCAGGATGGTAAAGAGGATTGCCATGGCATCAGTGTGCCCGAGTCGGAGCACAATGGGGCGGTGACCTGGCAGCTCCCCCCCAAAATGCCCTGGCCTCAATTCCTGAGGCTGCTGCGCCATCCCGCGCCGCCGCCGGGCTGGCTGGAGGAGGCCGCCCTGCTGAAGGACGTCTTGAAAAAACCCATGCTGGTGCGCTGGATCGCCCAGCACATGCAGGCGCCGCCGCACCTGCGCAACCGGCTGCTGCCCAGCCTGCCCTGGCGCAGCCTGGCGGCCATCGCCGCGGACGCCTCGGCCCACCCCCAGGCCCGGGCCCACGCGGTGGAGCGCCTGCTGTCCCGCTGGCCGGGGATGACCATGGGCGAGCGCCGCAGCCTGGCCCTCCTGGCCCCCACGCCCCTGTGGCCGATCATCTGGAAGGTCCGGGACGTGCGCGTGCTGGGGGCGTTCCTGCAGCATCCGCGGCTGACCGTGGCTTGGCTGGAGCGGCTGATCCAGCCGGAGCTCACGCTCATGCAGGCGGAAGCCCTGCGCACCTCCCGCTGGCGGGAGGTGGTGCCGGTGGCGCATCAGGTGCTGACCGCCCTGGACCGCGGCCTGGCCAAGCCGGATTCCGGCCTGGTGCTGGGGCTGGCGGCCAGCTGGATCCTCGCGCTGCCCGAGGAGGAGCGGCTGCTGGCCGCCGCCCGGATCAGCCACCCCGCCCTGCGCCGGATGGTGCGCCAGCGGGGCAAGGGGCGGGACACGGCCCTGCCTCCATAAAGCGCTTGCACTGCGCATGAAATGAATGAGGCTGGGGTCGCTGATGAATTCGGTGTTGATGAAGGCGTGCCGGCCGATCTTCATGCCCATGGCCTTGAGGAACCAGGGCACGGCCGCCAGGGGTCAGATCCGCTTGAGCACTTCGTCGACGCAGCGCTCGATGCCCACCCAGACATCGCTCAGCCGGGCTTCGCCGAACATGTAGGCGGGCGTCGTCACCAGCTTCAGGGTCTCGTCGATGACGATCTCCCGGGAGTGGGTCACCGGGCGGTGCACCGAGCCAAGCTGGGCCACCGCGTGGGCGGTGCCTTCGCCGTCGCCCAGGGTGAGGCTGGCGCTCCGGCCCAGGCCGCGCAGCACCAGGGCCACCAGCGCCGGGGCGATGCAGATCGCCCCCACCGGTTTGCCCGCCGTGAAGAAGGCGCCGATGAAGGCCGCCACGTCCGGGCGCACCTCGGCCCTGGCGCCGTCCCGGGCGAACGTGCAGAGGTTCTTGGCCACCCCGGCGCCGCCGGGCAGGATCAGCGCGTCGAAGGCCGCCGGATCGGCCTTGGCCAGGTCCAGGCACTGCCCCACCCGGGCGATCCGGCTGGCTTCCTCCAGGACGTTCCGCCTGCCCGCGGCCACCTTGCCGGTGGCATGGTCCACCACCTCGGCCTGGGCGGCATCGGGAGCCAGGCACTGGAACCTCGCGCCGTGCTGGTCCAGGGCCAGGAGCGCGAACACCGCTTCGCGGATTTCCGCCCCGTCCACATGGCCGCAACCGGCAAGGAGAACCGCGACGTTGGCAGTACGGGCCATGGCCACCTCCGGCAAGAGAGGTACCAGCCTATCCTGATTCCATGGTTTCCCAACGCCTTCCCGCCTCCCTGGAACCGAACGCCCTGTCGGCGGAGCTCGACGCCTGCCGGCGCGCGGGTCTTCCGCTGTTCGACCTGACCCTGTCCAACCCGACCGGCTGCGGCTTCAGCTACCCGGAGCAGCGGATTCTCGAAGCCCTGGCCGCGCCGGCGGTGCTGGCCTACCAGCCCGACGCCCGCGGCCAGGCCGGCGCCCGCGCCGCCATCGCCGCCCACCACGGCCACGGCCTGGCCGCATCCGACCTGATCCTCACCGCCTCCACCTCGGAAGCCTATTCGTGGCTGTTCAAGCTGCTGTGCGACCCGGGCGACGAGGTCCTGGTCCCCAGCCCCAGCTACCCGCTGTTCCACTGGCTGGCGGCGCTGGAAGGCGTCGCCGCCCGGACCGTCCCGGCCCTGCGGCACGAGCGCTGGAACCTCGACCTGGCGGGCCTCGAAGCGGCCTGCGGAGCGCGCACCCGCGCCGTGGTGGTGGTCAACCCGAACAACCCCACCGGGCATTTCCTGAACCGCGGCGAGTGGGCGGCCCTGCTCGGGTTCTGTGGCGAGCGCGGCCTGGCCCTGCTGGTGGACGAAGTGTTCGGGGACTACCCGCTCGACCCGCCCGCCGATCACCTGCCCACCGCCCTGGAGACCGAGGCTCCCGGCTGCCCCCTGTTCGTCCTCTCCGGCCTCAGCAAGATCGCCGCCCTGCCCCAGGTCAAGCTGGGCTGGATCGCCGCCCGGGGCGGCCAGGCCAAGGCGCTGCTGGAGCCGCTTTCCTTCATCGCCGACCAGTATCTTTCGGTCTCGGCCCCGGCCCAGGCCGCCGCGCCGGAACTGCTGCGGCTGGCGCCGGGGATCCGGACCGGAATCAAGGCCCGCCTGCGGACCAACCTCGCGGCCCTGGACCGCGCCCTGGCGCCCCATCCGCACCTTTCCCGGCTGCCGGTGGAGGGCGGCTGGTCGGTGCTGCTGCGGCGCCCGGCGGTGGATTCGGCGGAAGCCTGCGCCTTGCGGCTGCTGCGGGAGGCCCAGGTGTACGTCCACCCGGGGCATTTCTTCGACCTGCCTGGGGAGGGCTACCTGGTGCTCAGCCTGCTGCCGCGGACCGAGCTGTTCCAGGAGGGGATCCAGCGGACGGTCCTGGCGCTGGCCTGACCGCGGGTGAAATCCACAATTAATGCATTTACTGTCCACGGCATACGCGTAATATTTCACTTATTGCAAATAAACAGCGCCAGACAGGCATGAAAAGGAGTGTTGAGATGGCCCAATTTCCATCTGTCGACGCTCTAGTCGCACACACCCCCCCGCCAGAGGCCCCGGAGTCATCCTGGCAGGAATTATTGGCTCACCTTGAAGGCACAGCCTCCAGAGCGGAAGCTTACATGGACCCCATAGGCTGCCCAGAGTGGGGGCATCTCGCGGGCCTGCTTCACGATCTCGGTAAAGCGACGCCAGCATGGCAGGCCTACCTCCGCAAAGTTAACAAGTCGCCCGACCAATCCCACACCAAGGTTGACCACAAGTTGAGCGGTGCCCTTTTCGCAAGTGATCTGGCCACCGGCACCCCCCTGTCCCTGGCCATCGCGGGGCACCATGGCGGCGTCCCAGATTGGGCCGACCTTCGCCAGACCCGCTTGGCAGACCCACAAATTGCCAAGCTCCTTTCCCAGGCTTTGGACAGCCTGCCAGGTTACCTGCCGGTAATGGCTCTACCCCTCCCTGCCTGGATCCTCGAGCAAAGGCACAAAGACCAGGGAAGACGCAGCCTGGACGTCTTCACCCGAATGTTGTTTTCCGCCCTCGTAGATGCTGATTCCCTGGATACGGAGGCCTATTACGCCCAGGCAGGAAGCCCGGACTCGTTGACCAGATGGTCGGCCCGTGGGCATTTCCCGCCCATGGATGCCTACCTCCCCCAGCTGGAGGCCCACCTACGAAGATTCAAGGCCGAGTCGCCCGTACAAAATCTGCGAGCTGAAGTATTGGCAGCCTGTCGCACCGCCGGCCCTGGTCAGCGGGGAGCCTGGACACTCACCGTGCCCACCGGTGGCGGGAAGACGCTCTCCAGCCTCGCCTGGGCCCTGGATCATGCCAAGACCCACGGGCTGGGACAAGTGATCGTCGCGTTGCCTTTCACCACCATCATCGACCAGACGGCCAAAGCGTTCCGGGAAGCGTTCGCGGACCTCGGGCCCTCCGTGATTCTGGAACATCACAGCAACCTCGATCCCCGCAAGGAGACAATGCAGGACCGCGTTGCTGCCGACAACTGGGATGCTCCACTCATTGTTACGACCCAGATCCAGCTTTTCGAAAGCCTCTTTTCCAACAAGCCATCATCCTGCCGCAAGGTACATCGCCTCCAGAATTCAGTGATCATCCTGGACGAGGTACAGAGCCTTCCTCGGCACCTGCTGGCTCCGATCCTGGACCTGCTGAACGAGTTGGTGGCGCATTACGGTGTGAGTCTGCTCCTGATGACCGCCACCCAGCCCAGTCTCGGTGCCCGGAACACCGTTTCCGGCCGCTTCCCTGGCCTGGATCCCGCCCCCAGGGAAATCATCCCGGCCAACCTGGAGGCACGCCTTTGGGAAGGCCTGCGCCGCGTGCAAACCCATTGGCCCAGCCAATGGCAGCAGCCTGATTCCCAGCAAGGGGGCTACTGGGAGGCCTTGGCTAACCGGGTTCTGGAGCATCCTCGGGTTCTGGCCATCTGCCACCTCAAACGCGATGCTCAAGCCCTTTTCCGTGCCATTGCTCGAGAAGATCCGGACGCGCTGCATCTGTCGGCTGCCATGTGCCCCGCGCACCGCCGTGCGGTATTGCGGTCGGTGCGCCAGCGTCTGGGTGTGGGACTACCCTGTCGGCTCGTCACCACCCAGGTCGTGGAAGCCGGCGTGGATATCGATTTTCCGGTGGTGTTTCGGGCCATGGCGGGCCTGGAATCACTGGCCCAGAGCGCGGGGCGATGCAACCGGGAGGGGCGGCTCGACCGGCTTGGCCAATTCTTCGTGTTCGATCCTCCCAGCGACCCGCCCGGTGAATTGAAAGAGCACCGGGCCATCGCCCGAACACTGCTGGCCGACAACCCGGAACTTGACTTGTTCGCGCCGGCGACGTTCCAGGCCTACTTCGCTTGGTTGCACGACCCACTTCGTCTGGATGGCCCGGGCATCCAACCCATGCGCGAAGCCATGCGCTTCCGGTCGGTGAGTGAAGCATTCCAGATGATCCCGAAGGCCACCACACCCATCTTTCTACCCATCTGTGCCCGGGCCAAGGTCCTTCTTGAACGTCTGCGCAAGGACGGCCCTGATCGGGGCCTGATGCGTGCCCTGCAGCCCTATGCGGTTTCCGTCTACGACGGGACGCTCAAAGCACTCCTGGCCCAAAGGGCCGTGGAGGACATCCGTGATTCCTTCCATGCCCTGTACCAAGCACCCGGCCCCCACTACGACCGCGCGACAGGGTTCCAGGACATTGCGGACGCCACCGCGATGCTGATTCCTTGATGTTGACGTCATAGAGCCACAAAACCTATCGGAGGTGCCATGCCCCAACGATCTCCCGTCTTCCGCCTACGCATCCGCGGCCCCATGGCCTGTTTCACTCGACCAGAACTGAAGGTGGAGCGGGTCAGCTACGAAGTCATGACCCCGAGCGCCGCCCGCGGGATCCTTGAAGCAATCCTTTGGAAGCCGGCCATCCATTGGGTGATCGATCGCATCCATGTGCTCGCCCCCATTCGCTGGGGCCAGATCCGGCGCAACGAAGTGAGCAAGAAACTCAGCGAGAGCAGCCATTTCTCGACCTACTGCGCCGACGAGGACCGCGCCCAGCGCAATACCCTATATCTGCGCAATGTGGACTACGTCCTGGAGACCCACTTCGAAATGACGGAACGGGCTGGACCTGGCGACAACCTGTACAAGTTCATTGAAATGTTCCAGCGCCGTCTTGAAAGGGGCCAGTATTTCCACCAACCCTACCTCGGCTGCCGGGAGTTCGCGGCGGAAGTGTCACCGGCGCCGGATACCTGGACCATCCCAGAAGAGTTCCAGGGTGTGCGCCCCTTGGGTCTCATGCTCTGGGACATCGTGCACAATCCCAAAGGCAACAGACTCGATGCGGAAGGCCGCCCCATCCATTTCTGTGAAGGATGCGCCCCGGCCTTCTTCGAGGCCAAGCTCCAGGACGGCGTGCTGGAAACACCGGCGGAGGCGCCCCTATGATCCTTCAATCGCTGTACCAATTGGCTGAGGCGGAAGGGCTCGCGGAAGACCTGGATTACCAGATGGTCCCGGTAGCCTATGTCATTCCGCTGGGCAGCGGTCCGGTTGACCTGATACCTCGCATGGAACCGCCATCAGACGGGAAAGGCAAGCCCAGGGCCGCAGCGATGAGGATTCCGCGCCAGGAAGGGCGAACATCGGGAGACAAGGCCTACTTCCTGGTGGACAAGGCCGAGTATATTTTCGGCTGGGACCCTTCAGGCAAGCAATCGTCCGCCAAGCTCAAAAACCGTCATCAACTTTTCCGCCAAAAAGTCGAGCAAGCGTTGAATGATAAGCGTATCGGCGCCCCGGAGGCAAACGCCCTCCAGGCAGTGCTGGCTTTCCTGGATCTGCCGGAAGACCAGCGCGTCGCCCCCCTCCTTGCGCAGCTTGGTCCAAACCCGTCCGACGCAGTCCGGAAGGACCTGGGTTCCGCCTTGTTCGCCTTTGCATTCACCCCCGCCGGACCAGACCCCGTCCATCTTCTTGGTGGAATCCAGGCTTTCTGGCGAGCCCAGCGGGAAAGCGGTCCGGTGGCGCACCCCGTCATCTGCCTGGTCACCGGCCAGCCTTGCAATCCCATGGAAGTGCATCCACCGGTAAAGGGTGTGCCGGGAGGAAACACCAGCGGCGCGGCCCTGGTGAGCTTCAACAGCCCGGCCTTCGAATCGTATGGACTATCCAACAACGCCAATGCTCCCATCAGCAGAGGAGCCTCGGAAACCTGCGCGGCGGCCCTCAATCGACTGCTGGCGCCATCCCCCATACACCCGGACGGCCATCGCCTGCCCAAACGCAACCTGCGCATTTCCGAGGATACGGTTGCCTTGTTCTGGAATGCAGCGGGCGGAGCGGAATTGGACTGGCTGCTGGAGCTCAACGGCGATGACCCAGAAAGCATCCGTATCGTCCTGGAAAGTCCCAAGGCTGGACGGCCCGCGCCGCTCATGGACCCCAGTCGCTTCCATACGCTCTTGCTGAGCGGCGCCCAAGGACGCAGCATCGTTCGCAATTTCCTGGATTCCAGCACGCAAAAAGTGGCGACTGCAATCCAGCGGTTCCTGGATGACGTGCGCATCGAAAAACCCTATGGCAAGGTCACGGGAGCTTATCCTCTCTGGGCCTTGCTGCGATCGATCGCCGCCCTGGGCAAGACTGAAAACCTCCCGCCCAACCTGGCCTCGGAAATCTACCTGGCCGCGGTTCAGGAGCGGCCTTTGCCCCTTTTCGTGCTCAGTGCAGCCGTGCGCCGAAACCGCGCGGAAGGCCCCAAAGGAGATGCCTTTGCCGCCCGCTGTTCCCTTATTCGGGCTTGCCTCATCCGAAATAATTACCCTTTCGTAAAGGAGATTCCCGTGAGCCTTGACCCTTCCAGGCCTGAAGGGGCCTATCATCTAGGCCGTCTCCTGGCGGTCCTGGATAGATGCCAGCAGGACGCCCTCGGCGGCGTGAACGCGACCCTGGTGGACCGCTACTATGGTGGCGCCAGCGGCACGCCAGCAGCGGTATTTCCCACCCTGCTGCGCAACAGCCGCCACCATCTGGCCAAACTCCGCAAAGAAAAGCCCGGGTTGGCGATCAATCACGAGCGGCTGGTCCAGGAAGTCATGGATGGACTCATCAGCTTCCCGCGCACCTTGAATCTGGAAAACCAGGGCCTTTTCGCCTTGGGGTTCCACCACCAGCGTCAAGCCTTCTACACCAAGAAGGACCCTTCCTCTGCTGCCACTGCTTAGCTCCAAGGAGACCCCATGTCCACGGACAAACGCTATGATTTCGCCATCCTGTTCGATGTTCAGGACGGCAACCCCAACGGTGATCCCGATGCCGGAAACCTTCCACGCATCGATCCCGAGACCGGCCACGGTCTGGTCACGGATGTATGCCTAAAGCGCAAGCTGCGCAACTTTGTTCTGCTCACCAAAGGGCAAGAAGAGGGATTCGACATTTTCGTCAAGGAAAAGGCCGTACTCAATCTGGTTATCGACAAAGCTCACGAACAACCGGAGGTGATGGCCAAGGAGAAGGGAGAAAAAACAGAGGCCGCACGGAAATACATGTGCAAGCATTTCTACGATGTACGGGCCTTCGGCGCGGTCATGAGCACAGGGAAGAATGCGGGCCAAGTGCGTGGCCCCGTGCAGCTCACTTTCAGTCGTTCTGTGATACCCATCGTTTCCCAGGAACACAGCATCACGCGCATGGCCGTCGCCACGGAGGCCGAAGCCGAGAAACAAGCGGGCGACAATCGAACCATAGGCCGCAAGGCGACCGTTCCGTATGGGCTCTACGTGGGACATGGGTTTTTCAGCTCATCCCTGGCCGCCCAGACAGGCTTCAATGATCAGGATCTCGCCCTCCTCTGGCGAGGCCTGCTCATGATGTTCGAGCAGGACCGCAGCGCAGCGCGAGGCCTCATGGCTACGCGCCGGCTTATCGTCTTCGAACACGCGTCGAATCTTGGCAATGCCACGGCATCAAGCCTTTTCGAACGAATACGTGTCCGAATCAAAGACGATGTGGAAACACCTAGAGCCTTCTCTGATTTCACCATTGAAGTCGATCGGGCCGGCCTCCCCGAAGGTATCCGCATCCTGGAACCCAATTTCGCAGGGGAATTGGTAGCCCTTAAATAGCGATGGAAGACGACGACCTTTTCGTTCCTTTTTCCGCGCTCGAGCATTGGAGCTTCTGCAAGCGGCAGTGCGCACTCATCCACCTGGAGGGGCTCTGGGCGGAGAATGTGCGCACCGTGGAGGGCAAACAACTGCACGAGAAAGTCGACCTTCCAGGACTGGAGCAGCGCCCGGGCATCCGTTTGGCTCGGGCACTGGCCCTGAAGTCGGACCACTATGGCTTGGTCGGGATTGCAGACCTGGTGGCATTCTACGATGACCCGGCCTATCCCGAAACGGGACGGCCCTTCCCGGTTGAATACAAGCGTAGTTCCCGGAACCCTTTCGTGCATCCGCAATTGCAACTCTGCGCCCAGGCCCTTTCCCTGGAAGAGATGCTCGGGGTTCCGGTACCCAAAGGAGCCCTTTATTTCGGCGGTTCCAGGCGCAGACGGGAAGTCGAGTTCAGCGCTTCGCTGCGCCAGGAAGTGCTAGCGGCAGTGCGGGAGATTCGCGACATGATGAAATCCGGACACACGCCACCCACGGAACGAGGGAAGAAGTGTGGTGAATGCAGTCTTTCAGTACTTTGCATGCCAAACCTCCCTGGGGCCGACACCTTGAGCCAGTACTTGCGGGGGCTACGATGAGCACCGGCCCGTTGCTATTAAATACGTTATATCTGACCACGCCCGAGACCCAGCTCTACAAGGAAGGTGAGACGGTGGTGGTGAGGATCGAGCGGGAAAAACGCCTCCAGGTGCCCATTCACCATCTCCAAAGCATTGTATGCCTGGGACCGGTATATCTCAGTCCAGAATTGATGCATCTATGCTTGGAGCGGGACGTGTCCGTCAGTTTCCTGACTGACCGTGGACGGTTCCTGGGAAGGTTGGAGGGGCTCGGCCATTCAGGAGCCTGGTTGCGGATCAACCAGCACCGAGCCCATGCGGATGAGGCGTCCAGCCTCAAACTGGCCAAGAGCATCGTCGAAGGGAAACTGGCCAACCAACGCCATGTGCTCCAGCGCGCCGCCAGGGAGGCAGAGAGCAGCACTGCCGCCGACCTCTCCCAGGCTGCCGCCAAGATCCAGCTGGTCCAAAACCAGGTGGACCGGATGGAAAACCACGATCAGACCAGAGGCTGTGAAGGGGAAGCGGCAGCGATTTATTTTGACCAGTTCAGGACCATGGTCCGCAAGCAGCAGCAGGCATTCCCATGGCATGGACGCAACCGGCGCCCGCCAAAGGACGCATTCAACGCCTTGCTCTCGTTCTCCTATGCGCTTTTGCTTGCCGATTGCCTGTCAGCGCTCCAGATCGTGGGCCTGGACCCCGCACTTGGGTTCCTACACGCCTTCCGCCCGGGCCGACCGGCGTTGGCCCTGGATTTGATGGAATGTCTTCGGCCCCTTGTGGCAGACCGACTCGCATTGACGCTCATCAATAACCAGCAGGTGAACGGGAATGGATTTCGCATAACAGAAAGCGGTGCAGTGGAAATGGATGACGACACGCGGAAGACGGTTATCACCGCGTACCAGAAAAGGAAGGCTGAAACCATCCAGCATCCTTTGCTTGATCAGGAGGTGGCGTGGGGACTGGTTCCGATACTTGAGGCTCGGCTATTGGCGCGTACGTTGCGGGGAGATCTAGAGGCATTTCCTCCCTTCCATCCCAGGGGATAAATCATGGTTGTCCTCATCACCTATGACATTCAGACCCTCGATAAACCCGGGCAGCGCCGCCTTCGCCGCATCGCCAAGGCGTGTGTCAGCTGCGGCCAACGGGTGCAATTTTCCGTCTTTGAGTGCATGCTGACCCCAGCGTTGTGGACCGAACTTCGCGGTAAACTTCTTTCGACTTTTGACCCCAAAGTGGACAGCCTCCGTTTTTATTTCCTCGGAGAAGACGATGTTCGTCAAGCCGAGCATCATGGCACCAAGCCCAGTATTGATTTTGAAGGCCCGCTGGTCTTGTAAAGGATCAGCGCGGACCTCCAGTGCGCGCCATTTCACGGGAACCTTCGCGCCTTCGCGTAGATCTTTGAAAATTAGGCAATTACGCTTGAATTCGAAAACGGGTTCAAATCGCTTAGAGCCCCGACCAAGCACAATCGCGCAATATGGTTTGCAACATCCGTATTTACATTGCTTAATGAGGGGTGAGTCGCGGGGGCCTCACTGCCTCCGCGTGGATTGAAACAAGCTGGCCCCGCTCAAGGCCCAGGAATCTGTCGTCGCGGGGGCCTCACTGCCTCCGCGTGGATTGAAACCAGACGCTGGTCATGCCGCCGGCGCCGGTCATCGTCGCGGGGGCCTCACTGCCTCCGCGTGGATTGAAACATCAGAAGTCGCCACCACATTGGCCAGGAGGCTGGTCGCGGGGGCCTCACTGCCTCCGCGTGGATTGAAACGGTTGAACGAGGCCAGCTTGACCCACATGTTTGTCGCGGGGGCCTCACTGCCTCCGCGTGGATTGAAACTGGCAGTCCAGGATGATCGCCATGAACCGCGGGGTCGCGGGGGCCTCACTGCCTCCGCGTGGATTGAAACTGGTCGCCGTGGGGTGATCGATGAGCGGCAAGGGGTCGCGGGGGCCTCACTGCCTCCGCGTGGATTGAAACAGGAAAGTCAGATCCTCCGAGCCCGGCCCGGCGGTCGCGGGGGCCTCACTGCCTCCGCGTGGATTGAAACCAATCTGCTTGAACACGGCCACGGAGCCGGGATGTCGCGGGGGCCTCACTGCCTCCGCGTGGATTGAAACGCTGCCGCCCTGCTGCGCGACAACCGGGCCAAGGTCGCGGGGGCCTCACTGCCTCCGCGTGGATTGAAACCCTGGACACTTTCCGCACTGCGGCCGCCAACAAGTCGCGGGGGCCTCACTGCCTCCGCGTGGATTGAAACGGGGTACAAGACGGCGAGGTGAGCCTTGACGGCGTCGCGGGGGCCTCACTGCCTCCGCGTGGATTGAAACATCTCTCCTGATTCCAGGAGCCAAAGGGTTGAGTTGTCGCGGGGGCCTCACTGCCTCCGCGTGGATTGAAACAGCTTGGTGAACGCCACCGCTGCTGAGCTGGACGTCGCGGGGGCCTCACTGCCTCCGCGTGGATTGAAACCCATTCCTGGATGACATCGCCAACGATGACCAGGTCGCGGGGGCCTCACTGCCTCCGCGTGGATTGAAACATGGACTGCGAGAAGGATGTTGGCGATGCGCTGGGGTCGCGGGGGCCTCACTGCCTCCGCGTGGATTGAAACGAATTGACCTTCAACGCCCTGCGCCAGCTCACCGTCGCGGGGGCCTCACTGCCTCCGCGTGGATTGAAACCGCTCACCCCTGAGGGCCTGGCGAACTCCAACGTGTCGCGGGGGCCTCACTGCCTCCGCGTGGATTGAAACTCCTTGGGGTCCAGGCGTGATCCTGGACAGATGGGTCGCGGGGGCCTCACTGCCTCCGCGTGGATTGAAACGATCCCCCCCACATCCACCAGTGAGTAGCATCCGTCGCGGGGGCCTCACTGCCTCCGCGTGGATTGAAACATTAAAAGGGGCAGGCGGGGGAGCCAATGCAGCCGTCGCGGGGGCCTCACTGCCTCCGCGTGGATTGAAACAGGAGAGCATCGACCGCGAGGTGGACGTGGGCCAGTCGCGGGGGCCTCACTGCCTCCGCGTGGATTGAAACTTGCACTCGTCCTTGACCTGGATGAGGGCCTTGCGTCGCGGGGGCCTCACTGCCTCCGCGTGGATTGAAACCTGGATATTCCGGGTTGGGACGGGGAGAGGCGTAAGTCGCGGGGGCCTCACTGCCTCCGCGTGGATTGAAACGCCCTGTCCGCACTGGCCACGTTCGGCCTTTGCGTCGCGGGGGCCTCACTGCCTCCGCGTGGATTGAAACGACCTGGCTGCCCGGGCCGAGGATAAGGCCCCCGTCGCGGGGGCCTCACTGCCTCCGCGTGGATTGGAACAAGTATTGGGCGCTGACCGCGACCAAGGCTTGATGTCGCGGGGGCCTCACTGCCTCCGCGTGGATTGAAACAGATAACAGACAGCGCCCGGTTCGTGACTGGCCGTCGCGGGGGCCTCACTGCCTCCGCGTGGATTGAAACAGCGCGGACCAGGTCGGGGCACCCCACCGTCGCAGGTCGCGGGGGCCTCACTGCCTCCGCGTGGATTGAAACATGTGCCAGGAGAGCGACAACGCTGGGACGGTTGTCGCGGGGGCCTCACTGCCTCCGCGTGGATTGAAACAGGGCGCTCACCGGGTTGCCAGCGGCGTCGCCAAGTCGCGGGGGCCTCACTGCCTCCGCGTGGATTGAAACGTTCACGAGCTTGACCATGGCTTCAGGATCCTTGTCGCGGGGGCCTCACTGCCTCCGCGTGGATTGAAACCCGGTGGGGGCCGCTGGACCACTGCCGGCATCGCGTCGCGGGGGCCTCACTGCCTCCGCGTGGATTGAAACACGACCGCGCCGGGTGCCGGGATTGCCGGTCGCGTCGCGGGGGCCTCACTGCCTCCGCGTGGATTGAAACTATTTTTTGGTGCCCTGTGGGGCCACCACTTACGTCGCGGGGGCCTCACTGCCTCCGCGTGGATTGAAACACGAAGTTCGGGCGTGTCGTGTCGAGCATTCCAGGTCGCGGGGGCCTCACTGCCTCCGCGTGGATTGAAACACCCTTCGGCGTTTGGAACTGGTCATGCCGTTGAGTCGCGGGGGCCTCACTGCCTCCGCGTGGATTGAAACTGGTCCAACAAGTAAAACTGGGTCTGCACGCCGGTCGCGGGGGCCTCACTGCCTCCGCGTGGATTGAAACCGGCGCTCGCCGGCGGCCATAACCAAACCCTGGCGTCGCGGGGGCCTCACTGCCTCCGCGTGGATTGAAACCGATGGGCTCGGCAACGGCAGCGACAACCCGGGCCGTCGCGGGGGCCTCACTGCCTCCGCGTGGATTGAAACCGTCAGTCTCACCAAGGCCCAGGATTTGATGACGTCGCGGGGGCCTCACTGCCTCCGCGTGGATTGAAACAACGACAGCCCGATCACCGAGGAGGAGACCCGATCGTCGCGGGGGCCTCACTGCCTCCGCGTGGATTGAAACAAGGACTTGGACACCAATCACATGATCGACCTGTTGTCCCGGGGGTCTAACTGCCCACGCGTGGATTGAAACCACACCGCGGCCAAGAT
>Ga0181520_10000436_pt1 | contig 92376 bp, 99 predicted proteins | sample PEATcosm2014_Bin_29_FD_132451 | JGI IMG/M metagenome (GOLD analysis project Ga0181520, IMG submission 132451) | Peatland microbial communities from MTU Mesocosm Facility, Houghton, MI, USA - PEATcosm2014_Bin02_30_metaG | ecosystem: Environmental > Terrestrial > Soil > Wetlands > Peat | place... | reverse complement strand
GCTGCGCAACAAGCTGATTGGCGATCCGTTTTACCGCATGAATGAAGCGGAACTGCAATGGATCGAGAATGCAAGCTGGGAATACCGGACAACGGTACAGGCAAATTCGCAAATGCTCGCACATGAGCATCTCGATCTAGCTTTTGAAGGCCTCGATGCAGTGTGCGATGTCTATTTGAACGGACAGAAGATCGCGTCGCCGGACAATATGTTCCGGGAGTGGCGAATCGACGTGAAAGGCAAGCTGAAGTCCGGAATCAATGAACTTCTGATCATTTTCCCTTCGCCGATCAAAGCGGCGGAAGAGGTCGCCGCGCAAGATCCTTGGCAGCCTCGTACCCACACGGCTCCCAAAGAATACATGAGGAAAGCGGACTATGAATACGGCTGGGATTGGGGACCCCGCTTTGTGACCAGTGGAATCTGGCGCCCGGTGTCTCTTGAAATGTGGAATGAGGCGCGGATTTCGAATCTGTTTGTCGAGCAGAGGGATATCTCTGCTGCCGCAGCGCATCTGGACGTTCAGACAGAAGTGATGGCTTCGCGCAGCGGTTCTGCGCATCTTACTCTTACCTACGGTTTAGGGAGTGCCACCGCGAAGGTGGAGCAGAACGTGACGCTGAATACCGGGATCAATCACTTTGATCTGCCGATTCAAGTCGATCGTCCCAGCCTCTGGTATCCGGCTGGATACGGCTCTCAACCGATCTATCAGTTTCACGCACAGGTTGTTATTGATGGCAAGCCTGTGGGCGAAGCGGACGCCAAGGCCGGTCTGCGGTCGGTCGTACTGAGGCGGGACCGGGACCAATGGGGACGCTCGTTCGAGTTTGTCGTGAATGGCATCCCTGTCTTTGCGAAGGGAGCCGATGTCATTCCTTTCGATAGTTTTCCCAGTCGCGTAACCACGGAGCAATATCAACGGATTCTGCAGTCGGCAAAAGATGCCAATATGAATATGATCCGACTTTGGGGCGGCGGTTATTACGAGTCGCAGCAGTTCTATGATCTGTGCGACGAAGTGGGACTGATGGTCTGGCAGGAGTTCATGTTCAGCAATCAGCAGCCGGGCACTTACGACTTCAAACAACAGGTCGAGCGCGAGGCTGAGTATCAGATCGGACGGCTTCGCAATCATCCCAGCATCGTGCTGTGGTCAGGAAACAACGAGATGGAGATGGAGATGGTTCGCAACTTGGATGGACGCGACAACCTACCTCCGGAAGCGCGCCTTCGCGTGTGGCAAGATTACCTGACCGAGTTCAGCGGGATTCTGGGTCGGACCGCCGCCAGGCTCGATCCTGAGACTCCTTATTGGCCAAGTTCTCCGAGCGCGGATTATGAAGATCTGAGCAACAGCTTTCAGTCAGGAGACACCCATGATTGGAGCGTATGGCATGGAAATGCCAACTTCAGCGACTTTGAGAAACACCACTGGCGATTTGTCTCCGAATATGGTTTCCAGTCTTTTCCTGAGATGAAGACCATCAAATCGTTTACCGAGCCGCAGGATCGAACCAGCATTTTTACGCCGGTCATGCTGGCGCATCAGAAGAACAGTGACGGCAACAGCATCATCCACGACTATATGCTGCGGTACTTCGGCGAGCCTAAGGACTTTGCCTCATTTCTTTATGCCAGCCAGGTTCTGCAGGCAGAAGCGGTGAAGACCGGCACCGAGTATTTCCGGCGGGAGCGGCCTCGCACGATGGGGGCTATCTTCTGGCAGCTCAATGACTGCTGGCCGGTAGCTTCATGGTCGAGCATTGATTACTACGGACGATGGAAGGCCCTGCAATACTACGCGCGGAGATTTTATGCGCCGGTACTCGTGTCGCCGCACATCGAAGACAAATCGCTCGCAGTGTATGTCGTCTCAGACAAGACACAACCAGAGCAGGGGCAGCTTCATTTGCGGATTATGAATTTTTCGGGCCACGTTATTCGAGAAATTATGCAACCTGTGAACATTAGTCCTCTCGCGTCCAAGGTATATCTGCGCGTGCCGTTCACGGAGCTTGGGAGCAACGGCCCGGAAGACCTGACGACAGCTTTTGGCGTCGCCGATCTTACCGTGGATGGGCAAAAAGTGTCGTCAAACGTCGTCTTCTTTTTGCCGGACAAGCAGCTTCAGCTGCCACAGGTTTCGGTGAATGCTGAAATCGTGCAGGTCGGCAATGGATTCGATGTAAAGCTCAGTTCACGGGTGTTTGCGCGGGATGTCTATGTGTCCTTTGGCGATGCGGATGTCCGGTTTTCAGATAACTATTTTGACCTTTTGTCGAATGAACCGGTCACGATTCACGTTACCAGCCAGTCGAGCCTGGAAGATCTCAGGCGGCAGATGAAAGTCGTTTCTCTGGTCGACGCATTTCCCCCGGTGCCCTCCGCAAAATAAGGGCTGAGAAACGAATCACTGATATGGAGTGACCTGTCAACGGGGCGTTGTTGCACGGATAGGGGCAACTCCGAAGCGCGTTTTCCGAGTTGCCCCGGATAGTTGCCCAATCTGACGCTGGCTGTACAGGGAAATCGCTGGACGTCGCTGGACAAAGACCTGCGCATAGGCCTTTCGGCATCAACGACTTACCTCAGGATTTTGGAACTCTCTGAATCTCTTTGGATAGGTTATGGTGGAGGCGGCGGGAGTCGAATTATAGCGCCGTGTTGATTCTATGTAAGTTATTGAAAACAAAAGACTCTCAAAACGGTAAAACCTCCACTTTCGGGCTTTTCACACACGCGACACACACGCGAAAAAAACGGGGAGCCGAAGCTCCCCGCATTTATGGCTCGTAGAGCCGGGGATAAAAGTGTCGATTGAGCGCCCGTATCCCCAGCACCGGATGAATCTCGATCAGCCAGTAATCCCGTTTTTTGGGGCATAGCCTACGTTCCACCCGGAAAGCGGCCGGTGGATATTCGCCGTATTCTACAAAATCCTTGAGCCGCTTCATGAACGTGCTGTACTTCATATCGAACAAATCGGCGACCTCTTTCGCCGCAAGATATTTTCCGTCATCCGACAATTCGGCGATGGGCCATTTAGCGCAGAGTGAATCCGCCATTGGATCGCTCCAACAGAAGATTTCCTTCTTAGCCAAAGAGCGGAAGGCCAATACTCCTTAGCCCTACCCGAGGAACCGCCAGCCGACTGATTACGGCTGATTCAGAACCAAATGGTGGGCGAGTATAAGAGTCAATAAGGCTCTTTGACAATCACCACTCTTCTGAGGAAAGAAACTAACTGAGCAGCCATGTTCTTCCAGTGAGTTATGTCATTGACTTTTTTAGAGCCGCCCTCATGACTCTAAAGGCCGTGCATCCTGTCCGCAGGCGACGGCGCATGAAGAGCGAGCCTTCCGGTAAAAAATTGTAAACCATAGATTCTAAGCATTCTCGCAATTCCCACGATTCTCGCAATTCCCAAAAGCATTTGTAGATGAATGAGCGTGATCCACCATTCGTGCAGGAGGTGCTTATGTATCCTTCTGAACAGCACTACAGCGTCAAAGAAGTTGCGGCCCATCTCAGCATCAGTTCTGATACCGTAAGGCGGATATTCCTATCCGAACCTGGTGTCATTGTTATCTCCAACCGGAAACCGCGCAAGCGCGTCTATCGTTCCCTCCGTATTCCGGAGAGCGTGGAGCGCCGTGTATTCGCGCGGTTCACGAACGGAGGCCGGCTATGACATTCCTTGCGAGGTTACTGGATCAGCTTGATTCTTTTTCATGGATTCTCTGGATCTTTTTTGCTATTGGTCAGCTTTGGCTCGCCTACGAATTTTTCTTCGACTTCCTACCGGAGATGCGGGGAGAAAATCGCAAAGAGTCCGTCTCATCGTACGTTCCAAAGACGGCTCCCGAAGTTCTTCCGCCGAAGCCGAAAGTCGAACCAAGGAAATATCCAAAAGACAGCCTGCTCGACGCGATCCTTGACCCGAACATATCCGAAGAAGAACTACGCCGCATCATTGGAGGCCAGCGATGATCGGACTCGTTCCACTGCTCGTCACCGGACTCGTTGCCTACGCGATCAAAAAGAGCGCGGAAAACAATTCAACCGCGCTCACGGTTTCCAATCAGGAAAATCAGAATATTGCGGTGCCCATTGCTACCGATGAACGCGTATACGCGTCGTTTTCGCTGAACTTCACCGCAATGGCGAACGGAGCGAAACTTCCTACTACTGCAACGGTATTTTTCGAGCTAAACCGCCCCGGTGCATACTGTCCACCTACCGCACTTCAAACGATACGAACGGAGCTTAATGCTGTCGGCGGAGCAATGATGCTCAACTGGGCCACCTACGCGCCCTACCACAATCCAACGGAGGAACTCATCTGTCTATTCAAGGGGATTCACTCAGAGATCGTTCCGCTATCGCGCGTCATCGTCAGCAACATTCGCGATATTCCTCCGGCGATAAAACCACTGGAACTTCCGGCTCCCAAACGGTCGCCCATAGAATCCGCGATCACGGAACTGGACTCTACCGTGGCCGCTATCGCAAAGCTTCACCAAGCGGTCATCGAATTGCAAAAGCTCTATCCCGAGCTATGGGATGACGATGAGACGAGAGGCATCTTGGAGAAACGTATCGACCACATTAAGGGCATCATTCTCACAGGGAATAACCCCTATGAATCCGTATCGTGGGCTATGCGCCGGAACGCGCGAAATGCAGACCTATGAATTGGGCTAATGCCCGCGCCAATTGGCGTGTTACGGGTTCGCCACCGTACTCGCCCCAAAGGTCGAGTATCTTGTCTTCTTGCCCTATCTGGCATCGTATCCGACCGAAGCCAAGATACTCGACCTTGCGCTATCGCTTGTGGCGCTCCCTACGGTCGCCGGTGGCGCTACTACGGATCGTGAAAGGAGGGCATCGTGTACCCCGAAATGTACGGCTATCGAACCCATGCTCACGTCATGGGAACCACCCAGGCCGGCAAGTCGAAGCTCGTCGAAGCGTGTTGCCGTGCCCACATCGAATCCGGTTTTGGATTCACGGTTCTCGACTGGCACGGGACCCTCTATCGTGACCTTACCGAATACCTTGCCTATCGTGATCCGAGGCAAAAGGTCGTGCTTCTGAACCCCTCATCCGGCTCTACCGGTTCTACCGTTCCGTGGAATCCGTTCCATTTTTCAGGAGGAGATCCGGCCGCTTTCGCTTCGCACCTGGTATCCCTTCTTGCGAAAGTGTGGGGCATGGAGAACACGAACGACATGCCGAACTTTCGACGGATAGCGCAGATGCTTTTCACCTACGTTGCCGTATCCGGAGAACCGATCCAGACCGCCGCAATGCTCTTGGAATATCAAAATCATGGAGCCAGGCAAAAGGCTTTATCTATTCTTCAAGACCAGCCCCGCGCACGGATGGAAATGGAAAAATTACAAATTATTTCGGCAAAAGACCCGACCGTTTCCTCTCTCAAGGAATGGGAATGGAACGTCGGCTCAACTCTGAACCGATTGGGAAAGCTGCTCGATTCCCGCGCGCTTGTCAGGATGTTCGGCGTTCCGTCCGAAACGTCGCTGGACATCGACAAAGCGATCGACGAAAAAGCGATCATCCTCGTCAACCTTTCGGCTTCCGACGACTTCGATCCCGATTCCGCCGCCACGCTTGCGGCTCTCTTGCTTTCGGAATTTCAGCGCGTTGCTCTCCTCCACGCCGAAGAGGAACGGCCCTATTTTCTTTACCTCGACGAGTGCCAGAACTACCTCACTTCCGACGCCGCAAGGATGCTGGACCAGACCGCCAAAGCGGGATTGAGACTGACTCTCATCCATCACCACATGGGGCAGTTCGACGACAAAAAGCTCATAGCCGCTTTAGACATGAACGCGGGCATCAGATTCATCTTTCGCATGGACGACCCGCTCCAAGCGACCGAGTGCGCGCAGGAACTCTTCATGTCAGAGCTGAACCAGGAATGGACCAGACGGGAACGAACCCGATTCGTGACAGACTACGACCACGAGCAATTCGATACCAGGGACGAGCACGATTCCTATTCCGACGGCTCGACCGTCTATGAAGAAGGCGCATCCTCGAATTATTCCTTTTCCTACGGAACCACCACGCATCATGTCGATAGATACGTTCCCCGCCTCAAGGAGATTTCCGACAATCCCGAAGTATGGAGCAGGGATGAAAAACTGGGCCAGCTTGCCTATCGGCTCATGAGCCTTCAGTCCGGATGCTGTTATGTAAAGACTCCGGACGGGACTTGTTACCACGAAGTTCCCTACGTTCTGAGGCACTGGACAAGTTCCGATACGGTTCTAAGATTTATGAAAACAGCCAACCAACTATCCCTCCCCGCCGATGACGCAGACCAAATCATCAGACAACAGGAGCAAGCCTTTCTTGAAAGGAGCCGCCCCGATGCAAGCCTTACAAAAAAACGAGCTACGAAGAGACCGGCGCGTTTACACCCTCAAGAGTGACCGGGAAATCATCAGAAAGTTCGCCGACTTCCAGTATCTTACCAACGCGCAGATGGCCGAGCTTACGGGGCGCAAGGAGAGCCGTATGAGGGAGCGGTTGAGGAATCTCCACCTTGCCGGAATCCTGAACCGAGTAACGAGCGCGGCGGAATCAAGCGTTCCCTACATCTCGCCTCAGCCCTACGTCTATTTTCTCGACGTGAAAGGGGGAGAACTGGCCTACGAACTCGGCTACCTTCCGGCCCCGAGGGGAACGGAATCGAAAAGCCGTCTGATGATCGGGCACGATCTTGAGATCACGAAGTTCCACATCTCCCTTCATAACGCGTTGCAGGGCCAGCCCTACGAGTGGAAACAGTGGCGGGGCGAGCTGAAAGATACGATCGAGATCGACGGAGAAAGGCAGGCGTTGATTCCCGATGCCTATTTTTCCTTCCAAAACCAGTGCTTCTTCCTGGAGATCGTGAAATCGAAGGAAACGGAATACGTGAACGGAGAATCGAACATAGAGCGAAAATTCAAGACCTACCTCGCTTATCAGGAATCCTTCAAGGAAAAATACGGGTATGACGATTTTCGCGTCATCTGGGTTTTCCCGACGAAAGAACGAGTGGTGAGAATTCTATCCAAGCTGGAAAACGAACTCCCGTACCGCAAATTCTGGCTCACGGATGAAGAATCTTACCAGACGAACATTTCGGGCAGAATCTTCTGGACGCCCAAAGATTTCAGAGATGCAACGTATGGACTATTTCCATAGACGAACTACGGTTAAATCAATCGCAGGAAACTGCGGGACTAGCCCGTCCTCCCTCGCGCCCCAGCGCGTATCCCGCGTTCCGGTGACGCGGGGGACAGCGGGCATATTGCATACTTCGATGAAAATGCTACGGTGAAAGTGTCCTTGATTGCACGAGCTTCGCCAGCTCAAATTGCACCTCGGAGGAGGACGGTTCGGCGAAATGAACTACAAAAACAGAAAACCGAAAAGAAGAAAGCAGCACCGGCCGTTAAAACATGGCTATTCAAGTGAGGGGAAGCAAAAGAAAATTGACATACTTACAAAAGAGTTCATCAGAGATAGATTTTCAATACTGAGATAAATCGCTTCCATGCTTCTCCCTATCGGTTCAAAACTCTCTGTTGGCGGCCCGCAGCTTTTTGAAATAGATTCCCAAAAGCACACGCTCATTGCCGGAAAGTCGGGAACCGGCAAAAGTACGATGCTCGTCAACATCGCTTGTTGGCACATTCGGAACGGCGATGGGCTTCTTTTCATAGATCCGCACGGCGACGCCGCCGACGCGGTTCTTTCGCATATTCCGAAGTCAAGGATTCGGGACGTTATCCTCATCGACCCGTCCGCAAAGAAGGTGCCAGGGCTAAACATCTTCGACTACGACGACGCGGACGACAAGGAACGGGCGACGCAAGCCTTTCTCACGATGATGAAAAGCATCGCTCAAGAAAATTGGGGGCCGGAAACAGAGAGGATACTGAACGCCGGAGCCGACGCGATACTCTCCCATTTCAAGCACCCGAGCGTCCTGCATATCTATCTCTTTATCGCCCGCCCGTCCTTCAGAAAGAAAATAGCGGAATCAGCGAAAGACCCGATGCTCAAGGACTTCATCGAGCAGTACGACAAGGAACTTCGGCCTTCCGAGCGGATGAGCAAATTCTCTCCCCCGATGAACAAGCTGGACAAGTTCATCCGGCCTTCCGTCCGCACCCTCATCGGACAGGACACGTCCATCGACTTCTTGGATGCCATGGACAGCAGGAAAATAATCATCGCTCGTATCCCGAAAGGGGAGCTTGGTGCCCTGGCCTCGTCCATCATCGGTTCCGTCATCGTTTCCCACCTCGCCATAAGCTCGCTCCGGCGCAAGGGCTTGCGCGCGCCCTTCGTCGCCGTGATCGACGAGGTACACAATTTCGTCCACGGGATAGACCTGCCTACCCTCTTGGCAGAGGCGCGCAAGTACGGCGTGTCATTATTTCTGGCAACGCAGAACTTGGACCAGCTCCCCGTGCCGGCGGCCGTGTTCGGGAACTGTTCCAACCTCATCACCTTCCGTATGGGCGGAAAAGACGCGGAGATCATGGCGCAGGAGCTTGGCGATCCGCTCCTTGCCCAGCCCATCGTCAACCTTCCCGACCGAACGTTCTACGCTTCCGTCGTCCGCGACGGCACGCCTATTCTCGGACAGCACATCAACGCCCTTCCGCCATTCAAGCGCCTTGGCGACGAAGCGGACAAGCGAACCGTGATGAAAGTTTCCCGCATGAGGTACGGCAAGAAGCGCAAGGAACTCGACGAGAAGATTCTGAAATTCCTCTCCCAATAAGCCAATAAGGGTGTGCTCCGCAACTGCGCACCCTATCATTCCCACCCGGATTCGCGGTGCAGAAAGAGCGGGTTCGCACGCGGCACGGGTATGGTACGGGGAACCCTTCCCCTCGCTGTCAAGGAACTACACCCTTCGCCGCCGCGCTAAGGCGCGCGCGGCAACACCATTGACGTTCCTCCTTGACCGCGGGGGAACCTTCCCCGTATTCCAAAAGTCGCCGCGTAGCGAACGGCGCAAAGGCCGAATGAGGGAAACAAACCGAATGAAAAAGCATGGACGAAAAAACAGCGCCAGCTTAGAGGCCGTCATCGACTACCTGTACTACGACGAGCAAAAGAGCTGGCAGGAGGACGGGGAGCCGGAGAGCCATATCTATCACGACCTTGAACGGCTGATCGATTGGCTCTCCTTTCAGTAGAGCTTGTGGATAAGTCGGGGGCTTGTGGTTTTTGGGTTATGGAATATCATAAAGAAAAAGGTCAGTTAATAAATCAATAAAAAGAAAACATGCAGTTACAACTGCTAAAAGTGTCCGCGTGCTATGAGTCAGAAACGAACCCGCGCGGAGCGAAGTTTGAGGGGAAGTCGTTTGATGAGCTGGTCGCAAGCATAAAAGAAAAGGGCGTGCTCATGCCTATTCTCGTCAGGCAAGAGGCGGCCCGCATGAACAAAGCGGGAACAGATTTAGAAGCAAGGTATGAGGTCATCGCAGGAAATCGCCGCTTGCGCGCAGCGAAGATACTGGGACAATCAGTGATTCCAGCGCACATCGTCGTGATGACGGACGACGAGGCGCGCGAAGCGCAGATCGTGGAAAACCTGCAACGCGAGGATATTCACCCACTCGAAGAAGGGCAGGCATACCGCGATCTGATCGAAGGTGCGAAGCTCACGGTCAAAGACGTTGCCATCAAAGTCGGCAAGTCTGAAACGTATGTCCGCGACCGCCTCTTTCTCACGAACCTCACGCCCGCATCCGGCAAAGCCTATCGGAGCGGAAAAATTGCGGATACGGTTGCCGTGCTTATTGCAAAGCTCTCCGCAACGGATCAGGTGAAGACGCTCGAATATGCAGAGGGTGACGAGTGGGAAAAACCGAGTGCGAGCGACGTAAAGGATTGGATTCGCCGCGAGTTCAGCAGCTCGCTTGCAAGGCAACCATGGCTCAAAGACAAAGCGGCCGTCGCCGTCTTACCGCCGCATTTGAAAAATTGCCATCCAAATGATTCCGCGCTTTTCGGCGACCTCAAGGAAGGACAATGCACCGACCTTGATTGCTGGGAGAAGCGCATGACGGCATGGACGAAATATCGCCGCGACAATACGCCGAACATGGTCATCGTTTCCGATAGCTACGGCGGCACGGATAAGCCCGACCTGATGAGCCGCAATTCATACGTCAGAATCGAAGCGAAAAAAGACCGCTGCAAATTCGCGATTCCTGCCATTGTCGGAGAGGGCGAGGAGATCGGAAACGAGATCGCGGTGTGCATATCCCCTGAGTGCAAGAAGCATTTCAGTGAACACTCCGAGTACAAGCGGACGCCAAAAGAGGAAGCGGAGCGCAAGGAAGCCCGCAAAAAGGCGATTGAGGCGGCGAAGAAGGCAAAAGACGCACAAGAGAAAAAGCTCGCAGATGCGCTTGCCCAGGTGAAGTGGCCGTTTGCAGAACGGCACCTTGAGGCGTTGCTTGCACTCACTCTCGATAATTGTTCATCGAACACATATCGCAACATCGCCAAGCGCCATGAATTAGAGGTGAAGAAGGAGAAAATGACGTATGGCGCTACGTCATACGATTACGTCGGGGCCGTGAAAGCATACGCTAAGACGCTCGACAGCACGGGGAAGGCCCAGCTCGCGTTCGAGATGTTGATCGACACGGGATATGACAGCTTACGTCCTGGAATAGGTAAGCTTGTTGCGTAACGACGAAAGCCCCATGCGCTTGTGACGCATGGGGCTTTTTCCTTTTCCGGCCCTTCGGGTGACCGCGAATCCTACCCACCCTAAGCAGAGGGAGGTTCCGGCATCGTGCACGTTTTGGCTGTATGGCCTTCCTGTCCGCACCGTTTGCAGGTTGTCGGCTTCCGTGTCTTTACCGCTCCGTCGAAACCCAATTCCGCGAGTTCCTCGTCTATCGCCTGCCGCTCGCTTGTAAGCAGGTCGATCGCTTTCTGCCGAAGTTCTTTTGCTTGCTCTAACGCTGTCATGGAATCTCCTTTCAGAACGGCCACCAGCTTTTCTTTTCGTGGATGATCGGAACGTTCTTCGGTGGTCTGTACCGATCAGCCTTTTGCCGTTCGATCTTCCGGTTGTGTTCCTGTCGCTCCATCTCCGTATCCCACGTCATCTTTTCGTACTCGGGATCATAATGGCTTGGTATGTACAACCCTCTCCGGTAGCGCCTCATTCATCCTCCTTCTTTCCCAATAAAAAAACGGACGCCCTATGCGAGCGTCCGGTTGAGAAGTTGTCCCAGTTCTTCAGCAGTCATGCTATCGGGCTGTTTTCCGTCCGGAACAAGTGCTGAAAGTACGAAATGGGTTTTGGAAAGAACTAAGGTGACGGCTTGTTCCGATTCACGTCCTGGCGCATCGCCGTCGAGCATCAGGATGATCTTCGGGAACCGTTCAAGGAGTTTCGCCTGTTCATCGGAGAGCGTGCGTCCCATGAGGGCAACGACGTTCGGGAATCCGGCTTGATGAACGTTGAAAGTGTCAAAAAATCCTTCGACAACGCAGACGCAGTCCACCTGTTCCCCGATGTTCTGGAGGTTGTAGAGAACCCCGCTCTTATGAAATCCCGCGGGCAAACGGTACTTGGGTTCGGATCCATCGAGCGACCTTCCAGCGTATGCAATGAGCTGGCCCTGCTCATTCCGTATGGGGATGACCACGCGGCCGGCCATGCTTCCCTTACCGGGGAACAGTCCGACGCCAAAATGTTCTGCCGTTTCCTCTGTAATGCCCCGCTGTTTCAGGTAGTCGCAGTACGCGATGCCTTTCAGTTCGAAAGCGAGAGGACGATTCATTTCCTCTGAAGGTGGGGTGGTAGAAGTTTGCTCACGTTCCGTTCTTCCGCTTTCCACAGACGCGGGCGTGACGCCTTCAGGATACCAGCCGTTGAGTTTCACCGCCGCCTCATAGGGCGAGCAGTTGTCCATGGCAGAAACGAAGTCGATGCAGTTTCCGCCGGCACGGTGTCCGTTCTTCTTGCACGAATCCGAATGGCAATACCAAACTTGCTTTTCGGAGTTGACGGAGAACGTGTCCTTGTCCTTCGACGTGTGGGAGGGCAGAGGGCAGTTCGCCTTGAATTGCGTGTTGTTGACCTTCTTCAGTGGGACGTTGTAGCGGTCAAGGACTTCGAGAAACGCGACGCGTTCCTTCAATGCCTTAAAGTCGATATACGGCCTCTTGTCAGACATAACAACCTCCTTTTCAAAACGATCTAGTTTTCACGCTATAACTCCCGCGGGAATCCGCAAGGGGAAGAACTTGTGCCTATTTCGCACAAGTTGCACCTCTTGCTAAAAGCGACAGAAGGGTTATGGTGCAGGCATGGCAAATCTATCGTGGTTCGTAAAAAAGTTCGGCGCGCGATCCGGCCGGAAGAAATACAACGCCTATCATCGGGAATATCGGCACACGCACCGCGCGGACTTTTCTATCTATTGGAAAACTCGCCGCGCAAAAAGGAAAAATGCCTGTGCATAACTTTTGGCGATAGCTGAAAAAGGTAGGTTTTACGGGGCTTGTAGAGCTATTGACTTAGGTTATGGCAGGAGTAAAGTGAAGACAGATAGAGCGAGGGGCGGTTTCAATAATAGGTGGTTCGCTGAAGGGGGCGAGGTCGCCGGTTCGAATCCGGCCGGGGTGCAAGCTCCGTAGCTCAGCGGTAGAGCAGCCCAAAGGGGAGGTCGCAGGTTCGAATCCTGTCTCGCCCTTCGGGGTGGGTAGCTCAGTGGTAGAGCGCCCCCTCCAGCGAATCACTACACTTCAACGGGGTAAGAACAGTGCGACACTCTGCCGACCGGAGAGCATTTCAAAACTCAAAGGCGGACACAATAGCACCGCGCCCCTCATCTATCGAAGCTCATTGAAAATCTCATGTCTGGAATGAGGGGGAAAGTACCGGACGGGAATTAGACCCCGTTGCGATAAAAACTGACGGCGATAATCCAGTGGGACTTGGACGCAAGGAATCTCTAAGAATTATCCCCTCTCACTCCCGACGTGAGATAGCACTTTGAAAATCGAAAGCTGGATTGTGGGGCAGAATGAATGCACGCCCTGTAATTAAACAATTCAGTTCCCATCCAGCTCTCGGTTCTCAAAGAGCCGAGGTGGTTCGTTGACAAGAAGAAGTGGAGACGGCTAGACCGTCTGTACCAGCCATAGGTGGTTAACAAGCGTGCACGCCTGCTCCTCCCGAATAGCTATCGGGGAAAACAGGAGCTTACAGTAGGTTTCCAGCGAAACCGAAGTCCTATGTCCGCATTACGCGGCTATTGGGTGAAAGTCCCAAACACTTCTTCTCGCCAGCGAATCACCCAAAAGGTCGAAACAAACAATAAATAAATTCTATGAAAGATTACGAACTTCAGGAGATCGACGGGGTCGGTTGGTTGGTACCGAAGAAGAAAAGCTGGTTCGGCACGGTCGCATTCTTTTTCTTCTATGCGGCGTTCATCGGTCTATTCTCTTATGCGGTGATAGAAACGTTCTTTCCGGTCATAAAGTAAAGGCGCACAAATGAGGGGATGTAAGACGTGCGTCTTTCATCTCCACATTTCAACGAAATCATGAAACTCTATCGCGTGGAAGTTATCGGTGACAAATATCCAAGTTCTTACACGGTGCAGGCGAGCGGTTGGGCGGCAGCTATCAGCAGGGCGATCAAGGAGTGGCAGAAATCAAAGGGGAAAGGTTCGCGGACGGAGAAAGTGACCGTCAGGGCGATAAAAGAAGGCGACCTCTTAAAAGAAACTGAAAATTAAACTCATGTATCAAGACGAATTCATACAGGGTGGGGAGATAGAAGAAGTGGAGCGCGAGAATCTTGCCGCCGCGTGCGAAGCGGACGAGCGGGAAGATGACGAAGATCATGCCATGTCGGAGCATGACGAATATAAAACAGCGAATAACTAAAATGGCAAAAGAAGAAAAGAAGCCAGCGGAGATCGAGGGATTATCGGAAATGAACATCCTCCAACTCCTCCACGAGGCACGGAAGATCATCAAAACATCGGGAGAAAAGAAGGCCGGGCACAACAGCTATTCCGGCTACGACTACTACACGCCGGAGCAGGTGGATAATCTTGTGTTTCAGGCGTGCGAGCAGACGCGGACGGAGTGCCTTACCAATCTTAAAAAGGATGCACTCGGTTGCTACCAGACGCTCGATTTCGTAAATCTCGACAAGCCAGCAGAGAGCTTACATTTCGAGCTTCGCACCGAATCACCGGAGATCAAGGCGACGAACGCGGCGCAACAGATGGGCGGCATGGACACCTACAGCGAGCGGTATATCAAGATGAAGGTCTTTCAAATTAAGGACAACAATCTTGACTTCGACAGCCAGGACAATAGGAATCCGGCCCCAGCAACAAAGCCAGCATGGCAAGCCAAGCCATTCACGCCGAAGAAGCCGCAGTATCAGAAGGCCGAATCTCATGATCGTTCGATCGACAGCGCGGAAAACGACATGGGAAGCATCGACTATGGCGATGCGCCGATGCCCGACCTCCCATTCTAAAAGTCACAGCACATAAATCTAATCAACAACATTCATGGAGGATACGCAATTAGCGGTCATTCAGGAAAAAGCGGCGAACATGGAGCGCGTCGTGAACGCCATCAAGATCACGACGGATGGGGAGTATGACGCGGTAGCGGACAACATCGCCAACGTCAAGAAGCTCCAGAAGTACATCGAGGGTGAGAAGGCGCGACTCGTCGATCCAGCGAAGGCCATCATCGAGGAAGCGAAGGCGAAATACGATCCGTTCATCACGAAGTGCAAGGAGGCACGCGCGAAGCTCGACACGCTTGCGCTCGACTACTACAACGCAAAAGAGAAAAAGCGGCTTGAGGACGAGGCGAAGATTGCCGCTCGCGTCGGTGAGGGTAAGGGACACCTCAAAGAGGAAACCGCAGCCGCACAAATCGAAGCCCTACCGGAGGTTCAGAAAAGCGTCCGAACCGACAGTGGTCAGATGATTATCACGAAGCGCCCCGTCATGCACATCATTGATCCAAGCAAAGTGCCGGACGAGTTTTGGATCATCGACGAGGTGCGCTTGCGCCAGGCGGCTATTGCGCTCCACAAGGCCAGCCAGCCGATGATCGCTGGCGTGGAAGTTGTGCTCGAAGCAGGAACGAGCGCGCGGTTATAAACATAATCAACAACACTCACATGGATCTTAATAAAGTCATTGTGGTAGGCAGGGTGACGGCAAATCCGGAGCTTCGCTCGACATCGGGCGGCCAGTCGGTAACGCAGATCGGCGTCGCAACGAACCGGCGCTGGACGGATAAAGAAGGGCAGAAGCACGAAGAAGCGGAGTTCCATAATTGCGTGCTATGGGGCAAGCAAGCGGAAGTAGCGTGCCAGTTCCTCCAAAAGGGTTCAACCGTGCTCATCGAAGGACGATTGCAGACCCGTTCATGGAAGGACAAGCAAGGCAACGATCGGAAGGTGACGGAGATCGTCTGCGAGCAAATGTCGCTCGGACAAAGGCCGGATTCGAGCGGTACGCAAGAATAAACACGCGCGGCGGGGCTGAGATTGTATCAGCCCCGCTTTTCAAAAGCATGATCCAAGAAACATCACGTATGGCCTATGACCTCGCAAAGCAGGGCCTCGGCGCGAAGCAGAAGGAAGTCCTTGACGCGTTGAGCTTCTTTCCCGACGCGACCAATGCGGAACTTGCCCAACATCTCGGCTGGCCGGTGAACAGAATAACGCCGCGTACGCTTGAACTCCGCACGCTTAAAATGCCGCTCGTCGTGGACGCGGGAATCAGGAAGTGCAGGGTGACGGGAAGCAACGCCCACGCGTGGAAAAGCGTACAGCCGAAACTCCCGCCAGCATTTGAGCCGAAGAAAGTCGAAGTGACAAACCAAGTCGGACTATTCGCATGAAGCAAGACGAACTATATGCAAACTTTCGGCATGTCCGAAAAATAGAGCTTTTGAAGGTTGAGGTGAATGAGGGTGACGGAACTGAACATGACCCCATACGCCGCGTTGCCTATATCTGTACCTTCGACGGGAAGGTGATAGCGAAAATCGGCGAGGATAAGGAACGTCTGTTTGTCGGAAACGACGAGATGATTAAACTTTCACCGGAGGAATGAAGCGGAGCTACCTTAAACGGCGTAAGGGCCTTCACAGCATCTCATCGAATCCCCGGCAGAAGGAGCTTCGCAATACGCAGGACGCGGTGAACAAGATGATCCGCGAGCGGGATGCGCGGCCGGAAAGCGAAGGGGGATTCGGAATCTGCATAACCTGCGGAAATTATCTCAAGCTTGAAGCGGGACATTTTAGAATCAGCGAGAACGAATCGACCCGTTTTCACCCGTACAACCTGAACGGCCAATGTGCGAGCTGTAATAGATTCGCCGGCGGAATGACCTACGAGCACGGAAAAGCGATCGACGAGAAATACGGAAAGGGAACGGCAGAATTCCTTGAAAAACTTTCCCGCAAAGAGGAACCGTGGACAATCGAGGAACTCGGAACGCTGAAGGCGGCAGCCAGGATGGGCCGAAGGGTATACGAGCAGACCTATTTCATGCTGAGACCGAACCACTTCCCCATCGTCGAGCGGAAGAAAAAGAAGAACTGAACCATGCCGCGCGAACTCTCATTCCTTGAATTCATGGAAGAACCCGAAGGCACTGATCCGGCGGACATCGAAGCCGACGAGGAGGAACACCGCGAACAGCATTACCACGTTCCCCGGCCATCGAAAGGCCCGCATCACTGCATAGCGCACGACATGGGAGTTTGCCCGGAGTGCGGACATCTTCTCTGGGTTCACTGCGCGGCTGGAGGTTGCATGTACGGATCAGGAGGAAACTCTCCGTGCCCGTGCAGGGTCGAGCGTCCGCCCGATAAGTTATCCACCGAAGAACCATTGAAGAATCCAGCAGAAGACATAAACTAATTCTATCCACAACAACATGATTCGCATTTTGGCAAAGATATGGGCCAAGACCTCTTACATTTTCAGTTTCGAGGCCCAAGCACAGAAGTCGGAATTGAGCGCCGCACTTGCATCGAAGAACGCGCAGGAGAAGCGCGACCTTATCGAGCAGTTGAACACGGACGCAGACACGATGGAAGACCGCATCAAGCACATGGCCGAGATGGAGGAAAAGGGCTTTTGGGAGTGCGAGAACGGGCATGAACTGTACCTCGGAAATGAAGCGGTTGAAAACGAGGCTGGCACGCCTGTTCATTGCGCCCAATGCGACAAGGAGATGAAGCTCGTCAAGCGTTCTCTCATGACCGGACAGGAAAAGTACGAATCCGATCAAGACCGCAAGGAAGCCGAGAAGCTCGCCGCGGCAAAGCGCCAGCAGGCCGAGGAAGAAAGCAAGGCCGTCTCCGAAGCCGAGAAGACCGCGCAATACTTCCGCAATATGGCGGCGAACGCCAGGTCAACGGCAGACAAAATAAGACACCTCTGATTCATGGCAAAGAAAACAAAGAACGTGGCAAAGACCGCGAGGAAGCCGAAGATCATACAAGTTTCGGCTACCGGAGGTGATGGTTACATTGTCTTGCTCTATGACGATGGACGAGTGTTTGAGCGTACGTTTGACGAAATCTATATTCCCTTACCCGACGGCATGAAGCAGTTACAAGGACTCGGTCACTTTTGGCATGAAATAAAGTATCCCCTCAACTGACATGGACACACCTACCTCAAAACACAAAAAGGCCAAGCGGCCGAAGATCGTGCAGGTGCTCACGGCCACGGACGGACGAATCGCCGCGATTCAGTACGACAACGGCAGGGTGTTCATCTGGAAAGATCAGAAAGCGCCGAACCCGTTCGGAGATACCGAAGAAGGATATTGGGCCGACATCGGCTTCAGAACAACAAAGGTCGAGAACCAAAAATCAGAATAAGGACTCAAATCTATGGCAGATTACACAGCAAGTGAGAATGGAGGATTAGCGGAAGTCGGAGCCGAACAGCCGAAGGTTCAGGTACAGCCGGAGGAATCAACGGCAGGCGCGCCATCGAGCGACATCCCTACGACCACGGCCGGCGAAGCGGAAACATCGGAAGTATCGGAAACTGCTCCCGAAGCGGAGCAGCCGGCGGAAACGGAGACGGAAGCGCCAGCGGAGGAATCCGAGAAATCGGAAGTCGCACCCGAACCGGAACAGCCAGCGGAAGAAACCAAGCCCGAGGAGGAATCCGAAGGCGAGGACAAGCCGGAAGAAGCCGCGCCGGAAGGAGAGGAAGGACAGCAGTAAGCAATACGGGGCCGGTGAGAGCAGGTGAAGCTTGCCGGCCCTGTTTTTTCAAAACATGACAAAGATAAAAGTACCAATCCAGGGACAGAAATCGTTCTTTTTAGAAATCAGAGTCTACGCAACAGAAAAGAAGATGCAGGAGGCGATCAAGAGGGACATCGTTCCGTTTCCCTTTGGAAGGATTGACAATCTTATGGCGCTTACAGACACGAGCAAGCCACGCATGAGGAAGGCATGGTTGCAAGGATGTACCTTTCAAAACAGGAGCTAACCGACGGAACGATAGCGCACGAACTCGTGCACGCAATGTCCGGCTACATGATTAGCAGGCTCCGCGTGAAGGCACTGAAGATGACGACAGGCGTCTGTACGAAGCAAGAGGAATGGTTTGCGTATCTGATCGGCGACACCTTTGAGGCAGTTAAAACAGCAATCTTAAGGCATGAGTAAACCAGAAGACAAATTCAATCCGATCGCAGGGCGGAGATACCTCGTGACTGACCAATGCCTTTACGAGCAGGAGCCGCCAGCCGATTACAACCCGCTTGATCCGCATAGAGCGAGGTATATCGTTCAGCTCGTAGACATGGAGAGCGGAACAATTGTAAATCTCATGAGCGGCAGTATCGTAGAGATTGTCAAAGCAAAAGAGGATAAATCGAAGAAATGATCGAACACTACACTATAAAATTCGGACCGGCGGTAAGCCAGAAGGAGCTCGAAAAGGCCCTCTATGAAGCAACGACGCCGGAAGACCTGAAAAAGCTCCACAAGATGAAAGCCCGCATAGAATTCATCGGAGATTTAGAGGACATCCACAAGCTCCAGCAGACGATCAAAGAACTAGCGAGCAAATAGGCCTCCACAGTACAATCGCTTCCGGAGGATTCAGATGAAAGTTTATCAATACAAATGCACTCGTGATTCTTACGTGCGGTTGTTGGTGCCGACCAAAGAGATCCCTGAAGCGGCAAAGGGATTATGCAGCGGCGAATGGACGTTTTATGGCGAGCTTGAAGGGGAATTGAGCGCAAATGATAAACGCATTGGGCTCGATTCCAAGAAGGCCATCGAGGAAATAGAACAGCACGGCTTTTATGTTGGCCGTTTCGACATCAAAACTGAGGTGCATACAGGGATTAAACCTCAGAAGTAGCCGAAAGCTAATGATGACGGAAGCGGTCAGAAATGGCCGCTTTTTTATTGCCCTTGCGCTCTTTTACGAACGCAGTAAACTCAGGTCAAGTCAAGCGTCTAACTACAAATCACAACCAATGAGGAAGTCAGCCGAACAAGAGCAGAAACTAAAGCTCGCCATACGCGACGTAATGGGCAAGAATCCGCTCATTTCCGTCTATGCTCTCCAAAAAGAGCTTAAGAATAAGGGATTTCAGACCTACGAAGGAAATCCCATCGAATGGCATTATCTCGCCAAAGTAGTCCGCAAGCTGAACCGCGAGAAGGCGCTTGCCGTGGACACGCAGAAGGTCAACGAACGGCTTGCTGAGACGAAGGAACGGTATCGCGTCATCACGGACAAGCTGTGGAAGATCATCGACTGGAAGATCGAATACGTTGACGAAGGTATCGGGATGCCACAGATTCAGGACGTGATCCGCGCGGCGAACACCATCGTCAAGCTCGACCTCGCAATTCTCAAAGCTGAAATGGACGCCGGAATCTTTGACCGTAAACTCGGAACCGTGGACGTGAATGTATATCGGGCGGCTCCGCTCGATCCAGAGACGGCCGACCGCATCACCAAGGCGTTCAAGCGCTGGGGCATCGACCTATCATTGCCAACGCAAAGGCCGAAGCTTACCGAAGTCATAGCTGTGAATGGAGCAACACCGACCCCCGACAATTCTCAAAGCACCCCTGCCTTGCCTAACGCCTGAACAGTCGTTTACGGGGATACTCAGCGATCCTGAAGTCAGAAAGCAGTTGCGCCGAACCTTAAAAGGATTCGCGCTCCTTTACTTTTCTCACCACCTGTACCTTCCGCCAGGCGATCATCATGATCCGATGATTGCCGCGATGGACGACGACCTCATCGAGTTCCTAGAGGTTATCGGATTCCGCGGATGCTCAAAAACGACGTTCGGCTCTCTCATTGTTCCCATCTACTTTGCCCTCGAAAAATCGGCGGAATATCCGTTCATTTTGCCTATATCGGACACGGGTACGCAGGCCGGCATCAATATCGCCAATATCAAACATGAGCTCGAAACGAACAGCTTACTGAAACAGGACTACGGAACATTCGAGTTCAAGGACCTTGACGACCCCGTGCCCGATCCGAGCTTCGAGAGCGAAGAGGAATGGCAGGCCCGAAATCTTCTCCTGTCGAACGACGTGAGAATCCTTGCTCGTTCACGAGGCCAGAAGATACGCGGTTTGAAACATCGGCAGTGGCGGCCACGTGCCGTCATCATCGACGACCCAGAGGACGGCGAATGGGTCAAGAAGAAAGAAAACAGGGATAAGACCGAGCAATGGCTCAATTCCGAGGTCATTCCTGGCCTCGACAAACAGAAGCGCAAACTCATCATTCTCATCAACAACCTGCACATGGACGCCCTTGCCGCACGGGTCAAGGCAAAGGGCACGTTCAAGGTGCTTGAATTCCCGCTCGTGAACGATGCGGACGAATGGCAATCGTGTCTATGGAAGGCACAGTACCCGAATCAGGCTGCCATCGACGCAGAACGGAAGAACGCGGGAGCAACAGCATGGGAACGTGAGTACAAGCTCAAGGTGGTCGCCGAGGAAAAAGCGATCATTAAACCGGAGGACATCACCTACTACGACGAGCTTCCCAAGAACAATATCCCGTCGATCAAGGGGCACGGCAATGACCTTGCCATCTCACAGAAGGAGAACGCGGACTATACGACGGACGTGGAAGGTGATGTTTACTACGTTGATGATTCGCCAAAAATCTTCATCATGCCCGATCCGCTCAATGCACACCTCACTTTTCACGAATTCATGCAATATATCCGAGAAGTGCCCTCAAAACGGAAAGGTGCCAATCTGTTCTTTGTTGAGGACGTAGCCTACCAGAAGGCCGCAATACAGGAGATGGAGCGCGCCATGCTTCCTGTCGTCTCCATGAAGCCACATGGCGACAAGCGGGCCAGATTGCAGGTGGTAGCCCCGTACATCAAGAACGGAACCGTGCTTTTCCCGCGGACGGGATGCGAGCAGCTTTTAGGACAGATATTCAACCTGGGCGTTGAGGCACATGACGATTTGCTGGATGGACTTACGATTCTCATCCAGGGCCTTGTAGACCAGGGTTTGGAACTGCCGAAGATCCATTGGATCGACGCGTGAGTTCTGGAGTTATGCACAGGTTGGACAACTTGTTCCAATCTCCTATAGTGAAGCCAAATATATCCGCCTATGTCTGATTTCAAATCTTTTGAAGTGCGGCGCGTCAACGCTTCCGAAGACCTCTTGCATCCGGGCGATTACGTTTTCGTTGCGAAGCGCGCGCCGAAGATCACCGTCGAACGCATACCGTCGGAACCTCCGAAGGGAACGTTCAAACGATTCTTATGGCATTGGTTCGGCAGGAAGTTCGAGACGAAGCAGATCGTCGAAGCCATGTGGCCAGAGTACGACGCCATCATCATGAACTGCCCGCACTGCAACCAGGCCATCGCTACGACCAAAGACCACAAGATCGAAAGCATCGAACCGTTGACCATCGACAAGCCGCTCGCTTGCGCTTATTCGCGCGATAGCGTTCACGGCCTTCCCACAGTTTCGTTCGAAATCAAGGACGGAAAAATAATCCCCGCGTAATACATGAAGTCCCCCACCCTCTACGCAAAACAAGCTCTCAGTTGGACGGCTCACCGGATCCACGGCATCGCCGTTCGCATCGACCCTGAACTGTTCGAGCAGGAACAAGGCGGCCCCGTCGTAACGCGGTGGGGCGTCGTCAACCGCACGAAGACGAAAGACGGACGTGTGCAGTTCGGCGAGTTCAGTGGCGGAAGCAATAATTTCGCCGTCGAGCGGCCGTCCGGCGGAAGCCCCGTTGACGCCGCGCGCGCATTGGAGAACAACAAGGGTTTTGTCTACGCCTCCGTTAATGCGAAGGCGCGAGAGATCATGGTCATCGACTGGCGGCTGTTCGAGGTCAATGGAGACGACAACGAGGAAAAGAAACAGCACGACCTCTTGGACCTCTTGGACGCGCCGAACGACAGCATGACGGGGCTTGAGATGAAATACCTCACGTCCGCCTGCCTCGACCTTACGGGAAACGCATATTGGTATCTCGAAGGGGTCACCGGAGAGCTGGACAAGCCGAAAGCCATTCACCTCATGCCGCCGGACAGAGTTCATCCGGTCATCGACCGCAGGACATGGCCGTACCAGATCATCGGCTACAAGATGCAGCTCGAAACGACCGAGATGGCGTTCAAGCCGGAAGAGGTCATCCAGTTCCGTTTGCCGAACCCCGCGAACTTCTTCGAGGGATACAGCCCTGTTCAGGCAGGAGCGGAATACATCGACAACGACAACTACGCGCAGGAGTTCAATCGCAAGTTCTTTGTGAACGGCGCGCGGCCGGCAGGATTCCTCGAAAGCGACTTCATGGCCGAGACGCAGCTCGACTCCCTCAAAATGGGGTTTGTCGATACCCACGCGGGAATAGACAACATGAACCGCATCGGCGTTCTGCCGAAAGGCGTGAAGTGGGCACCGTCCGGATCGAACCCGAAGGACATGGATTTCCGGAATCTTTCCGAGGACATGCGCGACCGCATCCTCGCCATGTTCGGCGTTTCAAGAACAATTTTGGGCACGGCGGAAAGCGATACGAACAGATCGACCGCAGAGACGGCTGACTATGTCTTCTCAAAACGAGTGGTCAAGCCGCACATGACGCTGATGTGCTCGACGCTGAACAACCGCCTTGTTCCGCGATACGGAGACAACTTGTATGTGAGCTTCGTCGATCCGGTTCCGGAGGACAAAGCTTTCCGCGTGACGGAAATGCAGGCGGCCGTTGGAGACCAGCCGCTTATGACCGCGAACGAAGGACGCGACAACTATCTCGGCTTAGGGCCGGTGGACGGCGGAGACACACTCATGGCTCCCAGCACCATGGTTCCCGTCGGTGAATCGCAGGGGGCGGGCGACGCAACTCCCCAGCCGGAGAACGACGCGAACGCAAAAGCGGTAAAGACCGTCGCGAAGGCAGTCTCTCCAAGTATGAAGCTCGGTTATCGGCCGGCACGCACGAAGCTTCAGACGCTCGCCAAGAAGCGCGAGCAGATGAAGACCGACCTTGCCGAAAAGATAAAAGCCAACCTCAAGAAGCGCCTCGATTTTCCGACCAAGAAGTTCGCCGCGACCAAAGAACAGGACGAAGCGCGATGGAAGGAATGGAGCGACTATACGCACGCCGCAGAGACCGACCTCGCAAAGGCGGTCAAGGAGATCAATGCGGAGCAGAAAAAGGACGTCATCGGAAATCTCTCCAATATCATCGGGAAGGCGATCGACAAAGACAAGCTTTTTGACATTGCGAAATGGATCGGCGTTACGGCCGCGGCGGCCCTCCCGATCATCGAAACGCTTTTCGAGCATCAGGCGAACGAAGGCGCGGGAGAGGTTGGAACGTCATTCACGTTCTCGGACACGCTGAAGGAAGCGGTAAAACATTCCGTCCAGAAGATGAGCGAGAGCTACCAGCAGACGACCATCGACGCGCTTGCCGACCATATCAACGAAGGATTGCAGAACGGCGAATCCCTTGCGGACATCACGAAGCGGGTTGACCAGGTGTATGAGTGGAGCGACGAGAGCCGCGCCGCGACGGTAGCGAAGACCGAATCGTTCCGCGCCGCGAACAGTGCTTTGAAGTCCGCATGGCAGCAGTCCGGCGTCGTGAAAACCGTCCGCTGGTACACGAGCGGACTGGATAATGTATGCGACCTTTGCCAATCAATGGATGGTAAGACGATTTCGATTGACGATAATTTCTTTAGCGAAGGAGACACGCTCACCGTTGGTGAAGGTGATGACGCGCAAAGCATGACGATGGATTACGGCGATGTTGAAAATCCGCCCCTACATTGTTCCTGTTGTTGCATGATTCGTCCGCAGGATGTATCCATTTGAACTATGCAACAAGGGATCAGATCATCACAATACGTTTCGGTGCGGTGCGCCAAGTGCGGAACGAAGCTGAAGCGCCGGCGCGGTGTCTTTTCTCCCATCTGCATCGACTGCCGGAAGAAGCAAGTAAAAGCGCGGTCACTTATACACATGTCCAACAATTCGCAAACCCCTATGATGGGAACAAAGATAAGTCCGTCCTCCGGAAAGTCCGGAAACAAAAGGAATGGATGAAGCACTCAAACAATTTTCAAAACAGTTAGCCCTTGACCTCAAGGCGAAATTCGCATCTCAGCCGATCGCGGATTTTGTGAAGCAGACGAAAGACGATGCTTCCGACGATCGAACGTTCGAGGTCGTTTTCAGCACGGCAGACGAAGACCGGCAGGGCGATTCGCTCGACCAGTCGATGTGGGACCTCAAGTATTTCAATCTGAATCCCGTCGTCCTCTGGGCGCATAACTATTCCAGCTTCCCGATCGGCATCATCACCGACATCAAGACGCAGGGTGACAAGTCCGTTGCGACCGGAAAGTTCGCCCCGAAGGGGATCAATCCCGACGCCGACATGGCGTGCTCGCTCTATCAGGAGAAGATCCTTCGGGCCGTTTCTCCTGGCTATATCCAGAACGACGACGGCACACGCGAGCTTTTGGAGGTCAGCTTCTGCCCCGTGCCGGCAGGACGTTATGCTCTCTCGCTACGGCAAGTGGGCATATTGGGTGTTTCGACCGGCGATCTTGTGACCAAGGGATTTTTCTATGAGACGAAAGGCGCAGTTCCCTATCACGACTACGGAACGGCTGATGAAGATACCGCATGGGACGGCCCGGCGGAGGTCAAAGAATGCGGCGATGACATCGAAAAGCTGAAGAAGATATGCGCGTGGTTCGATTCAGAGAACGCCGACGTGAAGTCTTCTTACAAACTCCCCCATCATAGAGCCTCAGACCTCAAGGCGGTCTGGAAAGGCGTATCAGCAGCAGGAGCAGCCCTTAGTGGCGCTCGCGGGGGAGTGTCAATTCCCGACAAGGATGTAGCGGCCGTGAAGGCGCACCTTGCCAAGCATTATGCGGCGTTCGGCAAGACTCCCCCGTGGGAAGAAAAATCGGAGAAGTCGCCAGAGATCGGCGACACCTGCCAACTCGACGACGAAACACCAGGAGTGCTGGCAGATGACCCGAAGAATCCTGGCGAAATGGTCTGCGTTCCCGAGAAAAATAAATCAGAAGACAGCGATATGAACAACGAACTCATTAAAAACTTAAAAGCAGAGCACGACCGGCACCAGAAGTCCGTCGGCAAAGCAATCGACGAATTCGAGAAGAAGGCGGTCTCCGACGAGGAAGGAGCCACGGAAGGAAAGTCCGAGGCCAACGACAATTCCGAGTACGAGAAGTCCATCGAAGAATTCAAGGATGCCATCGACGGCGAGCACGCTGATCACCTTGAGAAGTGCATGAAGGCCATCGACGACACGTACGAGACGATGGGACGCGAGCCGAACAAGTCCATTGACGAGTTCAAATCGGTCATCAAAGCCGAGCACTTGAAGCACGTCAAGGCGTTTGACAAAGCGCATTCCGAGATGAAGAAGGCGTGGCCGGATGACGGTGAGGACGGCGCGAAAGATAAGCGCAAGAAAGCTATCGACGAGTATACGAAATCGGCAAGCGATGAGCTTGACCGCCATGAGAAAGCGCACATGGATATGTGCAAGGACGAATTCGGCGAAGGCGAGGAAGATGGCAAGGAAGGCAAGGAAGGAAAGAAAGAGAAGAAGGGCGTGGTTGAGGACGAATTCATGCAGGGCGCGGAAGACCGCGAGAAGAACGAGCGCATGAACTACGTCATGACCGTGATGTATGCGTTCTGTAATGCTTACTGCGAATCGCCCGTCGAGAGCTTCTTCGAGCTTATTGCGGAAGCCATCGAACTCATTCAGGCCTACGCAAAGAACGAACAAGAGGAATCCGACGCGGAAGAAGAAGCGGAAGGCCATGAAGATAAGAAGTATTCCGGCCTTGTCGCGAAGTACGTGCAGGAAGGAAGGACGAAGTCCGGCCGCGCCATTTCGGCGGCCAATCAAGACAAGCTGAAGGCGATCATCAAGGCGCTTGAAGATCACCACACGGAGCATGGGAAAGCAATCGACGAGATAACCGCGGCCCTCAAGGCAATATCAGCCTCGGGCGACGGAGGGGAGGAACCGAAGACGGACGAGAAGTCCGTCACGGCCCCGAACTCAAGGTCGAGCACCTCAGGAGCAAACTCTGAACTGGAGACCTATCTCTTCACCCAGCGGCTCGTGAGGCAGGTCAAAACTGCTTCGGAAGGTGCTCTTCGACAGATCAACGAAAAGATCAAGAAAGTCCACTCTTCGAACAGCTAGACCTATTCCAACAACAGAATCAGATGGAAAAAGACGAAATCTTGGGAGCGGTTTCAAAGACCGTTTCTGAGGGTTTCAACGACTTCATGGAGAAGCAGCTCGTCCCTACGATGAACGACATCTCTGTGAAGAACGCGCGTTCTGTCGTCGAAGCCATGCTCGTGGAGCGGTCCGTCAAAGGATACGACATCACGGGTTTGACCGGCGAACAGAAAAAGGACTTCGCAGCGCAGGTGGTAGCGGCCTACAAGGGACATGAGTCCAAGGCGGTCCGCGTCACCAAAGCGAACGAACCGCTCATCGAGGAACAGGATAACCGCGGCGGCTATCTCGTCCAGCCGGAGATCGCATCAGCGATCCTCCGTATTGCGGCTTCCGTCGGCACCGTTTTGCGCCAAGCGCAGAACTGGCCGATGAAGACCGACGAGTTGGGTATCCCGAATTACACGGGTGCCTTCCTCACTGGACAGTACGTCGGCGTGGACATCCCCTCGACCGTGCAGGGCTTGACCTTCGGCCAGGCCGTCCTCATTGCCCGCAAGTGGCAGCTCCCGTTTGTCGTTGGCAACGACCTTTTGGCCGATGCCTCCGTACAGCTCGGCGACTGGCTCCTTGCGATGGCAGGCGAGGCGTTGGCGAACATGATCGACCAGCAAGGGTTCATCGGCGGTTCAACGACCGCTCCGGGACCTTTCACTGGCATCATGAACACGACCGGCGTGAACACGTATACGCTTTCTGGAACAACGTATGCGTCGTTCGACCCGATCAAGGATACCCAGAACGTCATTGCGACCATGGAGGAATCCGTCCTCGACGGCTGTGCATGGTACATGCACCGCACCGTTTGGGCGGCAATTGCTTCACAGGAAGCATCGACATCCGGTCTTCCGTTCCTGTTCTTCGGTGCATTGGGTCAGAACGAAGCTGGGCTCGAAAAGAACCCGCTCGGCGGCCCGATCATCAAGGCAGGCAACATGGGAGGCTTCCCGGTTTTCACCAACCGCTGGCTTCCTGCAACGACCGACAGTGTGCAGAACGGCAAAGCTTTCATGATCTTCGGAAACATGAAGGCAGTGGCGTTCGGCGACAAGGGCGATATGCGCGTCGGCAATTTCCAGTCAGGCGTTTGGGCCGGGAAAGAACTCGGCTTGAGCGACCAGACGGGTATTGTCTACAAGCATCGCCACGCTCTCGTGGTCGTGCTCCCCAAAGCTTTCACCGTGGTCTATACCAAGGCATAGTTAGCTTTTCCCGTTTCCGGCTTGCGTTCATTCCTAAGCGCGAGCCGGAGCGGATGGGGTTATGAGATTCATATAAACCGCCCGTTGAAACGCAAGTTTCATCCTTTCCGATCAAAGTCGAAGGAAAGCAGGGGCCATAAACCATTCAAATGCGCGGAAGCATTTATGACAGCATCAAAGCGGCCGTGAGCGTCGCCCCGCAGTCCCTTTCCGGCTCAACAGCCGTGGACGGAACTCCGGCAGTCGATACGCAAGGGTACACGGATGCGGAACTGCACGCCTATGGCGCGGTAGCATCCGGCACACCGTCGGCGGCAGCGCTTGCGGTGACTCTCCAAGAGTCGGCTGACGGCAGCACGAACTGGGCGAACGCACTCGATAACACGGGTGTCGTCATCGGGTTCACGCTGAACTGCCTTTCGACAGCGGCGGACAACGTGGCCCGCATCGAAGGCCTCGGCCTTAATCGGAAACGATACCTTCGGGCGGTCATCACGCCGGCGTTCACTGGCGGCACCACTCCGGCGATCCTCGGCTTTGCCGAGATCGTTCTCGGCGGTCCTGCCCAGCAGCTCCCTGTCACCACACAGGTTTCGAACACGTAGTTCGAACCTTCGCAGGCATGGCCTCTCTTATAGGGGCCATGAAGCGAGGGTTTTACCCCTCGGAAACATGCCAGAATCACTATCCCCATACGCATTGACCACGCTGGACCGCGTCAAAGCACGGCTCCAGATTTCGAACACGCAATCAGACGCGGTTCTTACCCGCGTCATCAACGCCGCAACCGACCTCATCGAACGGGCGTGCGGCAAGTCAGGGATGGAGCGGTTTCCGAATGATGGGCATTTCGTCCAAAAGAAGTACGTAAATGAGGTTTACAGCGTCAGGGGAACAAAGCAGGAATATCTCATTTTACGGAACGCTCCCGTCGCCTACCTCATCGTCACGGGAGATTTGACGCAGGGTTCTCCGACCGTCCAGAACGTCACGCCGAGCGTCGGCATCGTCGCAGGTATGCCGCTCTATGGGATCACGGGGCTTTTCCCGCAGGGAACGACCGTCGCATCGGTTTCGGGAAACAGCGTCACGATGAGCCAGCCCGCTCAGGCAACGCAGACAGGGGTTTCGTTCGAGATTTCAGGCCTCATCAAGTTCCAGTGGCGCGCAGGAACCCCATCAAATCCGACATGGACCGATTTCATTACCGATCAGTTCGAGCTTGACCAGCAGGGCTATTCGGGAATCATCAGGGTCTATGGGGTCATGCCAAGAATCTACAATAACATGCTCCGCGCGACCTACGTAGCCGGCTTTCCGGTTGACTTTACCAACGCTGGAGACGGATCGACCCACCAGCTCCCGACCGACCTTTCAAATACCTGCGAGAACGTTGCGGTCAGGATATTCAAGCGGCTTCCAGTGGATGGAAAGACGAGCGAAGCGATCCAAGGCGCGACGACCACATGGAAAGACGACCTCGACAAGATGGACCTCGATACCATTCAAAGATATACGCGCGTCGGAAACATTTTCTAAACTTCAATGGCAGACACATCATTTTCTGTAACCATTCCCAACCTTCCGAAACTTCAGGCGGCGCTTTCCCAATATCCTTCGATCGCAACGCCGATCGTTCAGAGCGCGATAAGCGCGGCAGGAGCCATTCTCGGAAAATACACGACCGGCGCGACGGTTCCCGTAAAGACGGGCAACCTCGTCCACAACTGGACATTGCAGATCGCCCAGCTTGTCGCACGCTGGTTTCCGAACGCCAACTATGCATCATTCGTCGAGTTCGGAACCGCACCCCATGTGATTCAGGCGAAGAGCGCGAAAGTCCTCGCCAACACGCAGACCGGAGAGATATTCGGAAAGATCGTCCATCATCCTGGTACGAAGGCAAATCCCTTCATCGAAAGGATCATTCAGTCCGCACAGCCGGAGATCAATACCCTGTTCGGGCAGGCCGGAGACAAAATAACCACGGCGATCGCCGCACAAGCAGCATAAAAACATGAACACCTTTGCTCAAAATATGAAAAATGCCATCGTGACCGACCTTCAGGGTCTTGTCACTTCCGGCGTTCTGAAATCCTATGTCGTTGACGACGGATCGAAGCAGAGCCTGTTCGACCGCGTGTTTCAGGGCTTTCCGTGCGCCGTTTTGACCGCTCCCGACGTTTCCACCTCGGATTATGAGGATCAGGCGAGCAACCTTCGGGAATATACGTGGCTTCTCCTTATCGTCACGACACCGGAAAACATGCCCGCGAACGATCCGACCTACCTCGAATCGCTCATCGACGCGGTACTCGACGAGTTCGACAACGATGCTACGCTTCAAGGAACGGCGAATGGAGGAGTCTTAGCTTCAACGCTCGCTCCACCCGGACCCGTCAGTTCGGGAAACGTCACCTACGTTTCCTACTTTGTCACTCTCAAGGCCCGTCAGCTAGTCCCTGCCGGAATCCAATCAAACTCAAACTAATCAACCAAAAACGTGGAAATAGACAGCACAAACAAAATGATGACTGCCGCAGCGATCAAGGCGGACACCCCGTCCACCGTCAAAGCGGTCTCCCAGCTCATCAACGAGTATTTCTTCCCCGGCGGCGGCGTATGGAAGCCCTTGACCATCAAGGCACCGAACCGCGAGCAGGCGGAAGAACTCTACAAAGCAAAGCGTGAACCAGTGACCCCGGAAGTTGAAAAGGTCGGTAGCAAAGAAACCAATAACGAATAACCATGCCAGTATTAGGAAAAGGAATCGGCAGACAAATTAGTGTCGGTATCGCTCCTGAAGCGACCCGCGGAACGGCCGTCACGACCGCGTCGCATTGGCTCCCATTCAGTGATGCAAGCATCGACGAGAAGTTCGAGAACGTAACGCAGGATGAAGCCTACGGCGTCATCGAAGATTCCGTCGGACAGTTTCGCGTCAAGAATTGGGCGGAAGGAACGCTCAAGGTGCCGCTTACGGACTTGAGCCTGCCTCTCATTCTGAAGGCGATGCTCGGCGCGAGCGCGGACAGCGCCCACACGGGTGAAACGACGGTCTACGACCACAAAGCGACCGTCGGACAGTCAGCCCAGCACCAGTCATTGACCTTTTTGATCCATGATCCGTTGTCGGGAGTGGATTATGCCCACGCGAACGGCGTCATCCATAAGCTCGACCTCGACATCGAACTGAAGAAGTTCGCGGACCTCTCGCTCTCCATCAAAGCGCAGAAAGGAGCTACGCAGGCGAGCTTGAGCCCGTCCATCGCTTCGGAAAACCGCTTCATCCCGCAGTACATGACGTTCAAGTACGCGACGAGCGTATCCGGTTTGACCAGTGCGACCCCCATTGCTTTGAAATCGATCAAGCTTTCGCTTGATTCGAACATCGAAGATCAGGATGTTTTGGGCAGCGTTGCTCCGATTGACTTCCTCAATAAGGAATTCAAAGCGGAAGGCCAGCTCGAAGCTATTTGGCAGAACGAAACGGACTTCAAGACCGTCGCCCTTGCCACCCCGAACGTCGCGCAGGCCATGCTCATCGACCTGAAGAACACGGATGTGAGTATCGGAATCGTTCCGTCGCATCCCGAAGTGAAGATCACGCTTGACCAGTGCTTCTTCACGGATTTCAGCCGTCCGATAAAAGTCAAAGATTTGGTCTACCAAACTTTGAAGTTCAAGGCAACGTTCTCTGTTGCAAATTCGGAGATGTTGAACATCATCACGACGAATTTAACAGCGACCACGTTGTAAAGGTCGAATAAACCAACGCAAACACAATGCCTGAAACACAGGAAAGACAAGTGAAGACCGTAACAACTCCGTCGGGAGCTATCGTCACGCTCCAGGAATACTTGGAAGCGGGCGAATTTCTTGACGCGAGCCACGATCAGAACGGAAAGGAATTGTCCCCGAAGGATCTGACCAACCGCATCATGCAGGTTGCCGTCACATCCATCGACGGGAACACCGACGACATTCCGAATCGGCTCCGTAAGATCAAAATCCAGGATTATCTCTTCCTCGCAAAAGAAGTGGCGAAGCTGATCGATCCGGATTTTTCTGCGGCGAAGACTCAGGAGCAGTAGACCTCATTTGGCATGAGTTCTTCGCCATGGGGCGGGCGCATCTTCCCCCGAAATTACAAGCCGCGTGGATATGCCGCGAGATGAAATGGGACTGGCACACCTATCGCCGACAGCCGTATCCGTTCCTCTCCATCCTGAAGTCCATGCTTCAGAACGAAGCGGAGGAAATGGAGCGGAAGCAGAAGAACCAGAAATCGTAATTTGCGGGACTTGCGGAATCTCCCATTTCGTTGCAGGGTTATGGTAAAAGGCCGACCAAATCAACTTACCCTGATCCATGCAACAAACTATTTGTCCGCAGTGCGGGCGAAACAAGATGACATCGAACAAGTCGAAATTGCGCTTTGCTTCTGTCATGTTTCTGCTCATGATGGGCCTGGCGCTTCCATTCTGCATTATCGTGATCGGCATACCGTTCGTCATTATCTCCGTCATCGCATCGCCGTTCTGCTTCATTGCGAGCTTTTTCGCCAAAGGATCGAAATGCTCGAATTGCGAATATAAACTTCCTTAGAATCCAAAATGGCATCATCCCAATCCGTACTGGAAATCCTCATTCAAGCCGTGGACAACAGTGCGGCGGCTTTTCAGAACGCATTGGGAAATCTGTCAGCTACCGGAGACGAAGCGAAGCAGGCGAACGAGCAGCTTAAAACCGTCGGCGAGCAGGCGACCAAAGTAGGAGAAGCATTAGCGCCTCTTGCGGCGGCGTTTGATGCGGCATATGGGGGAAGCGTCGCCGCGGCAGCGGAAACGCAGGATGCGAACGACCGCGCCTTTACGACCATCTCTAATACCATCAGCCAGGCGAGTCAATCGACCGCAGGATATTCCACGCAGGTCGCATTTTTACAGAACAAGATCAATGCTGAAGAGGCGGCGATCGCTTCCGCGACCGCAACGCTCGACAAGAACACGGGAAGCACGCAAAGCGTGCAGGCAGCTCACGAGAAAGCGTCCGCTTCCATCGCTACGGCGCAGGGGAATATACAAAAATATCAGGCACAGTTAGACCTTCTCACCCAATCGCAGGCCCTTGCCGGATCAAGCGCTGAAGACCTGATGAACAAGTTCGAGGGAATGGCGAGATCGAACACCGACCTCGGCTTTTCCATTTCTGACAGCGTGAGTTCGCTCTCCACGCTTTTCGCGGCGACGCACAGCGTTTCTGGCGCGCAGGAGGCGTATCAGACGGCTATGGATTTGGCCCGTGCGAAGGGAGAAGACCTCTCCACGGCGACGCAACAGGTCGTCATGGCGTTTCAAGGGCAAGGACGGGCGCTGGTAGGCCTTGGTATCAATCTCAAGGACGGATTGTCCGGCATGAACGCTCTTTCCGCCATTCAAGGCGTCGTGAAAGGGCAAGCTGATGCCTATGCAGATACGCTCCAAGGTTCCATGTCGGCGGCGTTGCAGAATGTCAACAAGCTCTTTTTCGACATGGGCACCACCCAGCTCCCCATGCTCTCATCGCTGTTCAAACAGATCGGAAGCGTCGTAGATGCGGTAGACAAGTGGACGACCGCTCATCCGAAGCTCACGCAGGCGATACTGCTTACCGTAGGGGTTCTCGGGGGGCTGTTTACTGCGCTCTCCGCTGGACTCGTCATCTTCGGAACGCTTGCCACTTCAATCGCGGCGATCGGAACGCTCTTTGGAATAACCGCAGGGGCCGTGCTTGTGGCAGGAGGAATTATCATTGGTGCGATCGTTGCTCTTGGCGTCATCGTAACGCTCGTTGTCCTGTATCACACGCAGATATGGAACGCCATCAAGACCGCATGGGACACGATCACCGCGTTCTTCAAAGACACGTGGCAGGGCATCACCGATGCGCTAAAGACCGCGTGGAACGCCATCAAAGATTTCTTCTCGTCCGTTTGGGACGACATTTCAGGAATAGCCAAGGACGCGATCAACCTTGTCGTCGGCCTTATTGTCGAAGGACTCGACATGCTCGACCCGAAATGGCGCTCGCAGTGGCAGGCGATGAGCGACGCATTTGAGACGATATTCAAAGGAATACAGGAATTTCTGACCGTCATCTGGAATTGGATTTCAAACATCTTCAAAACATCGTTGAATGACATCGGGACCGTATGGAATACAGTGTGGGGCGCGGTAGCCTCTTTCTTCGAGGGAATTTGGGACGGGGTCAAGAATTCGCTTTCATCGGCTCTTTCCTACATCAGGGGAGAAATTCAGGCGTTCGTCAGTTGGGCGGAAGGCGTCTTCCAGCCGGTATTAAGTGCTGTCAATTCGATCGGCGGCGCGGTCAGCAGCTTCTTGAGCGCGACGATCAAAGCCGGCTCGTCCGTCACGGGGGTCCATGACGCCATCATCACGCCGGGCGGCGACGTGATCCAGTCCGATCCGGCTGATTATCTTATTGCCACGAAGTCCCCCGGCTCGCTTGTCGGGAGCGGCGCGGGCGGCGGAACGGTAATCAATATCACGATCGCAGGAGGATATTACATGGATCAAAACGCGGCAACGCAGATCGGGAATGCTCTCGCCAAAAACATCAACAGGTCGCTTAAACTGCGTAACTATGCCGCCTGATGGCCGTAAAGATCACTGACAATGGCGTCGATATTTCTTCCTCTGTGCAATGGAGGACATTGGACTGTCTCTCCGTTTTACCCAAGGAAAATGCTTCTCTGAAGTTCTCCGTTTCGCAAGGCATCGGCCAGACCAAACCGGCAACCACCATTCCCGCCATCGGGGATGTCATCAACCTCTTTGATTCAAGCGGGCTGATTTTCGGCGGAACGGTCACCGAAGCCGAGAAGACCATCGAAGGGCTTGTGCTTACCGCGCAAGTGACGACATCAGATTGGGGATATATCTTTGATGGGGTTTTGGTGAAAAAGAATTATGCCATGATGGATCCGCACGACATCGTGGCTGATCTTGTGAGTAATTTTGCGCCCGGCAAGGGGTTCACCACGAACCACGTCCAAGTGGGCAATTTTCTCGTTCCTTCCATCAAGTTCAACTACCAGCAGCCGACCAAGTGCCTTGAATCGCTTGCCAAGCTCATCGGGTGGGAATGGTACATCGACCCGCAAAAGGACATCCATTTCTTCCTCGGCGACGTGGAGAACGCCGTCGGCGAAGGAGGCGTTGCGCCGATCACGGTGGACGCGACTTCGGGCCAGATCGAATGGAACTCCCTTGACGTGGATCTTCAGCTCCAGAACATGCAGAACAGCGTGTACGTCATCGGGGGAAACTACACCAAGACCTTCACCGCCTCAAACACGCCGGATACCTTCCTCACGGATGGCGTTCGGCAGTTCTTCACAACCTCATATCCCTACGATTCAAGCACCATCATTGTCACGCTTGACGGCGTTATCCAGACCGTAGGCACCGCGAACCAATCCGATCCGACGAGCGTGCAGGTGCTTTATAACGACGCCCAGCGTTGGGTAGAGTTCACCTCCGGCGCGCCGGCCACGGGCCATACGGTCAAGGTGTACGGAAAAGCAAAAGTGCCGATCGTCGCCCATGCCTCGAATCCTAAGAGTATCCAACAGTATGGCGAGTATCAGTCCGTCATTGTGGACAGCAAGATCACGACCGTGCAAGAAGCACAACAGCGCGCGCAGGCTGCCATTCTCCAGTTCGGGCATCCCGTACACGACATCAAGTTCAATACCATCGTCCCCGGCTGTGCCATCGGACAAGCCATCACCGTAAATCTTCCCGCGTTCGGGGTTCAGCAACAGCTCGTCGTCAAGCGCATCGAAGCCGTGGGATATGCACCAGGGGACAATGCGCTCGGCATTGCGGGGATGCTCGAATACCAGGTAGAGTGCATCGGCTCGGATACCGTCACCTTCACCGACATCATGACGACCATTCTCCAGCAGGAGGCCAGCCAGACACAGGTTGACGATTCCACCGTAAATGAGAACCTTGAATATGTAGAGGACATCGCGGCGACCGTCGAAACGCTTATCGCTACGGGCACCATCGGCCCGTACGTCCTCGGGCCGGGCACGCCCGTTGTGCGGCTCGGATTCAGCAAACTAGCATGAAAATCAAAGAACGCACATTTCCTATAGGCATAGTAACTATCCGCAGGCATCCGGCCGGAACCATTGAAAAGATACAGGCCTTGCACGCGGCCGGACTTCACAAGGAAGCCAACGAGCTTTTGCATAAAGGCGAAATTGCCACCCGCCATCACAATCTCATCGTCTTTTCCTCGAATTGCGGCTATGACGTGCTCGTGCAGTTCCTTTGTAGCGGATATAACGGTGTCTTTAACTTTCCGCTCGGCATCCAGTGGGGCGAGATCGGAACGGGCCAGACCGCGCCCGCGAACAACGATATTGCCTTGATGACCCCGACGAACCGTATGCCCGTGAGCTTCGCCATGGATAACGGCTTCTCCACCGCCCAGCTCTATTTCTATTTCCCCGACGCCATTTTGGCGAATCAGATGTACTACGAGTTCGGTATGTTCATCGGCGGGAGTTCGGCGATCGGAAGCGGAAACATGTTCAACCACTGCCTGTTTACGGTTCCTTACTCGAAAAGTTCCGGCAGCGATACGACTTGCGAATGCGACATTTCCTTCCAGCCAGCTTCAGCCGCCCAATTCGACACCGGAGAATTCTCATAACTTATGCACATGTTCGCAATGTTCACAATTTCAGCCGAATATCTAAACTAAAAATAACCTATAACACCATGAAGAAAGTCCTATCCGTCATAGCATCAGCAGTCATCGTTTTTCTCGGCATTGCATTTCTCGACCGCTCCCTGGCTTACGCCGCCAACTGCGGGAATCTTTTCCCAACATCCTTGAATAATTACGTTTCCGGTTGCACCATCCCTTCCGCGTGGGGCAACGCGCTCGAATCCAAGATCGGCGTCACCAGCTCCACTGCAACGTCATCGCTCGACTATCAGATCAACCACATCTTCACGAGCTATGGAAGTGAAGTGATCGCAACGTCGGCGTTGCCGGGGCAAGTTCTTTTCAATACATCGCTTTCCGCGACGAATCCGGTCGTCTACAATTCTTCGACCGGAGTATTCTCCTGGACGAACTCGAACAACTATATCCCGCTGACTGCGCTCTCGGCGATAGGTCCGATAGTCTACAACAGCTCAACTGGCATTTTCTCATGGACGAATAGCAACAACTATATCGGGCTTTCAAGCCTTTCTGCATCAACGCCTCTCGTCTACAATTCTACAACCGGAGCGTTCTCTTTTGCGAACTCCGGCGTGACATCCGGAACCTACAACTGGCCAAGCCTCACCATCGCGTCGTCTGGCATTGTGACTTCAGCCAGCTCGAACTCGACACCCGTGACATCTATATCGGGGACAGCGAACCAGATCACGGCAAGCGATTCGACTGGCGCGGTATCGCTCTCCATTCCTTCACAGCTCAACGTCACAAACATTTCCGCGTCTGGAAATGTGACGACAACTGGCATCACAAATTCCGGCGTAAAGAACGCTCTCATCCTCGCAAACTCAAGCGGAGCGCATACGTCATATGGGGGAGCGACCTGTACGGGTTCGCAGGTAATTCAGGGTCTTTCCGCAACAGGAACGCCATCATGTATCACGGTAGCCACATCATCGGCTTCATCTGCTGCGGGAACCTCAACGAATATTCAGTACAACTATCAAGGAGTCATGTCTGCGACATCGACGCTCTCGGTCAATATGTCAACGCCGGGCATCATTATAGGAAATAATGTGGATAATTATTCAGTTGCTCCATCGTTATTGTTGGGAACCACAGATTCCAGTGGTGGTGGCAACGGTAATGTGAACTGTTTGTACACGCATTTCACGGCATCGAAAACGGGAACATTGAATTATCTGATGCAGTATGACTATCAAGGTGGCTATAGTTCTGTTGGAGCACTCTATAGCAATAATTCAGGGCAACCCGGAACCTTGCTTGCGACTACAAGCGCGGCTACTACTGTCAATGGTTATACGCAAATGCAATTCACAACACCTCCGACTGTTACGTCTGGGACTGTTTATTGGCTTGCAACTTTGGGAAATAGCGCTTATTTTTCCCAGGCCTTCGCCGTCGCAACAGCAACAAATTATTATCAATCATGCAGTTACCCAACCTTTCCTGCTACCGCGTCGGGATTATCCAGTGATACACAAATTCTCACCGTTTCTGGAATAACAGATTGGAATGTGACAACGGCAACTACGACACCAACGCAAAAATATAGTTTGAATTTACAAGATCATATTGATTACACTGCATCATCCTCTCCAACGCTATCATCTTGTGGGGGTGGTGGATTCCCTAATTTTCCATCCGTCCTCACCGGTTCCGATTCTCGCGGAATTGTAACCATTGGTTCAGGAAATCCAACTTCATGCACGATAAACTTTTCGCATCCATTTGATAACCCACCGGCCGGCTGGGCGACTCCCATTTCAGCTACTGGCATATGGTCTACTCTCGCGAGTGATTCCACGACTTCGGCTACCTTTGATTTTTGGACTGTTTCCAACTCCACTTCTTCTCCTGGAGCTGTCGCACAGACAATATCTCAATTCTTATTTGGATTTGATGGCTACTAAACCGAATAATACATTAAATGAAATCAATTCGTCTCCCATCGGGTGCAACGCTCGGAGCACAGCAATATAATGCACTACGCGACGATGCGTCCGGACAAGCATTGCTTCTCGCACACCAACAGCTCGGCGCGCTCGCGCTCGGCACGAATCCGACGAACGGACAGACGATCACGTTCACGGTTAACGGCTCGCCCGTCGTCTTGACGGCAAAAACGGTGCTTGCCAATCCGGGCGACTTCCTTATCCAATCGACACCCGCCGCAAACGTGGCGGTCATCTGGAACGCACTCACGAATCCGATTGCAACGACTTCCACCTTCATCGGCTTTAACACGACGGCAACCGCCGCGAACGCGCAACTCTTGCAATATGTCGGCTGGGGCTTGCCGACGGGCGGCACCACGATCACACCGTTCTCGCTCAACACTTCGACCGCCGCACCGCTTATCTCGTTCACGGCATCTACGACCATCACGGGCGGAACGTGGACAGCGCAGACGATGCAACTCTATGTCGAGTCGGGAACCTATTACATTGGCGTGACACGCGTCCTCTTTCTCGGCGGTTCAACGCCGACCTTCACCGCGCCAGTATCGAATCCTCGCATCGATCTTGTGACGGCCGATTCGAGCGGAACGATCGCTGTGGTGACGGGAACGGAAGCGTCAACCCCCGTCGCTCCGGCTTATCCCTCGAACAAGCTCGTCCTTTGCGAGGTGTATCACGTCGTCGGGGAAACGGCGATTTACGACAACGATAATCAGCAGAGTGGGAAGGGGTACATCTCGAATGATTCTCGTCCATCTCTCGCTCCGCCATACATCAGCAGTGCGTCGCAGGTGGCAAGTAATCTGTTCATTCCGTGGATTCCTAGTCCTGTTCAAGGCGACATTGCATACTACAACGGATCAGCATGGACGCGTCTTCCGGCGGGAACATCGGGCTATTTTCTGCAAACGCAAGGTAGCGGAGCAAATCCGCAGTGGTCAAATCCGACGCCATTCACTCTGGCGGGAGCATATGCGTCTCACTTTAGTGCCATAGCGATCTACGACGATGCAAACATCCCTAGTGACGGTGGTTCAACAACACCAGTGAAGGTCCATGAAATCCAGATGCCCGCTGGTATGCCAACGTTGACGGTCACGGTCGGCATTGCTATTACTTCACCCAGCGGCTATGTAGGAAATGGTCAGGTTTACAAAAACGGGGTAGCTCAAAGCATTTCGGTTAGCGGAAGCGATGGAGCAGTCCATACCGCAATTGGTTCAATCTCTGTTTCGGCCGGCGACCTCATCCAGGTCTATCTTTGGAGCAATACGTCAGGAATCACGACGGTTTGCAATGAGTTTGCAATTCTAGGTATGCCGGTTCCGTCCGAATTTATCCCGACGAAAAACAGCTAATACGATACCATGCCCGACGATCGCAACACCGCACGCGAAATAGCCCAGGACGAAACCAATAAGCAGGTCATGCTCATGCTCGGCCGCCTTGAAGGCAAGGTGGATACCGTTATCGCCAGCCAGCAGTCCTTCCAGAAGGTCATCGACGACCACGAGCTTCGCATCGAAAAGAGCGAGAAGATGCTTGATAACGTGAAGGTCAAGGTTGGCCTCATTGGAGCCATCATCGGAGCCGCCGCATCTGCGCTCGGCAATTGGCTTTGGGCAAGGTTCACGGGGCATTAGGGGGTTCGCTTGAGATTTATGCACAGCTTGCGCATTTTAGCGGAAACGCTTCAATAAAAATATGAACAAGAACGATTTTGTGCATGTGCTTGCGGACGTGATGCAGAAGCATGAAGGGTTCGGTATCTATGACAATGGCGTCTGGACCGAAACAGCTTCAATTCGGAACAATAATCCGGGCAACTTGAAGTTTGCAAACCAGAGCGGAGCTACGAAGAGCGCAACGAGCGCCTTTGCGGTATTTGACACATTCCGCGACGGAAAACAGGCGCAATTGAACCAGCTCAATCTCGACCTGACCCGCTACGACACGCTGTCGAAGCTCATCTCGAAATACGCTCCGCCGACAGAGAACAATACTGAAGCGTACATTACGTGCGTTGTGAACGGGCTTTCCGCACGGAACATCAAGATCGGCGCGAACGATTCCATCGATGCGTTCATAAAAAGCTGTAATCAGCCGACGGTGCTGATTGTCATCAACAATCTCGTTGATATGGCAAGCTGGAATACGATTCAATCATCGCTCGACCTCCTTGCCTCATTTATGCCTGGCTATATTCCGACGGTACGCTATGCCGCGGCCGATCTTTCCGGCGACATCACGACCGTTCAGAACACGAACCCGGCTGGCACCTATTCCGGCATTTCCGCAGCCGCGGCGCAGAACATTCTCTCTGCCTACAATCAGGGGCAGGTTCTCAACATCCTTGTCTATGACGGTGCGATCATGCAGGGACATCCGACGCCGTACGGCGGATGCGAGTTCAGTGGCGCGGCAATCACGCAAGACCCCTACTCGACCGTTGCGACGGCTATGTTCCAGGGTCCTATGTTCTATGAAGACTTGGCACGGGTCATATTCCATGAGCTGATCCATTCCCTGTTCGGCATTACGAGACAGAACGATACGCTCCACGCCTATCTCATCACGCACAGCGGATATGCCGCGAACGCGCTTGCCGATCTGACGGCGGTGTACGACGGAAATAATCTGAATACCCCGCAGGCGATTCTCGCACTTTTAGAAGACGAACTGGATCTTATGAAAAAGGTCGCCAACTCATAACAATCAAAATAAACATGGAACAGAAAATCTTTCAGGCATCGAGCAAGTTTTGGAACTGGATCGTGACCTCCAGCCAGGATCCGTCCCAAGTCGCTCTCACGGTGCAGGGGTTCTTTTCGCTCGGTGTGATCGAGAGCGTTTTCGCTCTCTTGCCCACGTTCGGTATTCATCCGTCGTTCACGCTCAACAACCTCGGCGATTGCGTTGCCGGTGCGGTACAGGCCACACTGACGCTTGTCGCCGCAGTGACAGCATTGTATGGCGCGATTCGGAAGGTCTACCTCACGATCAATGCAAAGCCGAGCACTCCAAGCACGCCAGTCGCAACATCAAATTAGTTTCGCAACCTTGCAACATGACTCCCCAACCGCCATTCAATGTAAATGATGTCGCAAATTGGATAACGGCCTTTTCAGGGCTGATCGTCCACTTCATCGTGGCCTATCCGATGGTGGCGATCGTTGCCCTCATCGTCATTGCTATTTGCGCCTACCTGCCGCCCATCGTGTGGCTCATCGGGCTTCTCATTCTCGTAGCCTTTCTCACGGCAAACCATCTCTGGTAAATGGAAACAAAACCTGTCCTCATTCTCGCCGATCTCCAATGGCCGAACATCAATCCTGTGCTTCTTTACAACGTCGAGCGGTACATGGCGTCCCGCATATGGTACGCCGTTATCTACCTCGGCGACATGCTCGATATGGATGCGATCTCGCATCACGCCATGGAAGCACAGGACCTGCGCGATCTTGAAAAGAAGCGTCTAAAGCAAAGCTATGAGGAGTTCTCGAACGTACTCCGCAGGCACCGGAAGATCGTCGGGAAGAAGTGCCAGATGTACTACTTCATGGGTAACCATGAAGAATGGGCCGACCGGCTCGTGGACAAGGTTCCAGGTATCGAAGGTCTGATCGAAGTCGCCTACAACCTCCCTTTCACCGAACTGAACATCAAGACCATTTGGTATCGGGATTTTCTGAAGCTCGGCAAGGTCGTTTTCATTCACGGTGACATTCAGAAAGGTTCTTATACCCCCGTGAACGTCGCCAAGAAGATCGTTGAAATCTACAACCGGAATATCGTGGTAGGCCACTACCACACGCTTCAGGCGTACACGAAGATCAGCCCGCAGGGAATCGACGAAACGCATACCGCGTACATCATCCCCTGCCTTGCAGACACGAAGCCGGATTGGTCGAAAGGCCAGCCGACTCGATGGATCAATGGATTTGCTGTCTATTACTGGACGGACGATGCGTTCAGCGTTATCCCCGTTGTCTCGGCGAAGAACGGAACCTTCATCAGTCCGGAAGGCAAATTCTACGGCATCAACAAATGAAAAGGGACAACCTATGACACCGGAAAAGGAGCAACTCCTTGCCGAACTTAAAGAGAAGATCCGTGCGCTTACGCAAGGTGAATCCATCGACCTTGTTGCGCTCGATGAGTGCTTAGACGAGTTCTACGAAGCGGTTTATTTCAAGGGATTCAAGGACGCAACGCTCCTCGATAAATGACGGATTCCCGCGCTGGATGTGAGGTTTAGTTCGACCTTTTCCTCATGCCCAGCGCGGGGTTCCGACCCCAATCTGTTCTTTCACAAGGAGGTTTGTCATGGAAGCGGAAATCCTTGCTCCCGCTCTACCCGCATCACCCGAACTTACGCTCATGGCCCACGCCGGAGCGCAGAAGCTCACCAGGGAGGAATTGGCTCTCGTGCCGTGTCCCGAACCGACCGCCACGTTCAAGCCCTTTCCTCACATCGAACTTGTCAACCAGCTTACCGAAGCCCTTGCCCGCCGCCAGCTCTCCATTCTCCGCGAAGAATACGCGGTCACGGACGACGGCATGAGGATGTTCGGCATCGCTGAACTCACCACCGCGGCGAACGATTTTCGGTTCGCTATCGGCATCCGGAACGCAAACAACAAGAGCATGGCTCTTGGCCTCGTCGCCGGTATGAGGATATTCGTGTGTGACAACATGGCCTTTAACGGGGAGTTCCAGGCCATTCTGGCGAAGCACACGAAGAACCTCGGCGACAGCATCATCGACAAGATCGCCGTGGGCATTGACCGGATACAACGGAACTTCGAACCGCTCACCGCGGCCGTTGACCGCTGGAAAGAATCCCAGCTCACCGATGACCAGGCGAAGGCCCTCATCTACGACGCGTTCGTGCTCGACAAGGTGGACGCTCCGAAGCACCTGATGAAGGTCGTCGGCCAGCACTACTTCGAGCCGACGTATCCCGAATTCGAGCCGCGTACGGTTTGGAGCTTACAGAACGCCTTTACCAGCGCGTTCAAGCAGCTCGAACCCATCCCACAATTCCGCGCTACGGCTTCACTCGGACAGTTCATCCAGTAGGGAGGTGCACATGGGATCCCGCGCACTTCGACTCGTCAACCGGCGGGACTGGCATCATGTCCCGCCGCGTCATCCCGCCATAACAACGCCCATAAAAATCCGCGTAAATCGGAAAGACCATCGGGCATACCACCGCATATTCGGAAACTCCGCCAGCTTGGAACAGTGCATCGAGATTCTGAAGCGGGATTGGTGGCCGAAATTCTGAAAGGAGACGCCATGCTCATTGAGGGAATCGTCTTTTGCGACTACTGCGGCCTTGCGATATTCCCCGATGAAGGGCTCGCCCTCAAGATCGGGGTACACGGACGCCTTCACAACTTCGACTTCCACAACACGCTCGAAAGGCCATGCCTGAAGATGAAGCTTCAGGAAATGCGCGAGCGTTGTCAATCAACAGTTCCTTTACATCCCGCCTGAAATATGGCGGGATTTTGTTTTGCACAGGCAGCCCTTGCACCCCACCGAGGATGCTCCATACTTAAATTGCGAGCAGGGCAGGAGCGGCACCGGAAATCTCGCAGGTCTTTGGGAGTTCAACCCACCCCTCGTAAACTCCTCCATTTTCTACCTTCCGGCCAATTTATTACTTTCCGCGCCTGCCCACGTTTTCATCGTTCATTGCTGAGGGGGATGGTGAGGGCTTCGGCTCTCTTTGGGATACCTACTGCAGAAAGGATTTCCCTGACCACCTCCCCGTCATCAGTGCGCGATGCCTTAAGTCGAATAAACCAAAATCTATTGCCCCTTCGGGCGGCTCGGAATATGCGATCTACGAGCACTACACGTGAAAAAGCTATGTATCTTCTGTGTCGTCATTTTTGCTCTTATATGCCTCTGTACGGGGCTTAGTCTCTCCAAATGGAGAACTACACCATCCAGCCATAAAAGCCCTTCTACGGCGAAGCTGTGCGCCAAAAACAGCACTTCCACGCAAACGGACATAGCATATGACCCCGCTTGCGTCAAAAACTACATCACGGAGCAGGCAAAGGCCGCAAACGTCAATGTCAAACGCTCGCAATGGATAGTCAAACACGAAAGCCAGTACGGACAACTTCTCATCGGCGACGGCGGAAGAAGTCTCGGCCCGTGGCAGATAAGCATGATCTATCACCCCGAAGTAAGCCCGTCGTGTGCCATGGATCTGAAATGTTCGACGCATTTCTCGCTCGGCTTGCTAAGAAAAGGCGAGTATGACCAATGGTCGAGCTGGAAATATCGCCGGCAATTCTTTCCACACGAACAGTCTCCGGCTTAAAAAGTTATGCACAGTTTTGACTTGCAGCTTTCCGTGAATACGTTACTGTGAATTTGTTAGACACGAGATGTGGTGCGTCTCGCGGATAAAAACCCCGCCCGCACCACGAGCGGGATTTTTGTTTTGTACATTCGCTGGAAGGGAAACTGGAATCGGCGAATTAAAAGAGACACACGGCTTCTTACGATTTCCCCGTGTTCCGGCCCGCAAGGGTTTAAGTGATTCCATCGCAAATGTCCAGACCGAACATGGAAGTAATTGCGACTTCGCCGTCCGAAAATTCTTGAAAAAGAACTACGGCGGGGAAGTCGCGTATCCACCCGAACATAAAAGTATTTAAGAAAGAAATATGAAAGATTTAAAAACATCGAAATTTGAAATCTTAGTTCGAAAATATCTGAATTATTATTTCCCATCTTTCGAGGTTCTTTATAATGAGCGTCCAAGCTTTTTAAAAAACGAAAAAACAGGACGCAATTGCGAGCTGGATATTTGGTACAAAGACTTAGGGTTTGCAGTTGAAGTGAATGGCATTTCCCATAAGTTAAAACAGACGCGCGAGCGAGACGACTGGAAAAAAGAGAAATGCGCCGAAAATGGAATTCAGCTATTCTCAGTAGCAAACATCTATCAGATCATCGGTAAGAAGAGAAAATTGTTCGAAGAGATTAAAAACCACCTTCACTTAAATGGATTCCATTCTCTCGCTGATTCAATGGGACAAATTCCGAGAGATCTTCTCAAAGAGTTTTGGGATTATCGACCGAACAAAATGGCGTTCGGAAATCTTCATGCCAAAGTAAAACGACAGCTCCATTGGGAATCTGTGTTCGATGTCCAACGAAAAGAGCGAGAATTTCTCCAAAACAAACTAAACCGCTAAATTTTGCAATGAAAAAACAGGAATATCTTTCTCGTTTCAAAATTTTTCCGCAAACGAGAGAACAGGGACTTGCAACCGAAATCTATGAATCGTTCGGGCGCAAGATTCCGTTTCCCCGGATCATGGCGATCATCCAGCGAACCGGCTGGCAGGCAACGTTCGAGGCGTGGAAATCGAGCAGGCAGCCAGGGGTAAGGAACCCCGTCTCTCTGTTCTTGTGGAAAACAAGACAGATGGCAAAGGCTGTAAAATTTGAATGAGCTGTACGATCCCCGGTCCAGGAATATCTATCACGATGGCATCTTCTCGGCACAATCTGATCGACTTGTTTTGTGGGGCCGGAGGTTTGACGCTCGGGTTTACAAAGGAATTCGGCCACAAGTTCAAGCCAGTCTGGGCTAATGATTTCAACAAGTTTGCCGCAGAAACGTACAACGCGAACTTTGGAGAGCACTGTCACCCCGGCGACATTGTGGACCTTCTCGAAGACCCGAAAATTAAAATACCGGCGGCTGAGGTCGTTATCGGAGGCCCACCGTGTCAGGGATTCAGTTTGCTGAATAAAAATCGCTCGGAAGATCCGCGTAAGCGACTCTGGATTCCGTACATGGAGGTTTTGCGTCGATCGGGAGCGGAAATCTTTGTGATGGAGAACGTTCCACAGTTGCTGGATTCCGAGGAGTTCAACGACATCAAGGATGCCGCCACCGGTTTGGGCTTTACTGTTCATGCGGCGAAGCTCCTTGCCGCAGATTTCGGCGTCCCGCAGGTCCGCACCCGCGCATTCATCATCGGCTGCAAATTTATGGACCCCCAAGAGGTGTTCCCGCCCAAGAAGACAAACTACAACCCGAAGAATGGATATAAACCTGACGCGGAGGGCTACATCCACGGCGCAAAGCCTTGGCTAACGGTCAGGGACGCTATTGGCAAATTACCGTCGCCCGTGGGGACCGAAATTCACGAGAACGTGAAACCGCCTCTCAATCTGCATTTTGGCCGAAACCCAACCGCGATGAGCATGAAGCGTTATCGGGCAATTCCCGAAGAAGGCATGAATCGTTTTACCCTGCAACAGGTTGCGCCTGAACTCACGCCGCGTTGTTGGATTAAAAAAACGTCCGGTGGAACTGATCTGTTTGGGCGGCTTTGGTGGGACCGTCCGGCGTTCACGATCCGTACCGAGTTCTTCAAGCCGGAAAAGGGGCGATACCTCCATCCGAAGCAGAATCGTCCGATTACGCATCGAGAGGCGGCCCGCTTTCAGACTTTTCCCGACGCATTCGTATTCAAGGGAACGAAAATTGAGATCGCAAAACAAATAGGTAATGCGGTTCCTCCGCGCTTGGCTTCTGTCGTCGCTGGTTGCGTGGAGGAGTTGCTGAAGCGGAAAAAGTGACCGATCGATTCACTCCCGAAAAGCGAAGTGCCATCATGGCACGGATTGGGAGTAAAGACACGAAGCCCGAACTCGTGGTTCGCAGTTTACTCCACCGCCTAGGGTACCGTTTCCGCCTGCATCGGAAGGATCTTCCGGGTTGCCCCGATATAGTTTTGCCGAAGTATCGGACCGTGATATTCGTCAACGGATGCTTTTGGCATGGTCACACGTGCAAGCGGGGACATCTGCCGGCAGAGAATCGCACGTTCTGGGAAAATAAAATTACGAAAAATAAACAACGAGATAAGAACGCAAATAAACTACTTTGTTCAGCCCATTGGAAGGTTGTAGTATTGTGGCAATGTGAAATCAACGACTTGCGCTCTTTGGAACGCCGGTTAAGGAGAGCATTGCCATGCCACGTGGTGACCCCGCCAGAGGGAGAATTAAAGCATTCCTGATTGAAAACGTAGGCAAAGTTGTCACCACATACCAGATCGCCGAGGTTGCAAAAATCAAGGCTTACGCCCGCCGCGTTCGAGAGTTGCGGGACAAAGAAGGTATGGCAATACGGACCGACAAGGATCGGGAAGACCTGAAACCGGGAGAGTATCTGCTCGAATCTGTCGAATGCAAGGTTCCTACCAAAGGAATATCGCCGAAGCAGCGGAATCGCATTTTAGAGAGAGATGGATATACGTGCCAACTATGTGGAGCCACGGCGTCCGATCCAAGCACATACAATCCGAACCGTAAGGTTCGTCTGCACGTAGACCATATAAAACCGGATAGCCAGGATGGAGCTACTGAAGATGAAAATCTTCGCACCCTCTGTTCTGACTGCAATCAGGGGCGGTCTAACATTGAAGCTCCAACTGAGAGTGCTAAGAACATTCTTGCCAGAATCAGAAAACTTCCGCGAAAAGAGCAACTGGAGGTTTTACAACATCTCAAGCATTCTTATCCGGATGTGTGAGCTATTGCTTCACCATGTCATTTTGACGGCCGCTTCAAGAGCGTCTTGCCGAGCCTGAACCCAGGGGGCGTAGTGCTTTTCGACGATTCGCGCGGTGTTTCCCAAAATGATCGCCACATTCTCCAAGGAAATGCCATGCAGAAGAAGCTCGACCGCAAAACTGTCCCTGAACCGATGGGCATGACCGTTTTCAATTCCGGCAACATCGAACAGCTTTCTTAGGCTTCTTTGCCAGTCTGCCACGGATGATTTTGGATTTCCGTTCCCCGACCAGAAGAGATATTCTCCCGTTCCCGAAACATCCGAGACGGCACCGAGAACTTCATCGGAGAGAGGAAGTAGAACGGGCGCTCCCGTCTTTTGCGTGTAGAGAAATATCTTTTTGTCCTGTATCCGATTCCGTTGGAGGCAGGTGACATCCCGAATCCGCAGGCCGGTATAGCGGAGGAGAAGTAGAAAAGCCAGGATTTGCTTCCTTCTTCCTTCCGGCCGATCGGGATACAGGTCAACTGCCCATCTGATCTTTTCCCATTCCTCTGATGTAAAGGGAAGCGTCGGGAGATTGTCCTCTTTCGGCAGTTTTAGTCCCTTTGCCGGATTCTTTTCGATCCATTCCCGATCGACGCAGAACTTGAAGAACGAGCGGAGCCGTTCGATCTTTTTTCGTGCGGAGATGTTCGACATATTCCATGATTCACGGAACTGTGAAACGGAATCGACCGAGAGAGACCGCAGCGGAACATCCCCGAAGAACGCTTCGAATTCCCGCTTCAAGAGCTTGTACTTTTTCACGGTATCTTCGGAAAGGCCATTTGCTTCGCTTTGGGAGATGAAGCGGTCGCACGCATCCAGAATGGAGACGGATTTGTCTCTTCCGTGGACTTCCCACTCTTGGACGATTTTCTGCGCGGCCTCCCATGAACGCACATCGAGAGATTGACGGATCATCTCGCCGCGCAGGGTTCCCTCGACCGCAATCGGACAGTTGCAGGAACGGTGCTTCCGCCCCTTATCGCGGAACTTGCAGTACTTCATGTGCCTTCGAAAAATCGTAAGCATGAAAAACAGTATCGCGCGTATTGCACACGCGAATCAAGCGAATCTTATAAGTTATTTGTTTTCAATAGTTTATGTTGGTGGAGGCGGCGGGAGTCGAACCCGCGTCCGAAATCGCTGTCAGCCAGGAGTGTTCATGCTTTGCCCGGTTCCTTTTGGTTTCGCCCTCGACACTCAGAACGGACAAGATGCGCCGAAAACTAGTCCGATGATCTCACGCGAGCAACACGGACCGAGCCGCTCACGCCAGCCCACTGTATGACGTCCGCTCACAGCCCGCAGGCAAAGCCGTGGAAGACGGCAGCTTATTTAATTAAGCTGCAAGTGCCAGATTATCGTTGGCAACTTTTGTTTTGCAGGCGATTACAGGTGCCCACACCCTGACATGACTCCTAAGCCGCAATCGATCCCGTCGAAACCGTGACGCCCCCATTGGTTCATCCCCTGCGATGCAAACCTGTCGCTGGGGATCCTGGATTGCCACCCCTGCGACAAAGACCTGTCGCCGGGGTCCCAAATTCCGTGCGAGCCGGACCCACCGGCTCGTGCTGCTGATCCTGATTCTACGCCAATTCCGGTTCCGTCGCTGAGTGATCGAATGGTCCTTCGGACCTACTGCTTCTCCAGGTCGATGCTCTCGTACGCGCGGCGGTTGATGGCGTCGCGAATCTGGGCCGTGGTCTTGCCCAGCTTGAGCTGCTGGAAGGCAAAGAAGGCTTCCTTGGCGCAGGTGGAGCACTCGGTGCCGTGCAGCCCCTCATAGCAACTGCGCAGGCTGGTGTGGCCCAAAGCCCGGTCGCAACGGCAGTAGCAGGGAAGCTGGTACAGCACATTTCCGATCTTGGCCGCCTGCTGGTACACATGCACCTGCCAGGGATAACGGAAATTCTCGCCCTTCAACTGGGCTCCGGACAGAATCGGCGGCAAGGCGCTCACCTTGAGAGGGGCTGAGGGGTGGTAGGCGGGAATATCGTCCGCCGGGTTCGACCACTGCGCATAGCTGGCCGCGGTCACAACAAGAACAGCCAAACCCAGAAACCAGCGGCACTTCATCGGATTTCTCATCACGGCCTCTCTCTTGAGAAGTATTCTATGGCATTTCCAGGGGTTCTGTGCTCGTACTGAGAGCGATGCGAACCGGAGAAGCCTTAAGCGCTGCAGTTCAAGAAGCGAACAAACGGAGAATTGATACCCCCCTGGGGTAGGAGGGGGGAGGGGGGTACGTTCTGGGGGGTGGGGTACGGACCGGGCAGATCCGTCGCGCTCCCGATCAACCGTCTTCGAAGCTGGAACTTTGTTCGCCACCTTTGTCTCTCGGGTCTCCAATTCATATTGTGCGCCGGGAGAAGACAATTCTGCGCAAGCAGGGCAAGAATCCAGTCGCGGAGGGAGAAACGCGCCTGCCGACTGTCGCATCCGGGTGCGGCAGTTGTGGAGCCGCAATCGACAGGAATCAGCCTCAGTCGAAGCCGCGCACTTTGCCGCGACTCACTAGCCTGCGACCGCCTGCCTGGGCACAAAAAAAGACGGCACGAACGGTCTTGCTGTTCGTGCCGGGAGGCCAGTGACGCAAACTACTTCCAATCTCTGAGGTGGTATCTCTACCTCCTCCTCAACTGGAATATATACACCATAGCATAGATTCAGAAGAAAGCAAATACAAAAATCGAAATTAATTTTGGGCTCTCGAGGAAGAACCCTTTGCGGTCGGGCAACATCCAAAGGGTACTCAATCCTTGAACCAAACGAATGCCGTTCAACTGGCAGAAAGCCACGCAGGTTACGACAATGTGTTTAGAATCTTCCACTTCTACCACGTCTCAAGCGGCCGCTACCCGAACTTCAGGGTGGCTCAAGCTGGGCTTGATTGCGGCAGCTTCGGCTCTTGCGGGAGGGTTAGCGGCCGCATGGTGGTACCGCAACACCCTCTCAAAGCTCAACCAGGCTGAAACGAGCGTCTCGGATCCAGATTGTGGGACGCCCGGGTATGATCCAAGCGACGAATCCTGACTCGTAGGCCTCTGAGCCGGCCCGTCAGTCAGGCTAACTTGTCCGCCGCCGCGGCAAGATCGAAATCCTTTTCGGTCAGGCCGCCGGCGTCGTGGGTTACCAGGGCCAGCCGGACCCGGTTGTAGCGAATATCGATATCCGGATGATGGCCCGCTTCCTCAGCGCGTTCGCCCAGCCGGTTTACGAATGCCAGTGCGGCAAGAAAATCCTTGAACGTGAAAGTACGCGTGAGCTCCCCATTCTCAACCTGCCAGCCGGGCAGGCTGCCGAGATGGGAAGCCACTTCTGAGGTGGAGAGAGGGGACATAGGGGTCTGCTCCTGAAGGGGATTTCAGAGCGTCGGCGGCGTAGCTACGTGCACCAGGTCGAAGGTTGAGAACCGCTTGTCCTGGCCCATGATCTCCAAACGCAGTTCGTGCCACAGTTCATTGGGAATCTTGAGAAAGACCTCCACCACTCCGGGGTCGAACTGCGTCCCCGAGCAGCGCAAAATCTCCTTGCGCGCTGCGTCGAAGCTGCGCGCCGCGCGGTAGGGGCGATCGCTGGTAATGGCGTCCAGTGCATCGGCAACCGCGAAAATGCGCGCCCCGATGGGGATTTCGGCACCGCGCAAACCGTTCGGATAACCGCTTCCACCGTAATGCTCCTGGTGGGCAAAGACAATCTCCGCCGCTCCGCTCAGGAAGGGAATCTTGCGCAGCATATGATAGCCGCGCGTGCAATGTTCGCGCATCACCTGTTGCTCTTCCGCTGTCAGCTTGCCGGCTTTGCGCAGGATCTGGTCGGGAATCGCCATCTTGCCGATGTCGTGGAGAAAGGCGCCGCGCGCAATCACCTTGATCTCTGTCGGGCTGATGCCCATGGCTCGCGCCAGCGCAATTGTGTAGGCAGTCACCCGCTTGGAGTGGCCCTCTGTCTCGGAGTCCTTCAGGTCCAGCGCGTCACCCAGAGCCTCCAGCGTCACATCGTAGGAGTGTTCCAGGTCTTCCATGGCCTGGCGCAGCATCTCCGTCCTGGCGCGCACCACTTGTTCCAGGTTTTGCTGGTAATTCTGGCTTTCCTGCAGTGCCTGCCGGTGTGTCAACGCGCGCTCGACCGTGCTCACCAGATGCTCACGCTCGAAAGGCTTGAGAAGATAGTCGTATGCACCGCGGCGCATCGAATCAATGGCTACGCTGATGTCGTGGATGGCCGTTACCATCACCACCGGCAGATTTGGCTGCTGTATGCGCATCCGTTCCAGCAGGGTAATGCCGTTTCCATCCTGCATCACGATGTCGGTCAGCACCAGATCGAAGACGTTCCGCTCCAGCGCCTCCATCGCCTCATGGCCGCTGCCGGCCAATTGCACGTCATATCCCTGCCGTTCCAGCGCAGCGCCGATCATTGTCCTGACATGGAGTTCGTCGTCCACCACCAGGATGCGCGCCGATCTGCGAAACCGGGTGCTCACGTGCGCGCCTGCCTCCACGGCCACATCCGCCGCAGGATTCAGCATTCCCAGTTCCGCCAGGTTCAACGCCACCGCCGGTTCCCCCATTGTTCCTCGCCAGCTTGGCAAGGGTCGTGAAGTTCTGCGCGCTTCAAAAAATGCCTTCCGGTAGCCCCGTCCATTGAGCTCGACCAGAAGGAATCACTTCGCAGACAGTCCGTGCCGGCGCCGTCTGTCCTGCCCTCCAGTGCACCGGATACGCACCGGCACGCCGCAATTCCCATCACGAACCGGCCCTTGCACCTGGCCGGCCTTCATGACCGCCGAGTAACGCCACTCTCTTCATCGGCACAGAAGTTGAAGCGTTTAACCGGGACGGCACAAAAGATCGCGAGATGAATTGTCTGATCAAGCGCGCCCAGAGGAAATGACCCGCCTTCCCGTTACCGGGTCCTGCTTGCCGTTTCCACCGCACATTTTCGAGATCGTGACTAAAACGCTACGCCCATTGCAGACGGAGCGCAAGAACCTTTCGGGGAAGAAGCGCGTAACACAGTGTTTACTTCGATGATAATTAAACGCGCGGGGGAACATTACAACCAGGTATTTTTTCTGCGGGCTGGCTGGACGCCGCTTCAATCCGGATGCGAGCCCGAGGTAATGCATTGATAAATAATGGAATAACGAGTTGGCGAGCTGGGTCGTCCGTACCCGGCCCGCCGGTCTCGAATCTAGCTTTTTTGCTGCCGCGCCCGCCGGGCCGCGGCCCAGCCTTCCTTCGTAATCTGTCGGGCCCGTCCCACGGCCAGGGCATCTGCAGGTACGTCCTTGGTGATGCAGGAGCCGGCGCCGATGTAGACGCGGTCGCCGACAGTGACCGGCGCCACCAGCGTCGAATCGCTGCCCACAAAGGCGTCGCTGCCGATCTGCGTGGCGTGCTTTTTCACCCCGTCGTAGTTGCAGGTGATGACCCCGGCCCCCACGTTCGTTCTCTCTCCCACCACAGCGTCTCCCAGGTAGGTCAGGTGGCTGGCCTTGGATCCCTTGCCGATCTTGGTCTTCTTGGTCTCCACAAAGTTGCCGATGTGGACTTCCTCGCCGATCTCGCTGCCCGGACGCAGGCGGGCGAATGGACCGATCTGGGCTCCCTTCGCGACCGTGCTGTCGGCCAGGATGCAGCTCTGGCGAATGGTCACTTCGTCGCCAACAGTGCAGTTCTCAATCACCGTGTACGACCGGATCAGGCAGTTTGCGCCGACCTTCGTCGCGCCCAGCAACTGGACAAAGGGTTCAATCACCGTATCGGCCGCAACCTCCACATCGGCGTCGATCACCGAAGTCTCGGGCCGGAAGATGGTCACGCCCTGGGCCATCAGCCGGGTGGCCGTCGAGGCACGAAGCGTCGCATCCAGCGCCACCAATTCGGCAATCGTGTTGGCTCCCAACAGCTCGGCCGGGTCGCCGGTCTGGATAGCCACCACCCGCTCGCCGGCGGCGTGCAGCATCCCGGCCATATCGGTCAGGTAAAGCTCGCCGTGAGGATTATTGGTGGTGAGCTTGTCAAGGTGAGCAAGCAGCGGCTTCGTGCGGAAGGCGTACAGCCCCATATTGATCTCGCGCAGCGACAGTTGATCCGGCGTCAGCATCTTCTGCTCGACGATGGCCACAACTTCTGGCGACCCCGGCGTCTTGTGCACGATGCGCCCGTAACCGGCAGGCTGCTCCGGCTCGGCGGAGAGCAGCGTCATCGCCGCGTTTTGAGCCTGGTGGAACCGCCAGACCTCGGCAATGGTTTCTGGCCGGACCAAAGGCGCGTCGCCCGACAGCACCAGGATGTTTTTGTACCCGGCTATCGCTTTACCGGCGCTCTGAACCGCATGCCCGGTGCCGTGCTGTTCGGTCTGCTCGACAAAGCGGACGCCGGTCGAGGCCATCGCCGCCCGTACCTGCTCCGCCTGGTGGCCGATCACCGCGTAGATATGCTCCGGCGCAACAATCTGGCGAGCGGCGGCGATTACGTGGGCCAAAAGCGGCTTGCCGCCGATCTCGTGCAACACCTTGGCCCGCCGTGACTTGAGCCGCGTTCCCTTGCCCGCCGCCATGATGACGATTGCCAGGTTCCCACCCACGGCGGGCGTTCCTGCTCTTTCTTCGCTCACTGCTTTTTCTCCCCTGCGCTTGTTTTGCCCGGCTGCCGGTCCGCTTGCGGACCCGGCTGCGGAATCGTAATGTCTACCGTCTGCACCGCACCCAGCTTCAACTCGTCCAAGCCAGGCTTGATCTCCGGCCCGTTGCCCACCACCAGCACTGCCAGTTTGTCGGGATGAATGTACTTCCTGGCCACCTGGTCCAGGTCGGCCACGGTCACTTTTTCTAGCGCCGCTTTGTAGGTCTCAAGGTAGTTGGCCGGATAGCCGTAGAACTCCAGCCGCTCCCGCTCGGCGAGCACCTTTTCCCGGGTGTCGTAGCGGAACAGGAACGAGTTGAGGATGTTGTCCTTGGCCCGCGCCACCTCTTCCGCGGTAAAGGGCTCCGTGGTCAGGCCCGCAATCTCGGCCATCGCCAGCTTCGTCGCTTCTACGGTATTCGCGCTCTGGGTCAGCACCATCACGTGGAAGGTGGCCGGGTGGTCGTAGCCAAAGCTCAAGCCGCCGCCTACCGCATAGGCCAGGCCCTTCTCGGTGCGGATCTTCTGGAACAACCGGCTGGCAAACCCTCCTCCCAGGATCTCGTTCATTACCGCCAGCGCGGGAACGTCGGGATTATGCCGGTCCGTGCCCAGGCCCACAATCTCGACATTCGACTGGTTCACATCCTCCTTGTCGATGAACGAGACTCCCTGCTTCGGTCCCGAGAAAGCCTCGTGCCGGGCCGGTGCCGCCTTCACCTGTGGCAGCCCTTCAAACGCGGCGCGCAGCTTGGCCTCCATCGCCGTCGCGTTAAAATCGCCGCCGATGGCCACAATCAGCTTGCCGCCGATGGTCTTCTCGTGCCACGCCTTCAGATCGCCCACAGTCACCGCGCCAACAGTCGCCAACTCCGGCTGCCGGGTATACGGGCTGTTGGCTCCATACACCAGCTTGGCCGACTCACGTTCGGCAATCTCTCCTTCGTCGTCGTTGCGCCGCACAATTCCCGTCGCCATCTGCTGCTGCGCCAAGCCAAGCTTCTCCGCGTTGAACGCCGGGTGCAGAAGCAGGTCCAATGCAAGCGAAAAAACCTGGTCCGCATCGCCCTTCAGCGAGTCCCAGGAAAGGATGGTGGAGTCTTCGCCGCCCTCGGTTTCGATGTGCGCAGCCTTGGCTTCGAGCAAATCATCCAATGCGTCGCCATCCAGCTTGGCGGTGCCGCTGGTGCGCCACGCCTGACCGTATAGCTCCACCAGGCCCGTTTTAGCCGCATCCTCGTCCCGCGACCCGCCCGGAATCAGCACCGAGCCGGACACGAACGGCAGTTCATGGTCTTCTTGCAAGAACACCACGATCCCGTTCTTCAGCTCGATCCGCTTGGGCTCCTGCGGCTTGAACTCGTGCAGCTTCGGAACCGGAATCTGCTCCCAGGGCTTGTTCTGCTGGGCGCTCAGAGCGATGGGCGCAAGCGCGCCGGCAAGAATCGCGCCCGCCAGAACAACGCGCCAAAAACTTCCTATGTCCGGGTGCCCCAGGTCCCTCGCATTTGGGGACCTGGGATTCCGCTCAATCTCCGTCATCGCCGGATATCTCATTCCGCGCCTCCGTCTTTTTGTGCTCTGGCGGCTTTCTGTGCCGCCGCCGTGGGCGCCTCTGTCTCAATCCATGCGCTGGTGCGGTTGCTGGCTACAAAAACCTGGTTCGCCACCCGCCGGATGTCTGCCTTGGTCACCTTGTCCACCTTGTCCAGTTGCCGGAACAACTCGCGCCAGTCTCCAAACCGTGTCTGATATTCGGCCAGCGTGTTCGCCAAACCCTGGTTGTTGGCCAGCCCGCGCAGCAGGTCGGCGCGCGTCCGGGTCTTGTACATTGCCAATTCGTCGTCGCTCACGTCCGCGGTCTTCAGCTTTTCAATCTCTTTGTGGATCGCGTCGCGCATTTCTGCCGGCGTGTGTCCCGGCAGGGGGACGGCGTAGAACGCGAACAGTCCGGGATACTTGTCGCCGGGGAAGGGACTGAAGCCCTCCGCCTCCGCGGCAATCTGCTGGTCGCGCACCAGGCTGCGATAGAGCCGCGACACGCGTCCGTTCGACAGGATGTCGCTGATGGCGTCGTACACGACATCGTCCGGATCGCGGTAGTTCGGCCGGTGGTAGCCCTCGATGTAAAACGGCTGCGTCTGTTCGCTGATCGCCACGGTCTTTTCGGCAAACTGTTTGGGCTCGACCGTGGTCATCTCCTCCGGTTTCGGCCCTGCAGGAACCCGGCTAAAGTATTTCTCCAGCACCGGCAGCGCTTCTGAAGCTTTCACGTCGCCCACCACAGCGATCACGACGTTCGCCCCCACGTAGTACTTCTTGTGGAATTCCATCGCTTCGGTGGCGTTGATCTGGCTCACCTCGCTGGGCCAGCCGATGTTGCTGCGCCCGTAGTTGTGCGCCACGTAGGCGGTGGCCAGGAACTGCTCGACCAGCCGTTGGATGGGATTGGAATCGGTGCGCATCCGCCGCTCTTCAATCACCACGTCGCGTTCCTTGTAGAACTCGCGCGGCACCGTGTCGGCCAGTCGGCTGCTCTCCATCCACGCCCACAGTTCCAGACGGTTTTCCGGCATCGACCAGAAGTACATCGTGTTGTCGAGCCCGGTTTCGGCGTTTACGCCCTCCGCTCCGTTGCGTTCGGCAATGTCGGTGAACTGGTTGGGGATTACGTACTTGTGCGCCTCGGTCTGGGCGTCGACAAAGGCCTTTTTCAGCTCGGCAAGCTTGGCCGGGTCGCGGCCCACAGCCTTCAGATACTCGGCCTCGTAGGCAGCATTGGCCGCTTCCACCTTGGCCAGCGACCCTTTCTCAGCCGCGTAATCCTTGGTCCCGATCTCGCTGGTCCCCTTGAAGGCCAGGTGTTCGAACATGTGTGCCAGGCCGCTCTCGCCCGAGGGGTCGTTCACGTCGCCGGCATCGATAAAAGTGGAATAGCTGAAGACCGGCGCATCCGGCCGCTCGCAGATCACCAGCGTGAGTCCGTTGGGCAGAACCTTGGTCGTAATCCGCTGCTCGAAACTCTTCAGGTCCTGAGATCGTGCCGCCTGCATCCACACGAAGGCCATCGCCATCAGCGCCAGGGCAAGAGCGCGTTGCAAAAACCGGGGAAAAACTCTGCTTTGCATCCAGTCTCCTTGTTCGGTTGGCGCGCTGCCGCACCTCCCGCACTCTTCCAAGCTATGACCCCGCACCAAGCAGGGTCAAACCGTCGGCCCGCGCACGACCCCTCGAAAAGCCGGGAATCTATGGGCGCCGCTTCAGCATTTTCAATGCATCTGACCGGACCGGTCCGAATGGATTGCGATCCGTGCCCCATCCTTCCGCGTATTTGCGGATGGGTGGGAAGGCAACGCCGCTCGTCTCGCACCGCTCACACCGGCCCTCCGGCCCTGGCGAACACAAATCCCCCTCGGCCGCCGCGCGATTCTTGATACTCTTGAGACTCCATGCAACCCAAACAGACAAATCGCAGTCGCCTTACCCCTGTCTGGCGGGCAGTGCTGGAGATGGCCTTTATCGTTTTTCTGTTTTATTCCAATTTATTGATGGGAGAATTTACCGCTTCCAACGGCCACCGCAAGACTCTCAGCTTTGCCCTGACGGACATCTTCACCTTCGCGAACCTCGGAATCGCCCTCGTCTCCGCGCTGATCGGCTATGTGCTGTTTGAATCCCTGCGCAAGAAACTTTAGATCTCTGACCGCGTGATGTTGCATCCAAATCAGGAGCCCCAGATCCAGATTCTGAGACCCGGGACACCAGGGGCAAGTTCTTTTTTGCTCGTCCCTTGACCACGCGTCCCACACTTTCGTATGCTGCCATGGTTTCTGCGTGGCGGAAGCAGTCTGACTTCAACCTACGCAGGGAGATCCCCGCATGAGCGCGACCGCAACGGTTGTAACTCCCGCTTCCAGCTTTGCCGTCCAACCATTCCTCGTTCGCCGCGCCGCAGTCCTGGGCGCCGGAACCATGGGCTCGCGCATTGCCGCCCACTTGGCGAACGCCGGAATCCCTACGCTGCTGCTGGACATGATCCCGCCCGGCGAGGGCGACAGAAACCGCTTGGCAAAGGCGGCGCTGGACACCTTGGCCAAAGCCAAGCCCGCGGCTTTCTATGAGTCTTCCCTGGCCGCCCTCATCGTCCCCGGGAACTTCGAGGACGATTTGCCCAAGCTTTCCGCATGCGACTGGGTGATTGAGGCCGTGGCCGAAAACCTGGCTATCAAGACGGCGCTGCTGGCCCGCGTTCTGCCGCACCTGGCTCCTGAAGCCCTGCTCACCACCAACACCTCGGGGCTGCCGGTTGCGCAGATTGCCGCCGGCCTCGGCAGCCACCGCGACCGTTTCTTCGGAACCCACTTCTTCAATCCGCCGCGCTACATGCGGCTGCTCGAAGTCATTCCCGCCGCTGAAACCGATCCTGCCGTCGCCGCCTCCTTTGCCGCCTTTGCCGATCGCAACCTCGGCAAGCAGGTGGTGTTCTCCAACGACACGCCCAACTTTATCGCCAATCGCATCGGAATTTCCGTCATGTTTTCGGCCGCCGCGCTGATGCTCGAACAGGGCCTCACCATCGAAGAAGTGGACGCGCTCACCGGACAGGCCATCGGCTGGCCCCGCACCGGCACCTTCCGCCTCGCCGATATGGTGGGCATCGACATCCCCGCCCACGTGGCCGCCAACTTCCCCCAGGGCGTAACGCAGAGCGGCTTTTCCGCCATTTTGGAAGAGATGATGCGCCGCGGAAGCCTTGGCGACAAAACCGGCCAGGGCTTCTATAAGAAGGTCCGCGGCGCCGAAGGTTCCAATGGCAAAGACCAGCGCATGGTGCTGGATCTCGCCACCTATGAGTACCGCCCGGCTATAAAACCCGCTCTGCCAGCACTCGAAATGGCCAAGAACGCCGCCAGTCTGCCCGAACGCCTGCGTCTGCTGCTCGCCAACGACCCCGCCAAAGACAAGGCCGCGGCGTTCCTGTGGCCGTTTCTTTCCTCCTTGTGGAACTATGCCGCCGACCGCATCGGCGAAGTGGCCAGCGACGCGGCCTCCATCGATCAGGCCATGCGCGCCGGCTTCAACTGGGAACTTGGCCCCTTTGAAATGTGGGATGCGGCCGGCGTCGCCTCCACTGTCAGCCGCATGAAGGCTCTCGGTCTGCCGGTAAGCCCCCGCGTTGAAGCCCTGCTCGCCGCCGGCCACGCCTCCTGGTACGAGCAGGACGGCCCATGCGGCGAACAAGTCTGCTTCCAGCCGGAAAAAGGCGAGTTTGAGCCGGTCCCCAGCTTCCCCGGCCACGCCCGGATTGCCGATTTCCGCCGCACAAACGGCGTGGTCCGATCCAACTCCGGGGCCTCGCTGATCGATCTCGGCGACGGCATCGGCTGCATCGAGCTGCATTCGCTCAAAAACGCCATCGGCGGCGATGTGCTGGCGCTGGCGTCGGCGGTCCTCCATCCCTCCTCTGACGCCGTGCGCGACTTTGCCGCCTTCGTCATCGCCAGCGACCGCGAAAACTTCTCAGTAGGCGCCAACCTGATGCAGCTCCTTTTGACCGCTCAGGAGGGCGAGTGGGACGAACTGAACGGGGTCATCCATGGCTTCCAACAGATGACCGCAGCTATCAAGTATTGTCCGCGCCCGGTGGTGGCTGCGCCTTTCGGCATGACCTTCGGCGGCGGCGCGGAGATTTGCCTGCACGCCGCGCGCCGCCAGGCGCACGCCGAGACCTACATCGGCCTGGTCGAAGCCGGCGTCGGACTCATTCCCGCCGGCGGAGGCACCAAGGAGATGCTGCTTCGATCGATCGACGCGGCCATGGCGCTCGCGCCTCCCGATCCCCGCGACCCGCCCTCGCGCTTTGCCCAGTCGGCAGAGTTGGCAACCGCGCTGCGGAAATCGTTTGAAACCGTCGCCATGGCCAAGGTCTCGACTTCTGCCGCAGAGGCCCGGCCGTTGGGACTTCTGACGCCCGCAGACCGCATTACCCTCAACCGCGAACGACTGCTGCTGGACGCCAAGGCTCAGGCGGCGGCGCTGGCCGCCGCGGGATATGCGGCGCCCCTGCCGCGCATGCAGATTCCCGCTCCCGGGATTGGCAACCTGGCCGCAATGGAGACCGGAGCCTACTTGATGGGTGAGGCCGGCTTCGCCTCCGAACACGACCAGAAGGTGGCCCGCTGGATTGCCTACATCCTTGCCGGCGGCCGTGTCACAGCCGGAACGCTGGTCAGCGAACAGTACATTCTGGACCTCGAGCGCGAGGCGTTTCTCTCCCTCTGCGGCGAGCGCAAAACACAGGAGCGCATCGCCTTCACCCTGAAAACCGGCAAACCGCTGCGGAATTAGAATTGAAGCGGAAATGTCGTGGATCAACCATCAGCAGGGTGAATCATCATGAATCCTAACAGTCGTGTGGTGAAAGTCGGGCTTTGAAAGGGCACGACTTCAGTCGTGCCGCAAATGATTGATTTGAAACGATGGGCTTCAGCCCCTGAGGGACGTTTTTCATGCAATTTGGACTTTCACCAAAGGCTGATAGGAACGCTGCCCACGAAACCAGCCCGGCAAGACAAGATGTCCTGGCGGAAGGATACCGCCAAATGGCAGCCGACATTGAACATGAGATGGAAGCGGATGAATGGGCAGAAGCATTGGTTGGGGACGTTCTGGAAGTAACCAGAGGATCTGCCGGCGGCTCAGCAGGCCGCCAAAGTTCCCACTGATTTGAAAGGGTCCTGAGAGTCTCGCATGGTTCGAGCCGGAGTAAGAAAGACCGGGTGGTTGCTGGGCGGGCTGTTCTGCGCCTGTGCTCTCGTTCCCGCCCAAAGTCAGGCGCCGCTCCCCGCGCAACTCACTGAGTCCGGCCGCATCGTCGCCGATGGCCGCTCTACCCCCTACCTCATCCGCCATCTGCCCGTCAGCTCGTTCCCCGGCATGCCTGGCGAACTCATCCGCCTGCTCAACCTGCGCGATTGCCTCATTCCGCAGACCTACGAGGCCCATCAGCCGGAAAATGTCGTGCACGCCAGTCTGGAACGCACGGGCTCCTCTGACTGGGCTGTCTTGTGTTCCGCAAACGGAACGGTCTCGCTGCTGGTCTATTTTTCCAGCGCACCAACGGAACTGCTGGTGTTGGCCGCTGCGCCCGAAACCGAGCGCCTGCAACCCCACGACCCTACCGGCGTTCTCGGCTTCAACTGGGGCATCGATCCCGCTTCGCCGGAGCGCGTTCACCAGGCCCAGACCGGCATGGCTCATCGTCCCCCGCTTCTCGACCACGACGCCCTGGCCGATTCGGCCATCGAGCGCCGCACCGTCTACCACTACTTTTCCAAAAGCGCCTGGACCTTTCTCGAAATACCGGAGGATTGATCGGGCCCGCACTCCATTGGTCCTGAAACCCGACGCCCACACCATCGCCAAGGAGCATTCCCATGCCGGAAGCCGTTTTCGTCAGCGCCGTTCGCACCCCGGTAGGCCGCGCCCCCAAAGGCGCGCTCTCCACCACTCGTCCCGACGACCTCGCCGCGCTTGCCGTGAACGCGGCTCTGGACCGGGTTCCAGAATTGGATCGATCCGAAATCGACGACGTCATCTTCGGCTGCGCCCAGCCGGAGGGTGAGCAGGGCTGGGACATCGCCCGCTGGGCCGTCCTGCGCGCCGGTTTGCCCGTCGAAATCCCCGGCGTCACCGTCAACCGTCTCTGCTCTTCGGGCCTGGAGGCCATTGCTCTGGCGGATCTGCGCATCCGCGCCGGCGACGACCGCGTGGTGGTGGCTGGCGGGGCAGAAACCATGAGCCTGCTTCCTTTTGGCGGCCTCAAGCCCAGCCCCAACCCCTATATGGCCGAACACTATCCGGCATCGCTGCTGACCATGGGTCTGACCGCCGAGCGGGTCGCGCGCCATTACCAGGTTTCGCGGGAAGACCAGGACGCCTACGCCCTGTCGAGCCACCGCAAGGCCGTGGCCGCGCAGGCCGCCGGACGCTTTGCCGAAGAACTGATCCCGGTCCCGGTCACCACGTCAGTTCCGGGACCGAGGGCAGGCAAGCCCCTTACCACCGTGCAGATGTTTGCCGCCGACGAAGGCCCCCGCGCCGACACCACCGCCGAAGCTCTTGCCAAGCTCAAGCCCGCCTTTCACGCCCAGGGCACCGTCACCGCCGGCAACGCCTCGCAAACCTCCGACGGCGCAGCCGCCTCGGTTCTGATGGAGGCCGGCCGGGCAAGGGAACTGGGCATCCGCCCTCTCGGCCGCATGGTGGCCTACGCCGCCACCGGCTGCCTGCCGGAAGAGATGGGCATCGGCCCCATCACCGCCATTCCCAAGGCTCTCCGCAAGGCCGGGCTCACACTGGCCGACATCGGCCTCATCGAATTCAACGAGGCCTTCGCGTCCCAGGTGCTGGCCGTCATTCGCGAGCTGGGTCTCGATCCCGAACGCATCAACGTCAACGGGGGCGCCATCGCTCTTGGCCATCCGCTGGGCTGCACCGGCGCCAAGCTCACGGCGACCCTGCTTGCCGAGATGCGCCGCCGCCAGGTTCAGTTCGGCATGGTCACCATGTGCGTCGGCGGAGGCATGGGCGCCGCCGGCATCTTCGAGCTGCTGAACTAGGGCCTGTTCACACTACCCCAGTGGGCGGCGACGGGAGCCAATTTTCACCAGGTCGAGGAGTGAGGAGCGACGGATACCGGGTGTATTCTAGCGACGATTGACGAAGAGATGGGGAAAATTGGCCCCGTCCCTTCGGGCTGCGGCGCAAATCGGGCCATACTGCGTTGTCGGCCTCGACTTTGGAACCACCAAAGTCTTCAGCCTCCGCCTTGTCTGGACCGATTTTCGCCAGCAGCGCCACCCATCGGGGTAGTGTGAACAGGCCCTAATACCACAGTTGTAGATCGCGAATTCAGGAGGGAGCCTGGGGCTTCAGCCCCAGGAAAGAGCGCGAAGTGACGGGGCCTTCAGGCCTGGGCTTCTGCCGTTCTTCTACGAAAGAAATCAAGTACGACTGTAGTACTCCACCGCTCGCCGGTTGGCTTGCCGGCGCGGCTTTCACGGGTACGCACCGCCCAAAGTGCGTCTGTGGTTTTCAAGACTGAAGGCCGACCCGCTTTCACCGCGAGACCGCCGGCCGCTGGCCGCTTCAGGCCTGTTCTCGCGCGCGGTTGACTCCGCGATCCCTCGTGGCTATCATGGGTCACCTTTAATTCTCATTCGAGGAACGACTTATGCAAGTTCGATCTCTAGCTGCGGGGGTGGCAGGCGCGTGTGCGCTTGCGTTCGCAACCGCCTGCTCGGCCCAGAACGACAACGGTGCGGCAGGCTGTGCGGCTTGCGGCGGCTGTGGTGGCATTATTTTCCTGATCGTCGCCCTGATCGTCCTGAACATTGCGCTGCTCATTTGGGTAGCGCGCGACGCCAAGGCCCGCGGCATGGATAGCGCGGTTCTCTGGATGCTTCTCGTCTTCTTCCTGGGCTTGATTGGTCTGGTGATCTATCTGTTCTCGCGTCCGCAAGGGAACACGGTGCCGTGCCCCAATTGCGGTAACAAGCGCCTGCAGGCCAGCATCAAATGTCCACACTGCGGCATAGGCTCCTAAAACCAGGCCCCTGGCTGGCGGCGCTGCTGGTCCTGGCTATGCTCTTTGCGGCGGATGCGTTGCGTCCGCCGCGGAGCCAGGTCAGCGTGCGCCTGTTTGCCGTATCGGTCGAGGGCTATCATCGCTACCTCCATCCCCTCACCGGCCGCTTCATTCGCTGCCGCTACAATCCCACCTGCTCCGGTTATGCCGTCCAGGCCGTGCGCAAGTACGGCATCGCCAAGGGCGGATGGATGGGCCTGCGCCGCATCGCCTCCTGCCGCTCAAGCGTACCTATGGGAACCGCGGATCCGGTACCTTGACGCGGTACCCTGACGGCCTGCGTCGCACCCCCGCATCGGCGAACCCGAGGGGGGCATCGTCCTCGGCATGACCCCTGTGCCGCACAAAAAACAAAAGCAGCCGGGGTCGCCCCCGGCTGCTCCTCTTCATCCAATCTTGTGCGTCAGCCCTTTGCGGGCCGCGCCGTCCTACGCCTTGGCGGTGGCCAAAGCCTTCAGCCGCGCATTCAGGCGGCTCTTGTAGCGTGAAACGGTGTTCTTGTGGAAGATGCCCTTCTGCACGCTCTTGTCGAGGGCAGAGACGGTCTCGCGGTACTGCTCCTGGGCGGCTTTGACATCGCCCTTGGTAAGGGCCTCGCGCAGGTCGCGAAGGCTGGTGCGCACGCGGCTGCGGTTGGCGCGGTTCACCGCGGTGCGGGTTACAGTCTGACGGGCGCGCTTCAGCGACGATACATGGTTTGCCATTGCTTGTCCTTAATCTCAGGCCCGGATTTCAGGCGGATTGATGCGGGGTCAGAATGCTGCTCTATCCGCATCCCTCGCAATTACCTAGTCTACGGGAAACCGGGCCGCGGGTCAATGCGAACGCGAGCGTTGCTCAGGGCAATCACATTTCAAATCTCTTTGCGTGCAACGTTTGTCATCCTGAACGTAGTGAAGGATCTGCGGTTGTTTTCTCCTGCTTTGCGGTGAAGGTTGGAGAAGCCAAGATGGCCATCTTGCCGGAAATAGGCCGAAAGGCAACCGCAGATCCTTCGTCGCTGCGCTCCTCAGGATGACAAATCGATGAGAGTGCTCTGAGAATTTCAAATGCGATTGCCCTGGAGCGCCGCTGGTCCGGTTCTCTAGTTGGTCCGGTTCTCTCGCCGTCCCATTTTCACCCATCCCAACTGCCCCAGGTACCTGCCAAGGCACGCGATTCACGAAAAATCTTTACTGCGTGCATTGACTCCTCGTCCCGCCGGCGCTACTCTCTAGCGCAGATACAGGATTTGGTCGCCCATCCCAACCCGCGGTCCCGACCCTCAGCTCAGAGCCCCGGCCCGCTCCTGCGCCTCGCCTGCCTGTTTGCCTCACAATCTGACCCTTGCCCACAGCCCGTCCGTCGCGCCGAAGGCCGGCCCTGCGGCTCGCTCATCTCTTCTCTCGCCCTGTCCGCCGTTCGATCCAGGCTCAATTCAACCGCACACCGCCGCACTGGAGGCTATCGAAACCATTGATGAAGATCGCTCTGGAGATCACGCCCAACCTCGAGCCCCTGTTCGGGACCCGCGATGAAAACCTCAGGCTTATGGAAGACTCGCTTGGTGTCCGCATCGATCTTCGCTCCGACGCTGTCCACGTGGAAGGACCGGAAGCGGGCGTTTTGAAAGTCCAGCGCGTCTTTCAGGATTTCGAGGCCCTGCGAAGGCAGGGCGTCCATCCCCACAATGGCGAACTCAATGGCATGTTGCGCCTGGTTGTAGGCGACGCCGCTACTACTTTGCGTTCGCTGGCCGACTCCGGCAAGCAGCGCTCGGCCGGCGTCAAGCGCACCGTCCAGCCCCGCTCCATCAATCAGCACAAGTACGTTGAGGCCATCGAGCAGCACGATATGGTTTTCGGCGTCGGCCCCGCCGGCACCGGCAAAACCTACCTCGCCGTTGCCATGGCCGTCTCCGCCATGAACGCCAAAAAAGTCAGCCGCATTGTCCTTGTCCGCCCCGCGGTCGAAGCCGGCGAGCGTCTCGGCTTCCTGCCCGGCACTTTGCAGGACAAGGTCGACCCCTACCTGCGCCCGCTCTACGATGCCCTCTATGACCTGCTCGAACCCGAGAAGGTCGACAAGATGCTGGAGAAGAACGTCATCGAAGTTGCGCCCCTCGCCTTCATGCGCGGCCGCACCCTCAACGACGCCTTCATCATCATGGATGAGGCTCAGAACACCACCATCGAGCAGATGAAGATGTTCCTCACCCGCATGGGCAACAACTCCAAGGCGGTCATCACCGGCGACATCACGCAGATCGATCTGCCCAATCCGCGCAAATCCGGGCTGCTCGACGCCATCAACATTCTCGACGGTGTCGAGGGCATCCACTTCTGCCATTTCGAGGACTGCGACGTGGTTCGCCACGCCCTGGTGCAGCGTATCGTGCGGGCGTATGAGTCGGCCAAGCCGCAGCAGCAGGAGCTGCCCCTGGCTCTTGGCGAAGCCATCGAGGTCGGCGCGCAGCCCCGCGAAAACCGCTCTCAGCCGCAGTCCTTGCACCCGGCCAAGCCGCAATAGCCCAGAGCGCGGACCGAAAAGGGTGTTCCGAACGGAACTGGGTGCCCCCCAAGCAGCGTCTTTGTTCTTGCGGCTAGGATGGGATCCCACAACTCGCGTAGAATTGAGGATGAACCGGGGTCGCACACGCTGCGGCCCCGAGTACGATGATCCTCCTCGACCCAGATTTGGACGCCGAATTACCCCACAGACAAAGACCTGTCCGTGGGGGCCCCGCCCCCGCGCCGAAGAAAACTTCAGCGAAGCAGATTCCTGTCTCCAACCCTCTCGTCCCTGACAAGAATCAACGACTGCCTTCCGCCCGCACCCTCGCCCGCTTTCTAGCGCTGGCTCAGGCCGCCGTCCGTCTCAAGGGCGAAGTCACCGTGCAACTCACCACCGACACAGCGATCCGCCGTCTCAATCGTCAGTTTCGCCACAAGGACAAGGCCACGGACGTGCTTTCCTTTCCTGCGGGCGGCGTCGGCGCGGAAGAGATCGCCGGCGATCTTGCCATCAGCGTACCCACCGCCCTCCGTCAGGCCGTTGGACAGGGCCATTCTCTTTTGACTGAAATCAAGGTCCTCATCCTCCACGGCCTGCTTCATCTGGCCGGCTATGACCATGAAGCCGACACCGGCCAGATGGCGCGCCGCGAGCGCCTGCTCCGCGCCCGCCTCGGCCTGCCTCAGGGCCTCATCGAACGCGCGGCGCAGCCCGGACCGTCAGCCCGCAAATCCGCCACGAAAGCCCCGAAGACCGCGGTTTTGAAAGGGCACGGCTTTAGCCGTGCCGCAAACAGCCCAAGGAGACGCGTGGCTTTAGCCGCCGAGGGAATGCAAATGGCGGAGAAGAGCCGGGTGCCCCAGGTCTCGCCTTTGAGACCTGGGAAGCCACGAACCAACCGGGGTCTCAAGCCATGACCGCGCTCTTTATCGCCTTCATCGTTTTCCTGGCCCTGGTCGAGACGCTGGCCTCCTACATCAGCCGCATCTACGCGGAGTTTGGCAAGATCCTCGCCCGCGAAGAGCAGGACAACCTGGACGCGTGGGAGGAACTGGTCGAGCCGCATCTCGGGCTCACCCGCGGCCACGCGGCCATCTGCGCCACGGTGCTGCAGCAGCTTGCGTTGGGCGTCATCGCACTGGAGTTCGGCGCCGTCCTTTTCGATCGCGCCCCGAACATCGCCCGTCCTACTCCCGCTGAGATTGCCCAGGCGGTTCTCATCGTGGTCCTGGTGGTGATCTTCTGCAACCAGGTTCTGCCGTCGCTGCTCTTCAATCGCACCCGTGGCCGCTGGGCGGCTCGCCTGATCTGGCCCATCCGCCTGCTGCTCTGGCTCACGACGCCCATCACCGTCTTCGTCCGCTTCTTCTTCTCCGTGGCTTCGCTGGCGGAGCAGCCCGCCACTCCCGAAGAAGAATCCGCCGTCGATGTCGAGGCCCTGCTTGAGGCCGGCGAAGAGGAAGGCATTCTCGAAGAGAACGACCGCGACCTGGTCCGCTCCGCCGTCGAGTTTGGCGACAAGCTGGTCCGCGAGGTCATGACCCCGCGCCCCGAAGTTTTTGCCGTCCCCGCGACCACAACCCTCGAAGAGTTCCTCGATCTGCTTCGCGAGCACAACTTCTCCCGCGTCCCGGTCTACTCCGGCTCGATCGACAACATCGTCGGCATCGCTTTCGCGCACGATCTGCTGCAAATCGCCGACGAGGAAGCCCGCACCCGCACCGTGGCCAGCATCGAACACCCGGCGGTTTTCGTCCCCGAGACCAAGCGCGGCTACGAGTTGCTGCGCGAGATGCAGCGCGAAAAGCAGCACATGCGCATCGTCATCGACGAGTATGGCGGCGTCTCCGGCCTGGTCACCATCGAGGACCTGCTGGAAGAAATCGTCGGCGACATCCGAGACGAGCACGAGGAAGACGCGCCCATTGAAGACCCGCAGCGCGAGCCAGGCGGCGTCTGGCTGGTTCCCGGCAGCTTTCCCGTCGACCAGCTCGGGGATCTCTTCGGCGAGCCGATCGAGCTGGGCAAGTCCCACGAGGCAACGACTCTCGGCGGCCTGGTCTGCGAGATCGAGGGCCGCATTCCGCTCCCTGGCGAAGTCGTCCTGCTTGAGTCCGCCGGCCTGCGCCTGGAGGTTGTCGCTTCCACCGATCGCCGCGTTGAGCGCCTGCGCGTCTTCCCTCCGCCGGCCGAAGTTGGCCAGACGCCGTCCGCATGAGCACGGCTCTCACCGGCTGAGAGGAAGAAAATGCCGTAAACTCAGTCAGGAGCATTGTCCCCTTTGAAATCAGGATTTGTCGCCATTCTGGGCCGGCCCAACGCCGGCAAAAGCACGCTGCTCAACGCCCTCACCGGCGAAAAGGTAGCCATCGTTTCCGCCAAGCCGCAAACCACGCGCAACCGCATCGCCGGGGTGGTCGAGGTCCCGGCGCGCAAAGGCGTGCACCCGGCCGCGCAGATCGTTTTTGTCGATACGCCCGGTGTCCACAAGCCGGGATCGCACCTGGACCGCCGCATGTTGCAGGAGGTCTACGAGGCTCTCGAAACCCGCGACCTGGTGCTGGTGCTGATGGACGCCACGCGCCGCGTGCAACTGGAAGCCGCCGCGGAACCGGCCTCTGAATTGGCCGAAGACTCCCGGGTGCCCCAGGTCTCCCACCCCGCAGACAAAGAACTATCTGCGGGGACCCCGGTCTCGCTTCTGAGACCTGGGATCGAAGGAACTCCAAATCCTGAATCCGCCACACCAGATTCCGCAGTTCCACCCAGTTCAGCCCCAAAGCGCGAGCGCACCAACTGGGCCAGCGAAGACGAATTTCTCTTCGGCCTCATTCGTAAGCTCGACTGCCCGGTCTTTCTGCTGCTCACCAAGATCGATCTGGTGCCCAAGGATCATTTGCTGCCGCTGATCGACACCCTCACGCGCCAGTTCGGCTTCGCCCAGATCATCCCCGTCAGCGCCCGCAAGCGCGATGGCATGGACCTGCTGGTCCAGAAGATCGTCGAGGCCTTGCCCACCGGCGAGCGCTACTACCCCAAGGACCAGTACACCGATCAGCCCCAGCGCTTCATGGTCGCCGAACTCATCCGCGAGCGCATCCTGGTCGAAACCGGTGAAGAGGTTCCCTACGCCTCGGCGGTCGTCATCGAACGCTTCGAGGAGGCCGAGCCCCCGGCACCGGCGCGCAAGAAGGGCCAGGCGCCAGCCCGGTTGCCGCTTACCCGCATTGCCGCGGCTATTTACTGTGAACGCGACGGACAGAAAGCGATTTTGATCGGCAAGGGCGGCTCCAAGCTCAAGGAGATCGGCACCGGCGCACGCCGCCAGATCGAGTCCCTCCTCGGCACCCGCGTCTATTTGGAGCTTCACGTCATCGTCGAGCCGGGCTGGCGCGAGTCAAAGAGCTTTGTCGAATCCCTCGACTGGCGCAACCAGCTTGAAAAGCTTGCCGGGGACCAGATCGCCGAAAAGCCCTCGGACGAAGAGGAATGGACCTCCGGCGATTGAGCCTTGAAGAGACAGCGCAGCTTCAGACTGTCAGGGCGTTTTGCTCAAAGGCGAATTGCTCTTTGAGGTTCTTTCCCCGCGCTCATTCCATCCCGTGAGCCTTCAGCCCGCCAGTTCCTTCTTCACCATTTCGCTGACCACACGGCCTTCGGCGCGGAGGCTGGCGGCTTGCAGCTTCGCCTGCACGGCCTTCATCACCAGGCCCATGTCCTTTGAGATGGGCTTGTGGCCAACGGAGGCTGCGACTTCGGCGATGGCTTCACCGACAAGCGCATGAAGGCTGGCTTCATCCAGCGCTTTGGGCTGAAACTCTTCGATGACGGCGATCTCGGCGGCTTCCTTGGCGGCCAGTTCCGGGCGATTGCCCTTGGTGAACTGGTCGATGGAGTCGCGGCGCTGCTTGACCATGGTGGCCAGGGCCTGCTGCTCCTCGGCCGGGGTGAGCGGGGCGCGCTTCTCGATGGCCTTGTTCTTGAGGGCGTTCTTGATGAGGCGCAGCGTGGTTGTGCGCTCGGCGTCATGCGCCTTCATGGCGAGGGTAACTTGCTGGGTGATGAGGGCTTCAAGTGCGCCTGCGTCGGTCATTGTCTTTTGCCTTCGTTGGGAAGAGATGAATTCCGCAAACTAGAAGTTTATCTCTTCGCAGCGAGATGGATACCAAATCCGGCGAAGGGAGCAGGGCAATCGCATGAACGCGCATCTTTGGCGATGAAGAGCCTCACTGCGGCCCTATTGATCCGGCCCCTAAATACTGTCATGCCTTCCCACCCATTTCGCGATGAAACCTGCGAAATGGATGGGGCACGGTACTTCTATTTGAGGGCCGGATCAATACGGGGCGCGGGAAGGCGGTTGAATGCTCTCCCAGGGTTGCGCTGCGCTCCACCCTGGGCTTTTTTCACCTCTTCCCTACGGGAAGGCTGCTGTCGATCGTCCGTTTCGGCAGCGTACAGAATCAGCTTGAGCGACAAAAACATTCATGCAATTGCCCCGCGAAGGGAAGCACCGGCGCAGCGGCAAGCAGGCAAAATCCGATTGGATGGGGCGAAGGAGTGGAGAATGTACACATTCGCGAGGCCAAGGGAAGATCTGCACAGGATTGAATTCACAAAATCCACAAATGTGTGTATTCTGTGATCACGGCTGGGGTGCGGAAGTTGGGTTTGGCTCATAGCCGGAGAGACGAGGAGAAAAATGATTCGCAAAACGCGCTTGTTTACACCCGGCCCGACGCCGCTGCTTCCCGCGGCCCAGTTTGCCATGGCGGCGGCAGACATTCACCACCGCACGCCCGAGTTTCGCGCTCTGTTTCTGAAGGTGCTGGCGCAGTTGAGGGTTTTCGTTGGCACAAAGAACGACGTGCTGCTGCTGTCGTGCTCGGGCACCGGGGCGATGGAGGCTTCGGTTTCGAACCTGACCTCGCCGGGCGACCGGGTACTGGTGCTGTCCGCGGGCAAGTTCGGCGAGCGCTGGGCGGACATGACCAAGGCTTTCGGCTGCCAAGTGGACGTGGTGGAAGCGCCTTATGGGCAGACCTTCGACCTGGCCGAAGTGAAGAAGGCATTGAAGCCGGAGCACAAGGCCGTGTACATGCAGGCCTCGGAGACTTCGACGGCGGTGAGCCACGATGTGGAAGGTGTGGCCAAGCTCGTCAAGGGAACGGACACGCTGCTGATTGTGGACGGCATCACGGGCCTGGGCACGCAGACGTTCGACGTGGACGGCTGGGGCGTGGACATTCTGATCGGTGGCTCGCAGAAGGCGGTCATGATTCCGCCGGGCCTGGCGTATTTGAGCGTGAGCGAGAAGGCGTGGAAGGCGATGGATCAGTCGAAGAATCCGCGCTACTACTTCGACCTTCGCAAGGAGCGCAAGAACCAGGGCAAGGGCGAAACCGCGTACACGCCGGGCGTGGCGCTGGTTGCCGGACTGGGCGCGGCTCTCGACTATATTGCCGGGCAGGCGGGCGGGGACCTGGAAAAGGGCCGCATCGCGCTGATCGACAACGCGCAGGTGAATGCCAAGGCGACGCGCGCGGGACTGGTGGCGCTGGGCTTCACGCTGTTTGCGCCGACTTCGCCCTCGGCCGCGGCCACCGCTGTTGCCGTGCCGGAAGGCATGGATTCGAGCGATGTGGTGAAGGCTCTGAAGACGCGGTTCAGCCTGGTGATTGCCAACGGGCAGGGCACGATGAAGGGCAAGATCTTCCGCGTGGCGCACCTGGGCTTCTTCGACTACCTGGACACGGTGGCGTTTCTGGGCGCGATGGAGCACATTGCCAAGGACGTGCTGGGACTGCCGGTGGTGTACGGCCAGGCGGTAGCGGCGGCGCAGGAAGTGTACGCAAAGGCAGCTACTAGCCTCTAGCTACTAGCTTCTAGCTTGTAACTGGTGGCTGGAAGCTTGTTTGTGAGACGCGAAGAGTTTGCCGGTTGAGGGTTGTACTTCCCAGGTCTCAAAGGCGAGACCTGGGGCACCCGCAAAGGCAGCTACTAGCCTCTAGCTTCTAGCTACTAGCTTGTAACTACTGGCTGGAAGCTTGTTTGTGAGATGCGAAGAGTTTGCTGGTTGAGGGTTGTACTTCCCAGGTCTCAAAGGCGAGACCTGGGGCACCCAGCAAAGGCAGCCGCTAGCCTCTAGCTACTAGCTTCTAGCTTGTAACTACTGGCTAGAAGTTGTTTGTGAGTTGCGAAGAGTTTGCCGGTTGAGGGTTGTACTTCCCAGGTCTCAAAGGCGAGACCTGGGGCACCCTGAGTTCTTGGTTTCCCACCCTTGCCGCAAGAACAAAGACGCGGCAAGGATGGGGCACCCCGTCGGTTGTCTTGTTTTTTAGCTAGAAGCGAGTGGCTAGAAGCTAGGAGCTGTACTCGATGTCCGAGTTGAGTTTTGGAGAAAAGCTGCTGATCGCACGCCGGCAGCTTGACCTCTTTCAATACGAAATGGCCGAGCGATTGGGAGTGCATCCCAACTCGCTCACCAAGTACGAGCGGGGCGAGGGCAAGCCGCACGCGGCGGTGGTGCGGATGTTCGAGATTCTGTGCGAGCAGCACGGCATTCGTTTCGAAGAGTATGAAGCTGCGCCAAAGCGCAAGGGAGATGGGATGAAGATCGTTCTGGCAGAGAAGGTTTCTCCGGCGACACTGGCCGTTTTTGCGGCCGAGCCGGGATGGGAAGTTCTGACGCACGACCAGCTTCCGGACGGGTTGCCGGCGGCCTTGGCCGATGCCGATGCAATGGTGGTGCGGTCTGCCGTGCAGGTGGATGACGCACTGATGGAACATGCGCCGAAGCTGCGCGTGGTGGGCCGGGCCGGCGTAGGCGTGGACAACATCGACGCCGAAGCGGCCACGCGGCGGGGCATTGTGGTAATGAACACGCCGGGCGCGAACGCCGTGGCCGTGGCCGAGCTGACCATCGGGCTGATGCTGGCGCTGGCGCGCAAGGTGCCCGCGGCCAACGCGAGCATGCATGCCGGGCGGTGGGAGAAGAAGAGCCTGCAAGGGGCGGAGCTGCGCGGCAAGACGCTGGGCATCCTGGGCCTGGGGCGGATCGGCCTCGAAGTGGCGCGGCGGGCCAAGGGCTTTGGCCTTGAGATTATGGGCAGCGACCCGTTCGTGTCGGCTGCGGTGGCCCGAGAGAACGGCATCAAGCTGGTGAAGCTCGAAGAACTGATCGCCGGCTCGGACTACATCACGCTCCACGTGGGGCTGACGCCGCAGACTACCGGCGTGATCAATGCCAAGACGCTGGCGAAGATGAAGAAGGGCGTGCGCATCATCAACTGCGCGCGCGGCGAGCTCATCGACGATGCGGCGCTGGTGGAGGCTCTCAAGAGCGGCCAGGTGGCTGGCGCGGCACTGGACGTGTTTGCCGTGGAACCGGCTAAAAACACACCCTATGCCGAGCTGGACAACGTGATTTTGACGCCGCACATTGCCGGATCGACGGCCGAGGCGCAGGAGGCGGTCGGCATTCAGATTGCACGCCAGGTGCGCGATTACCTGAAGCTGGGAGTGGTGCAGAACGCCATCAACCTGCCTTCGCTGACCCACGAGGAATATGTGCAACTGGCACCCTACATCGACCTGGCCGGAAGGCTGGGCGGGTTTCTGGCGCAGGCCGGCAAGAGCGGCATCGAATCCATTCACCTGGTGTATGGCGGCACGCTGGCCGAGGCCAAGATCGACCTGGTACGCAATGCGGCCATCGAAGGGCTGCTGCAAGGCTCGGAGAACGTGAATCGAATCAATGCGACGGCTGTGGCCGAAGAGCGCGGCATCCGCATCCATGAAGACAAGCAGGAGAGCCACCGCGGCGGCGCGGCCAGCGTACTGACCATCGAGCTGCACACGGCCGCAGGCACAAGCCACGCCAGCGGCACAGTGATTCACGGCGAGCAGCCGCGGCTCCTCGAGTTCGACGGGATCGACATCGAAACCCCGCTCGAGGGCTACCTGCTGGTTTGCCGCAACCTGGACGTTCCCGGCGTGATCGGCCGCATCGGGTCGATCCTTGGCGAGCACGGCGTGAACATCGCCAACTTCGCCCTGGGCCGCGAGCGCTCCGGACCCAAGCCGGTGCAGGCGCTGGCCGTGGTGCAGGTGGACGCTCCGGTCTCCGACACCGTGCTGGAGGCGCTGGGGACCATCGAGGCGCTTGTGGAAGCCAAGCTGGTGAAGCTGCCCGAGGCGGGATTCTAAGCTTTACAGGCTGCATTGGTAGTGGGTAGTTGATTTTTTTGCATGGGCCGGAGCCGTAAAGGCTCCGGCCCATGTAGTTTGTGTCGTCTGATCGGTTCGTTGAAATCAAAGGCTTAAAGCGGCTTTTCCTCTCGTCACCCGGCTTGCGCCTGTTCCAAACCTCTTCATCTCCAAGGCCTTCTTTTGCAATTCTTCCCCTACCTGACCAAAAAGGAACAGATGGCCATTTCACGGCAAGACTATACTCCGCCTCACTACACTCCCCGTTCGTAGACATGCTCACTTCTGGATGCGGCTCTGGCAGTGGTTCCGCTTCCAGGATCGACCGGTAAGCGGCAAATGCTTGGGGAGAACGTATCCCGGCGCCGTGACGCCTGTCTTTCCCTAGCTGTTCCTCATGGCGGGAGGCCCCCATGATTTCTTTTGTTGCTTTGGTTCGTCGGCACCTTCGGTTCTTGTGGATGCGGTCAGGTTTGCCGCTTCTTGCCCTGTTCTGCCTGCTGCCTGCGGTTGCGGCGCGCGGACAGGAAACCTCCTACAGCGCCCAGGCCAGTCTGGGCAGCGGCTCCAGTTCCCCGGCCGATGCGTCGCCGGGCGGGAAGGGAATCGTCTTTCTTGCCACCGAGGTTCAGGGAATCGAACCGGGGACGCCTGCGAGCGTGAACTTTGGCTCGGAGGCAGTGGGTGAGCGCGGCAAGGCTATGGCGCTGAATTTCGCGATCGCGGCTGGAACGACGGTGGGCAGCGTGGCAGTTCTCACCACTGGCGTGCCGCACCGGGACTTTACCGAAGAGGGATGGAGCACGTGCACCGCGGGGACGTACGCCTCGGACGCAACCTGCCTGGTCAAGGTCCGATTCGATCCGCGCGTTCCCGGTTTGCGCCGCGGCGGGGTCGTTCTCTACGACGAGCCGGGGAATGTGCTGGTAAGCGTGCCCATCTACGGCACCGGGATCGGGCCGGAAACGACCTTTCTTCCCGGTACGCAGAACACGGTTGCGTCCGCAGCCTCCGGCGGGCTGCTCTTTCCGGAAGGACTTACGGTCGATGCCGGCGGAAGCGTCTACATTGCCGACGAGGGCAATGGACGGGTGTTAAAGGAGACGCCGTCGACGGGCGGCTATGTCCAAAGCGTCATCGCAAGCAACTTGATCGGACCCCAGGGGGTCGCGGTGGACGGGAGCGGCAACGTCTATATTACCGACACCGGCAACGGGCTGGTATTGAAGGAGACGCCGACGCCGGAAGGGTTCTCAGAGAGCACGGTTGGCAACGGCTGGAACTATCCTGCCGGCATTGCGGTGGATGGCGGCGGTGCAGTCTATATCGCAGATTACTTCAAGACGTATGTATTGATGGAGACGCCGTCGGCGGGCGGATACACCGCGCGCATCATCGGCAGCGGCTTGTCTGAGCCCACCGCCGTCGCCGTGGATAGCAGCGGCGACGTGTATATCGCTGACTGGGGCCACAACCGGGTGGTAAAGGAAACGCTGTCGGCGGGAAGCTACACCCAGACCACGGTCGACAGCGACCTGCGGCAGCCCAACGGCGTTGCGGTGGATGGTGGCGGCAACGTCTATATCACCGACTCGGACAATAACCGGGAGTTGAAGGAAACTTTCAGGGCGGGTGAGTACACCCCGATGGTTCTGGCGGATGCGGCGACCGGCGGTTTGAGTTTCCCCACGGGAGTCGCCGTGGATGGAAGAGGCAATCTTTATATCGCCGATGAGGAGAATGACCGAATCTTGAAGGAAGATTTGGCAGATCCGCCGGCATTGAGCTTTGCGTCCACTCCTGGGGGGACCACCAGCGCAGACAGTCCGCAGACGGTGACGGTCGCCAACATCGGCAACGCGGATTTGACGCTTTTCGCCGTACGCTATCCCATGGACTTCCCCGAAGCCACATCGCCAGATGCAGCCGCTTGCACTTCGGCCAGCAATTTGCCGGCCGGTGGCTTCTGTACCCTGGCGATTGACTTTTCTCCGGTCGCGGTGCATGGGCCGGAGACAACCTTGTCTCTGAGAGAAGGCGTGCGGGTGGTCACGGATACACTCGACAAGGAACGCAGCCGGCAACGAATAGTCGTCCAGGGTATTGAGACCAAGCTGGCATCAAAGCTGGCGCTGACCGCATCCGGCGCCCCGTACGACGACTGTTGGGCGATTACGCTGACGGCCACAGCCAGCGGGAGCGGTCCCACACCGGCGGGCAGAGTGAGATTCTTGGCCGATGGCGAAGAACTCGGCGAATCGGTTGAGTTGGCGGGCGGCGTGGCCACGCTCACAATCACGCTGAGACGGAGCCGCACGGTGAGAGCGGTTTACTCAGGCGACCCCGCCTATGCCGCATCCACGTCGAATGCAGTCCTGGTCAGGGCGGGAAAGCGGGACTGAGGAGAACGCCCCGCGTGGCTGCAATTCGGTGGCAACACAAAAAATGGCAGGAGCTTTGTTGGCTCCTGCCATTTCTGTGTTCGCGGATGAGCACGCGGATTTAGAGATCGAGGATTTACGCGCGGCTCAGGTAGGCGCCTTCGCTGGTGTCGACGCGGATTTTCTCGCCTTCGTTGATGAAGGCTGGCACCTGCACCACCAGTCCGGTTTCGGTCTTGGCAGGCTTTGAAACGCTGGAGGCGGTGGCCGCCTTCAGTCCGGGCTCGGTCTCGACAACGGTCAGCTCGACCGACGCGGGCAGTTCGATGCCCACGGCCTGGCCGTCGTGGTAGCTCACCTTGATTTGCAGGTTTGGCGTCAGGTACTCGACGGCATCGCCGAGCGTGGTGCCCTTGAGCACGGTCTGCTCAAAGTCGACGGGGTTCATGAAGTAGTAGTCGTCGCCGTCGGCGTAGAGAAACTCCATGGAGACCTCGTCCACGACCACCTTTTCGATGGAGTCGGCGGAGCGGAAGCGGTGCTCGAACATGGCGCCGGACTTGAGGTTGCGCAGCTTGGCCTGGATGAAGGCGCGCAGATTACCGGGTGTGCGGTGCTCCACTTTGAAGACCAGGTGCAGTTGGTCGTTGTGCTTGATGATCATGCCGGGACGCAAATGTGTGGCGGGAATCGCCATATGGTTTGAAGCTCCTTGCTCTGCTTGCGGTCGCTCCGCAAGAAAATCTGGCCTTGGCCCATCTTTCATTGTAGCTTAGCGCGAAACCAGAGTGCCTACGCCTGCCGTGGAAGGCTTGCCGCTGGCGGAGTTGGCGCAGTTTTGCCAGTGAAAAACGCGCGCACAGCCATCGCGGTTCCTTCCCGGGCGCAGCAGGATGCTGCTGTAAGTGGATGATCGTCGCAAGTCCGCATCGTGCCAAGCGGATGGACTGAACTGAATCTTTTTTGAGGATGATTTGGTAGCGCTACCGGGAATCGAACCCGGGTTTTAAGATTGAGAATCTCACGTCCTAACCCCTAGACGATAGCGCCACACACTTGCGGGGATCAGCCGTTGCCGGCCACTCACTTACTCTAACAAAAATCCGGTCTCCTGCCAAAAGCAGCGCCGGGCTCAGCGCCGCAGCTTCAAATCCCCAGCTTGCGCACTTCGTCGTTGTAGTACTTGCGGTAAAGAATCTCCCACTCCTGCGAGCCTTCCAGGATGATCTTGCGCTGGTTGGCGATCTTCAGCCGCGCCGCGGCGTCGATTCCGGCCTCCTGGGTGAGCAGGGCAGTGAGCGCCTTGCGCGCCTCCTGACGAATCGTGTTGCGATCCTCCAGAAAGCCGACTTCGTCGATCTCGGCGAGGGTGTCGGCTACGGTGTGGGCCAGCTTGTTGAGCTTGTCGGGGCTGATCCTCATAGCACCGCCTTATACTTCTTCGCCAACTCGGTCTTCACCTTCTTGAACATCTCGGCATACTGCGCGCCGGACTTGCGCATCTCCTCGGAGTACGTGTCCAGGATCACGCGCACTTCTTCGTTGATGCGGTCTTCGAGAGAAAGTTCCTCAATCAGGCCCCCAGTGACGCGCGCTTCGACCACCTTCAAGTCGCTGGTGGTGATCATCTTGGCGTCGATGAGATGCTTGACCGTGCGGCGGGCTAGATACCCAATGTAATCGCGAGAAAAGATCATGGATTAAGCCTCAGGATACCCCATTGAGCCGCGATGTGTACACTGCCAGCTCAAACTGCGGCATTCTCGCGATTGGGAAGGTGGGTTTCAGACGTTATGATTTTGTACTTTCCCACCCTTGCGGCAAAAACAAATACGCCGCAAGGATGGGGCACCCACTTTGGCACGAGAACCGGCGGTTGGAAGCACAGTTCATGGTCCGTGACCCCTGATCCCTGACCCCTGATCCCTGATCCCTGACCCCTGCTTTTACCCCTGGTGCGGGCAGCTTTTGGTGTTCAGGCACTCTTCGGACACGCGCAGCCGTTCCACGGGATGGCCGCCCAGCAGGTGTTCGCGAACAATTTCCGCCGCATCTTCCACATGCACATTGCCGTACCAGACCGCCTCCGGGTAGACCACCATCATCGGTCCGTGTTCGCATTGGTCCAGGCAGCCGGACTTGTTGATGCGTACCCGTCCGGTGAGACCTGCTTCCTTGACCAGGCGCTGCAACTCGGCGTGCAGGTCGCTCTTGCCATCCCGAGTGCAGGACGGACGCGGCGCACCCTCGGGCCGTGTATTGTGACAGACGAAGACGTGGCGCTCAAATGCGGGCAAGCGGCGTTCCTCCTGGATTTGGTTTATTTCAGACTAACGCCCCGGCCCTCCCAAAGACGAACTTTCCACAGCCGCGCCCTGGCCAGACCGCCCGCATCTGCGAAAATGAGAGCTTGACTATGAGCACGGACAACCTAATCTCGCTGAAAGACGACATGGTGGCCTTTATCGAGGGTCACGGTCTCAAACGCCTTCCCGGTTACGTCACCGAGGACATTCCCTCCGTTGTGTGGGAGGGACAGGGCAACCCCGACGCCTGGAAAGACTTTGTGGAGATGGCCAAGCACGTTGGCGCTCCCTTTGTCACTTTCAGTGAAATGACGCTGGAGCGCGAAGAACTCGACGCGCTGGTCGAGGAAGCCGGGGAGATGAACTTCCCCGACGAAGAGGCCACGGAACTGGTCGAGGCGCAATGGCTGCGCAAGTATGCCGGAAACCTTGGTTACATCCAGCTCGGCTTCGTTTACCAGGGAATGGTCTTCCTGCACGAGACCACGACCGAGTGGTATGAACGATTCCAGGCGCTGCTCGAAGACATCGAGAGCTTCCAGGACATCGTCATCGACGAGCACGAGCACGATCACGACGAGGACGAGTAACCCCGGTGGGCCTGGTGGGCGCTGGACTGGATGGCCGCGCGTTGTCGGAAGATCCGCCGCGCGCTGTGCCGCGGAGAGCCCCGCGGATCCTGCCCCCCCAGCGCTGGACGCTTGCCGAGGCGCATCCGGCCGAAGCCGCGGCATTGGCCAAGGCCGCCCGCCTGCCCCTGGTGCTGGCCGAGCTGCTGGTGTCTCGCGGCATTGTTCAACCCGCTGACGCCTTCGCCTTTCTCAATCCCGATGCCGCGCACCTTCACGATCCCTTCCTCATGCTGGGCATGGACGCCGCGGTCATCCGGCTGGAGAAGGCCATCGCGAATCGTGAGCCGGTGCTGCTCTATGGCGACTACGACGTGGACGGCACCACCGCCGTGGTGCTGCTGAAGACAGCCATTGAAATGCTCGGTGGCGTTGCCCGGTTCCATGTGCCTCACCGGCTTCTCGAAGGTTACGGCCTGCAATCGAGCGTGCTGGAAGCCGCCTACGCCGACGGTGTGCGGCTGGTGATTACTGTGGACACCGGGATGAGGGCTTTTGCCGAGGCGGAAACCGCCCGCAGGCTGGGCCTGGATCTGATCATCACCGACCATCATCTGCTCGAGGCCGGCGATTCTGTGCCTCCGGCCCTGGCCATTCTCAACCCCAACCAGCCCGCTTGCCCTTACCCGGAGAAATTTCTCTGCGGCGCGGCCGTTGCTCTGAAATTGGGGCAGGCAGTGCTGGAGCGCCGCGACCGGACCCGTACGCGCGAGAAGACCCTGCCCAGTTTCTTGAAAATGGCCGCCATCGCCACCATCGCCGATGCGGTGCCGCTGAAGGGCGAGAACCGCGTGATTGCGGCACTGGGCCTGCGCGAGTTGCGTCGTCCCGCCAGCGCTGGCCTGCGTGCCCTTTTCGCCGTTGCCGCCCTCGATCCAGCTGCCAAGCCGGTGACCGGCTTCGATGTGGCCTTCCGCCTGGCCCCGCGCATCAACGCTGCCGGTCGCATGGATGTGGCTTCCGAGGTGATCGAACTATTCACCACCCGCGACCAGGGCCGCGCCGACGAACTGGCCGCCAAGCTCGAACGGCTGAACCGCGAGCGCCGCGCCACCGAAGCCGCCGCCCTTGCCGAAATCGAAACCAGCCTGGCGGGCGACGCTGAACTGGCTGCCCAATTGGCAGCAGACCGCCTGCTGGTCATCGACGGCAACGGCTGGCATCGCGGCGTCATCGGCATCCTCGCCTCGCGCGTCGTCGAGCGCACGGCCAAACCGGCGATCGTGGTCAGTGTCGAGGACGGGGTGGCACACGGCTCAGGCCGCTCTGTCGACGGCTTTCAACTGCTCAACGCCATTGAGAGCTGCGCCGATCTCTTCACCCGCTTTGGCGGTCACGCTTTCGCCGTGGGCTTTGCCCTGCCCGCAGAAGCGCTGCCCGAGCTGAAGCGCCGGCTCCGCGTCTACGCCGACGAGCATCTTTCCGGCCGCGAACCCGAACAGGTACTTCGCATTCACGCCGAACTGCCTCTGGATCGCATTACGCCTGTGCTAGCGGGCTGGCTGCACAAGCTGCAGCCTTTCGGTCACGGAAATCCGGAGCCGGTCTTCGTCGCTCGCGGAGTGCGCCTGCTGACAGCGCCACGGCTGATGAAAGAGCGGCACATCCGACTCGAACTGGCGCAGGACGCCGTTCAGCCTCAGCCGCTGCCCGGCTCCAGTGGCGCCCTGCGCGCCGTTGGATGGGATATGGCCGCACGTGCTGCCGCCCTCTCGCTCACCAAGGGAAGCCTCATCGACCTCGCCTACCGCATCCGCGAAAACGACCATCCCGAATACGGCGGCCTGGAAGTCGAGATCGCCGGCATCGAACTGGCCCGCCTCTGACGCAACCAGGCCCACGGTTGACCGTGGGCCTGGTTGGATTAGAAGTCGAATTTCTATCTTGCCGCTACTTTCTCTCCTTAGGCTCAGCCCTGGGCTCAGACTTGGGCGCCGGAGCCGGACGGGACTGTGCTGCCGGACGCTGTTGCTGCGCAGGGCGCGCTGCTGGTGCGGGGCGCGATTGAGGCGCGGGCCGCGATTGAGCTTGCGGTGCGGGACGCGACTGCGGCGCTGGGCGGGACTGAGTCTGGACTGAAGGCCGCGCTTGCTGCGAAGGCCGCGACTGGGTTGCCGGGCGCGACGCGGCCTGGGTTGAAGGCCGGGACTGCTGCGTGGGACGGGCTGCTGGCGCGGCGTGTTTTTCCTCGGCCAGCGGCCTTTCAGCAGCAAGATGAGCCGGGTGTCCGCCGTTGTTCTTCGCGTACGCCGTTCTGTCCGTCCTGGCAGTGGACTCATGCTGCGCCTGGAAGGATGTCTTGGCCACGTGCGGTTCGTGCTCCGCAACTCGTTCCTCGGGACTGGGGTCGTGATGAATGCCGCCGGGTCCGCCACTGAAAGCAACGTGATTGTTGTTCACGATGGTGTTTCTTTCCACAATTGTCCGGTCGATGTAGGTGGTGTGAATGACGGTTTCATTCACGTGCATGACAGCGGTGTTGTAGGCGAACACGCCGCCGCGCCACTCGCCGCCAGCGAATCCGACGCCCATGTAGCCGAAGCCGTAGTTCACGCCGCCGTAGTAGCCGATGTGCCGGCCCCAGTAGCCCTCGTGGAAGACAAACAGGCCGCCGGACCAGCCCCAGTAGCCGGGTGTCCAGAGCGCGCCCTCATAGGGCGCCGGGACCCAGGCGCCGGGTACCCAGTAGTAGCCGTCCTCGCCGTAGGCCCAGTAGCCGGGCGTCCACATCAGGTTGGGCGCCGGGCAGACGGGCTGCACATACACCGGTAGCACCGGAGGCGCAAACCCGACACTGATAAATACACCCGCATAGGAAGACGCGGGGATCAGACAGACGAGCAGCGCCAGTAGAAGCCAGCGCCCGGAACGAAACAATCGCATAAGAAGAACCTCCTGATTCTTTCAAGCCTGCCCGGCTGTCGGTCATCCACACTCCCCCTGGGCAGGGTTAAGGTTTGGTGGCACTACTGAAGGTTTGGGGTCCACTCTAACCGAAATGCGCTTGAAGTCAAGGAGCATTTCGCTGGTTGTTGAGAACCTTCGAAGAAACGCGTCGCCGTCCGGATCGCCCTGAAAAGCAAAAGCTTGTAGCCCAATGCCAAGGTCACGAGCCGGTCACTTCCTTTTGAACCCAAGCCGCCGCGGGAAGTTGCAGTTCTCAACACAGATTCCGCGTATCGCCGGGCCTGATTGCAGAAGTCAAAGAACCTGCGCCGCCAAGCCCGGAGCGCACAAAGGCCCACGGCGAACCGTGGGCCTTTGTGCGGAGATGTGTAAATGCCGCGATGGCGATCTTACCTGGGCTTCTCCTCAGGCTTTGATTCCTTCTTGGGGGCCGGTGCCGGCTTTGGCTGCGGCTTGGGCGCTGCGGCCTTTGGAGCGGGCTTTGCCTCCGGCTTCGGCTCAGGCTTAGGTGCAGCAGCCTTTGGAGCGGGTTTTGGCTCCGGCCTTGGCTCTGGCTTAGGCGCGGCAGCCTTCGGAGCAGGCTTTGCCTCCGGCTTGGGTGTAACAGCCTTTGGAGCGGGTTTTGCCTCTGGCTTTGGCTCAGGCTTTGGCGCAGCAGCCTTCGGAGCAGGCTTTGCCTCTGGCTTCGGTGTAGCGGCCTTTGGAGCGGGTTTAGCCTCTGGCTTTGGCTCAGGCTTTGGCGCAGCAGCCTTCGGCGCAGGTTTAGCCTCAGGCTTTGGCGCAGCAGCCTTTGGAGCAGGCTTTGCCTCCGGCTTCGGAGCAGCAGCCTTGGGAGCTGCCTTTGGTTCGGGCTTCGGCGCAGACTTGGAAGCAGCACCTGGGACTGCCTTTGGTTCGGGTTTCGGCGCAGTCCTGGAAGCCGCACCAGGAGCTGCCTTGGATGCCGCACTTGGCGCTGCCTTGGGCTCAGCCTTGGGCGCTGCCGGAGCCGTTGGCTTGAATCCCGGAGGCGGAGCGTGCTTCTCCGCAGGCAAGGGTTTGGCTACAGCGAGAGTCTTGGGATGGCCGCCATTGACCTTGGCATACGAGGCTTTATCGACCTTGGCCGCCGCCACGTGCTGTGCCTGAAACTTGGTCGGAGGCACGTGCTGGTCGTGTTCGGCCACCAACTCTTGAGGCGCAGCAGTGTGCTGAATGCCCCCAGGCCCACCGTTGTAGGCCACGTGGTTCGGGTTCGCGACTATGTTCCGCTCCACAATCGTCTGGTCAACATACGTGGTGTGGATGATGGTCTCATTTACGTGCATAACGGCAGTGTTATAGGCAAAGGAGCCGCCGCGCCACTCGCCGCCGGCAAAGCCGATGCCGCCGAAACCGAAGCCGTAGTTCACCCCGCCGTAGTAGCCGACGTGGGGGCCCCAGTAGCCATCATGGAACCCGTACCGGCCGCCGGCCCAGCCCCAGTAGGGCGGCGTCCACAGTGCGCCCTCGTAGGGCGCCGGTACCCAGGCGCCGGGAACCCAGTAATAGCCGTCCGGACCCCAGGCCCAATAGCCGGGCATCCACATCAAGTTGGGTTCCGGGCAGATCGGCTGCACGTAGACGGGCAGTACCGGTGGAGCGATTTCGACGCTGATCAGCAATTGAGCTTGCGAAGATGCAGGAATCAGAGAGAGAAGCAGCGCCAGCAATAGCCAGCGCGCAGAGCGAAGCGTGCGCATGGGAAGAACCTCCTCGTTCTTTGGCGCCCGCTCCAAGGAGAGGATCGATTTACCCTGTGCAGGGAGGGGGCTTGGGAACTTCGGAGCCAGCCTACTCCGGCTCCCCCTCCCACTCTGATCAAAAGTGCACAGGAGATTCCTTTGCCTGAGGTTCTTGGGTTACCACATCAATAGCGGAAGCTCAGGCCCATTCCCACTACATGGCGCGCCTGAAGATTCACCGGAAGCGTGCCCACCACCGTGCCGCCGACAATAATCGGGACCGCTCCGATATTCCCCGCCACCTGGCCGATGCCGATATCGAAGCTGAAGTGGGGGCGCTCCTTCTGTGTTACGCGCACGGCGTAGTCCAGGGTGGTTGGCACATCCGCCTTGCCGGCCACCAGAATGGAGCCCAGATTCTTCGACGTGGGTGGTTCCTGCGTGAATCCCGCCGAGGGCACGATGGCCGTCTTCCACGGACCGGGCAGCGGTATGCCCAGCCCGCCGAACAACCGTCCGCCAAACCGTGTCGACTGCCCGCCGATGCCGAAGATCGTGGCGTTGGTGGCCTTCCAGCCCAGGTTTACCAGCAGGGGCAGCGGAGGATGCAGCCAGGTCTTCGTGACGGCCACATACAGGTCCTCATTCGTATAGGCGTTGCCGTTCCCGCCAAGGTAAAGCTTGTCGACCGCGCTGGAGACAAAATGGTCGCCGGTGCGCACCACAAAGCCGGCAGCCAAGCCCGGCGTCAGGGCGCCGAACTGTCCGTCCTTGATCGCCACCACCTTGCCGTTGAAGATGTTCATCCCCGAGTAGTTCCAGAGCTCGCTGAATGCCCCCTGGCTGGCCGCGGTGTCGTTGCCGAGCGTGTGCACGCTGCGCGTATAGCCCACCTCGGCCCGGTTGGCAAACCCCTCCTCGATGCTGAAGGTCTGAACATCGCCGATCACCTTTGCGGCGCTGATGAAGTGGTAACCAATGGCCGGGTGAGAGAACGTTTGGCCCTTGTCCGTATAGACAACGTAGGCGGTGGGCGTCAGAAACCCGCCGGTTTGACCCTCCAGCGTGAGGTGTTGGGCTTGGATCAGGCTGGGGGTAAGCATGGCGACCGCGAGGAAGCCGCAAAGAGACAGTTTGTGGATCGTTCTTGAGACCACGTTCTTTCTACTCCCGTGGAGCGCAGTCGCCTGCCTCCGGTGATATTCAAAGTTACCCTCTTCTAACACAATCGCAGTGGCCTCGTCTTCCCCAATGTTCGAGTGGTAAACTCAGGCCATGCCGCGCGGTCTGTTCATCACTCTCGAAGGCCTGGATGGTTCCGGCAAAACCACCCAGATCAATCGTTTGGCCACCTGGCTCAAAAAGCGCGGCCACTCTCCCCTGGTCACCCGCCAGCCCGGCGGCACGGCCACCGGCGACCGCATCCGCGCCTTGGTCCTGGACTCCCGTTCCACCTCTTTGGCGCCGATGGCGGAGATGGCGCTGATGTTCGCCGATCGCGCCCAGGCCATCGCCGAGGTGATCGAGCCCGCCCTAGCGGCCGGCCGGATTGTCCTGTGCGACCGCTTTACCGATTCGACGGAAGCCTACCAGGGCGGCGGACGCGAACTCGGCTCCGAACCCGTTCTCGAACTCCACCGCCTGATCTGCGCCGACCTTCAGCCCGATCTCACGGTGCTTTTGCTGCCCTCGCTCGAAGCCTCGCTCGAAAGGAATCTTGCCCGCGCCCGCAGCCGCAATCAGCGCCTCGCCGAACAGACCGGCCAGGACGAAGGCCGCTTCGAGCAGGAGAAGGACGCCTTCTATCGCCGCGTCTGGGAGAAGTACCGTGAGATAGCACTTCGCGAGCCGGACCGCGTGGTCCTGATCGGAGGCGATCTCTCCATCGACGAGGTCCACGAACAGGTTGTCGAAGCCGTCGCCGAGAGGCTGGTCACCACCAGCCAGGTCGGCTGAAACTGGGCCACCGGAGGTGACGTACGCCAGTTCCCGCGTGGTCCGGAAATCGAGGAGGACCCGGCTGGTGGCAGAAATCCAGTTTTGGGCTGATTCCGCACCGGCTTCAGTTCATTTCATGGGGAAGCGACTCTCTAGGAACCTCTGATCAAGTGTCCGATTTCCGAATCACGTTCCCTCAGGGGCTAAAGCCCGCCTTCATTTTGTACTGCTTACGGCACGACTAAAGTCGTGCCCTTTCAAAACGGTGACTTATTCAGAGGTTCCCTATCAAGTAACTGCGACAATATCTGGCATAGCTCCTGACTTACCTCGATTGGTGTTTGAAAACCGCGCCGGAGCGATAACATCCGGGCGAATCGGCGTTTAAAAGAGAATATTGCATAAGTGCTTGACATGTCTGACAATTCAGCGTAACACTTGAATAGGTGCGAGCTTAATGTCTCCTCTTTCAGGTCCTCTGAACTAAGGCAGTTTATCTGATGCATCTTACTCGTAGTACTTAATAGCTATGAGGTTTACTTAGGTTCGATTCCGAGCCTCGCAAGCAACCGACGTTGAGCCATGTCGTCGCCTGGAAGAGTTTCCCCTACCATGGCGCGGGCGACATGTGACCATTTCTCGCCTCGGGCTTTCAATGCTTCGTTCCAGATAAGCGTCGTTCAAGCAGGCAACCGAACGGGAGGAGCTGCGATGGGTTCCCTCAAGACATGCGAATTGAAGAATCGTTCATCTGCCAGGGTGAACAAGAGCCGGCATTTGTCCAGGCCGGTGGGCCGGGCCGATAGAGCCGGATCTTTACGGATCGAGCCGGGCGGAACAAGGGTGAGTGGACTGGCTTTTGTCGAAGACTTCACTCTGGAGCATTCTCGCCCTGGCCGGCACATCACTTTGATCGAGATTTCAGGCAGCTTTTGAACCGCGACCGCATATCAGCTGCCGCAAGCCGGCGGAAAGCCGGAAGGGGTAGCTATGGTTTGCTTAGTCTGCAAGGATCTGGAACGAGCTTTCGACGCTGGGCACAGCGAGTATGACGAGGCTCGCTCCTCCGTGTGTTATCGGTTCAGCAGAAAGTTTGCGGCCCTTAAGTATGTGGATATGGAGCGGGCCAAGAGCGAACTGGAGGAGCACCAGTTGTTATGCGACGGCGCTGCCAAGGAACCTGCGCGCTCATTGCCTGGCCCGTCAAGGGCCTTGAAATTGATTGCGTGAGGGTTGCGTTTGGAACCTCTTCTGTGAGCGGCCCCGGTCCAGCGGCGGGAGCGCGAGATTTGTATTCAGGTGACCAGTCATAGGCCAGGAACCTTGGCCCGATGTCTGAGAGACATCGATGCGTCCCAAAGCCTCGCTGTCGAACCCTGGAACTCCCACTGACTTTAGACATCGTCCGTGAAGATCGCCTCAATCGTAGTCTCAAACAACCGCGCCAGTTTAAAGGCCAGTGGAAGGCTGGGGTCAAATTTCCCCGTCTCGATGGCGTTGACCGACTGGCGCGAGACCTCCAGCCGTTCGGCAAGATCGGCCTGCGACCAGCTCCGTTCAGCGCGAAGCACACGCAGCCGGTTTTTCATCTGTACCTCGCTTTGACCAGCCCGTACGAGATGCCCACGAAGACGCAGTAAAGCGGCCAGATCATGAGAATATCCAGGCGCCGGAAGTGGGCGTAATTTTCCAGAAAGCCCCACCCTGTGGTTACAACCAGGATCGCTCCAATGCCTCCGAGCAACGACTGAACCAGGACAGCGCGTTGGAAGTCGTCCTTTTCCTCACTTATGTATAGGCCGGTGAAGGCAACTGCCCCGACGATGGGAAGCGTGGGAAGGATAGCCAATAGCCAGGTCACCACGCCGTCTGGATGGCCAAGGAGGAGTCCCCACGTGGCTAGGACGGAAAAGAGAGCGTATACCAGCATGGCGCCGAGAAAGCGATACATGAAGCGTCGGGCGGCTGGATTGTTGGTTTTGCATTCGATGAGCCCCATGACTCGTCTCCTTGACATTAAGACAACTTTACTTTACAAATCTAATTCCTTGATGTCAAGTCTTCTTGTCTTTTCTCATCGAATCCCCAAGAAAGTCGCGTCTTGTCCTCAGCGGCTGAGGTTCCGGAATCTGGGCAAAAAGAATGTGCGCCCCAGTTTTTCGCTTCTTGGATCTGGGTTCGAGACCTTGCTGCACGGACCCGGCATGAGATGCACTAGACTCAAATCGTGGGCTTTCAGGATTTTCTCGGCAATTCGGCTACCGTCACTCATCTCCGGGAGAGCATCCGCGCGGAGCGCTTCCCGCATTCGCTGATCCTGGCCGGGCCGCGCGGGGCGGGCAAGTACACGCTGGCGCTGATGCTGGCCAAGGCCGTCAACTGCTTGCACCCCACTGAAACTCCCAGCGAATTCGGTCCGCTGCCCGACTTCTGCGGCGCGTGCGCCAACTGTACTCGCATTGCTGACTCCGACGACCTGGAAGCCCGCGTGGCAGAAGCCGTGGCCGCCCGCGAGGACATGCGCGACACCGACAAGCGCGACACCCGCATCCTCATCCAGACCCACCCGGACGTGCTCATTGTTCCACCCGACCCGCCGCAGCTGCTCATCAAGCTGGGCCAGGTGCGGCAGGTGATTCATGTGGCCTATTACCGCCCGCCGGTCGAGTCCAAACGTACCTTCACCATCTTCACTTCGTCGGCGTTTATGAAAGAGGCGGCCAACTCGCTGTTGAAGGTGCTTGAAGAGCCGCCGGAGCACACGTCTCTCATTCTGCTTACTGAAAATCCCCAAGAGCTGCTGCCCACCATCCGTTCCCGCGCCGTGGTGCACCGGCTGGGCGCTTTGGCCGCCTCTGACCTGGAGGCGCTGCTTGCCAAGCGCCGCCCCGAACTGAAGGCGCAGGACCGTGCCCTGGCCGCACGGCTGGCGCAGGGAGCCGTAGGCCGCGCCCTCACCATCGACCTCGGGGTTTACCTCACCAGCCGCCAGGACGCCCTCATCCTGCTCCGCACAGCCCTGCGCGACCCTGACTACTCGCAACTGTTCCACGCCACCGAGAGCTACCGCGCGGGCGCCGACGGCCAGGAGAAGACCATCAACCTGTTGCGCGCCCTGGGCAGCCTCATCGAAGACCTGCTGCTGATTGTGGCCGGCTCGCCGCAACTGATCCGCAACCTGGACATTGAATCCGAACTGGTGCGTCTGGCGCAGGGGCTTAGCGTGGACTGGATCGATGCGGCCGCTCAGGCCCTGGTTCAAGTGGAGCAGGGGATGCGCCGCAACTTGCTGCGCTCGGTCTCGCTCGATGCCATGGCCGTCGGCCTCGAACGCGTCTAGGCCGCAATCGGCGTGCTGGGTCGGAGTTGAGTTTCCTACGCTTCTACAAGTGCGTCGGCGATGGCCAGGTGCTCGTCCAGGGCGGCGAGGCCGAAGTCCAGCTCTTCCTTGGTGACGATGAGCGGCGGCGCGATGACGAAGTGGCTCACCCATGCCTGGATGGAGACGCCCTGGGCCATCATTCTGGCGGCGATCTGATCGACGACCAAAGGCTTGCCTTCCACCTTGTCTCGCATGGTGTTGAAGGGCTGCTTGGTGGCGCGGTTCTTCACGATTTCGACGGCGAAGAAAAGACCCAGGCCGCGCACATCACCCACTGAGACGTGCTTCTCCTTCAATGCGTTGAGTTTTTCGCGGACGTAGGGCTCCAGGGCGGCGGCGCGGGCTACCAGGTCGAGGCGCTGCATCTCTTCGATGGTGGCGACGGCGGGGCCGAGGGTCATGGGGTGGGCTTCATACGTATGGCCGTGCGAAAAGTAGTGGTCCTCGAAGTAGTCGGCGATTTTGGTGGTGGTGGCGCAGACGCCGAGGGGGACATAGGCCGAGGTGATGCCTTTGGCGGTGACCAGGATGTCGGGCGTGACGCCCCAGTGGTCGATGGCAAACCACTTGCCGGTGCGGCCCCAGCCGGCCATGACTTCGTCGTCGATCATAAGCACACCGTGACGGTCGCAAATCTCGCGCAGGCGAGGGAAATACTCGGGCGGAGGGACGAGGACGCCGTTGGTGCCGACAACGGGTTCCAGGATGATGGCGGCCACGTCGCTCTCGTTGCGGATCATGTGCTCGATGTAGTCGGCGCAGGCGATGTTGCAGCCGGGATAGGTGTGCTTGATGGGGCAGTCGTAACAGTTGGTCTCAGGCGCGAAGACGAATCCCGAGCCCTTGCCGCCCGGCTCCATGGCCCAGCGGCGCGGGTCGCCGGTGGCCGCGATGGAGGCGGTGGTCGATCCGTGATAGGAGCGGTAGCGGGAGATGATCTTGGTTTTGCCAGTGACCATGCGCGCGATTTTGAAGGCCGCTTCGTTGGCCTCGGTGCCGCTGGTGGCGAAGAAAAATTTGTTGAGGCCCGCGGGCAGGACCTCGAGGAGCTTCTGACTGAGGCGGGCGCGGGCCGCGGTTGTGTGTCCCGGCGCTACATAGGCCAACTCACGCGCCTGCTCGGCGATGGACTCGACGACGCGCGGGTTCTTGTGGCCCAGGTTGACGCACATTAGCTGCGAGCTGAAGTCGAGATAGCGCTTGCCTGCGCCGTCGGTGAACCAGCAGCCCTCGGCGTCGGCGATGTGCAGCGGCTTCCAGGTCTTCTGAAAGCGCCAGGTGCCGTAGTTGGTCTGGCGGGTGATGGAGGAGATTTCTTCGGAGGAGAGAGGGTGGGGAAGATCGCTCATGGTCCGTGCTCCGGTTTGAATGTCTCAACATGCTATCACCGCGGAGGAGCACGTGGATTCAACCGATCGCTGAATAAAAAGCCCCCGGCGGGTTGGCCGGAGGCTGGTGGAGGCTGATGGTCTCCCACCCTTGGCGCGATAAGACTGCTCCAAGGATGGGGCACCCAATCGATTGAGCCTGGATGTTTCCCAGGTCTCAAAAACGAGACCTGGGGCACCCGAGGTTGAATGGAGTGACCCCCTAAACTGAGACACCGAGGCATGACCCACTTTGCAGGGAACGGGGGAACTGCAAATGAGAGCGAAGCGATCTTACACGGAAGAATTTCGGCGAGTAGCGGTGGCGCGGATG